>Ga0326728_10025392_pt1 | contig 10609 bp, 7 predicted proteins | sample MB3enrmetagenome_FD_207602 | JGI IMG/M metagenome (GOLD analysis project Ga0326728, IMG submission 207602) | Lab enriched peat soil microbial communities from McLean, Ithaca, NY, United States - MB31MN | ecosystem: Environmental > Terrestrial > Soil > Wetlands > Peat | place: USA: New York...
CTTTTTGATCTCGCTGAAGTGGTCTTCCAAAGTGTTGAGGACCTCGCGCGCGAGCGCCGGCGTGGCATCGCCATTGAACTTGAGCTCGAAATGCGCCGTTTCGTTCTCGCGGTAACTGGCCTCTTCCTGCGCGTCCCGTTCGGCCTTTTCGAGCGCGTGTTGCACTTCGGCGTCCGGTCGAAGCTCCAACGACCGCTTCCACTCGCTGACGGCGTCATCCAGGCGATTCAGCCCGTAGTACGCCCAACCCGTGAGTTTCGCGACGTCGGGTGAATCCGGCGACGCGTGCCTCGCGAGGTCGAGTTCGTCCAGCGCTTCTCGATACTCGCTGCGCCGCAAGTGCAGGTAGGCGGAGTTGAGCAGCAAATGCAGATTCTCGGGCGCAAATTCGAGAGCGCGTTTGTAATACTCCAGCGCCAGATCCAGCTTCCCCTGCCCGACTTCGAACTCCGCGGCCGCCGATTCCGCTACGATCGCGCGCGCCACCGCGCCGGGGCTTCCGCCCTGCGCGTCGCCTTCAATCCGGTCGAGGTAATCGCGGTCCACCGCGCCGTCGTGTACAGCGGCGCGCGTCACTTCATTGCTGGTCGCGGTCGTGAGGCTTTCCGGGGGAGCGAGGGGCAGGTTCGCCGCGCGCTCGTTCACCGGGCGCGCTTGCGAATCAGTGGAATCCGCGTCGTGGATCACTCGCGCAACGATGTTTTCGGGCAAGCTCAACTGGCCGGCTGGAGTATCGTACGTGATCCGGCCGTCGGCCTCTTCCACGTGGGTCGCGGTGATACGCCGTCCGTTCTTCAGCACGATCGTGTCCGCAACCAGGCACGAAACGGGGACCAAGAGCGCAGCCACCGCACCTAGAATCCTTAACGCACGCAGGGGCCGGAATCGCATGCCACCATTTTAGCAAGCCGCCCGCAAGCCTTTCGCGCTCGCTTGCCGCCGGATGCCCAAGTTGCTACAGTCAACTCATGAACCGGCTGAGCCGCGCCGTCGCATGCGCTACCCTGGTGGCCGCGGCCGGCCTTTGTGCGCTTTCCGCTCCCCCCCAAGACCTCACTCCCCGCCAGACCTACGAAGCGCTGAACGCCCTTCGCGTCAACCCCGGCGCGGTCTACACCGTTCATGATTTGCGGCTCCATCGAGATGCGGTCGACCTTTCTCTCGACGACGGCACGCTGGGTTTCTTCGCCGATTACCAAGGCAAAGTGACTGGCGCCGTCTTCACCGGGCGTGGCCACGTTCTGGTGATTCCGCGCGAATCGGGCGAGCGCCACTCGCTCGCTCGATTCTTCGGCGTGCCCATACTGGATCAGACGATCACCAGCGCCTACCTTCGTTTCACCGACAATACCGCCCGGGAATTGCTCGATCAAATCCAGTCCTCGCAGGCCCAAACGATCCAGAACGCGGAGTTTGTGGCCCGCTGGAATCAAAACGCGGCGACCCTGAATTCCGGCCACTCGTTGCGAATCCTGACGGACCTGCTGTCGGATCGCCCCATTCCCTACTTCTTTGCCAACCTCTGGAGCGATTCCCTCGGCATGTTCGATCTCCTGGTGGACGATCGCGACGCGGAGCAGATCATGGCCGGCCAAGCGCATTGGTCGCAGGGCGTGCCGTATTACGACGTCTGGACGTCGTTCTCGCGCGAGGACGTCGAGTCCGCCCCTCCGGACCCCTTTCAGCCCGTGAGCTACGAAATCTCAACGACAATCGCACCGGATCGCACGCTGCAAGGCGTCGCCACGCTCACGCTCCGCGCCCGAAGCGGCGGCGAGCGGGTCGTCGTGCTCGAACTCTCGCGTTTCCTGACCGTCCAAACGGTCGAAGACGCCGCCGGCAACGCGCTGACTTGCTTTCAAAACGAAGCCCTCAGCCGCCACCAGGTGGCCGAGCAAGGCAATGACCGCATTGTCGTAGTGCTGGCACAAACGCCGCTCGTGGGTGAAATCGTCAAGTTGCGTTTCTCGTACGCTGGAGGCGTGATCAGCGACGCGGGCAACGGCGTGCTCTTTGTAGGCGACCGCGGAAGCTGGTATCCGCACATTAGCGGATTCGGATATTTCGCATCCTACGACCTCACTTTTCGCTGGCCGCGCCGCCTGCGTTTGATTGCCACCGGAACTCCGCAGGACCGGCAAGAGGACGGCGACTGGGCCACAGGGCGGTGGCATTCCGAGAGCGATATCCCCGTCGCAGGCTTCAACTTGGGCGAATACCGCACGGACTCCGTGATTTTGCCCGATGGCGGCCACATCGAGGTGCTCGCCAACTCTCAACTGGAGAGGTCCCTCGCCGCGTTTTTTCGCCCGGCGCCGGCTGCTTCGCCTGGGGCCTCGGCGGCTCCTCTTCCCCCATCCGCGGATACTAGACGAATTCCAATTGAAACGCCGGCCCCAGAGGAGCAACCGAACCCCGCCGCGCTTGAACACCAGGTCGGAGAGGAGATTGCGGATGCAGTGCGCCTCGAAGCGCGTTGGCTCGGGCCATTTCCATTCTCGCGCCTTGAGGTCACGCAGATTCCCGGCAATTTCGGCCAAGGCTGGCCCGGGCTGCTCTATTTGCCCACCCTCACGTTTCTGTCCCCTGCCGAGCAGCAGCACATCGGCGTCAGCGGCGACATTCAACAGGATTTCAGCGAGATCGTCCCGTTCCACGAGGTCGCTCACCAGTGGTGGGGCGATACCGTGGGATGGCAAAGCTACCGCGATCAGTGGATGAACGAAGCGCTCGCGAACTACGTCGGCTTGCTCGCTGCGGACAGCCGCAACCCGAGTGAGCATTTGCTGCGCCATTGGCTCGACCAATACCGCGACGATTTGAGCCGGCCGGCTGCGGACGGCGCCCTCCTTATCGATATCGGGCCGGTGACCCTCGGCACACGCCTTAATTCATTGCACGAGTCTGACGCCTACCAGAGAATTGCCTATGGCAAGGGCACTTGGATTTTTCACATGCTGCGCATGATGCTCCGGGACCCCGGCGCCCGGGACCCTGACGCGCGGTTCACCGCTCTCTTGCACGCCTTGGTGAAGGATTACCGGCATCGCCCGCTCTCAAACGCCGATCTGCAACACGCCATCGAAAACGCCATGACTCCATCCATGGCGCTGGAAGAGAAACATTCCATGGCCTGGTTTTTCGACCAATGGGTGGAAGGCTCGGGGATGCCGCACTATTCCGTCAAGTATGACCTGCTGCCGCGCGGAAGCGCGTTCTCCCTGGATGGAACGCTGACGCAGGACGGCGTGCCGGACAGCTTCCTCGCCGCCGTGCCGATCTACGCGCAAAGCGCCACGGGACGCCAAATCTTTCTGGGAACCGTGGTCACTTCCGGCAAGGAGACGCATTTCCGCTTCCCGGTCGCGAGCCGTCCGAGACGCCTTCTCATTGATCCTCAGCAGACGATTCTCTGCTCGCACGACTGAGAGCCCCGCTCAGCGGAAGCGCGGTAACTACCCCTGGCAAAAAGAAAGGGCCCCGGCATGGCCGGGGCCCTTCGAAATGTCTTGCGCACAATGAATGAAGGTTATTGATTAAGGCTGGGGGACGACATCCGTCTCCAGCGCCAGAACCGTGGCTACCGTCGCCGCGGCGGCCACAGCCACAATCAAGACCAGCACGAACTTATTCTTGCCTGACTTGATCATGCCCTGCGGGCCCGGACCGTTGCCTGGGTTAATCATCATCCGGTAGGACGTGCCGTCCTTTACGGTCTGAGATTCGTCGCCCATGCTGACCAGGAGATCGCCGTGCCGGCTGGACACGATCAGTTCGTTTTCGCTGATGTACGTAACTTGCGCCAGTGTGGGCTTGTCGGCCACTGGTTGAATCGTGGCGCCGTTGGCCAGTACCTGGAACGTCTCACCGGCAGCCGAGGAGAGCACGACCGTGCCGTAGCCCAGTGACGCGCTGAACCCGCTCGAAATCCGATGGACCTCGATGGCGGAGCTGGGCAGCATGTAGACTTGCGACTGCCCCAGCCGCGCTCGCAGGTACCCGGAGCCTTCGGTCAACAGAAGGTCGCCGTCAAAAATCGCGGAGCCATTGGCGATCGGGACCGATCCCAAAGTCGCGCGATCCTCCTGCAGAACCACACCCATCGACGCGGAAGGAGCCGCAATCGCGGTGCTGAATGTCAACGCCAAGCAAAGAATAGCGGCAGTACCGCACTTAAACAGTGTACGCACAATAGCCTCCACCTAGGCTATTTTACACGGTAAAGGGGGTAGGCTTTATTGTCAATCTTGTTTTGCTTTGGTTGTCCACTGTGAAACACCCCCTCAACTGCCCCAGTTTGACACACTGGATGTGCCCAGAATCACACCAGTTACCCCAGGAATCCGGGCCCCGCTGATCTCTTTGGCGCCGTCTTGCAATCCGTCGGGCGGGGCGGCAAAATGCCAAGGGAGGGTTTTGCGTGTTCGAGCCGGGCGCAACCGTGCGTGTCAATCTGTCCGGGCTTCAAGTGGGCGCCGTGGTGTTCCACCAGGCCGTCACGGCTGCCGTGGCCCAGGTAGTCCGGCAAACATCTCAGGATCCGCCCAAGTACATTGTGCGGCTGCTATTCACTTTCAGGGGGGTCAGCGAAGTCGAGCTGCCGGAGGACCGCATCCTGGCGTCTTAGGCCGGCGTAGCATGCCGCCCGCCGCCCGGGCGACCGCCGCCCAGATAACCGCCGGTCAATCAACCCATGATCCATCGTCACCTTGTGCAGAACGGCCGCGTCCTCCCTCTCGAACAGGTGCGCCTCTCTCCCGGCCAGGCGGGCCTCATGAGCGGCTGGGGCATCTTCACTACACTGCGCATCTTCCACGGCGTAGCCTTCGCCTACGAGCGCCATTGGATTCGCCTGCAGAAGGACGCAAGCCGCATCCGGCTTCCCTTCCCGTTTGAGGCCGATCGCGTCCGCGAACAGCTCTCCGAACTCGTCAGCGCGAACCAGGTCGCCGAAGGCACCGCGAGAATTTACGCCATCTACAACAAGTTTGGCCTCTGGCAGAGCGATGAACCCGCTCCCCCAGCCGATCTGCTTCTCTGCACCGCCGATCTTCCTCCACACCACGAACCGAGCCGCCTCGACCTCCAAGAACATGGCCGGCATGCCGCGTCGCCGCTTGCCGGAGTGAAAGTCACGTCGTGGCTGAATAACGTCTGGAGCCTCGCCGAAACGCAGGCCCGCGGCTACAACGAGGTCGTCCTCCTGAACGAGCGCGGCGAAGTCGCCGAATGCACGGCCGCGAATGTTTTTTGCGTGCGCGAAGGAAAAGTGCTGACGCCGCCGCTCAATTCGGGCTGTCTCGAAGGCGTCACGCGCAGCGTTCTGCTCGAGATCGGACCGAAACTCGGCGTGCCGGTCGTCGAAACCACACTGCGCCCGGAGGATCTTTTCGCCGCCGAGGAAGTCTTCATCACCTCGACCAACCGCAGCCTGCTCGGCATCAGCGAAGTTGCCGGACACACTTTCTCCGCCGCGCCCGGCCCGGTTACCCAGCGACTCGAGCGCGCCTTCCGCAATTACATGGAGGAATACGTCGCCGAGCGCGCCCCCGCCAAGTAGTCCGCCCAGGAAATTAATCCGCAACGATGTGGCACGTAGGCCGGAGGCGCGTCACTCTCCCTATGGAGATAGGGCGGCGGAGGAAATGCATCGACCTTTTGTGCCTCGAGCACGAATAGAAGTGTAGCCGCATCGTTCGCAAAAACCGTCGCCCTTGACACGGCACGGCTTCTTCATAGAAGTGCGGCGGTTCACCGTGAACGTTCTCCGTGAACGGCTCGACGCCGCTTTGCCTTGCTCCGCCCGCCGCTGAATTAGCGCCGTCATTCCGAGCGCCCACAGGCGCGAGGAATCTCTCTGCCGACTCTCTCCCCTCCCATCTCCCCAGCGCCGGCGGCGCGACACAAGTTAGCCCAGCGCGTAAGCGCTGGGTACCCCGTGTGTAAAGATTCCGAGCGCCAGAGGCGCGACACTCTCCCTATGTCGTGCGGCGGCTTGACGCGCCGAAGTCCGCCTCACGGGACGAAGGCGGGTGAGTGCTGGTATCTCTCCCTGTAGGGTCTCCGCCCGTTCCTCGTCAAGTCGGCCGGGTGCCCCAGGCGCCGAACCTGCGCCCGGGGATTTTCTCCTCTCCCTAACCGCAGTCATCCCGAACCCGGTGTTTGGGGCTCCTGCCCGCCGTGGCGGGAGGGATCTCTCCGCCTCTAATCGTCGCCCCTCCCTACGATTGTCATTCTGCCTGCCCCGACCGCGGCGTCGGGGAGAGCGCTCGGCGCAAACCCTCGTGATTCACCCCCCTACGGGCGTGAACCGTGGCGGGAAGAATCTAGCGGTGCTGCGGCTGCCGTCCCCTGTCATTCGTGACGCACGTGTGCCCCTCCTTCACTTTCGTTTATAAAGGTGGGGATCTTTCTCGACCTTTCCCGCTCCCCCATTCGAAATAATTTCCACAGAACTACATATTGACATGATAAACGTCCCCTGCTACTCTGCTCCGTGTTGGTCGCCCCCCATATCGGTCTGATTCCCGCCTCAATTCCTCGAACTCCGTCCGTCTCTATCCGTGTTCATCCGTGTCCATCCGTGGTTTCTATCTCCCCCTCCCCGCTCCTCAAACTTGCACCATTTTTGTGCACACCTCGAAACTCATACACAGCAAAGGACTTTAAGTCCTTTAGAATCAGCACTTACAGGCATTTTCTTATGTTATTGAAAATATGGGACTTTAACCCCTTTAGAATCAGCAGATCCATGATTTTCGCCCGTAACCCTTTTGGATTCAGCACTTACATAAAAACACGGGGGGGAGGGGGTACCCTCCCCGGGGTGGCCGGATGGGCGGGTATTGCGAGGCGGGCCTAAACTCGCTTTCGGAGGTACTCAAAAACGAAGTAGCCGATCATTCCGGAGATGGCGGCAACAGCGAAATTCGTGGTGGTGAAGATATCCCGAATAGCGAAAGCGAAAGTCTTTTCGTGGCCATTTGCATGCTCGAATTCGCCCATCAACAGATTGGAATAGAACAGGAAGACGATGAAACCAATCTCAACCAGCGCCCTCCAAACTGGGGCCAACTTTCTGGGCGCGTTAGGATTCGTCGCCATTGGCTAACTATAGCAAGAATCCATTCTTAGAGCGCCACAATCGGCGCCGCCACTGCGCCCGCGGCGAACGTCGCTGTCATGCGGAAGGTCAAGTCTGCGAGGGTTCTCGTGGCACAGGCACTCCTGCCTGTGTGGGTTTCGCAGATTCCTGCCGCAGTCCAGCCCTGCCTGCCGCCTGCCTGCCGGCAGGCAGGGCTGGTGGGCGACAGGCGGGCTTGCCCGCCGTAGCCTTGGCGGAGGCGGGAGAACTGCAATCATTTTGGGGCGCGGCGCGTAATTCAATGTGCGGGCTCGGCTCGCTCGCGCAGAGTCGCGCGGCCCTCGGAACTTGTGCGAAGCGCTCACTGGGAACATCGGAGAGATTCCGTGAAAGGATCTTTCAAAATGGGGGATAATACGCACGACTGGACGGCGACGCGCCGGAAGTAGGCTTGCCGGGAATCCCTCGTTCGCGCGGGTTCCCCGATCTTTCAACGACTGGGAGGAGACGACTCTATGAAGCGGTACCATGCGTTTTGGGGTGTTTTGGCTTTGTTGCTGGCGGTGGGTGCCCTTGGCCTCCGCGCCGACGACCAGCCGGCGAACGTCGCCGGTACGTGGCAAATGACCGTGAACAGCGACCAAGGAGCACTGACGATGGTGCTCACCATCCAGCAGGATGGCGGCAAAATAAAGGGAACGTCGAAATCGGATTTCGGCGAGTCGGCGCTCGAAGGCACGGTCAAAGGAAATGCCATTGATTTCGTCGTGCACGTGAAGAGCGATAACGGCGATTTCGACATCGAGCACACCGGCACGGTCGACGGCGACACGATAAAGGGCACATTCAAAATGCCGGGCAACGCCGACTTCTCCGGGCAGTGGTCGGCCACGCGCCAGAAGTAGCCCTCTTTCCGAGAGGCCGCTCTGAACTCGCGCCTCCGAAGAGACAGTTTGACGGGATGACCCCGCGCGATGCAGGGACGAGAATCTTTGGAGAATCGCTAGATGAAACGCGTATTTCTTGTGCTCGCGGTGAGTTCCCTGTTGCTCGCCGCGTGCGGCGTCACGCTCCTTGCCGATAAAGACACCGCCGACGTCGTCGGCCTCTGGGAGATGCTTTCCAAAGGCCCGCAAGGCGATTTCACCGGCGATCTCGTGCTCAAACAGAACGGCAACTCCATCCACGGAACGGTGGAAACGAATTTCGGAGATGGCCCGGTCGAGGGCAAGATCAAAGGCGCCTCGATCCAATTTGAGGCATCGCTGGCAATGGAACAAGGCAGCATTGATGTGGATTATTCCGGCACGGTCAGCGGAGATCAAATGAAGGGCACCTACAAGGCCGCGGACACGGCTGGAACATGGACCGCCGTCCGCCTGCGTCCCGGGCAATAACCAGTTTCTCTTGCGAAGCGAAAGCCGGCCCCGCCGGCCCGCCGCCCCTTGACCCTCATTGCATACAGTGGTAGATGATTGATTCTGAATTGTTCAGGAAGCGCTATGAATTCCTCTTTGCTTCGCAAGAAGTTTGCTCCGCTGTTGATCGGCCTTGCTCTCTTCTTTCCGTTTCCTCGCTCCGCATTCTCACAGCAGCCGACGAAGCATCAGGCGACCGGCACGATTGTCTCCGCCAACGCGGCGCGAATCATTCTGCTGCGGCAATTCGGACGAAACAAAGTCCGCTGGACCTTCGTTCTCGCCCCTCATTCCGATGCGCCCGCGGATCTCGCGAAAGGGGCGCGCGCGCGCATCTACTATCACGACGAAAAGGGCCAGCACGTTGCGGATCGCTGGAAAGTCATCACTCCTCCCGCCTCGGCTTCTTCGGCGCCGAAACCTTCGACCCCCGCGCCGCCGCCTCCCGCTTCAACTCAACCAGCGACGGTTTCGCCGTCCACTGCGCCGGCTGCTCCGGCAACTACGCCAGGCCCGAAGCCGCCTTCCTGAACGATTCCGCGGGCGGCCCGCATGATAGAATTCCCCGGCAAGGCGGAGCCCATGCCTGAATCCCCTGAGTTCAACGAAGCCGTGTTGGAAGTTCTTGTCCCGGGCGGCGGACGCCACATGATGCGCGTCACGCACTCGCCGTTTATGATCGGGCGGGGCGCGGAAACGGGCAACGACCTGCAGCTTCCCGACCGCAGAATCTCGCGCGTGTGCGCGGCCCTGGTCTATGCCGCCGGTGTATTCACGATCGAGGACCGCGGCCAGCGGCGGGGACTGTACGTCAACGGCGAAAAAGTGGATCGTGCGCCGCTGAAGGAAGGCGACGTCGTCAATTTCGGCCTCAGCGATTCGTTCGAGCTCGTCTTTCATGAAAGCGCCGACTCCCTTCCCAACCTTCTCGACCGCATGGAAGACCTCTCTTCCAGCGACGCAGGCACGGCGGGCCTCCGCAAACTGAGCCTGCTGCTCGAAGCGACCGCGCTGCTGCATTCCCATTTGCCGCTCGACGCGATCCTCGGCAACATGGTGGATCACGCCATCGCTCTGACCGATGCCGACCGCGGCCTGCTTCTCGAACGCAATGAAAAGGGAGAAATGCGCGCGCGCCTCGCGCGGCAGCGCGGGGGAAAACCACTGGCCGTCGAGGGTCTCGAGCCGACGCAGACCGCGATCCGCTACGCGCTCGAGCAAAAGCGCGGCATCATCACGGAGGACATGGAGCAAGCGCACGTGGACCTGAAGGCCGCGCAAAGCATCATTGCGCAGCGGCTGCGCTCGCTGGTGGTGATTCCGCTCTACACGTTCGCGCAGCGCCGCGACACCGAGGCCGAAGGGGACGTGGAACGCGGGGAACTGCTCGGAGTTCTCTATCTCGACAGCACGCGCCCGGCGGGCTTCTCGGCGCTCGAGCGGCAGATATTGGACGCCTTGGCGGTGGAAGCCGCCAGCGTCATGGACAACGCGCGCATGGTCGAGCGGGAGCGCGAGCGCCAGCGCATGGAGCAGGAACTCGGGATCGCGCGCGAGATTCAACAGGCGCTGCTGCCGCGCGAATTTGAGACCAGCCAGCACCTGAAGCTCACGGGCATGAACCAGTCGTGTCTCACCGTGGGAGGCGATTACTTCGACGTGTTACAGCTCGCGCCCGACCGGACGGCGTTTCTCATCGCCGACGTTTCAGGCAAAGGACTCGGCGCCGCGCTCTTGACGACGATGCTGCAAGGCGCGTTCTCCGGAATGTCCCTCGGACACGAGCCCGCAGACGTTTTCGCTCACGTGAACAGTTTTCTGTGCAGCCACTCCCGGCTCGAACGCTACGCGACCATGTTTTTCGCAATCCTCGGCGCGGACGGGCGGCTCGATTACATCAACGCCGGCCATCCGTCTCCGGTGCTGGTGCGCGACGGCAAGGCCGAAGCTCCCTTCGCGGCGGAATCGTTTCCCGTCGGCTTGATTCCGGAAGCCACGTATAAAGTGGAATCGCGCGAATTGCGTCCGGGGGACACGGTCGTCCTGTTCAGCGACGGCGTTACGGAAGCCATGGATCCCGAGCAGCAGGAGTTTGGGATGGGCCGCT
>Ga0326728_10025394_pt1 | contig 10608 bp, 9 predicted proteins | sample MB3enrmetagenome_FD_207602 | JGI IMG/M metagenome (GOLD analysis project Ga0326728, IMG submission 207602) | Lab enriched peat soil microbial communities from McLean, Ithaca, NY, United States - MB31MN | ecosystem: Environmental > Terrestrial > Soil > Wetlands > Peat | place: USA: New York...
ATGCCAGCGTCGATTAAGGTCTTGATTTCCGAGCCTTTTTTGATGAGCCATGCCACGAAGACAGCCATCGTTCCAACGTAAAAGCCTGCGCTCAATATTCGCGTTAGTGGCCACATTGTTGACGCAGATATAATTCCATTGAAAAAAACTTGACCGCACACCTGGATGTCCAGGACCCCGCCCATAAAGAACTCTACCACGAATATGAGAAAGAGGAAGCCAATGACCCAGTACGGCATTGACTGCCAACTTACCGATTTGGAAGAAATAAGCTTCTTTTCGTCTAATACTATTACGAAGTACACCACCATCTCGACAATTATGGATAAGACAAAAACTGCGGCATTACCATTGAGAAGCCAGATGAACTGGCCTGCCATCATTAGGCCGTAGGCCAGCATGAGGAAGAGCAGATAGTTCAGTACACTTTTGCTTAAGGCCTGATTATTTTGCAGAAACTTTAAGATATATATGAACAGAAAAGTCATGATGGCGCTGCCGGCAGCCAGAGAGAGGCCAGCCCAAACAGAGTTGACAATCGCGGTTGGAGAAAGGACCATTATAATAACTTGAGACGCAATGAGCCAGCTAAATGCCTTCGGCAGTGTGCCTCTGATGAAAAAAAATGTGATTGCCATTTCAGCAGAGTTCATGAAGACGAACCAGAAAGAACTCGAAGAGTTTGTTATCGTGGTGAAAATGCCTTGGAGACCGCCAACCGTGGATGCAGTTCCCCCGATGAGTGCAAAGGTCCAAGCCATGAATACCTCAGACAGGAGAACCAAGGCGACGACTGACACAATTATCAGGGATCTTACCCGCACATTGCCGGCTAGGGTTTCATCCAAGGTCTTGGGTTCCCCCAGTAGATACAAGGTGGCGAAAGCGAAGGCAAGGACCATCATCACAAACATGTTTAACAAAATTATTTCGAAGACAGCTGTTGGAAAGTAGAGGTAAATTACAATGCTGATAGCCATCTCAGCCATCATTGAGAGGATGAAGAGCAGTGTCCAAGCTTCCTTTGGAGCCTTGATTTCCGAGCCCTTCTTGACGGACCATGCCGCGAACAGAGCCATCAATCCTTCCATTATCCAGATGGGAATTAGAGTAGCAAAATCCAAGTCCTTCACCAATTTGTCTAATTTTTTAGTTATTGGCGCGTGGTGTACGGCATAGCCAAAAGCCTATTGACGAGCAGGCTATATAACGCTGTGTTGTCGGTGTTAACCAACAACAGCTCCCGCAACAGGGTACTATAGAGAATAGGTAAGGCAACAATAAGAATTGCATTAGGTTTAAGAGTTGAACCATCATAACCAAGAGCAGAATGCTCATGAACCTGAAAGGTTTGCCTCTTAACCTGGAAACATACGAAGCCTCTGAAACGAAGACAAATAAACATTTTCAAGAATTCAAAATGCCTGAATTTGAAAGGGTTTATCTTCCGAAGAGCATGAGACCTTTCACGGATACCCCCTATTTGGGTTCGAAGGAGTTTATTATAGATGATAACAGGGGAGCAGTTTGTACTTTGCCTTCTTTGAATATGGACGGCACTGACTTTTACCTTTCAGTTAAGGGCATAGGTTCAACAACTAACCCGTTTTCGAATCAGCTCCTCGGGAAAGCTGAGATATGTAGCCTGCTGAAGAATTCTATGCTGAAGGACAAAATCATGAATTCTGAGGAAACGGCTCCACGGTACCTTACAGGGGAATTATGGCTAAGGGGCTCCCCGTATGGTGGGCAAGGATTCGAACACGCAGCCACTTCGATTAGAGTGTCAGAAATGGCCGACCTAACGTCCATTAACGGATTTCGAGTTGCGCCAGTTGTGAAAATTGTTTTCCTTCCTGAAACCCTTGAGAAAGAAATCAAAAAAATATATTGGTACCGACGATTCGGCGGTAGAATGGTTCAGGAAATCAGGTTAGTTCCGTCTAATGTACGGATTTATTTTCATTCTGGAAGCACGGTCGGAGGGAACATACGTTCAGTTTTCGACCTTTTTGGAATAGATAGCAATGATAAAGCGCTGGATTTTCTGAAGAACTTCGTTAAAAGTGGGATTGCGTACCTAACCTTGTTCACCAGATCAATAAAGTGCAACGAAAACGGGACTTTCAGTGGATTGGATTTCTACGATGTGTGGCTGGACAAGGATGCAGTTCTTGCTCCTGATGGCACTATTTACTTCGTGGATCTGGAAGGCTTGGAATGGATAACGGTTGAGAAAAAGAAAGTTTCTGAAAAGATAGATGACCAAATTTACAGGTCACTGTATGAATTCATGTACGCGTATGAGCAGATAGAACGAGAACGACTCGCACGTTTCGGGGTCTCAGCGGATAGGAAGGAGCAGTTTGAGCATCTTCTAAAAGGAGCCCTCGAGGATGACGAAATCATTGGCCTTGCAAGCGAGGGACAAAGCCTTAAACTGGTTATCGGTAACATCCTTGGAGAGCAAAGTTTAACTAAGAAATTTCCAATCATGGATAGGTAACAAAAATGCACTGCAACGACGTAAGAACATTTTTTTCACAGATATCTGAAAAATCAGTTACAACGCAGATTTCACAAACAGATATGGATTTTCTCAGCAGCAACGGGTACCTTTCTGTAATGCAGAAAGAAGACTACGATCATGTTGCTGCGGAAGTTTCCAGCTTGACGCAGATGAACTTGGATTTGGCGAATGCAGAGAATGCAGATAGGAGCGCAAAAACGACTCTGCAAGAAGAGGAAGGCAAAACTCATTCGATCAAGTTCTTTTTTGAAGGGAAAGAGACTAAGGAAGCTGAACGCGAAAAAGTGGAAAGTGAAAAGGATGCTGTCTCAAAAATGGACGCTGACATAGCTGAAAGAGACGCTAAAATCAACGAGTTAATTCAGAAAAAATCCATGACCGATCGGATGGTGCCTTACGGAGGCGTATATCTGTCACTTACTGGGCTTGGAGTAATGACGCTAAACGACCTCAACGTCAGAAACTACAGGGTTTCTGGCAACGAGTTCTCAGACTTCATCGAAGAAACCAAAGAAACGTCCGATGAACTGAGGAACATAGCATACAAAGCCGCCTTCTACGCGAATCGGTTCAGAGCTGAATTCCCAGGGGAAGACCTTTCCCAGCTGTGGAGCGTCTCAGTTGGTCTGGGGAAACTTCAGGGCGACCCTAATCAAATCTGCCAAAGGTTCCTGCTGGCAACGGGCAGTCTGCAGCATTTCAAATCCACCATCGACAACAAGATGATGGCGGCGGAGATCATGACCAGCTTTGGGGACGGCCAATCTCAGCCGTCGAGTGATTCCGACTTGCAAAACCTGATTGCCACCTTGGGAAACCTTGACAAGGAAGTCAGGCACGATAAGGTTCCAAAAGAGCTGTCAGTCGGCATCGCAGCCATTATACTGTTCGGAAGAAGGTTTGACGGGACATTCCCAACCGACAGATTTGTAGAATTTTGCAAGATCACATCTTCACGTGAATCGGCTGCAATCCTCGCCGTGGTAAATGTCCCTTCAGACCAGCTGGCGGCTAAATTCCAGTCTTTCAGATCAATGTTTAGTTCATGGGGGTATCAGCTGTCGGAGGATACTGAACTTGCTTCTGCATATCTTGCAAGTTCCGATTTGACTCCTGATGAAGTAAACACGAAGTTGACAATAATCGTCGACGCCCTTAAGAACTATCTTGAGTATCCGCTCGTGGCCTCCGCGATTCTTGCGTCTATACCAACGCTGGAAGCTAACGAGACCCTTGACTTGATGCAGAAAGCCTACTCTCTGCTTGGAACCTATGCCAAAGACCTGTTTCCCCCTGAACTGCTGAGTCTCTCAGTTAGGATGATTCACGGAGTCAAAAACGAGTTGGTGAAGGAACTTGATCCAACTGCGAAACTCACTAATACTCCGATGCAGTTCACGTATATTCCGTCAAACGTGTTCTTCATCTACTATGCACCGCTGATAGTCGCACATTCGTATTATTACTCTACGTTCAGTTCGATCGGAGGCTTCCATCCTGCACATGTTCACGGAGTCGGAGGGTTCATGGGTTGACTTCGAAATCCCTGCTTCTTATCATCGTCATTTCACTTTTCCTAGCGGTTTCTCCGGTCTTCGCCGCGGTAACCTACGTGCCCCACGCAGGCGACTACTTCAACTATCACGAAGTTGAAAGCCTCGGGAGCGGCACAGGCAACTACTCCGGTTACACGGAGCAGACGGTTGTCGATGGAAAGGAAACAGTGAACAGCGTTGATACAAGCGGAGTCGTATCCGCAACATACAGCTATTCGTATACTTTCAGTAACAGCTCAGGTTCAACCGAAACTGGAAGCCAATCGGGAAGCTACACTTTCTCATCCACCGACTACTCTTACATCAACGGAACGGACGACCAAACAGGATACGTTAACCCAACAGTCTGGTTCCTCATGGATAACTCAATCCAAAAAGGGGGCACATTCACCATCCTAAACACGCAGATGACTGTCGAATCCACAAGCTACAGCTACAACCTTCCGTCGCAGAACAGGAACGTCAACGCTATCTTTGCACAGGGAACATCAAGCTATGACCGGAACGATGAGTACGGACAATTCACAGCCACCTACACGTGGAAAGCCTACTTTGACCCAAACACAGGGTACATAATCGGATATGAATACGTTGAACATGATACCAACCCTTCAGGCGACGGGTTCACATGGACCGACAACCTCTATGTGACATCAACCAGCTATTCGCTGACGACAGCCACAGGCGGAGGAAATTCGGGGGCAACTCTAAACATCGACTTAATCGCAGCAATAGTGTTGCTAATCATAGTAATTGTGGTCATCATCATCATCGCGCTTTCGAGAAGGAACAGAAGAAGCCTACCGAGGCATAGTCCCCAGCAGGAATATTCCCCGCCGTCTTCGCCGCCGCCTGCGCCTCAAATTGATTTGACTCCGAAGCAGCCGCCGGTACAGCAGATCGTGATTAAGGAGGTTGTGAAGGTGAAATGCCGCTACTGCGGAGCACTAATAGACTCCACAGCGCAGACCTGTCCTGTATGCGGAGCTCCCAGAACTTAGAGACATGCACTAAATTTTTGTTTCTTTCTTTCTATCTAATCCTTTCTTAAAATACTGAAAAATCTGTCCAGACACCCTCATGCCCACTTTCCCAACGTTTCCCGCAGAAGCTACGTTAAAACGGGAAATCTCGCAGAATGCTGAACGGGCATGCTTTGACTTTAGCCAAAGAAGCCTCGCATTCAAAATATCTTCGCCTATCCCCATTCTCCTGAACTGAGGCCTCACATAAAGAGAATGTAGCCGGCCAACACCGTTCACAAGGGAAACCCAACCCACCCCAGCAATCTCGTCGTTTAGCCTGACAGTAAAGCATCGATCTCCATTCTTGAGTGCAACACTCACCCACTTCTTGTTTATTCCCGGATGGGTCAAAGCCATAAATCGCTCTATCTCACATGTTTGCCCCTTCTCCGCTGGGGAAATCTCGTAGCAGAATCTGTGTTCAACGGCATGATTCTCAAAGTCTACGGTGTAGATATCGTAGATTTCGCTTTCAACCTCAGTTTTCATCTCTGCGAAGAGGAAATTAAACGGCTTTAGTTCGTAAAAGAAGTCAAACACTTCTTTTGACCGCGTGTAAATTGTTCCGAGCTTCTCAGATCCGTCGAACATGAATATGCCAGAAACAGCGCCTTCGGAATTTCTGGACACATACGACTCGCCGCCAACTTCAAGAATTTCTTTGACGAAATACTGGATATAGGGTTCAAAAAACGAGAATCCAATTGGGTAAACGAAGTCGATGTCCGAGGCACTTTGTATTTTGGAAACTTTCAATTCTTCGGGTCCGCTCATGCTTGGTTGTTAGAGCGAGTGTTATTTGTGTTCAAGCAAAATAGCTGTTCCTTCAACTTTTACTGCGTAAGTGGATGCATTGTTGATTTTAGGGTGCATAAAGAGGATTTTTGGGAGAGAAACTGCTTTGCCGGTTGTTACATCGAACTGTGCTTTGTGCCTGGGGCAGGTTACTGTGGTTCCCTGCAGGGTTCCTTGTGAAAGTTTTCCTCCCTCATGGGTGCAGACGTTTCCGATTGCGTAAAACGAGCCATCTACGTTTGAAACTAAGACCTCTTCTGCTCCAAACTGGACTGTTTTCGTTTTGCCCGAAGGTATTTCCCCTGTTTCAGCGACTTTTTCAAAGACCATTTTTCAACCTTCATTTATTTTGCTTTATTGACTCGTTGCCTATATCTTTTGCTTGCCTGCTGAAGTCACGGCTCCAGATAGCTCTCAAAAAACAACTAAATTGTTGACTATAGGAACAGTAGCAGAGCTACCAGCTCTACGATAACTATTACAGTGAGGATTCGGTTTAATCGCTCCACTTTTTTGATTGTTTGTTCGATGGTGCTTTCCATTTTTTCTTCACTTCTTCCGAAAGTTTTTCATGTTTTTACAGGTTTTAAAGTAGGGAAATCGCGATTATTGCAGCTAGGAGAGTTATTCCTATACCCGCTGCCGCATATGTTAGCAGTTCAGTTTGCCTCAATGCTCTTTTCAATCGTGCAGACTGATCCTCGCTAATCATGTTTGTAACTTTAGTTGACTCTTTTGAAGCAGACATTTCAAATTTTTTCTCCTTGAATGTTTAGAGGGAATCATTGCTCTTTAAGTTTCGCAGGTTTAGGGGGTTTACCGCAAAGAATAAATCGTTTGCCAAACAGATTCGTCGTTTCTGTCCATGGGAAGCCAATGAAGTTAGTGTTATCCAGAAAAATCGGAATCATCTTACTCATTGCCTTACTGGTTTTTCTGAACTTGAGCATTTTCATTTACGCTTATCCTCAGACTTTCAAGCCGGAAGCGCCTACGTTGGCGCGTGATTTTTCAGCGTACTACCTCGGGGAGTGGCGACTGCTTCATAACCCCACACAAATCTACTCCGCAAGCGTCCAACCGGGAGACTATCCAATTCAACCGCAACCGCAACCCTTCAAGTACACGCCTTCTTTCTTGATTCTTTTCATGCCCTTCCTTACATTGAGCTACCAGAACGCGCTTGACGCCTTCGACATAGTGCAAGCCCTCACAATCTTAGCCTTAGCCTTCTTCGTCTACAAACTGGTAGAAAACAAAAATCTCTTCGTCGGTGTTGCAGCAGCCGTAATCGTCCTCGTTGACCCTATTCTAATTGCTCCCTCCGCAAGCTACTCCATAGCTGGGTTTCTGCATTACCGCATGCTAAGCTTGCATGTCCAAACCTTTTCCCCAAGCTATTACTGCGGCTACCTCTTGGCGAACGCGCATATTCTCCAAACAGCCCTTTTGGTAGGTGCCATATACTTTGGGTACGCTAAAAAACCGTGGCTGTCAGCGTTGCTTTTTTCTTTCGGTGCCTTCGACCCACGAGTGGCACTGTTTGCGTTGCCGCTCTTGCTGTGGTATAACAGGGGCTCGCTGTGGAAATTCATCGGCGGATCTGTAGCTTTTCTCGCCGCCACGAATCTCCCGTTCTTTCTCTACAACGGAGTAGGCTTCGCGTTTTTGGCAACGGAAACTAACGCCGCAACTGTCTCGCAGATGTACCTCTACGATTGGATTCCTCTGTATTCCATCGTAGCCTTATCCATGCTTGAGTTGGTGTCAGTACTGTATAATCGTAAACCGCGAAGCTTTTAACGCTTCAACAGCTTAGTGATTACGATTTCGTAGGTTTTGTTTCCGAGCAGATAAAGAAGGCTACTAATGGCCAGAGCGAAAGCTGGAAAAGCCGGCAGGATGTACCAGTCAAGTTTCGATTGGGCAACGGTGAATACTAGCATCACAATTGCCATCCACAGAAAAATCAGGGTGTCCGCCTTTACCCGTTTGAAAATCGCGTTGGACAAGCAAACAGCCGCGGCGATAGGCAAAAGAATCAGATAAACCAAGCTTTCGTTGTGCGCGAGAAAGTTGAAGTAATACAGGTAGCTTCCAGCATGGTTCTCAACTACGCCAACTGACCGGTTAACCACATCATAAATGAAGTACCACTGCCAGAACTGGGAACCGAAACGGACAGCCATGTAGATTAGCCAGGGAGAAAAAACCAGGAGTCCAATTGCCCAGAAGAGGGTAAAGTTTTTCGTCACAAGGAACCTGAGGTTCTTCTTTGTCGCGGCAAAATACAAAACAAGGATTAACAGAACTATCAAAGCCTCAATCTGCTTCGTCATCAGAGCCAATCCAAAGAATAAGCCGCTTAAGACTGCGTATCTGGCGGTTTTTTCTGTTTTCTCGCTTAAAATAAAGAAGTAGATGGTGCCTAAGCTAAAGAAAACTAGGGGGATGTCAGTCATGGCGAGTCTTGCATAAACGTAAAATGTTGTAAGCGTCCCCAAAACGAAAGCGGACATGAAGCCGACGTACGGGTTGTAGAGTTTCTTTCCCAAAAAATAGATGAGAACCAGCGACAGGGCGCCAAATATGGGGCTCCAAAAACGCGCGCTAAAGTTGTTCACGCCGAAGATTTGGTAGGATAAAGACATCAGCCACATTACTAGCGGCGGCTTGCCAACCCAAAAAAGAGAGCCAAAAGCCCAAGGAGTCAAGTAATCCCCAGTCTTTATCATGTGAAAAGTCCATTGAGAGTAGGTTTGCTCGTCAGCCGCCACAAGATGCCCGCTCGCCAGATTGATGAAGAATATTGTTGAAAAGGCCAGAATCATCAAAACACAAACTGCGTCAACATGGCTTGACAGCCAAGACGATTTTTCCGCAGAAATGTTTGCAGCTTTAGCTTCACGCTTAGTTCGTCTAGTTACGCGAACATATATGGCGCCGGCAAAAACAATCAGGGCGCCTACGGCGCAGGCAGATACATCAAGAGCGATGGTGGTTGCTTGCAACACTTTTGTGGTTTGGGTGGGCAGGGTTTCAACGTTCGAGTTGATCAAGGAGAGAGCATATAGGTGGAAGTCGTCGGAGCCTACGTAAAGCGTATTGTTTACAATGGCAGGGGACGATTCGACGTAGCTCCCAGTTTGGTAAATCCATTCTTTGGCTCCCGTGCTCGCGTTGAGGCAATAGATGTTGTCGTCTTCAGAACCCACGTAAACGCTGCCGCCTGCCACCGCTGGAGAAGACGTAACCCAGTACCCCGTGGAGGTCCTCCAAATTCGGTCTCCCGACGTTGCATTAAGGCAATAAACGTAGTTGTCTTCGGAGCCGATGTAGACGCAACCGTAAGCGACCGCAGGGGAAGAAACCACCGAATCGGGGGTTAGGTAACTCCAAACTTTTGCCCCCGAAGAAGCGTTTAAACAGCAAACATAGCCGTCGTATGAGCCGATGTAGATGTAGCCGTCGGAGACGCTGGGGGAAGAGATTGTGCTTCCGGTGTGGGTTTGCCACAGCATTTTTCCCGTGGATGTGTTGAGGGCGTAGAGGTAAAAGCTATCAGACGCAAAGTAGACCACGCCGCCTGAAACCGCAGGGGACGATTCAACCTCGTTGCCAGTTTGAAAACTCCACAGTTTTTCTCCGCTTTGAGCGTTTAGAGCGTAGAGGTTCCCGTCTCGTGAACCCACATAGACCACGCCGTCCGCGATAGCAGGAGACGAGCCGACCCACCCACCTGTCGTGTAATTCCAGAGCTGCCGCCCGTTGCTCTCGTTTAAGGCGTAAACGTCGCCGTTGTTGCAGCCGACAAAGACCGATCCGCCGCTGACTGCTGGCGAAGACATCATTTGAGTTTTGTTCTGGTAGAAAAACCAAACCAGTTTACCAGTGGAGACGCTGTGGCAGTAAACGGCGCCGTCGTTGCATCCCACGAAAACCTCCCCATCCGCTACCGCTGGGGAAGACACAACCTCATCCATAACGGTGGCTTTCCACAGCAACGAAACGGAATTCGCTGAACCTTCAGCATTTGCTGTTCCGCTGTGAGCTGTATCATGAAGGAACATCGTCCAAGAGTCGTTGCCGGAACTAGCCGCTGCGCTTGACTTTGCCGTGGCGAAGCACGATAGAAGCAGAATAACAGATACGAGAATGATCAGCATCCAGACGTGCTTTTTCATCAGCATCAATAAAGAAAATTATACCTGACCATAGGATATATTAGCCTATCCGAACTTTGAGGATTAGCCTTGTGTGCTTGAGAATTTCCAAGTAATTTAGATTACTGTGACTAAACAAATTTTTGGAGCTATTTTTTGTCTGTTTCCGGAGTTACGGGTGTTTGGATCGGGGTTTCTTGAGCTTTCTCAACCGTTACCGTGAGCCCTTTTAATGCCTTAACGGTGACCCGTTCGCCTTTCGCGATGTCGCCAGACAACGATTGGGCGCGCCAGATTACTCCTTCAACCCTGACTTCGCCTTTGGGGTTGAGGTCAGTGGTGACGATGCCTGTTTTGCCTATCAAGGCTTCGGCGCCTGTAAGTCTGGAGCGTCGCCTTATCGGACCGATAACCCAACGGATGTACAAGCCTGCGAGTACTCCGAACACAACGATCAAGCTGAGCGCTAAGATCGTGAAGTCTCCTATAGGCGAAGGCGAATACTGAAGGTTAAAGGAGAGGAAGTAAATTCCGATGGC
>Ga0326728_10025395_pt1 | contig 10608 bp, 9 predicted proteins | sample MB3enrmetagenome_FD_207602 | JGI IMG/M metagenome (GOLD analysis project Ga0326728, IMG submission 207602) | Lab enriched peat soil microbial communities from McLean, Ithaca, NY, United States - MB31MN | ecosystem: Environmental > Terrestrial > Soil > Wetlands > Peat | place: USA: New York...
GCGCCCGGACCCAGCGGCCTCGCGGACCTGACATCGGCAAACTATCAGCAAAGCGCGGCAGTGGCGATCGCCGACGCACTCGCTTCGGTGCGCGACAAACTGGGAGTACAGCCGTGAATGCCGCGAGTATGAGGAGAGACCAATGATCCCGCGCCATCTGCTGCTGAGCGTTGCCGTGATGCTGGTGGTAGTGATCGCCATGGGCGTCTACATGCGTCACATGCGGATTGAGGCGTGGAAACTGGAAGCCTTGGGCACCGACGCACAGCCGGTGGCGCCGCCTGCCGCGGGACCCACGGAGGCGGTGACCTTATATGTCGCTTATGATGCAGTGGGGCAATTGCGGACGCAGGCGGCGCAGATTCCATTATCGGGCGGGCGTCAGCAACGGGCTGAGGAATTGTTGCGGGCACTCCTGAACATCTATCGGCAGCCGGGAGCGGGCCATCCGCTAGCCGCGGCCTCGGATCTGCGCAACATTTATCTGGTTGATCCGGGGGCCGCGGTGATCGACATCAATGGCGCATTCGCCGACGGCCATCGCTCGGGCATCATGGTCGAGCAGCTCACCGTGGATTCGCTGGTGGAGACCCTTGCCGTGAATGTGCCCGGAATACAGAGGGTGAAAATTCTGGTGGATGGCAAAGACCGCGACACGCTAGCCGGCCACGCCGATCTGACGGACTGGTTTGATGTGACGACGGTGGAGCAGGCAAGGGGGCAGTAAGCTCGGCTCTCGGCCTCCGGCTTTGGGCGCGCGACTTCGCTCCCACTTTCGCGTCTTGTTCTTCGGGGGGGGACCTCCAGCGCGGTCCTTCAACCTGTTACATTACTAACTGAGAACCGAGAACTGAGAACTGTTTTCATGATGTTTCGCAGCGACAACCGCGCACCTGACCAGATTCGTCCTGTCACCATTACTCCCGATTTCATTTCGACCGCGGAAGGTTCGGCCCTGATTGAGATGGGCAACACACGCGTCATCTGCACTGCCTCGGTGGAAGAATCGGTCCCTCAGTTCCTGCGCAACTCGGGCAAGGGATGGATTTCCGGCGAATATGGGATGTTGCCGCGGTCGACCTTGACGCGCACCGCGCGCGAATCGGCCAAGGGAAAGCAAAGCGGCCGCACGCAGGAGATTCAGCGGCTGATTGGACGTTCGCTGCGCGCCGTCGCCGACTTACAGCGCCTCGGCGAGCGCACGATCTGGATCGATTGCGATGTGATTCAGGCCGACGGCGGGACGCGCACGGCATCGATCACGGGAGCATTCGTCGCGCTGGGCCTTGCGCTGCAGCGCCTGATCGAGGCCGGAACGCTGACGGCCGCGCCGATCAAGGATTTCGTCGGCGCAATTAGCGTGGGCATTGTCGATGGCGAGGTGCTGCTCGATCTCAATTATGAAGAAGACTCGCGCGCCGATGTGGACATGAACGTGGTGATGACAGCAGGCAATAAGATTGTCGAGCTGCAAGCCACGGCTGAGCACCAGGTCTTTGACGACGATCAACTGACGAAGATGCTGGGGCTGGCGCGGCAAGGGATTCAGTCGCTGATTGCGAAGCAGCAGGCCGTGCTGGGAGCGCTGGCGTTGAGGCAGTAAGCGGAACGCGCTGGTTCAGTCTCCGTTGTGGCTGTAGTCCTTGTATATTCCGCAGCACACGATGATGTCCCCCACTTTCTCGAAGTAGGTCGACTTGTGCTCCTGCTTGTTGGTTTCCGGATTCAAGTACACATAGTCGACCCAGCCGGAGCCCTGTGATTTGGCTTTTTCCACGATCTCCTTGCGGAACAGCTTCCCTTCCGTGTCCGGGACATTGATCAAGTTCTGGCCAATCAGCGACGGGTTCTTGGGGTGAGCCAGCATGACACCCTGGAGATCGTACGCGAATACATACAATTCGCCCTTGTCGAACATGCCCTTGGGCGTATTGATCTCGGCGAGCGCCTTCTCCTTGCCCTGATACTTAACGTAGGCTGCGGCTCGCTTTACGAGGGTCTTGGCATCTTCGCGGTCGGCGGCGTACGACACGACCGCCGACAAAACCAATCCGATCGCGAGCAAGAATGCGAGTTTTCTTTTCATGGCACTCCTCCACTGCATATCGATGTTGCGGCGGCGCGCGGGGACGCAGTCACAACAAAGAGACTACGACTGGTCTCATAAATAGTTCCAGGGCAGCGCGCACTGGCCCTCAGGGGCTAAACAGTTTGCTGAAAAACTCGGTTGCACGCCGCGCCGCTCCCTCAGCGGCTAAAGCCAGCACTGAAAATAAGGCGTTTATCGCAGCGGTAAACCGCTGCGCCACCCAAAAGCAAGACCAAAATCGAGTTTTTCAGCGGAGCGGCACGGCTGAAGCCGTGCCCTTCCACAAAACCATTTATGAGACCAGTTCTACTGCTGCACTTGCTGAATCGGTCAGGCCACCGCTTGGCCGCCCGGTGCTGGAATGGCGTCTAATACCGCCTCCGGTTCCTCGGCCTCGGCTGCACTGCCACCATCCAGAATCCGCGACATTCTCTCCTTGTCGAGTTCGCGCTCCCACCGGGAGATGACCATCGTGGCCACGCCGTTGCCTATCAAGTTCGTCAGCGCACGGGCCTCGGACATGAAGCGGTCGACGCCGAGAATCAGCGCCAAGCCAGCTACCGGAATCGTTGGCACGGCCGCAAACGTGGCGGCCAGCGTGATGAAGCCGCTGCCCGTAACTCCCGCCGCTCCCTTCGACGAGAGCAATAGCACCCCCAGAATGGTAAGCGTTTGCAAAAGTGTCAGCTTCGTGTTCGTCGCCTGGGCCACAAACACCGCTGCCATGGTGAGGTAGATGGAGGTGCCATCCAGGTTGAAAGAGTATCCAGTCGGAATCACCAGACCCACCACGGATTTGCTACAGCCGACATTTTCCAGTTTGGCCATCATGCGCGGCAGTACAGACTCCGAGGAGGAGGTGCCGAGCACGATCAGCAATTCCTCCTTGATGTACTTGATGAATTTAAAAATGCTGAAGCCGCATATGCGGGCAATTGCGCCCAGCACGATAAAGATGAAAAGCAGGCAGGTCAAATAGAAACTGGCCATCAGCATGCCCAATTTGCTGAGGGACCCGAGGCCGAATTTTCCCACCGTGAACGCCATGGCGCCAAACGCGCCGATGGGCGCCACTTTCATGATGATGCCGACGATGCCAAACAGCACATGGGCAAATTCATCGATCAGTTTGTGGACGCCTTTGCCGCGCGGGCCGAGCATCGAAAGAGCAAACCCGAACAGGATCGAGAAGAACAAAACCTGCAAAATCTCGCCCTTGGCGAAGGCATCCACCACGGTATTGGGAATGATGTTGGTGAGGAATTCGACGGTGTCGTGCGACTGCGCCTTGGAGGTGAAGGTTTCAAGAGCGCGGGTATCGAGTTTGGAGACATCGGCATTCATGCCAGCGCCGGGCCGAATTACGCTGACCACGACCAGGCCGATGGCCAAAGCGAGGGTGGAGACGATTTCGAAATAGAGAAGGGCTTTGGCTCCAACCCGGCCCACCTTCTTCATGTCTTCCATGCCGGCAATGCCGGTCACGACGGTGCAGAAGATGATCGGGGCAATGATCATCTTGATCAGCTTGATGAAGCCGTCGCCGAGCGGCTTCATGTCGGCTCCGGTGTCGGGGTAGAAATGCCCAACGATCACACCGAGGGCGATGGCGGTTAATACCTGGAAGTACAAATGGCGATAGATCTTTTTGCCTTGCATCCCGTACCTTCCACGTTCGGTCAGGCCGAGTGTGACGGACTGGCCCAGATGACCGCGAAACACTATATAACGGGCGCGGCATCCAGTCTGTATTGATTGACTGGGCCCATCGCCGACTGCTGCTCACACCGTGCCGCGAAAGAACAAGCGGACAGGAATACTGTCCCCTGTCCGCCAAAGCTGCCGAGCTTCGCTCGGCTTGGACGGGCAACAATGCCCGTTCCCACACGAACCTACACGAACTAGGCGTACTGCAGAGCCATCTTCGACAGCGGGACTGGTTTGTAATCCCCGGCGTGGCCGGCTTGGCCAAACTGCATCATGCGCTGCGCGACAACCTTCTTCATGGCTTCGCGCGCGGGCTTCAGGTAGTCGCGCGGGTCGAATTTTTCCGGGGTCTCGGCAAACACCTTGCGTATGGCGCCAGTGATTGCAAGCCGGTTGTCGGTATCGACGTTGATCTTGCGCACGCCGTTGCGGATGCCGAGTTGAATCTCTTCGACGGGCACGCCCCAAGTCGGCTTCAGCTTGCCACCGTATTGGTTGATGACGTCCTGCAAGTCTTTGGGCACGCTCGACGAGCCGTGCATGACGAGATGCGTCTTCGGCAGGCGCTTGTGAATCGCAATCAGCACATCCATCTTCAGGACGGAGCCGTCTGGCTTCTTGGAAAATTTGTACGCGCCGTGGCTGGTGCCAATGGCGATGGCTAGCGCATCGAGGCCGGTCTTTTGGACAAACTCCACAGCCTGATCGGGATCGGTGACATGCTCCAGGCCGGTGCCGCCTGCGCCGTGTCCGTCTTCAATGCCGCCGAGCACGCCGATCTCGCCTTCAACGGTCACGCCCTTGTCGTGCGCCATGTCAACGACTTCTTTGGTTACGCGGACGTTGTAGTCGAAGGTAGAAGGCGTCTTCCCGTCGGGCATGAGCGAGCCATCCATCATAACGCTGGTGAAGCCGAGGTCGATGGCGGATTTGCAGGTCTCCGGGCTGTTGCCGTGGTCGAGGTGCATGACGAGCGGAATCTCGGGATAGAGTTCGGCCGCCGCCAGCATAAGGTGATACAGATATTTGTCCTGCGAATAGGAGCGCGCGCCGCGGCTGGCCTGAATAATGACCGGCGAGTTGGTTTCCTTCGCGGCCTCCATGATGGCCTGAATCTGCTCCATGTTGTTGACGTTGAATGCGCCGACGCCGTAACCGCCCTTGGCGGCCTCGTCCAGAAGTTGCCGCATAGAAACCAGAGGCATGGTTTTCTCCTATTAGTGAAATCGAAGTTCAGAATTAAGTGTAATGCGGGGCGGGCGGAAGGCTGGGTGACGTACATCACAGGAAGGAGTGCCAGATATCTCAAGAACCACTTCATCAATTGGACACAAAAGGGCGGCGGTCGGACCTTCTCGCGAGTCGCGACGTTCTCCATTTGTCGGGGATTGAACGTCCCAGTCTGTATCCTCTGCCATTCCGGGGCCTCCAATGATTTCGCTTATAATGGCGCGTGCAACTTGGCTTCACGTGGGAGCCAGGCTTTTCTGGTAAGACAGGCACTGCAAGTCCAAGTACTGAAAGTCGATGGGAGGGTTTATGAAACTCACTCCGGGCAAATTGGCAGGTTTGAAGGCCGTATCAAACGAACGTGGAGTCATTGCCGCCGCCGCGATGGATCAGCGCGGCTCGTTGCAGAAATCGCTGGCCAAAGAGAAGGGCTCCGCGGTCTCCGACGAAATGATGGAAGAATTCAAGATTTTGGTCAGCGAGGTCCTCACACCGCACGCCAGCGCTATCCTGCTTGATCCGGAGTGGGGATTACCCGCCTCCAAAAAGCGCGCGAAGAACGCCGGGCTTTTGCTGGCCTACGAGAAGACCGGATACGACAAGACCGGACCCGGACGGCTGCCCGACCTGCTGGATCACTGGTCGGCGAAGCGGCTGAAGGAAGCAGGCGCCGACTGCGTGAAGATCCTGCTTTACTACACGCCTTACGACTCGAAAGATGTGAACGAAACCAAGCATGCATGGGTGGAGCGCATTGGCGACGAGTGCCGGGCAAACGATATTCCCTTCTTCCTGGAGTTTGTGGGCTACGAAGAGGGCGCGGACGAAAAGGGCGTAGAGTATGCGCGGAAGAAACCGCACATCGTCACCGAAAGCATGCGTGAATTCAGCAAGGAGCGGTATGGCGTGGATGTGCTCAAGGTGGAAGTGCCGGTGAACATGAAGTGCGTCGAGGGCGCGAAATCGTTTGGCGGCGAGAAGGCCTATACGAAGAAAGAAGCAATCGACCTGTTTCATAAGGCTGCCGCGGCCGCGTCCAAGCCTTTCATCTATCTATCGGCTGGCGTCAGCAATGCCGAATTCAGCGAAACCCTGGAATTGGCAGGCGAATCAGGCGTGAAGTTCAACGGCGTGCTCTGTGGGCGCGCCACTTGGAAGGATGGGATTCCGGTTTACGCCAAGCATGGGGCGGCAGCGTTCCGGAAATGGCTGGAGACCGAGGGCGTGAAGAACATCAACAACGTGAACAGCAAGCTAAAGGCCGCCACATCGTGGTACTCGATCTACGGCGTGGAGCCGGCGGTGGCGCACCGGTAGCGGGAATTTAGGGTTCCGCGTCGTGGATTTACAATTGCGCCGTGCCGCCTTCTGCTAAAACCGCTCTCATCACCGGGGCCTCGTTCGGCATCGGACTCGAACTCGCGCGCATCTTTGCTCGAGAAGGGTATGACCTCGTGCTGGTCGCGCGCAGCGCCGACAAGCTGCGGCAATTGGCGTCAGAGCTCGAAAAAGCCCACGGGACGCGTTCGCTCATTCTCGCGGTGGACCTCACCGATCCCGGGGCGCCGGGCTATATTCTCGACCAGACCAGCCGCGCCAATATTCTTATCAACGTGCTGGTGAACAATGCCGGGTTCGGGCAATACGGCCTATTCGTCGAAAGCGATCTCGAGGAGTGCCTGCGCCAGATTCAGCTGAATGTGACGACGCTGACGCACCTTACGCGCTTATACCTGCCGGGGATGATCGGGCGGCAAGAAGGCCGCATCCTAAACGTCGCATCCACCGCTGCGTTTCAACCGGGACCGCTGATGGCAGTTTACTTCGCGACCAAAGCGTACGTGCTGCACTTTTCCGAGGCGCTCGCCAACGAGCTTGCGGGAACTGGTGTGACCGTTACCTGTTTGTGTCCCGGCGCCACTAGAACCGAGTTCCACAAGCGCGCGAAGGCCACGGAAGTGAAACTGCTGAAAATGGGATCGATGGATGCAGCAACGGTGGCCGAGGACGGATATCGCGCATTGATGGCGGGAAAACCGGTAGTGATATCGGGATTCAAGAACTGGCTGTTGGCGCAGTCGGTGCGGTTCTCGCCGCGGCGACTGGTGACGGCGATCGCACGAAAGGCGCAGGAAACGAAGAGTCAATAATAGAGCGACGGGCGCCACGTGGGTTCCGGCTTGCTAGTTCCCCTGTGGCGCGGGTTCTGGCATGGACATTCCACCGATGATGTGCCAGTCCTTCCCGTCCTTGAGCCATGTGTGAGTAATACGGAGAGTATGCGGGTCTCCCTTGCCATCCTTGTCCAGCCACTTAAACGTGATCCAGTAACACACCACCGCGATGTCGCCGGTCACTTGAATCCGTGCGGGGTTGAATTCAATCGATTTGAGAGCCAGGCCCTTCGCGGTTTGTGAGGTGATCCAATCCGTTATGTGATCTTTGCCGGCGGGCGCGGTGTTTTGAGCGGGCCAACCCAGGAAGTCCTTGTGCCACAGGCCTAAATATGCGGTTAGATTGTTCGCTTGAACGTACTCCCAATAGGCGTGCTCAAGCTTCCAGATCGCTTGCTCGTCTACCGATGTCTGCGACTTGTTTGTCTGCGGGGCGGAAATCGCCGTCGCGCTGGCCAGTAACGAGACCGTCACACATAACACCAGCGCGCTCCGATTTAGAGCCATCTTCGCCTCCAATGCCAAAATTAGCTTGTCTTACGGCCTTCGAGCGCAGCCTGCACGCGGCTGTGGTGGCGGCTGTAGGAAAAATACACCACCATCCCGATGATTAACCAGATAATCAACCGTGCCCAGTTGATCCAGCCCAACTTGTACATCATGTAGCCGTTGAGCAGGATGCCCATGCACGGTACAAACGGAACCCACGGCGTCCGGAACGGGCGTGGCTGGCCGGGATTGGTGTTGCGCAGGATCATGACGGCGATACACACGATCACGAAGGCGAGCAGCGTGCCGATATTCACCATCTTGCCGATATCGTCGATCGGAGTGAGGCTGCCGACAATCGCCGCCAACAATCCTACGAGGATTGTGTTCTTCCATGGCGTGCGGAAACGCGGATGGATATCGGCGAAGAACGACTTTGGCAACAGCCCGTCGTTGGCCATGGAATAAAGAACGCGCGTTTGGCCGAGCAACATGACCAACATCACGCTGGTCAGCCCCGCCAACGCCCCAAATGTAACGATGTGGGATGCGCCGCTAAGGCCGCGATCCATGAAGGCACGTGCGATGGGCGCTTCGATGTTGACGTTGCGCCACGGCACCATCCCCGTCAGGACGGCCGCCACCAATATGTATAGGATGGTGCACAAAAGCAGAGAAGCGATGATGCCGATGGGAAGATCGCGCTGCGGATTCTTCGCTTCCTGCGCGGTTGTCGAGACGGCGTCAAATCCAATGTAGGCGAAAAAGATATAAGCCGCTCCGGCCCCGATTCCCGACACTCCGTAGGGCGCGAAACTATGCCAGTCGCCTCCCCAATTGCTCGCCGTGACATAGCGGAACCCGAGCCCGATTACAAAAAGAACGACGGCGACTTTGATCGTGACGATGGTGGCGTTGAAGCGGGCGCTTTCCTTGATGCCGATTGCCAGGATCGCGGTGATGACCAGAGCAATGAGGAAGGCGGGCACGTTGATGCCGATTTCATAGCCAAACAAGTGCGGCGCGTTGAGCAGATCGTGGCCTCTCTGCTGCAACTCCGGCGATTGCGCGGCCATGATCTCGGTGATCTTGGCGAGAAACGCTTGCGTGCCTGGCACCAGCGACGAATCCGATGCCTGGGCCATCTGGCGCGCCACGATATTCTCTGCTGTGCGCAGCCCGGTCCAGTGATCGTAGGCGAGCCACAACGGCATCTTGATCCCGAAAATATCGAGCAGTTCGATGAAGTGGTTGGACCAACCGGACGATACTGTGCTGGCGCCCATGGCATATTCGAGCGTCAGGTCCCAGCCAATAATCCAGGCGAAGATTTCGCCGAGCGTCGCGTAGGCGTAGGTGTAGGCGCTGCCGGCCAGCGGAATCATAGCCGCGAACTCGGCATAGCAGAGCGCCGCAAAAGTGCACCCTAACCCGGAGAGTACAAACGACAGCATCAGGCCTGGTCCGGCATAATGAGCCCCCAAGCCCGAGAGCACGAAAATGCCTGCACCAATGACCGCTCCAACTCCCAAGGCCGTCAACTGGAACACGCCGAGCGTCCGCTTCAGGCTGTGCTCGCCGGTCTCCTTCGCCTCCATCAGCAATTGCTCAATCGGCTTTTTCGCAAACAGGTCGGTCATCAGTAGCGTTTCTCCTTGGGGTGCATTGAAGGCTCAGTTGGAAACGACTCGCGCTCTGAGCGACCACAAATAATAAACCGGGATGCCCAACAGTACGATGATCAGTCCCGGCCACGTATATTGCGGTTTGTAGCGTAGCAGCACCACGTCAATTAACAAAGCCATGATGATATAGATTGCGGGCAGAACGGGATACCCGATGGCGCGGTACGGCCGCTCGGCCTCGGGATGCGTGCGCCGCAGGACGAAGAGGCCGAAGATCGTCAGGATGTAAAACACCAGCACCGCAAAAACAATGTAATCGAGGAGCTGACCGTAGCTGCCGGAGACGCACAGGATCACGGTCCAGACCATCTGGATCATCAGCGAAACCACGGGAGTTTTGTAGGTGGGATGCAGTTGGGCCACCTTGCGAAAGAACAAGCCGTCTTTCGCCATGGCGTAGTAAACGCGCGCGCCCGCCAGAATGAGGCCGTTGCAACAGCCGAAACCGGAGATCATGATGGCAATTGCCATGATCTTGCCACCGTAGGAGCCGAACATCTGCGTAATGACGGCGGTGGCAACTCGGTCTTCACTGGCATACTGAATGCCGCGTTCGACCAGCGTCGAACCGGTCGGACTGCCCGCCAACGGCAGCGCACTCAGATAAATAAAGTTGCAGCCGATATAGAGGGCGATCACCACTCCGGTGCCGAGAGCAAGCGACAAAGGAAGATTGCGGTTGGGATTCTTCACTTCGCCGGCAGTGAAGGTCACGTTGTTCCAAGCATCGGCCGAAAACAGTGAGCCAACTTGCGCGATGGCGAGCACGGTCAGCGTGGAAACAAGCACGCCTCCGCCAACATCGTGCAGCGCGCCGAGGCCGGCGTTACTCCAGAAGTTTGTGCCGAAGTTGGCGGCGATGGCCTGCGCGTTGCGTCCGAGAAAAATCCCGAAGATGACCAACCCCAATAGCGCCGAAACTTTGGCCGTGGTGAAAACGTTTTGGATCGCAGCGCCCGTCTTTACGCCGAAAATGTTGATGATCGAGAGCACGATCACCACGAGGATGGCGGCGAGATTTTGCGTGTTCAGGCCCACGTCCATGCCGCCAAGCACCATGGGGCCGATGGGAAATTTTGGGACGGTCCAGAAATGCAGCAGCCAGTGGTGGGAAGAAATCGCCGGCCAGAAAATGCCGAGGAACTTGCCGAAAGCCACGCCGACGGCGGCGATGGTGCCGGTCTGGATCACCATGAACAGCGTCCAGCCGTAAAGAAAACCCCAAAGCGGGCCG
>Ga0326728_10025398_pt1 | contig 10607 bp, 6 predicted proteins | sample MB3enrmetagenome_FD_207602 | JGI IMG/M metagenome (GOLD analysis project Ga0326728, IMG submission 207602) | Lab enriched peat soil microbial communities from McLean, Ithaca, NY, United States - MB31MN | ecosystem: Environmental > Terrestrial > Soil > Wetlands > Peat | place: USA: New York...
GGAGTCCGCGTTGAACGAGGTCTTGGCGATGCGCAGCGCCGTCGGGCTCATACTCAGGATCTCCTTGCACCAGGCCTGCACCTCTTCTTCGAGCTTGTCGTGCGGCACGACCTTGTTCACCAATCCCATCGCCAAGGCGTCTTGCGCGTTGTACCGGCGGCACAGATACCAAATTTCCCGAGCCTTCTTCTCGCCGATCACGCGGGCGAGGTAGGCGGTGCCGTAGCCCGGGTCGACGCTGCCGACCTTCGGCCCGACCTGCCCGAAGATCGCCTTCTCCGAGGCGATCGAAAGGTCGCACACCACGTGGAGAACGTGTCCGCCGCCGATGGCGTAGCCGTTCACGGCGGCGATCACCGGTTTGGGTATGTGACGGATGACGCCATGCAGATGCGAAATCTCTCCACCATGGAAACCGTAGCTGCCTTCTTTCTTCGACTTCTGGTCTCCACCGGTGCAGAAGGCCTTGTCGCCGGCGCCGGTGAGCACCGCCACGCCAATCTCAGCGTCGTCCCACGCGTCCTGGAACGCCTGGATCAGCTCGTGCACCGTCTGCGCCCGAAAGGCGTTCATGACCTCCGGCCGGTTGATGGTGACTTTCGCAATACCGTCCTTCTTCTCGTACAAGATGTCGTCGAATGTCATATCGGGACCTCCCTCTCACAGTTTGTGTTTCCAGCGTCGAGTACGCGTGGGCTTCGGGCGAATCGTCGGCCGGGGCATCGAGACGGTAGACGGGGCAATGGGTCAACGGCTCGAACATCTGGTAGCCGATGCGGGAGCTGTCGCATGGCCCGCTCGCCGTCACCATGAAATCCGCCTTCGGCATTTCATTGCTCAACAGCGCCCCGAACATGAACTTATCGAGCACGCAGAGGTCGGACGGCGTGCCGTTCTCTTGTGCGATGTCGACATACTTCCAACACACGTCGGGCGCACCGAGGCTCATGATGGGCGGGTGGATCTCGCCGAGGAACGAGATGTCCATGGCGCGGAAGATCTCCGGCGTCAGGCAGAACTCGTACCAGCACAGTTTCTCGTCGCGCTCCTCCAACCTTGTTCCGCATGTGCTGCATGTTTGGGGCATTCATCTGTGTGTTCCCCTCTCGGCGGATGGCGCTCGGCGCGACGGCAGCCCAGCCGTGGCACTATACCTCTCCACTCCTGCTCGCGGCAACCGGCGCCCTCACTTGCTTGCCTCTGTGCGCTCAGTTAGTCTGCCAACTCAACGGGAAAGCACCGCCGGGACGAGAGAACAGTAACGTGTCCGCTATGAAGACGCTCTTTCTGAACCCGCCTGCGTATGACGACTTCGACGGCGGGGCCGGATCGCGCTACCAGGCCACGCGCGAAGTGTGGTCCTTCTGGTATCCCACCTGGCTCTGTTATCCCGCCGGACTGGTGCCTGAGAGCCGCGTGCTCGATGCCCCGCCGGAACACCTCAATCAAGAGCAGGCCGTCGCGATCGCTCGGGATTACGACTTCGTCGTCGTGCACACCAGTACGCCGTCGTTCCAGCTCGATGTGCGTACGGCACAGATGATCAAGGATGCCAATCCGAACTGCCTCATTGCCTTCGTCGGCGGGCACGTCACAGCGCTGCCTGACGCGTCGCTGAAGGCCTCTCGGGCGATCGACCTGGTAGCGCGGAAGGAGTTCGATTTCGCCGTCAGAGATGTCGCCCTGGGAAAGGACTGGGCTTCCATTGCGGGCATCAGTTACCGGCAGAACGGCAGCATCGTGCACAATCCGGAGCCACCGCCGCTCACCACGGAGCAGCTCGATGCCCTGCCCTTCGTGACCCCTGTCTACAACCGTGACCTGCAGTACCTCAAATACAACAGCCCTTACTGCCACTATCCGTACGTGTCGCTCTACACCGGCCGTGGTTGCCCGGCGCGCTGTACGTTCTGCCTGTGGCCGCAAGTGACCACCGGCCACTCCTACCGCACCCGCAGCCCGGAAAACGTCTGCGAAGAAGTCCGGCAGATGCCGCGTTTGTTTCCCGAGATGAAGGAGATCTTCTTCGACGACGACACCTTCACCGCCGATCCCCCGCGGGCACGTAAGTTGGCCGAGATGTTCAAGCCGCTCGGACTGTGCTGGTCGACCAACGCCCGTGCCAACGTGGATCGGGAAACACTGCGGGTGATGAAGGAAGGCGGGCTGCGCGTGCTCGTCGTCGGCTACGAGTCGGGCAACGAGCAGATCCTCAAGAACATCAAGAAAGGCGTCAGCCTCGAGCGGGCCCGGCGCTTCACCAAGGACTGCCACGATCTCGGCGTTCTGATTCACGGCACCTTCATCGTCGGCCTGCCCGGCGAGACCATGCAAACGATCGAGGAATCGATCCGCTTCGCGCGAGAGATGAATCCGGAGACCATCCAGGTGTCGCTGGCGTCGCCCTATCCCGGCACCCATTTCTACGACTACGTCAGAGAGAACAACTTCCTGGTCCAGAACGTGTACAACGACGAGGCGGGCTACCAGCGTTGCACGGTCAGCTACCCCGAGGTTTCCGCCGAGGAGATCTTCGCCGCGGTGGAGCGCTTCTATCGCAAGTACTACTTCCGCCCGAAATATTTCTTCAAGGCGGCGAAGAAGATGGTGAAGAGCCGGGCCGAGCGCAAGCGTATGCTGCGCGAGGCCGGCGAGTTCCTTGCCACTATGCGCAAGCGCCGGTCGAACGGGAAGGGCGCCGCCGCTCCCTCGCCGACGCCGTCTTTGTGAGCGATGTCGCGCGCCCTATCACCCTAGGCACTCTCATTCGGGATTACAGTGACGCATCTGAAGGGTTCCCTCTCCCTCCGGGAGAGGGTCAGGGTGAGGGGATGAGATGACCAACGAAGGCGTCTTGCTGGTCACTCTTTGTGAAATGCTCTGCTGAGCGTCGAACGAGGTCGAGAACCGCGGATCATGCTGTACGCCTCGGCATTGGCTGTCCTCGCCAGCACGCTGCTGACGGTCGGCCTGTATTTCATGAAGCGCGAAGCCGAGCGCCTGCCATCGCTCGGGGGAGGCTGGCGGCTGGCCGCCTGGTGGGCGTTCATTCGCAACGGTTGGTGGCTGTTCGGCTTGCTGCTGCAGATCGCCGGCTACGGCCTCTATTTCTTGAGTCTGCGAGCGGCACCGCTGTCCATCGTGCATGCCGCGCTCAACGGTGGCATCGCGCTGTTCGTAGTGCTCGCAGTCTTCGGGCTTGGCGAGGACCCACGGCCGGTCGAGTGGCTCGCGGTCGTGGTGATCACCGTGTCGTTGATCATTCTGAGCATCTCGCTCGCCTCCGCCCCCGCTGTCAGTGAGGCCGAGCACGGCACGCTGCCGTTTTCACTGGCGGTGGTGGCGCTGGCAGCGCTGGCGCTGCTGCTGGACCAGCAACCGGATCGGACGATCGGTTTGAGCACCGCCAGCGGCCTGGTCCTCGGCCTGGCGGCGGTGTACGCGAAAGGCCTTGCCAACGGTATCGGCTTGACCGCTGACGCTGCGCTCCATCTGCTGTTGACCATCGGTGCCAACCTGGTGGGGTTTGCGATGATGCAGGCGGCCTTGCAGCGTGGTCGCGGTGTTGTGGTGATGCCGCTTTTCGCCACGCTTTCGAATCTGGTGCCGATCATTGGCGGGATCTTGGTCTTCGGGGAAGCCCTCCCGAGTAAGGAACCGGCGGCGGTGCTGCGGCCGCTGGCGTTCACCCTGGCGATTCTCGGCGCGGCGCTGCTGGCAGGTTTCGGCGAGCGCTCGGGGCCAGCCCTCTCTCGACCCGGAGTGTCGCTCAACGCGCAAACAGGGCCCTTCGACGGGGCTCAGGACAGGCTTCGAGACGGCCCTTGAGAAGAGGTGATGGTAATGTTTGAGCTCCCGTCATTTCCCAGCTGGGATGCCTTTCACCCAGGAATTTCTCATTTTCCGATCGTGCTCCTCCTGGTTGCGCCTGTACTTATTATCGTCGGTTTGCTGTCGCCCAAACAGCGCAGCAATCTAATTGCGCTGGCCTTATGGTTTATGCTGGCCGGCACCCTGGGGGTTTACCTATCCGCCGCAACCGGCGATGCGGCAAAAGAATTGGCACCAAAGACACCAGAAGTCATCAAAGCAATCGAAGACCATGAGAATATAGGCTCGATTGTCCGGGTTATCTTTACTGTATTAACGGCGCTTCTCGCCTCACTTCAATTTGGCCCAAGTCTGCTCAAAAAGCAGTTAAGCTCAAGGGCCTTTATGGTACTGACAGTTCTGTTTCTGTTGATCTACGTTGTGGCAGCCCTGCTCCTTTATAACGCTGCACACTCGGGCGGCATTTTGGTTCACAAACTCGGTGTCCACGCAAAGATAACATGAGCAACAGGGTGAAACGGGAAGCCTCAACGCGTTGCAGCGGACCGGTCCACGGATGTCATGGGCGCCATGGCAATCCGGTTCTTGACCTCCGTCGTGCCGATCGTGATCGGGCTGAACAGTCTCTCCAAGGCGCTCATGTCGCTCGTGCTCTCCTGCCGTGCGCGCTGGAGCCGCAAGGACCCGCCCGTTCAACGGCGCATTGCGTCGCGATTCTTTGCGGCGCGGGGGCGTTCCGCCGCCTGCTGTGCTAAAATCCCGGCATGGCGAAACGGACACCCGTCCGCAGCGGCGTCGACCTCTTCGCGGCGCAAGCTGACCGCATCCGCCAGCGCGAGGCGCCATTGGCAGACCGGATGCGGCCGCGCACCTTGGAAGAGTTCGTCGGCCAATCGCATCTGGTCGCGCCGGGACGTTTGCTCCGGGAGATGATCGACGGGCAGCGCTTGCACTCGTTGATCCTCTGGGGCCCGCCCGGGAGCGGCAAGACCACCCTGGCGCTGCTCATCGCGCGCTCGACGCAGGCCCACTTTGTGCATTTCTCGGCGGTGCTCTCGGGCGTCCGTGAGCTTCGTGATGTGATCGCGGAGGGCAAAGATCAACTCCAGCATCACGGCCGCCGCACCATTCTCTTCGTCGATGAGATCCACCGCTTCAACAAGGCGCAACAGGACGCATTCCTGCCGTACGTCGAGGACGGAACCGTAGTGCTGATCGGGGCGACGACGGAGAATCCGTCGTTTGAGGTGATCGCGCCGCTGCTCTCACGCACGTCGGTGCTCGTGCTCGAGCCGCTGACGCGAGAGGACATCCAAGGATTGCTCGAACGCGGGCTCGCCGACCAGCAGCGCGGCCTGGGGCAGCGCGGGCTGCGCATCGAACCGGCTGCCCTCGAGTTTCTCGCCGATCATGCGCGCGGCGACGCGCGTCTGGGGCTGAACGCGTTGGAGACGGCTGCCGACCTCGCCAGCACGAAGGGCCTCGACGCCATCGACCTGAAGCTGGCGGAGGAGGCGGCGCAGCATCGAGCCCTGCTCTACGACAAGGCGGGCGAGGAACATTACAATGTGATCTCCGCCTTCATCAAGAGCATGCGCGGCAGCGACCCCGACGCCGCCGTGTACTGGCTGATGCGGATGATCGAAGCAGGTGACGATCCGCTCTTCATCTGCCGCCGCATGATCATCTTCGCCGCGGAAGATATCGGCAACGCAGATCCACAAGCGCTGCAGATCGCGGTTGCCGCGAAAGATGCCTTCCACTTCGTCGGCCTGCCAGAAGGGCGGATTCCGCTGGCACAAGCGGTCACCTATCTTGCTTCGGCACCAAAATCAAACGCCTCGTACCTAGCAATGTGTGCCGCAGCCGAGGACGTAAAACAGCTGGGGGCGCTCCCGGTGCCCTTGCATCTACGCAACGCACCGACGCCGTTGATGAAGGCGCTCGGGTATGGCCGGGGCTATCGGTACGCGCACGACTACAGCGGCCACGTCGTCGAGCAGCAACACCTGCCTGACAAACTGAAGGACCGCCGTTACTACCAGCCGTCCGACAACGGCGCTGAACGCGATATCAAGCACCGGCTGCAAGATGTTCGGCGCTTGATCGGCACAGAACGCAAGCCGTAGCAAGCACTTACGAGATTTTCTGCGGTCGGCAACGGCGGCACACACACTTGCGGCACGCCTGACGACAGTGGGCCGTAGGGGCCGGCCGTTCGGGTTTCGCGGGCGTGGCCGGCCCGTGCACAAACTGACGGCGGCCTGATCCGGCGGTCGGGCCACCATGCGGAGAACGCCGATGCGGCGTCCCGCTTCCTTGCTAAGCCTCCTGCAGGGCTTGGCGAATCGCTTGCAGAATGAACAAGTAGTCTCGAGTGCAACGCACGTCACCCAGTGTGGACACGTGCTGGAGAACCTTCAGTTCCCGCTGTGTGATGCCCTGGCGCGTGTGCAGGCGTTTATCCGCACGGAAACGGTTCCAGGCCGACTCCTTCGGATCCGGCCCGTCGGTGCGGATGAAACTCCGCACTTGAGGGTGGGCCAGGAAGAACAGCTCCTCACGATCGAGGTCGAGCACCTTGGCAAGCTTCACTAGCACGTTGGTGCTTGGCCGGCGCATGTCACGCTCGAGGTAACCGATATAGTTGGCCCGCACGCCCACGCGACGCGCCACTTCTTGCTGGGTGACCTCGAGTTGCCGGCGACGCCGGTGAATCACAGAACCTAGTGTTGTTGTAGCCACGACTCCTCCAGACTCAAAAATTGCCGCGCCAACCAGGACCGGATTCCATGAGCACGGTGAAGCATTCAGCGCTCCCCATGCACGACCCGCATCCTGCGTTGCCGCAGGCTCTTAGCGGTTACAAACCACGACCGATTGAGTTTTTCCAGCACAATCTGTTGATCCTTGGAAGGTTTTGGCCGAGCCGGTTTCAAGGGCGCACGTGCAGATCGCCGGCGGGCTCGATTTCGACCGGCACGCCGCGCGCCACGTGCACCGGCCCGGTCAAGAAGACACGATAGCGCAAATGGCCGTAGTTGCCGACCAGATGTGACGGCTTGTAGGGCGAGGACACCACCTCCATGTTGCCGCGCCAGCCGGGAAACTGCAGTGGCTCCCAGGCGTGGTAGAGAATCGCTTCACCTGGGGCGACTGCGGGTGAGAGGCGCACGCGGACGACGAACGCGCCGTGGTCGTTGCGCACGCGCACGGGCTGGTTATCCACGATGCGGCGGGCTTGGGCGTCCTGGACCGACATGCACATCGATGGCTCACCGCGCTGCAAACGCAGGAGGTTGGGCTCGGCGCGCCAGATGGCGTGGATGCTCCAGCGCGTGTGCCCGCCGGTCAGGAGGATCGGATATTTTCCGCCGACGCCCGGCAAGGGCTTCCACCGCGGCAGCACCTCATCCGCCTCGAAAAACCACGGGTGATCGAGATAGAATTGCTGCCGGCCCGTGAGTGTCGGCCAGGCATGCTTGTCCTCGACGTGAATACGCGATGGGCTGATGCTGCCCTGTGGCTCGACCTCGCTGCCGATACCGTTGGTCGTACCCCAGCGACCGATGGAGCGCGCCTGGATGGCGCCGAGCTTCTGCGCCTCGCGCCAGCTGGTCCCGCGCGTGGGTAACGAGTTCAGCAGAATGCGATCGAGAACCGCCTCGTCATTCTCCGGGCCATACTGCCCGTTCTCCGTGAAGCGATCGTAGATGTTCGCGATCTCTCCCTGCACGCCGCGCTCACGGGCACGCTCCTGCACCCGGCGCGCGAGTAGTGCCATGATCTCCCATTCCGGTTTCGATTCGCCGAGTGGGGCCACCGCGCGGTCGCCGATGACGACGTAAGGCACGAGCACGATGCCGTACTTGATGCCGCGCTTTTCGTAGTAGCCGGCTGCCGGCAGCAGCAAGTCCGCCTTCATGCCGGTCGTGGAGATCCGACTGTCGATAGCGACAATTAGCTTGAGCTTGGGCCAAAGCACGCGCTCAATGACCTGCGGCAACGGCCAGCGGCGCAACGGGTTCACGCCGGACGTGACCAAGACACGCGGCGGATGCTCCGGGGCGGGGCGCACGGGCATCCAGCTGCGCGACAGCGCCTCGCGCATGTAGTCGCGCGGCGGGCGCGGCAGCGTCGGATCGCGGTCGCTATCCAGCTCCTGCGCGTCGCCGAGACCGCCATGAACGTTGAGGAACAGATGCGACGGCATCCAGGTGAGCTGGGTGCGTGAGAACTCCGCGATGGCCTGCTCCATGGCGCGCGGCGGCGGGTTGTAGACGCGCAGCACCTGCCGTTGCACCCACGACGGTTGTGAGCCGAGGAACTCATCGGCGCCCTCGAACGGAATCCACGCTGCGAAGCGCAGACCGGAGCCGGTTCGCCCATGCTGTCCGCGCAAGGCCGACAGCAGAATCAACGCGCGGTGCAAGAGGTCGCTGTGATACGACTTGCACGACCCCCACGTGGCATAGATCAGTGTGCGCTGCGACCGTGCAAACAGCTCGGCGAGGCGGTTCTGCGCCTGCGCGCCGATCCCTGTCACGTGCGCCACGTGCTCGGGTGTGTATGCCGCGAGGCGCTCGCGCAGCCGCTCCATGACCGGCCGCACTTTGATGGCGCCGCTCTTGCCCTTCGCCTCGAAGGTGCCTCTGAGCGCGGGCACCACGGTACCCAGCGCCAGAGAATCGCTCCAACAGCCGGGTGTACCGGGCGCCTCGACGATTTGACCTGAGCTGGTGTCGGCAACGTAGAAGATGTCGTCTCGCCCACCGTCCTTCACGTCGGACTGGCGCAAAAAGCGCCGATTGTCCTCGCGCACGAGGAACGGCAGATCAGTCTGTTCGCGCACGTAGGCTTCGTCGACGGCGTTGCGTTCGAGCAGCGCCCGGGCTACGCCCAACGCGAGCGCGGCGTCGGTGCCGGGGTGAGGATTCAGCCACAGCGAAGCATGAATGGCGCTGGGCGAGTAATCGGGGCTGATGGTTACCACGTTGGCGCCGCGGTAGCGCGCCTCGGTGATGAAGTGCGCGTCGGGAATACGCGTCGTCACCGGATTGCTGTGCCACACGATGAAGGTCTCGGCGCGGCACCAGTCGTCGGAGCTGCCGTCCACGAACGACGTGCCCCATGTCTGCACGGCGCCCATCGCCAAGTCGCCGGTGCCGCCGAAGCCGTCGAGCATGGTGGCGCCCATCAAGGCGAAGAGCCGCATCTCGCCGACCGTACTCGGCCCCCAGTCGACGTTCGAGGTGCCGTTGTCGTAGACGACCGTTTCAATGCCGTGTTCCTGAACGGCGTCGAGGATGGCATCGGCCACCCGCGTGAACGCGGCCTCCCATGAGATGCGACGCCATTGCCCCGAGCCGCGCTCGCCCACCCGCTCGAGCGGGTAGGTGATGCGCCCCGGCGCGACCATCAGAGCGCTGTAGCAACTGCCCTTCTGGCAACCACGTGGGGCGTAGTCGGGCAGACCCGCCGCTTGGCGCGCATAGACGTCCGCCTGCTCTTCCCGCCACACCACGCCGTCCTTGACGTACAGGTCGAACGCGCAAGCGCTGAAGCAGTTGGCGCGTAGATGCGTGCCACGGACGACCCGGTCCCAGCGCCAAGCGGCGCGATACACGTCTTCCCACTGAGTGTAGGAAGGATCATCCGCGAGCGTCGCGGCGAGTGCGGTACCCTTCGCGCGCCCGTCGCCCAAATCGGGGATGAGACCGCGCAGGGACAACGCTAGCGTGCCGGCGGCGCCACCAACCAGCAACTGTCGCCGCGTAAGCCCGTTCATCTGAGCCTCCATGGCTGAACGACAGGGTCGTACGCGGCCGCAAAGCGGGAGAGGAACTGGATTTGTACCGGTCGCGACATCCTTGGGAATCCTCAACTACATCATTCTCCACCCTTGGCCACGTCGACATGCACCGCCCGGTCGATGGGGATCGGCTGCCAGTGCAGGCCGCGGTATTGCAGATGCCCGTACCCGCCGGCGAAGTGCAGCCACTTCACCATGCCGGGCTCGACGTTTTCCGGGCCGATCCAGTCCTTGAACTGGAACGGCTCATACCCGTTGTAGATCACCACCTGCCCGGGCTTCGTCCCCGGCGAGCGCCGCACGCGGATGTGCATCTCCGAGAGATCGTTGAACACCCTCGCCTCGTCGTCGTCCGCGAGACCACGCGCCTGCATGTCGTCCGGGTTCATGTACATCACCGGGTGACCGCGTTGGGTGCCGAGAATGATGCGGCTGGTGTGGTTCATCGAGTGGATGCTCCAGCGCGGATGGCCGCTGGTGAGCCGCAGCGGGAACTCGCCTCCGTGATGCGGGTTATCCTTGTGCACCGGCATTTCTTCGCCCGCTTCCAGATACCACTCGTGATCGATGTAGAACGAGGCGCGGCGGTTCAGCGTCGGGTAGGGCTTGAGCTGCTCCACGTGATTGCGGAATGGGGTGTGTGTCTTGTTCGGTTCGATGGGTGACTGCTGGCACACCATCATGGGGGAGTTACCCCAGCCCACGGCGCGCACGGCGCCTTTCTTGCGCATGCCCTCGAGGGTCGTGTCGGCCGGTATGGTGCCGAGGATGGCGCTGTCGCGGAAGACCTCGTCGATCAGCCTTTCGTCGTCCGCCACGTCGCCGCCTTTGGTGGTCCAACTCCACAGGTTGTCGAGCGGCACCGGCTCGCCGTTCTTGCGCGGCCAAGTTTGGGCGCCGCGCGCCTTGGCGCGCTGTTCCAGCGCCTTGGCGATGCCCTGGATCATCTGCCATTCGCTCAGCG
>Ga0326728_10025399_pt1 | contig 10607 bp, 7 predicted proteins | sample MB3enrmetagenome_FD_207602 | JGI IMG/M metagenome (GOLD analysis project Ga0326728, IMG submission 207602) | Lab enriched peat soil microbial communities from McLean, Ithaca, NY, United States - MB31MN | ecosystem: Environmental > Terrestrial > Soil > Wetlands > Peat | place: USA: New York...
CTTTGGTCTCCTTCGTACGCTTCGAAAAATGTCGGCCACAGATAGACAGCAGCAACCGGTTAATCCAGCCCTCATGGTATCTGAGGAGCCGCCTTCTTCTGGCGGCGTCTCGAAGGGCTGATTCGGAGAAAACGACAGTCTCCCGGGAGCGGGTCAAAGTGAGGGGATGAGATGGCGTAATCACCATGGGTGATGTTGTTCCCAACTGGCTGGAGCAGCGAGCGCAGACGCACCCCGAGCATCCGGCGCTGATCTACAACGGCAGGGCGATCTCCTATGCCGAGCTGGCGGCGCGTGCGGCGCTGGCGGCAGGGCGGCTTCGGCGCCTTGGCGTAGGCGACGGGGACCACGTAGGATTGCTGCTGGCAAACCGCCCCGAGTTTGTCGAGATCGTGCACGCGCTACCGCATCTCGGTGCCGTAGCGGTTCCGCTCAACCGCCGCCTGAGTGTAGCGGAAGTCGCCCGACAGCTCGCAGACAGCAGGCCGCGGCTGCTCGTGTACGATAGCGTGGCGCGGGAAACCGTGGCGGCCGTTCGCCGGCACCTGCCGGTGTTCGCGGCCAGCGTTGATCCGGATGCGCTCCCTGATGACCCGGTACTCGACCGGCTCAGCGTGGAACCCGCCGCCGGCGCCACCCGAATCGATCTGCAATCGGTGCACAGCATCATCTACACCTCCGGCAGCACGGGGCGCCCCAAGGGCGTGCTGTTGACCTACGGGAATCTTCTCTGGAGCGCAGTCGGATCGGCGTTCAACCTCGGCGTCCACCGTGACGACCGCTGGCTGGTGTGCTTGCCCTTCTGCCACGTCGGCGGGCTGTCGATCCTGATGCGCAGCGCCATCTACGGTATCACGGCAATCATTCACAACGGCTTCGATTCGGCACGGATCGACCGGGCGCTCGACGAGGATCGAACGACTATCGTCTCGATGGTGGCCAACATGCTCCAGCGCCTGCTGAACACCCACGGTGATCGCCCATACCCGCCATGGCTGCGCTGCGTCCTGCTCGGCGGCGGGCCGGCGCCGTTGGCGTTGCTGCAAGAGTGTCACGCCCGCCGAGTGCCGGTCGTGCAAACGTACGGCCTCACCGAAGCAGCCTCGCAAATCACCACGCTCGCGCCGGGTGACGCGGAGCGCAAACTCGGCTCCGCCGGCAAGCCCCTGCTCGGAACGGAGATCGTGCTCGCGGGCGCGAACGGACGGGTGCCGCCCAACGGAGTCGGCGAGATTCTGGTGCGCGGGCCGACCGTGAGCCCGGGGTATCTCGATCCGGCGGACAACGCGCGCCGCGAGGACGGTTGGTTGCGCACTGGCGATCTCGGCCGGCTCGATGCCGAAGGGTTCCTCTACGTCCTGGGGCGGCACGACGACATGGTCATCACCGGTGGTGAAAATGTCTACCCTGCGGAAGTGGAAGCCGTGCTGCAGGCGCATCCAGCGGTCGCCGAGGCCTGTGTCTTTGGGGTCCCGGACGCGCGCTGGGGAGAAGCGCTGGCGGCTAGCGTCCGCCTGCGCCTTGGAGCGACGGCCGAGCCGAGCGAGTTGATCGAGTATGTGTGCCGCTGCCTCGCCCGCTTCAAGGCACCGCGCCGCATTCACTTCGTCGAGGAGTTCCCGCGCACTCCCTCCGGGAAGATCATCCGCTGGCAGGTGCGCGCCGCGACCCGGTCAAGCTGGCCGGCCCCAACGGGCAATGGCGGATCGGCGTAGCCCCGGTCACCCTATTTCGTGCCCGCATTCGTGCCCGCATGGATCACGGCGAGGATCTTGGCGGGCCTCGACCCGTAGCACTTCACGAGATGCGGATGACTCGAGTCGTAGTAGATCGAGTCGCCCGGGCGCAGCACCTCGACTTCCTTGCCCACCTGGACCCGGACCCCGCCCTCCAGCACAAAGAGGAACTCCTGCCCATCATGGCTCGAGAACTCTCCGAACTCAGTCGGCGTCAGAGTGACGAGGAACGGCTCCATGAGGCGGTTGATTTTCTCCGGAGCCAGGGATTCGTAGACATAACCGTACTGCTCGCTGCGCTGCTTGCCGTGTCGGGCCACCTTGTGGCGCGCGTCGGATCGGACCACACACATCGGCTTGTCCACGCCCGCCGACAGGAAGTACCCCATCTTCATCTCGAGCGCTTTTCCCAGGCGCACGAGCTGCCCCAGTGGAGGAATCGCCCGGTTCGCCTCCACCCGCTCGAGCCCGTCGACCGAGACGCCGCTGCGGCTGCTCAGATCCTCGAGCGTGAGCCCGCGCATCTCACGTGCCTCCCGGATGCGCTCTCCGAGACTGCGCTTCTCCACCGGAGCCCCTCCCGGCGCGGCTCCGGCAGACGCGGTGTCGATCGAGGCCGTGAGGAAGTCCTCGTGTCCTCGCGCGCGCGCCTGCGACGTCTTCTTCCGGGGCACCTGCCGAGGGGTCTTTGCCTGCCTGGTCTTCTTCATCCTTCTCCCCCTGCCCGACCCAACGGTCTCAGATGGCCCTGCCGGCCACGCCGATGTTCCGGGCGATGACGATTCTCTGGATCTCCGACGTGCCCTCGCCAATCTCAAGCAGCCGCTGGTCACGGTAGAAACGCTCGACCTTGTTCTCCTTCATGAGCCCGTAGCCCCCGTGAATCTGCACGGCTTGGTGCACGCAGCGATGCATGACCTCGGAGCAGTAAAGCTTGGCCATAGCGGCCTCCTTACCGAACGCACGGTTCTGCTCGCGCAGCCAGCACGCCTTGTAGAGGAGGTTGCGGGCCAGCTCGATCTCCGTGGCCATGTCCGCCAGCTTGAAGGCGACCGCTTGGAACGAGCCGATGGGCCGGCCGAACTGGACGCGCGTGTTCGCGTATTCCAGGGCCGCTTCGAATGCACCCTGCGCTCCTCCGAGACCCATCGCCGCGATGGAGAGCCGTCCTCCATCGAGGGTTGAGAGCATCTGGTGGAAGCCGTCGCCGCGCTTGCCCAGCAGATTCTCCCTCGGAACCACGCAGTCCTCGAAGAAGAGCTCACCGGTGTTCGAGGCCCGCCACATCATCTTCTTCTTCATCTCCCGGGCCGTGAAGCCGGGCGCGTCCCGCGGCACGATGATGCAGCTCAGCTCGGGCTTGCCCGCGGCGGTGCGGCCGGTCACCGCCTGGACGATGACCACCCCGGTGAGGGGGTTGGCGGCGTTGGTGATGAAAATCTTCGAGCCGTTGATAACCCAGTGGTCGCCCGCAAGCTCCGCGGCCGTTTTCGAGCCGCCCGCGTCGGAGCCGGCGTTCGGCTCCGTAAGACCGAAGGCGGCAAGCATCTTGCCGGCGCAGAGCTTCGGCAACCACTCTTGCCGCTGCTTCTCCGTGCCGTAGTAATAAATCGGGCCGAGGCCGAGCGAGTTGCCCGCGGCGATGGTGGCGGCTTGCGAGGCGTCGACGCGGGCGAGCTCCTCGACGGCGATGATGTACGAGACGTAGCCCACGTTCGAGCCGCCGTACTTCTCGGGAACGAAGCAGCCGAGTAGCCCCAGCTCTCCCATCTTCTGGGTCAGCTCGACGGAGAACTCCTCCTTCTCGTCGAGCTGCGCGGCCGCTGGAGCGATCTCGCGCTCGGCGAACTCGCGCACCGCCTGTCGCAGCAGGTTCTGTTCCTCGGTGAGATCGAAGTTCAGGGCCATTCTGCTCCCTTTCTCGCCTCTACGCACGTCATACTCACGCAAACCGCGAGCCAGGGCAACAGGCGCACGGTCGGGGGCTCGTTCGGACGAGCAGGCGCCGTCGGTGGAGCTGGCCTTGCTCAGCTCGGGTCGATGTGGGACTGATGAAAGGATGGATGCGTTTGAGAGCGTGGCGCGCGCGCTGGTAGCCAACGCTGGCGAACGGCTGCACGCGGCGTGGGGTGAGACCAAGGTCATCGAGCATAAGGGCGTCATTGACATTGTCACGGAGACCGATCGCGAGATCGAGGCGTTGGTTACGGCCGAACTGCACCGCGCGTTTCCGGATCATCTTGTCATCGCCGAAGAGGCCTCGGTGGGGTCCGAGCCGCAGCGTCCACTGGACGAGGGCTACGTCTGGTACCTCGATCCGCTCGACGGCACCACCAACTTTGCGCACGGCTACCCGCAATTCGCCGTGTCGCTGGCGCTGGCGCGCGGGCGCGAATTGTTGCTCGGGATCGTGCACGATCCGGTGCGCAACGAGACCTTCGTCGGCCGCTGCGGCGGCGGCGCCACTTTGAACGATCGGCCGATTCGCGTTTCCACGATCAGCGATCTTGAGCAGGCGCTGCTCGGCACCGGGTTCCCATACGACCGCCGCGAGCACGTCGGTTTCTACCTCGGCTTCCTCGCCGACCTCATGGTTCGCGCCCAGGGCGTCCGCCGCAGCGGCTCCGCCGCCCTCGATCTGTCTTACGTCGCCTGTGGCCGCCTCGATGCCTTCTGGGAGTGGAAGCTCAAGCCCTGGGACACCGCAGCGGGCGCGCTCATCCTCAAAGAGGCCGGCGGCGCGATCAGCGATTTCCGTGGCGAGCGCTTTGATCTGCACGGGCAGCAGACCTTGGCCTCGAACGGGCGGCTGCATCCGGCGATGATCGAGGTTTTGACGGCGCGGCTGGGAAAGCCGTCACGCTGAGCCTCTCGCACTGGCAAGCGCTTCAAGTTCTTTGCCGGGCACGGGCGGAGAATTCGCGGGTCCGATAGCCGCAAGATCCGCCCGCGCTGGACCGGAGCATGGAGGCTTTATGAGATTTCTCAGTCGCCCCTGCAGCCGTTCAGGGCGTTGTTCACCGCGGCGAGGATCTCATCAATGGTGATCTGCCGCTCCTTGTTGGCATCACCCGGGACGCAAGTCGATACGTTCGCGTTGCCAAGCGCAATGTTCACCATCGTGAGCAGCTCGTCGACCGTGACCTGCCCGTGCCCGTTACAGTCACCAGCGCATAGCGGCGCCGGGGTGGTCGTCGGAGTCGCCGTCAGCACCCCGGTTGGCGTAGACGTGGCCGTGGGTGCGCTGGTGGGCGGCGTCCCGTTGAGGGTAACCGTTAGCGTCCCCCCCGTGTACACCTTCGAGCAACCGCCTCCCCGCCCACTGCGGCAGGTGATGCGCATCGTGACTTGAACGGCATTGACGCTTACGTTCCGGCTCTGACTGTCGGTGCCGGAGGCCTGGCCGCTGATCTGGTAGTTGTCATTCCCCAACGGAAAGAACGTGCCATTGAAGTTGGGCAAATTGGCCGTAGAGCCGTCCGGCAGAGTGTAGCTCATGTACGTTCCGGCATAGCCGCTCGGGAACGCACACGTCATCCCGAGGTAGCAGTTCGGCCCGACGACGGGATTGAGCAGCGCGTTCCCGCCGCCGGTCAGGTTCATCGTGACAATCAACGACGGTGACACCAGGCCTCCCCCGAGTCCTGCGAATACTGTCCTTCGATCGCTCAGACATGGGCCCTCCTCAGGACGCCTAACGCTGACGCTCAGGCGCGGCCATTCGCGCCCGGGAAGGCGCTGACGCCGAAGTCGAGCTGCACGGTGAACACGCCGCCGCTGACCGGCACCGCCGCCACCGTTTGCGTCGAGCCGATCTGCGTGCCGCCGCTAGCGGCGCCGAACAACGCGAACTGCAGATCGAAGTTTCCGTTCGCCGGCTGGGCGGCGTCCGTCAGTTGACCATGGTAGGTGAACGCGGTGGTCTGGCCGAGTGCCGCGCCAGCGCCGGCCATGACCCACAGAAGTGCACTCAAGGCACAGCTTGCCATAAAATGCTCCTCGTTCGTTTCGATGACTCTGTAATTCTATCAGGCTGGCGGCTGAAAGTAAGAAGGGAGCAAAGACTGGTACTGTCTGGGTTCGGACAGTACCCAAAGACTCGCTAGCCAGTGGGGTGCAACTTCCTTTGCACACCAAGGTGGGACTAATCTGCAGATGCTTGCACGTCGGCGCGGGAGCTGCCGGCGCCGTCGAGAATGGCGGCGAGTGCTTTTGGTTTGAGGCTGGTCCCCTTGTGGCAGGTGACACTCACCATGCCGGGCTTGGTCGGGTGGCGGTAGGCGCGATCGAGCTCGTCCTCAACGTCGGGGGTGGATGAGGACCCGGTAGCGCTTCATCGTTTGCGTGGGGTTTCATATTTCTTCCCGAGGTCCTCAAGGGCATCCGCAAAGGGGCGGGCCTTGGCGCCTTTCCGTAGCGATTCGAGGCGGGTGCGGAGGGTGACGACCGCATTGCCCTTTTCAAGCAGGTCGAGCGAGGACGTTGTCGCTGAGTGCACCGCCTGCTACTAGATTTCTGACGAATGATGCAGGGGAGGTCCCGCGATGGATCTCCCCTTTTCGTGTTGGAGTATGCTCGCAGCCGAGGCAGATTGTGAACGTGCTCTGCGGCATCTGCAGGCCGCCGTCGACACGCCCGCCGGGCGGCGGCTGTGGCGTGTGCAGGGGCTCAAGGGCAGCGCCCGTGCCTACTTCGTCTGGCGCTTCCTCACCCAACACCCGCGCCCGTCGCTGATCGTCTCGCCGTCGGCGAAGGCGGCGGAAGCCTTCGTCGACGACCTCCGCTTCTTCCAACACGAAGACGAGAACGCACCGCCGTTCTCGCGCCGCACCCACTACCTCCCGGCTTGGGATGTCGTCCCGTTCGAGGACCTCTCGCCCACCGCCGAGGTGATCGCAGCGCGCATCGAAGGCCTGTACCACCTGCAACAAACCAAGGACCCGATCATCGTTACCACAGCGGATGCGCTGCTCCAGCGCGTCCCCCCACGGGCCCACTTCTCCGAGCGGCTGCGCTATCTCGTCGAAGGTGACGAGGTCGACCTCGATGCCCTCGCGGTGCAACTGGACGACTGGGGCTATCGCCGCGTACCGCTGGTCGAGGACCGCGGCGACTTCAGCGTCCGCGGCGGCATCTTGGACATCTTCCCGCCGGCGCACCCACAGCCCCTGCGCATCGAACTGGTCGGTGACGTCATCGAGTCCATCCGCGAGTTCGAGCCGGTGAGCCAACGATCGCTCGACCGGCAAGCGGAATTTCTCATCCTGCCGGTGCGCGAGTTCGACGCGCGCGGGCGATCCAACCGCGACGCGTTGCGCGCCATCGAGGCCCGCGCCTTCGAGTTGGAAATCCGCCGCCAGGAACGCATGCAGATTCTCGAGGGCCTGACCAACGGCCTGCTCTTTCCCGGCGTCGAGTTCTTTCTTCCTTACTTCTATGAGTCGCTGGACACGCTCGCAGCGTACCTGCCCGCAGACACGTTGCTGTGGTTCGACGGCGCCGGTGAGGTCGACGCCGCCCTCGAGCATGCTTGGAGCGAAGTCGAACGCCGGGCCACGGAACGCGCCGCCGAGCACCGCTTCCTGCCACCGCTCGAGCAGCTCTACATCACACCGAGTGAGTGGCGGGCCGCCTTCACGGACCGGCCGACGATCGAGTTGGAGCCATTGGATCTGTTGGCGAGCGAAGGCGACGCCCAGCACATCTCGGTGCATTCGTTCCTGACGCGCGATTTGAAGATCGAGCACACCTCCAAGCGCAAGGAGGCGTCGTTTGCGCCGGTGGCCACCCGTGTGCGCGCCTGGTGCGAAGAAGGCCACCGTGTCGTCCTGGTTGTGAGCATGCGGCAGCAGGCGGAGCGGCTGACCCGTTTGTTCGCCAACCACGATGTGGTCGTCGAACGCGACACTGACACGATCGCAGAGGCCCTCGATTCCACCGCGCTAGGCTCGCACTTGGTCAGGCCGCGCCTGGTCAGGCCGCGCCTCGTCCTCGGCCATCTCAGTGAAGGCTTCCGCATTCCCGACGGGCGCCTGGTCGTGATCACCGAAGCCGACATCTTCGGCGAGGCGCGCCAGCGCCGGCACACGCGCCGGGTCGAGGTCACGCAGCTCCTGAAGAACCTCAGCGAGTTGAAGCCGGACGACTTCGTCGTGCACATCGACCACGGCGTCGGCCGCTACCGCGGCCTGAAGCACCTGCGGGTGGCGGACATCGAAGGAGATTTCCTCCACCTCGAATACGCCGGGGGCGACCGCCTGTACTTGCCGGTGGACCGCATCAGCCTGGTGCAGAAGTACGTCGGCTCCGATGGCGCGGCGCCGGCCCTGGACAAGCTCGGCGGCACCAGTTGGGACACTGTCAAACGCAAGACGCGCGAGTCCATCTTCGCCATGGCCAAGGAGCTGCTCGAGATCTACGCCACCCGCGAGATCATGGAGCGCCGCACCTTCAGCACGCCGGACCAATACTTCCGCGAGTTCGAAGCCGCCTTCCCATTTGAAGAGACGCTGGACCAGCAGCGCACCATCGACGAGGTGCTGGCTGACATGCAACGGCCGAAGCCGATGGACCGGCTGATTTGCGGCGACGTCGGTTTTGGAAAGACCGAAGTCGCGCTGCGCGCTGCGTTTCTGGCGGTGCTCGATGGACGCCAGGTGGCTGTCCTCGTCCCGACGACAGTTTTGGCCCAGCAGCACTACAATACCTTCCGCGAGCGGTTCCAGGGTTACCCAGTGCGAATCGAGATGCTGTCGCGGTTCCTTTCCCGCACCGAGGCACAAACGGTCGTGAAAGGCGTCGCCAGCGGTGAGATCGACATTGTCATCGGCACGCATCGTCTGTTCCAGAAAGACATCAGCTTCAAAAACCTTGGCCTGCTGGTGGTGGACGAAGAGCACCGCTTCGGCGTGGCGCACAAGGAGCGCATCAAGCAAATGCGCAAGCTGGTCGACGTCTTGACGCTTACGGCCACGCCCATCCCGCGCACACTGCAGATGTCACTGCTGAGCATTCGTGACCTGAGTGTCATCGAGACCCCGCCGATCGATCGCCTGGCTATCCGGACGTACCTGACGCGCTACGATGAAGGATTGATCCGCGAGGCCATCCTGCGCGAGATGGGGCGCAATGGCCAGGTGTTCTTCGTGCACAACCGCGTCGAGACCATCGAGATTCGCGCGCGCCGGCTGCGCGAGCTGGTGCCGGAAGCCACCATCACGGTGGCTCACGGGCAGATGCACGAGCGTGACCTCGAGCGCGTGATGGCAGCCTTCTTCGCCAAGAAGACGCACGTCCTGGTCTGCTCGGCCATCATCGAATCCGGTCTCGACATTCCCAACGCCAACACCATCATCATCGACCGCGCCGATCACTTCGGCCTGGCGCAGCTCTACCAGCTACGCGGGCGCGTCGGGCGGTCGCACGAGCGCGCCTACGCCTACCTGATGATTCCTGGCGAGCAGCTCATCACCCGCGAAGCCCAGTTGCGCCTGCGGGCCCTGCAGGAGCTGGACGACCTCGGCGGCGGCTTCAAGCTGGCGGCGCACGACCTGGAGATCCGCGGCGCCGGCAACCTGCTCGGCAAACAGCAGTCCGGCCACATCGCTGCGGTTGGTTTCGAGCTGTACCAGCAGATGATGGAAGAGGCCGTGCGGGAGCTGCGCGGCGAGCACGTCTCCGCCGAAGTCGAGCCCGAGATCCAGCTCGGTTTCCCGGCGTACATCCCGGACAGCTACATCCCGGACGAGAACCAACGGCTGGTGTTCTACCGCAGGCTCGCCGCGATCCGAGGCCGGAGCGATCTCGACGAGATCGCCAACGAGCTGCGCGACCGGTACGGACCCATTCCGCCGCTGGCCGACAGCTTCTTGCGTATCATGGACCTGCGCCGCAGCCTCAAGGACTACATGGTCGTACGTGCCGTGCTGCGCAATGGTGCCGTGAGCCTGCAGTTCCATCAGGACGCGAAGGTGAATGTGCAGCGCCTGGTGCAGCTGGTGCACAAGAGCAAGGGCCGGTTCAAACTGTCCGCCGATTTCCAGTTCAGCTTCCAGCCGGAAGCGGGCGACTGGGATGGCCTGGTCGCTGAGACCCACTCGGTCTTGCAGGACCTGCGCGAGACGTGTTAGCGGCTTGGTATGGGGTATCGGTTTTCGTGCAACAGCAGCATTTCGTCTCGTTCCGAGCCGGGTCCGTCCTTCGACACTGCTCAGGATGAACTCCGCGAGGAATCTCGGACCAAGCAACCAGGTTCATTCTGGCAGAAGAAGATCCCTCGCCGGGCTCGGGATGACAGGATCATTCACTGGTGGCTTTTCGTGACTGCACTCACATTTCTGGCCGCCACCGTGCATGCCGAACTCGTCAACAAGATCCTCGCCACCGTGGATGGTGAGCCGATCACCATCTACCAGCTCAAACAGTTCACTCACGACAGCATCCGCGGCCGGCAGTTGAGCGCGTCGACGGATCAGGCAGGCCTGCTCGACGCGTTGATCACCGAGACGCTGCTCCAGAAGGAGGTCAACGACAAGGGCATCGTCGTGCGCGACGAGGACATCGACCGCTACATCGAGGCCATCAAAGAGCGCAACAAGATCGATGACGAGAAGTTGAAGGCTGCGCTCGCCGCGCAGGGTGTCACGATGGAAGGATATCGCGCCCAGGTCCACGAGGAAATCGAACGCGACCAGCTGGTCGGTCGTGAGATCCGCGGTAAGGTGACCGTCACCCCCGAGGATGTGCAACGCTACTACGAAGCGCACCTGTCCGAGTACTCCACCCCCCCGAGAGTGCAGGTGGCGCACATCGTCTTCCGCCTGGATGCGGACGCGCCGCCCGACAAGGTGGCTGCGGTGACCGCCAAGGCCC
>Ga0326728_10025400_pt1 | contig 10607 bp, 8 predicted proteins | sample MB3enrmetagenome_FD_207602 | JGI IMG/M metagenome (GOLD analysis project Ga0326728, IMG submission 207602) | Lab enriched peat soil microbial communities from McLean, Ithaca, NY, United States - MB31MN | ecosystem: Environmental > Terrestrial > Soil > Wetlands > Peat | place: USA: New York...
CGCCCCTCGGGAATGCCGCCACCAATGTCAAAAATGATTTCACGCAACGTGATGCCCATGGGCACTTCGATCAAGCCGGTGTTCTGAACGCGCCCCGCCAGGGCAAAGACTTTTGTTCCCTTGCTCTTCTCCGTACCAATGCGAGCGAACCAGTCGCCGCCATTGCGCAGGATGGGCGGAATATTGGCGAATGTCTCAACGTTATTGATTAAGGTGGGATAACCCCAAAGCCCTTCGGCAGCCGGGAATGGCGGCCGGGGCCGGGGCATACCCCGCCGGCCTTCAATGGAGGCAATCAGGGCCGTTTCTTCGCCACATACGAAGGCGCCGGCGCCCAGACGCAATTCCACGTGAAAGCTGTGCGTGGTACCAAAAATGTTGTTCCCCAACAATCCTAGTTTTTCTGCCTGGCGAATAGCCGTCTTTAGATTCTTGATGGCCAGGGGATATTCGGCGCGGACATAAATGTAACCCTGCGAGGCGCCTACGGCGTAAGCGGCAATCGCCATGCCTTCGAGCACCCGGTGGGGATCGCTCTCAAGTACGCTGCGATCCATAAAGGCGCCGGGATCACCCTCGTCGGCGTTGCACACCACATACTTCTTATCGGCATCAGCTTTTGCCACCGTACCCCACTTCAACCCGGTGGGATAGCCTGCTCCGCCGCGCCCACGCAAGCCGCTGCGCAGAACTTGCTCTACAACTTCGCCGGGTGAAAATTCCGTCAGCGCTTTCACCAGGGCCTCATAACCGCTCGCCGCAATATAATCCTCGATCTGCTCCGGATCGACGCGGCCACAATTTTCAAGCACGATCTTCACCTGACGGCGGAAGAAAGGCATCTCCGTGGGGCACTCAAGGCGCGCCACGGGCTCGGTTTCCAAACTTTTTACGATATCCGCGGCATCGTCCGGCGTCACGTTCTGGTACATCACGTTGCGCGGCTTATGCGCCACGAGCGGGCCCTGGGCGCAAAGGCCCATGCAACCAACGCCCTTCACCTTGCATTGGTGCTCCAACCCCTGGTCTTTGACTTCCTTCTCCAGCGCGGCTTTGACCTTGTCGCTTCCGGAAGAAAGGCAACCTGCCGCCGTACAGACGTGCAGGCGATGCTTGAATTGCCGTTCCCCTTCCTCTTGTTTGGCGGTTATTTCGCCAAGTTCTTCCGGCGTCATTGCCCCCACCTCCCAGCTTTCGCCAACATATCTGCGGAATTCATTTTGCCCGCCACCTGGCCGTCAAACACCACGGCTGGTGCCAGTCCGCACGCACCCAGGCAGCGCGCCGTGAGAAGCGAAACATTGCCATCCGGCGTGGTTTCCCCAGGCTTGATTCCGTATTTCTTTTCCATTTCGTTCAGCAACTTCCCTGCCCCCTTGATGTAGCAGGCAGTACCCGTGCAGATGACGCAGGTGTGCTTGCCGGGGGGCTTCAAGGTGAAATAGTGGTAGAACGTCGCCACCCCAAAGGCCTGACTCAGCGGGACACGCAAGCTCGTGGCCACGAACCGCAACGAATCAGCGTCCAGGTAACCGAACGCTTCCTGCACCGTATGCAACGCTTCTATTAGCGCGTGCGATTGGTTACCCAGCCGGCGCATGGAAGCTTCCACGATCTTCCAGCGTTTATCCGCCGATGGAGCAACCGGTTTCCTAAAACTCGTCCCCATTTCACACTCCTCCTGCCTATTCCCCGCGAGACATTCTTCCTCACGTATACCCTTCAACTTTACGTCTGCACGACTTGAGCCAAATTCGGGGCCACAAGGTCCGCTGGAACGCTAATAATCTAAACGGAAAGGGAGTTACTGCCACGACAAAATGTTCAACCTAAAGAAAGATCGTCGTAATGCGGACCGTCAGACACTTTTCCCTGCGACGAATGACCCAATTGCTATTGATTGGCTTGCGGCATTTCAACGCCAGGATTACACTTCGCCCGCAAGCCCAATCTGTGGGCTTTCAGCCACACCTAGGGAGAAAAATCGACATCAATCCAAACAAAGGGAAGCGTCCTGCAATCGCTTTTCCAACTTCTCGCAGGTGGATGGGTGCGCCTAATCACCCACGCCCCTATGACACTCCAATAGGAACATGCTTGCTTGCCTGTTCACAGCGCTCCCTCGGAACGAAAACTGTGTCGCTAGCATCCGATTCATCGGTATACGCCAGCTTTCCGGTCCACCCTCCCGGGCATGGCACAAGACACGCAACAAAAGGGACTTGAATTTTCTCCAACTTCCCGATATAAACCCCCTCGGCAAAGGCGAGCCGGCAGGCTCGCACATTCTTCGGGGGTTAGAGTGAAAAGAGGAAATGAACCATGACCGATGAAATTAATCGACGAGATTTCATAAAGCGCGCGGCTTTCACGACGGCGGGCGTAAGCCTGTCAATGGCGGGGTTCAGCACGGCCAACGTTCTGGGGGCGAATGACCGCATCCGTCTGGGCGTTATCGGCACGGGCCAGCAGGGCGTGGACGATATGCGGAACTTCATGAAGCACGGTGTGGAAGTCGCGGCCGTGTGCGACGTCTATGAGCCTAACTTGGCGAAGGGGCTGGAGGCCGCAGGCGGAAAGGCCCAGACATTCAAGGATTTTCGCCAAGTGCTGGACGACAAAGAGATTGATGTGGTCCTCATCGGAACTCCGGACCACTGGCATCCACTGCCGACGGTGGAGGCGTGTAAGGCTGGCAAAGACGTTTACGTGGAAAAGCCTATTTGCGTGGCGGTGGAAGAAGGCCAGAAGATGGTGGCGGCCGCGCGCGCGAACAACCGTGTGGTACAGGTCGGACTTTGGCAGCGCTCCAACTTGCACTTCCAGAAGGCCGTAGAGTTAGTTCAGAGCGGCGTGCTGGGGAAGGTCAGCTTTGTACGCACCTGGAACTACGGCAACCAGTACCCCGATGGCAACGGATCGTATCCTGATTCCGATCCGCCGGCGGGGCTCGATTGGGACTTCTGGCTCGGCCCCGCTCCCAAGGTTCCTTACAACTTCAACCGCTTCGGTGTGGCCAAAGGCCGGTGGTCCACTTTCCGGTACTTCTACGATTACGCCAATGGTTGGCCAGGTGACTGGGGCGTCCATTTAATGGATATCGTGCAGTGGGCGATGAAGACGGACGGGCCCACCGGCATCACCGCCGTTGGTTCCAAGCACTATATCCAGGACAACACCGATATTCCCGACACACTGGAAATTACCTGGGAGTACCCCTCCTTCGTCGCCACCTACGAAAGCCGCCTGTGCAACAACAATTCCATGTTCAATAAGGATTACGGAATTGAGTTTCACGGCACCGACGCCACCATGTTCCTTGACCGCAGCGGTTTCCAGGTTTTTCCCGAACCAGCGTCCAAAAGCTTCTACTTAGAACACCACTACTCGGCGAATAGTGAAGTGCCCGCCGACTACGGTAAGGCGCCTGCGATGAAAATGGAACAGGTCGATGACGGCCTGCTCAACCATGTTGGCAATTTGCTGGAATGTATGCGCACCCGCAAGCACCCACAGACGGACATCGAATACGGCCATCGCAGCAGCAGTGCTTGTCTGCTGGGCAACGTCGCCCTGCGCACCAAGGAACACCTGGAGTGGGACGTGGCCAATCAGAAACTCCTGAAAGGTGGCCCTGCAGCACAAAAACTCCTCGGCCGCGAATACCGCGCACCATGGAAATTGACGGTTTAGACATGCAGGACGCCGCAGTTGACAACGGTGGGGGTGGTTCGCGAACCGCCCCCTACCTTGCCACAATTATCCCCATTAGAGTCGCGGCAAATGGGATATTGTGCTATAGTTAATCAGCGCTTATTACCGCGGTTGTGTGGTGCGGCTGCTCAGGTCACGTTTCTGAGCTGATAATTTCCGCCTCCGGTTTCTCTCCGTAAGTCTTCAGCGCCAATTCAATCAGTCTGGTTACACAGGTTACTGTGCGCGGGTAGCTGTTTGCGCGCGCAGAACAGTTACTTTCGCCAGAGAAAAGAAGAATCGATCAATGCAAAGTTTTACAGAACTCACGATTTCACAATATACAAAGGATCGGCTGTCGGCAGCGAAGTTCACGATCCCCACTCCGGTGCAAGCCGCGGCAATCCCGCAGGCGCTGGCCGGCAAAGACATCCTGGCTACGGCTCAAACCGGCACGGGCAAGACGCTGGCTTTCCTGATTCCGATCATGGAGAATCTGCTACAAAATGAGGCAGCCGGAATCGCCGCCCTGGTGCTTGTTCCCACGCGCGAGCTGGCCATGCAAGCGGTGGATCAATATAACGCCCTGCGCGGCAAGCGCCTGGCGCCTGCGGCCCTGGTGGTGGGCGGCTTATCGGAATCGACCCAGCTTAGCGCCCTCCGCAAAGGAGCACGCCTGGTGGTTGCCACTCCCGGCCGGCTGGAAGACTTCCTCGGCCGCAAGCTCATCAACTTCCGCGCTCTGCGAATCCTCATTCTCGATGAGGCCGATCGCATGCTGGATATGGGATTCATTCCCGCCATTCGTCGCATTGTGGCCACCCTGCCGAGTGAGCGCCAGACGATGTGCTTTTCCGCCACGATGGCTCCAGAGGTTGCTCGCCTGGTTAACGACTACCAGAAAGACGCGGTGCGGCTGGCTTTCGGGTCAACAACCAAGCCCACGGAGAACGTACGCGTCCAGGCCTTCGAAGTTGACCATGACCACAAGCAGGAAGTCCTCCAGCGCCTGCTCGCGCGCGAGAAGGGCCGCTGCCTGGTCTTCGCGCGCACCAAGCGCGGGACGGAGCGGCTGGCCAAGACTCTGATCCGTCAGGGATTCGCCGCGGCGATGATTCACGGTGACCGCTCGCAATCGCAGCGCACGGCCGCTTTGGCCGGATTCCAGCGCGGCAGCTACCGCGTCCTGGTGGCCACCGACGTGGCTTCCCGCGGCATCCACGTGCAGGACATCGCCCACGTCATCAACTACGACATGCCCGCCGATGCCGAAAGCTTTATCCATCGCGCCGGACGCACCGGACGAATGGGAGAGCGCGGAGTGGCCTCAACCCTCTTCGACCGAGGACAGCGCAGCGACCTTCTGCAATTGGAACGCACGCTGGGATTGCGCATGGAGAGGATGCAAGAGGGCGTTGACTCCTGGGAAAAGGCGGATGGACCATCCACCCCACCGCCGGCCTTCCATCGCCACGGGGCCCGCACCGCAGGCAGCTTCAAGCGCGTGGATTCGACCCCCAGAACCCGGATGCCAAGCCTTCCGGGAGAGGTCCTGCAGGTTCAAGTGGGGAGTTAAGCGGAACTTCGCCATCCAGGCCGGGAAGGGCGGTGAGTAACTCCGCTCTTCCCTAAGCCTGCATTCAACCTAGAAGCTCATTCAATAACAGGTATTGTATAACTTAGGATTATCGCCTGTTGCGGATTTTGCCAGCCGCTCTCAACCGCCGACTTTCGACTTTTGACTCTCGACTTCCGACACTCAACAACCAACTCCAATCCGTCGTCAGTGAATCGCCGTGACATAGATGGCGGTATTAGCCCCGCTGGCGCCGGGGGCGATGAAGGCGATTGTTTGTTGAGTATCGCCAGTAAGGGAGAGGATAAGTTTTCCCGGTCCGGCCGCCGTGATGGGGAGGAAATCTTCGGGCGTCGTCAGCCGGTTCTCCTCGCCATCACAGTTGCAGAAGAGTGCCAGGTCGTTGGGAGTGTCGGTGGGTGCGGCGGCAAAGACCAGATTGCCTCGCGGCCCGATGGTAAGGCTTACGATTTTCCCCACAGGTTTGAGGGGCGTGGTGCTGAGCGATTGTTTGGCCATGACGGGCTTGGTGGGATCACCGGCCAGCGAAGCCGTCTGCATGGCGCCATTTTCCAGGTAAACCATCAGCATTTGGACAGGCGACGCGCCCGGCCGCGCGGCCAACAATTCGGTGGTGTTAGCAGGATCCGGCGGAGGCTGCAACTGCTGAAAGGTTTGAATGGCAATGGCGCGGAAGAACTGCTCGGTGGCAGCCTCCGCAGAAGCCCCGCGGCGCAGAAAAGCCGCCTCATCGTGGCCAAAAAAGAAAGGCTCCAGTAATTCCGTGGGGCCAAGCTGCCATCCCGCCGGCAACAGGACCGCCTGGAGGCCGCGCACGCTCCACAGAAACAGACCGCTGCCCGCGCCCTTCCCCGACCAGCGCGCTCCAAAAAGCACACTGCCATCAGACATCACGAGGGGAGCGGAAAACTCTTCAAACTTCGCCCCCGCGAGCCCCGGCGGAGCGTCCAGGTTGGTCACCACGGCCCGCGGCTTCGAGCCTTCCTGACGCACGACCACCGCACTCGGCACATCGGCCTGGTCGGTCACGAGCGTGGCGGCGAAGGCCATCACCCCGGAGTCATTCATACTGGGGGCGCTGAAGTTGTCGTACGTGGTGCGGGAGAACGGTCCCAGCAAGCCCTGAAAAGCCACCACGGAAAAGCTGACTCCCGTCGAACGCACCACGGCGTGCATCTCCGCGCGCGGGCTATGTAAGCTGGTGAGAAAGATGATGTCTTGATTGCCATTCATCTCGAGGCTGTAAAACGGGCCGAATTCGAGGCCCGCATGCCCGGGAACTTCCGTGCCGCTGGTCAGCAGCAAGCGAGTGTTGAGTTGGGCAAAGGCCGGGACAGCTCCCACGGCGGCCATCCACAATAGAAAGACCACTGCCGCCAGCATTTTGCCACCCCACATTGACTGCAATCTCATCATGGAATTTTAGCCTTCGAGCCTTGGCTGCGGGCTCGGCGAAATTCTGAGACGCTCATGGCCTGAATCAGGCAACCTAGCACCGAGCTTTCCCACGCGTCAAGGCGAAATCGGTGATCGGACCATCGAGCCATCGGGTCATTAAGCGATTTCAAGAATGCGGGGTCGAATCGTGGCAAAAAAGGTGACGGTTTTTGCAAAATGCGTGAGCTTCTGTGCAAAATGGCGTGCAACTGTGCAGAAATGTCGCCCTCCGTGTCGGGCAAACTGTCATCTCGTCCTTTGTTTTCATAGACATTTCCGGATCGCCCTTCATATTTAACATCTTTGTGCGCCGGTCAAAACCGGCGAGGAGCAGTGAATGAAAGAGTCACACGGTGAAGGGCTAGCGACCCACACCGGCCCCGAGTCATGCGGAGGCATTCGCAAGAGTGCCGGCGAAGCGTTGACAGGGGGAAGTGCGGGCCAGGTATTGAGCCGCGTAAGAATCTCGCTTGGGGATGCCGACGCTGTAAAGATAAGCGGAAGGCCACATCCGGGGGGCCGCCAACGCCAGGCGCCACGGAATCCCTCGCGGTCAGAGACCCCGCGCACGCACGGACACTCCTCGCACGGGAACCGGGAGATCCCCGGACCGCCCGCCGCCGCACTTGTGGCGGGCCGCATCGGGAAGTCTAAGGACAGACGCCGATGATGCACGGATCGGGGAAGTCGGACAGACCTACAGTACCGGAGAAGTCCTCGAACCATCCGGGACTCGCCGCAGGGCGGGAACCCGGAGCGGAGGGGGTGGAGGGAAGGGGTCTGGCCGAAGGGAACCGGCTTCAGCAAAACGCGTCCCGGACACCGTGCCGGAACGACGCGCCCAGTGCGCTGGAGCGGGTACGTCAGGCAGCAAAGAAGGATAAGAAGTTGCGGTTCACCGCGCTCCTGCACCATATCTATAAACTGGACACGCTGCGGCAGGCCTACCTCCGCTTGAAAAGGGAAGCCGCGCCGGGCGTGGACGGGGAGACGTGGCGGCACTACGGGGAGGTCCTGGAAGAAAACCTCCGGGGTCTTTCCCAGCGGCTGCAGCGAGGAGCGTACCGGGCCAAGCCGGTGCGTAGGGTGTACGTCCCCAAGGACGACGGGCGGCAGCGGCCGCTCGGGGTCACGGCGCTGGAAGATAAGATCGTCCAGCGTGCGGCGGTCGAGGTGTTGAACGCCATCTACGAAACCGACTTTCTCGGATTCTCCTACGGGTTCCGTCCGGGGCGCAGCCCGCATCGGGCGTTGGATGCGCTGTATACGGGACTGTTGACGAGAAAGGTGAACTGGGTGCTTGATCTGGACATCCAGGGCTTTTTCGATGGGCTTTCCCACCCCTGGCTGGTCAAGTTCGTCGAGCACCGGATCGCGGACCGGCGCGTGGTGCGGCTCATCCAGAAATGGTTGAACGCCGGCGTGCTGGAGGAAGGGAAGCACTTGCGGGTGGAAGAAGGAACGCCTCAGGGGGGCAGTGCATCGCCGCTCTTGGCGAACCTCTATCTCCACTATGTCTTCGACCTGTGGGTCCAAAAGTGGCGTTGCCAGCAAGCGCACGGTGACGTGATCGTCGTGCGCTTCGCCGATGACATCGTGCTGGGCTTTCAGGTGAAGTCGGATGCCGAACGGTTCTGGGCCGAGCTGACGGAACGCTTTCGGAAGTTCGGGCTCGAACTGCATCCCCAAAAGACGCGCCTGCTGGAGTTCGGGCCGTTCGCGGCGGCGAACCGGAAGCGGCGCGGAGAAGGGAAACCGGAGACGTTCAACTTTCTCGGCTTCACCCATATCTGCGGGCGGAAGCGGAGCAACGGAATGTTTACGGTGTTGCGGCAGACGATGCGCAAGCGGCTGCAAGCGAAGCTGCGCGAGGTGAAAACTGAGTTGCGGCGTCGCCTGCATCATCCCGTTCCCGCCGTGGGGCAATGGCTGGGGTCGGTCGTGCGCGGGCACTTCGGTTACTACGGAGTGCCGCAGAACGATTCTGCCCTCTACCTGTTTCGTTACCAAGTGGGCCACCTCTGGTTTCGCACGCTCCGGCGGCGTAGCCAGCGGAGCCGGGTCCGCTGGGAACGAATGCAGCGGCTGCTACGCCGCTGGTTACCTCCGGTGCGCCGCTACCACGATTATCCCCTTCGCCGCATGGGCGTTATCACCTGAGGCAAGAGCCGGATGCGGGAAATCCGCCCGTCCGGATCCGTGGAGGGGGTCAGGGGCAACCCTGATCCCTACTCCGACTTGGGCCGCCCGGTTCCCACCTTGGTCAGAGTGTTGGTGATCCGCCTCGATGGGAAGCTTCGCAAATCGACAATCGGCAGTCACAGCCGCCGGCTGGAGTCTTCGATGGGCAGTGGACAATGCGTCGTGCTGAGTCAGCGTTATGGAGGCACGAGTCAGCGAACTACTTGCTGACTGCCGCATACTGCCGTTGCTGTCCACTCTGTCTACCGTCCTCTTTTGCCTTTGCATCCAGCCCGCCCCCATGCACTTAACTCCCAGATCCCAAATCCTGGCTCCGAGCACCTGATACCTGGCACCTGACCCCCAACCGTACTGCGCCATTTCGCTCCGGCTCCATAGTAGCCTAGCACGTCGACGGCCAGGGTTGTACGGGAGGCCTGGAAATTTGCTTAAGGCAGCAGCATTATGTCTGGTATTTCTTTCCAGATTCCTACAGGTAGGAATTGGTAACGTGCAATACCTTCATTCGCGAAATCCCCTCCTGGTCCAGGAGGTTTGATTTGATGTCCGATGAGAATCGGACCATCGGAATACATCCTCTATTGCGGTATCAGTGCCTGCTGTGAACTGTTGAAGTACGACACAATGTTCCGGGCAAACACGAGATTGATCTCATCGTTCGAAACAAAAGGCGCCTCAGGATACTGAGCTTCAAGGAAGGAGATCAGAACCTCCGGATCCCCAATTGGGAAGGTGTCGAGAAGACTCATCGCCTTATAAACCAGGACATCCCCAAACGTTTCGGCGCTGGTGTTGAGGTTGGGCCACTGGAGGATGCCCTGAACAAGGACATATCCCTGCACCTGATTTGAGCCGTTCTTCGCGTGTCGTGAAGAAGCAATGATGAAGCCGGTATAGGGGGCCGCTCCCGTCGAAGAAAGGAACGGGCCTGCGCCAGTGACGGTTGGTTCCGAGGTCATGTTCGCGCTCATTCCGGAAACGAGGTAGTAGCGCCACTCATCGCCGGGATGACCGAACAGATCATAGTCGCCGACCAGGTTGAATGTGGACTGATCGTAAGTGGACGGCGGTTGAATGTAGTACATCACCGTGCCATCCGGACTGGCGACGTAATCGGCCTGAAGCGAATGGAAGGTCTTACCGTCGTAATACTGGATGGGATTCGAGTTCACGTCCTGGTAGACGGTGATGCCGAAGTTAGTCGGCACATTCACCGTGAGACCGTTCGGGTCGGAGTAGATGCTATAGAGCGGTCCGCCGTTCACCGGGTCCATCACTTGTGCAATGAGTGTCGATCCGGGAAGAGCTTTCAGGGTCATCGGAACCGTGTTAATCCCCAGCACCGAAGTGATGAGCTGAGTCAGCAGCTTGGCGTTTACTGTGTCACCCCAGTTGACAATGGGTGTTGTGGCCTTGACCAGGTCGAATGGGATTACATTGTTGGGAAGAACGGGCATTCCCACATTGGGTCCTGTCGTCGGAACCGTTCCCGCGCTCATGCCTGAAACGGTGGGAGCGGCTAGGACGACGTTCGCCTCAATGTCATTCGCCGGATTGTGGGCGGGACGGGGAAGCGTGCCGATCTTCTGGAACAGAAAGTCGGACGCGGGGTTCAGCACCGGAACAGCCATCACCGGGGTAATCTGGGGTACAACGATTGCCTCATTGGAAATGGGCG
>Ga0326728_10025401_pt1 | contig 10606 bp, 9 predicted proteins | sample MB3enrmetagenome_FD_207602 | JGI IMG/M metagenome (GOLD analysis project Ga0326728, IMG submission 207602) | Lab enriched peat soil microbial communities from McLean, Ithaca, NY, United States - MB31MN | ecosystem: Environmental > Terrestrial > Soil > Wetlands > Peat | place: USA: New York...
GCGCATGCACTTGGGCACGTCCAAGAGCGCGAATATCCGCTTGCACACGGCGATGAGAGCGCGTGCGCCTGCGGACGCAGCCCAAGGCCGCCTCGGAATATGAAGGAAAACGCACCATGTTATGGGTGACCCCTTTTTTCTTTTTTCGTAGGCAAGGTGGTACCCCCACCCTGAATTGAACAGGGATCTCACGTTTAGGAAACGCGAGCTCTATCCATTTGAGCTATGGGGGCGCCCGCCAGACTATATAGACAGGGCGGGAGCAATTGCAAGCGCACCCCTGACCCAAATCCCCGCCCAAGGATTCAAACCGCGGAATACTTGGAGCGGCAAGGCCGCAACCGAGGAAAAAGATGAACCACGGATGCCACGGATCAACACGGATTTCTTCTATCCGTGCCATCCGCGTAATCGGTGGTTGAAGAATCTTCGCAGTCCGCGGGCAACCTCGGCTATTGCAGTGCGCAATAAACTGAGGATTTAGGCCCCGAAAATCGGGGTCTGAACCCCGGCTCAGGCGCACAGCCGCACGTGGATTCCTTGTTTGGCGAGGAACTGTTTGACATCCCCCACGGTGTATTGCCCGAAATGGAAAATGCTGGCGGCCAGCACGGCGTCAGCCTTGCCCTCGATCAGGACTTCGGCCAGGTGCTCGAGTTTGCCCGCCCCCCCGCTGGCCACCACGGGCACACCGACCGCTTCACTGATGCGCCGCGTGATGACCAGGTCAAAGCCGGCCTTGGTGCCGTCGGCGTCAATGCTGTTGAGCACGATTTCCCCGGCCCCCAGGGACACGGCGCGTTGGGCCCACTGAACGGCGTCCAGGCCCGTGGGTTTGCGGCCGCCATGCGAAAAGACCTCCCAACGGCCAGGGGCCGCCCTCCTGGCGTCGATAGAGACTACGATGCACTGGCTGCCGAACTTCTCGGCGCCGGCCCGGATGAGGTCCGGGTTGGCCAGGGCGGCCGAGTTGATGCTGACCTTGTCGGCGCCGGCGCGGAGCATGGCATAAATGTCTTCGACCGAACGAAGCCCGCCGCCCACAGTCAGGGGCATGAAACATTGGTCGGCCACCCGTTCAATGACCTCGACCATCGTGGCCCGCCCGTGCGCACTGGCGGTGATGTCGAAGAACACCATCTCATCGGCGCCTTGCTCGTTGTAGCGCAAGGCCAACTCCACCGGGTCCCCGACGTTGCGCAATTCGCCGGCCTCGGCCTTTCCAAAACGGACACCGCGCGTAACTTGGCCCGCATGCACGTCCAGGCACGGGATGACACGCTTTGCTAACATATGATGGAACATTGAACCGATTTGCCCGCCCGCAAGCAATAAAATCGGGTCACGGCTTTTGGAAGTAACCGTATATGCTGCAACCCCACCGCGGAAGAACGAACTTCAGTCCCGCCTTGCGATAAGCCAGGCATAGCAGCCTGGGCATCCAACTTCCGCCCCAGGACGCGCGGCAGGCCAGGGCCGTGGCCGACAAGCTGCGCGCCTTCCATATGCGCTCGATGTCCGAGCCCAACAACAGGTCGCCGCCGCGTTGTACGAGCTTCAATCCGGCCGCACGCCCCAGTTGCGGCAAGTCCGCTGGCCGCCAAAGGCTGATGTGATGAGGCGGCCACTGGTGAGGCTCCAACCGGGCCAGCCTACAAACCCCTTCGGAGGAAGGCAGGGACACGGAAATCCACCCGCCCGGGTTGAGAAACAAAGACGCTTGTTCGAGGACCTTCGCGGGCTCGGCAACGTGTTCCAGGACCTGGAAAAACGAGATCAGATCGAACCCGCCGCCGGTCTGGCTCCGGTCCAGTTCGCGCAGCAGGCGCGAGAAGACACGGTGGCCCTTGGCCGAGGCCTTCCGGCCCGCAACGCTATTGAGCTCGACGCCGCAGGTCTCACACCCGGCTTGCCTGGCCAAGTCCAGAAAAGCGCCGCTCCCACAGCCGACGTCCAATACCCGCCGCAGTCGGTTGCGCCGCGCAAATCCCAAGGTGCGCTGGAACTCCGGCCGGGCCTGGGCGTAGTATGCCTCCCCCGCTTCCAGTTCCCGGTAAAAGGCCTCGTTGCCGGCGAGGGAAGGATCAAAGAACCGGAACCCGCAGCCCTGGCAGCAGCGCAAAACCACCGCGGACTGCGGTTGGATCTTGCCCCAGGCCTCCGGCGTGAACTCATGTCCAAACGCACGCCAGAGTTTGGCCAATTGCTCGCCCGTGAGCTGCTGGACCGAGCGCGCTGCGGGATGCGCGCAGAGGGGACACTTGCAGAGGGCCTCGGCTGCGGGAAAGCTCATAATCATGCAACTCTGCCGCTGAAAATCCGTGAACGGGATCCGAGCGTCAATCCCAAAACGCCTGTCTATTGAACTGCCCAGCTCCTATGATACACTGTCCAACAGCACAGGTTGATCATGCAAAGCGGTCTGGTCTTCGACATCCAGAAGTACTCGGTCCAGGACGGGCCGGGGATTCGCGCGACCGTGTTCCTGAAGGGTTGCCCGCTCCGCTGCGCCTGGTGCCACAACCCGGAGGGAATCTCGGCCCGGCGTGAGATTCTCGTCCTGGAGGGCCGCTGTTTCGGCTGCGGCGAATGCCGGCGCGCCTGCTCCTTCGGGACCTCCATCCCAGGCCAGGGCCCCCTGCCGGCCCGCCACGAACGCTGCCTTTTGTGCGGCTCGTGCGTGGCTGCGTGCCCCGCCGGGGCGCGCCGCTGGGCCGGCGAGCAAATGAGCGTGTCCCAGGTCCTGGAGGCCGTCTGGCGAGACCGCATCTTCTATGACGAATCGGGCGGGGGCGTCACTTTCTCCGGGGGCGAACCGCTGCTGCAATTCGAATTCCTGCGCGCCTGCCTGGAGGCCTGCCGTGCGCGCGGCCTGCGCACGGCCGTGGACACCTGCGGCCTGGCCCGCCCCGAGCACTTGCTGGCGGTCGCCCCTCTGGCCGACCTGTTCCTTTACGACGTGAAATTGATCGACCCGGCCAGGCACCGCGAGGCCACCGGCGCCCCTAACGAAGCCATCCTCCAGAACCTGCGCGCCCTCGGCGCAGTCCACCGCCAAATCTGGGTGCGGGTTCCCCTTATCCCCGGCGTCAATGACGATGCCCCGGGGCTGCAGGCCATCGCCCGCCTGGCCGCCGCCATTCCCGCCGTGCGGCAGGTCAATCTCCTGCCCTTCCACCGAACCGGCCTGCCCAAACTCCTGCGCCTGGGCCAGACCAACCCCTTGGACCACGTCCAGCCGCCTTCCCCGGAGACCCTCGCCGCCGCCCTTGCCATCTTCCAGGACCTTGGTTTGAAAACCAAAATCGGAGGATGACTGCTCATTCGCCCACCTGAACCGGCAGTGGGGCCTCTCCGCGATGAGCTCGAGCTTGGGTTGGATTGTTTCCGGCGACTGGACTAAGCTCGAGGGATGTTGACGGACGTCCGGGCGCACACAGCCGATGAATTGCAGGCCCTTTTCCAAGCCTGGGGCCAGCCGTCGTACCGTGTGTTCCAGTTGCTGGAATGGCTCTATGTCCACCGCGCGGGCGATTGGGAGGAGATGACGAACCTGCCCAGAACGCTCCGGGAGCAACTGCGGGGCCATCTCACGCTGCACAGTCCCGAATTGGTCGCCAGGCAGGGTTCGAGGGACACGACGGAGAAATTCCTCTGGCGCCTGCAGGACCATTGCCTCATCGAAAGCGTGCTAATGCCCGCCAACCCGGCCCTCTACGGGGACCCCAGCGACCGCCACACCCTCTGTGTCTCCACCCAGGTCGGGTGCGCCTACGGATGCAAGTTCTGCGCCAGCGGACTCGCCGGGTGGAAACGCGACCTGCGGGTCGAAGAGATCGTAAGCCAGGTCGTCGCCGTGGAACAATGGAGCCGCGGCGAAAAGCCCGAGGCCCAAGGTCCGGGCCCGGGACCCCGGTGTTCCGCCACGCCCGGCTCGCGCCTGGTCGGCAACCTGGTCATCATGGGCATGGGGGAACCGTTGGCCAATTACGAGAACCTTTTGAAAGCCCTCAAGATTCTCAATGCGCCATGGGGCGGCGGCATCGGCGCGCGCAAGATTACCGTTTCGACCAGCGGCCTTGCGCCGCAAATCCGCAAGCTGGCCGAGGAACCCCTCCAGCTTCGCCTGGCCATTTCCCTGCACGGCGCCACCGACGAAATCCGCAGCCGAATCATGCCGATCAACGGCAAGTATCCGTTGCGCGAACTGACGGCGGCCGGGGAATATTACCAGGAGAAGAAGGGCCGCATGATCACCTTCGAGTACATCCTGATTGCCGGGGTGAACGACGCATTGGACCAGGTCAAGCCTTTGGCCGCCCTGGCGCGCCGCTTAAAGGCCAAGGTAAACCTCATCCCCTATAACCACGTCGAGGGCCTGCCTTGGCAGCGCCCGTCCCCGGCGGCGCAAACGGCCTTCCTCGATGCCCTGGCCCGGGAACAAGTCGCCGCAACGCTGCGCCAGGAAAAGGGACACGACATCAACGCCGCCTGCGGCCAGCTCAGGCTCAGGACCGAGCGCGATATGGGCCTGGCCAGCGCCTCGCCTTAGCCTACTCCCGCCTCTTTGAATCTATAATGATGGTCACCGGACCGTCATTGATGAGCCGGACGAGCATGTGCGCGCCGAATTCGCCCGCCTGGACCGGCTTGCCCAGGTCCTGGGCGAGGCGGCCAACGAACCGCTGGTAAAGGGGCGCGGCGATCGACGGCCCGGCGGAGCGGCTGTAGGAAGGGCGGTTGCCCTTGCGCGTGCTGGCAAACAAGGTGAATTGACTGACCACGAGCACTTCCCCGTGCGCCTCCTGCACGGACCGGTTCATCACGCCGTTGTCGTCGTCGAAGATTCGCAGGCGAACAACCTTCCCGCTCAGCCAGTCAACGTCTTGCTCGGTGTCGGCCTCCTCCACGGCCAAGAGCAGCAGCAGGCCATTTTTAATGGCGCTCTTGAGGCTGCCTCCAATGGTGACGCTTGCCTCGGAGACCCGCTGAATCACTGCGCGCATAATCGTTGTGCCAGAGAAAGCCTGACCCGCAGGTCCCCGACAAGACAATTGTGAAGAGGCCAATCCGCCCCTGGCTCCTAATCCTGAGCGGCTGCCCGATTGCGCGACAAAAAACATAGCCATGCCGGACTTTTGACGCTATATACAGCATTAATCAACGTGAGCGAGTTGCCGGGCCAGGTGGAGCGAACGATTCAGCGGCGCGGGCTCTTTCAGGACGGCCAGCCGATACTGGTTGCCGTGTCGGGGGGTCTGGATTCGATGGTGCTGCTTCGGGTGCTGCATGAATTGGCGCCCGGACACGGCTGGCAACTGAGGGTGGCGCATTTGAATCATCAGTTGCGCGGGCGCAGCAGCGATGCGGACGCGCGGCTGGTCAGGCGCGTGGCGGCAGCGCTCGGTTTGCCCTGTGTCGTCGGGCGCTCGGAGGTGAGGGAGTCTGCGCAAGCGGGCGGGTTGTCGTTGGAAATGGCGGCGCGCAAGGTGCGCCACAATTTCCTGGCCCGCCTGGCTGCGCGCATGGCGTCGCCCACCGTGGCGCTGGCCCACCATGCCGATGACCAGCTCGAGTTGTTCTTCCTGCGCTTGCTGCGCGGCTGTGGCGGGCAAGGACTGGCCGGCATGAAATGGCGCAGTCCCTCCCCAGCCAACCCGGAGGTGGGATTGGTTCGCCCTTTGCTGGACCAGCCCAAGGCAGCCTTGCGCCAATGGGCCGCATCCAACAAGGTCCTTTTCCGCGAGGACGCCTCCAACGCCTGCCTCGACATCCAGCGCAACCGGATTCGCCACCACTTGCTGCCCCTGCTCCGCCGTCAATACCAGCCGGCTTTGCATCGCACGATCTTGCGCCTCATGGACATCATCGGGGAAGAAGCGGCCTTTGCCGCCCAGGAGGCGCGGGAGTGGGTTGCCCATTGGAGCGGAGGGCGCAGGGCGCAGGGCGGAGGAGGGAGGGCGGCAACTCCATTTTTGGAATTGCCGGTGGCGGTGCAACGCCGGTGCATTGAACTGCAATTGGCCGCCCAGGGCCTCGACCCCGATTATGAATTGGTCGAGCAACTTCGCAAACGTCCCGGCCGGGCGGTCAGCGTCCGCCAGAGCCGGTTGGCAGGCATCGAGGCGGGCGAGGTCCCCGGCAGCGGGCCGCAAGGCCCGCGGCGGGTCATGAGCGTGTCACGCGATGCGGAGGGATTGGTGCGCCTGTCTCAAGCCGAGCCCGCCGTCTTCAGGCCGGCAACCCTCCGGCAGGACCTGTCTGAAAGGGCAGGGGAGGCGCTCTTCGACGGGCTGCGCCTGGGCTGGCTCATCACTCGAGGGGGGAGCAAGCCGAGGCCCGGGCGGGCGCAACGGGAGTTTTTCGACGCCGAGCGGGTGGGCACGCCCGTGGTGCTGCGGCATTGGCAGCCCGGCGACCGTTTTCAGCCGATTGGCATGCCGGTCCCGGTGAAGCTCCAAGACCTTTTTACGAACCAAAAGGTCTCGCGCAGACAGCGGCATGAGTTGATCGTAGCCGCCACCGCCCGGGGCGACCTCTTTTGGGTGGAGGGCCTGCGGATTTCGGAACGGTTTAAGCTTAGGCAAACTACAAAACGCCGCTTGCAATGGACCTGGGAACGGCTTTAACTAATGCCGCATTGCGGCTTGCGGCCCGGTATGGTAACTTTAGGTAATTGATAGCGAACGATGTCAGACGACAATAGATACAGTAGCGACGATGATAAGAACCCCAAACGAGGCGGCGAATTCCGAGTGCCGCCCCGCACGTGGCTGATATGGATCCTCATCGTTGGGGGCATAATCATGCTGATGCTCTTCAAGGAGCGCATGGACTTTCCGGGGGAGAAGATGTCTCAGTTCCGTTTCCAGCAATTGGTGGACGCGAAGCTCGTCACCCAGGGCAACATCATCTTTAACCCGCAGGACCCCCAACTTAATGTCGTCGAGGGCAAGTATTACAAGACCGACGCCGAAGGCAAGCGCTTTGCCGAGAACGACCCCCGCTACGGGCTGGTTGTGTTCCGCGACAAGTTTCTCTTAACGCCGGACCTCCTGAAGAAACTGCTGGACCTGGGGTTCCAGCCTCGTGAAGCCAACACCATGCTCTGGGGCCTGGTGTTGAACATTTTGCCGATCATCGTCATCGCCGCCCTGATATGGTTTTTCTTTATCCGCCAGATCAAGATGGCCGGCAAGGGCGCCCTGAGCTTTGGAAAGAGCAAGGCCCGGCTCCTGGCCAAAGAACGCAACAAGACGACGTTCAAGGAAGTGGCCGGCATCGACGAAGCCATCGAAGAAGTGTCCGAACTGGTCGAGTTTCTCAAGGACCCCAAGAAATTCCAGCGTCTGGGCGGGCGCATCCCCAAGGGCGTGCTGATGGTGGGTCCTCCGGGCACCGGCAAGACACTCCTGGCCAAAGCCATTGCCGGCGAAGCCGATGCCGCTTTCTTCAGCATCAGCGGCTCCGATTTCGTCGAGATGTTCGTTGGCGTCGGCGCCAGCCGGGTGCGCGACATGTTCGAGCAAGCCCGCAAGAATACTCCCTGCCTGATCTTCATTGACGAGATTGACGCAGTGGGGCGGAGCCGGGGGCACGGGCTGGGCGGCGGCAACGATGAGCGCGAGCAGACCCTCAACGCCCTGCTGGTCGAGATGGACGGATTCGACACCCAGGAAGGCATCATCATCATCGCCGCAACCAACCGTCCGGACGTCCTGGACCCTGCGCTGCTCCGACCGGGCCGCTTTGACCGCCAGGTGACCGTCAACCTCCCCGATGTGCGCGGGCGCGAGGCCATTCTTAAGGTCCATGCCAAGAACGTGAAGCTCGCCCCCACGGTTGACCTGTCCGTCATTGCGCGCGGCACTCCCGGCTACTCGGGCGCCGAGCTGGCCAACCTTCTCAACGAAGCCGCGCTCCTGGCCGCCAGCGAGAATAAGAAGGCCGTGAGCATGCCCGAACTCGAGGAGGCCCGCGACAAAGTCCGCTGGGGACGGGAGCGCCGCAGCCTGGCGATGACGGATGAGGAGAAGAAATTCACCGCCTGGCACGAGGCCGGCCACGCCCTGGTCAACGTGCTCCTGCAGCACACCCATCCCCTCCACAAGGTCACTATCATACCCCGCGGCCAGTCCCTCGGCTCCACCATGTCGCTCCCCAAGACGGACGTCCTCAACCGGCGGCGCAAGGAAATGCTCGACCTCATCACCATGACGATGGGCGGACGCATTGCCGAGGAAATCATCTCCGGCGACATTTCCAGCGGAGCGGCGGGCGACATCCAGCAGGCCACGAACATGGCCCGCGCCATGGTCACCCAGTGGGGCATGAGCGATCGCCTCGGCATGATCCAATACGGCAACGACGACGAATTCGTGTTCCTGGGCCGCGAAGTTTCCCGCGCCAAGGTCTATAGCGATGTCACCGCGCAGGAGATCGATGCCGAGGTCAAACACATCATCGATGAGGCCTACCAAACGGCCAAGCGCCTCATCACTGCCAACCTCGACAAGCTCGAGCTCATTGCCCGGTCCCTGCTCGAGTACGAAACGCTTGACGGCACTCAGGTCGAAGAAATCGTCCGGACCGGCCGGTTCTCCCCGCCTCTGCCTCAGCCCCAGGTTGAAGCCACATTGGGCGCCCCCGCAGGCACCCCTCTGCCCGAGAATCCCAAGCCGGCCCCGCCCAAGCTCCCCGGGCTGGGGGCGCCCTCTCCGGCAACGGTTTAGCCCGGGCATGATCATTGCGCCCTCTTTGCTTGCCGCCAACTTCGGGCGCCTGGCCAGGGAAGTCGCTCGAGCGGAGGTCTCCGGCGCCGACTGGCTGCACCTGGATATCATGGACGGACATTTTGTGCCGAACATCTCGTTCGGCCCGAGGGTGGTCAAGACGTTGCGTCCCCTGAGCCGGCTTTTCTTCGACGTTCACCTGATGTGCTCCAAGCCGGCCATCCTGCTGGAACCCTTCGCCCAGGCCGGCGCGGGCCAGATCAACCTCCACGTCGAATTGGGCGATGCGCTGCCCCCGCTGCTCTGGCGCGTCAAATCTATGGGCAAACGCGTCGGCCTCGTTGTCAACCCCCCCACCTCGGTGGGCCTGGTCCAACCTTTTCTCGATCAGATCAGTAACCTGCTCATCATGACCGTCAACCCCGGCTTCGGCGGCCAATCGTTTATCTACGAAACCCTGCCCAAGGTCCAGCAGGCCGCCCTCTGGCGCCGCGAGCGGAATCTCACTTATACGATTGCCGTGGATGGCGGGATCGATTTCCAGACCGCTGTCGAATGCGCCCGCGCCGGGGCCGACACTTTCGTCAGCGGCACTTTGCTTTTTGGCCAGCGCAATCTGGGCGCGGCTGTCAGGAGGTTGCGCAGACTTGTCGAGGCCGCCAAACCCCGCCCATCGGAGACTCCACTCCCGGCCCTCACCGGGGCCGTCGGTCAAGCCGCCGGAGCCGGACCCGTTCCCTGAGAGTGCAGGAGAGGAGCGCAGGCACAAGAGCAACCTTCGGCTACGCTGACAGCTGCATGACCAGGATGTTCCATGCCTTCTTCGCAGCGCAGACTTCCGAGTCTGCTGTATTCTCATGGGCGCCTTCGACCTTTTGACCTTCAGCGCCGCCCAGGCGCTGGCCGACACGGCGGCGGCCTGGTGGCTCGACGAGTTGGAAGCCGCCCCCGGGGGTCCGCAGCCTTACTGTGTGGCGCTTTCAGGGGGGCGGATCGCGCGAGAGTTCTTTCTGGCTGTCGCCGGCCAGGCCAAAGAGCGCGGCCTTGAGTTGAGCCGGGTCCATTTCTTCTGGGCCGACGAACGATGCGTGGCGCCGACCGACCCGGAAAGCAATTTCGGCATGGCCCGTGACTGTCTTCTGGCTCCGCTGGGCGTTCTCACTGCTCATATCCATCGCATCCGGGGAGAGGCGCTGCCAGAGGTTGCCGCCGCCCAGGCCGAAGCGGAATTGCGGGGCCTTGCCCCTCGAGGCCAGGGCGGACAACCCGTCCTGGACCTTGTGTTCCTCGGGATGGGTGAGGAGGGCCATGTGGCGTCTCTATTCCCTGGGGAACCCGAGGAGACAGCGGCCAGCCAGGCGGTGTACCGTCCAGTCACGGTTCCCAAGCCGCCACCGCGGCGGATTACCCTTGGTTACCCCGCCATCTGCGCCGCCCGGCAGGTCCGCGTGCTGGCTGCAGGCCCTGGCAAGGCGTCCGCCCTGCGCCAGTCCCTGGACCCCGCCGGCAACACCCCGCTGGCCCGGGTGCTCCAGCAGCGCCCCCATACCTGCATTCTGACAGATGCGCCCATTTCTTTTCAGAAAGAGCACGCTTTCGCTTGACTGGAGGCCGATCTGATGGAAAGGAATAGGCGGGGGTTGCAGTGCGAGGGTGAGGCCGCCGCATCCTCTTCGCCGGGCGAAGAGGAAACGCTCTTTCAAAGCGGGAAAAATCCTTGAACAAGTTGCTGGCTCATGGTATCTATTATATTGGGGAATGGGCGAATGGGGCGGATGCGAAGATTTCGCTGTTCGTTTAGGGTTAGTATAGAGGTTTTGCTTGTAATGCGGTTCGAACAGCGAGCAAATAGTTGGCCGCATTACCCTTCTGAG
>Ga0326728_10025403_pt1 | contig 10605 bp, 12 predicted proteins | sample MB3enrmetagenome_FD_207602 | JGI IMG/M metagenome (GOLD analysis project Ga0326728, IMG submission 207602) | Lab enriched peat soil microbial communities from McLean, Ithaca, NY, United States - MB31MN | ecosystem: Environmental > Terrestrial > Soil > Wetlands > Peat | place: USA: New York...
CGGAAGGTGTTGGGTGCTGGCGCATGTGAGTGGACAGGCGCGCAACGGCGTCGGCCGCACTGGCCGTGGTCTCGTCGTCCGGGATCTCCAGGTCTTGAAGGTTTGTCACCATGCGAACATCCTGACATATTCGTGTTACAAACGCAATAATCGAAACAAAAGAAACATTCGAATCTGACTTCGAGGTGGAACGGAGGACAGTGCACTTCGGGCGGCATACGCGATCCACGACTGTTTGCGAATGTTCAGGAGAAGCCGGCTAGACGGTAGAGAACCAGACTGCCGGCGACGGCGACATTGAGACCGGCCCCCTTGCCGACCATCGGGATCTCCACGCAGATGTGAGCGCAGCGATCATGTTGGCGCAGTTCAGAGGCCATAAATCCCTAGATGTCGTAGTAGAGCATGAAGTATCTAGGTGGACTCCCTGGGTGTCAGTAGACATCAAAAGAGCTGGTCACAGCGGTGGAGTCGAGGCAGCAGACATCTCCAGAACGGTCCCGTGGCCACGAGTTCTAGACCAAAACCTAGACCAGGATCATTCAGACGAGCTTCGTCACCGTCGTTGAGCCACCAACGAGCTGAAGCTCGTACCCCAGGGCGCTTTCGCGCGCCAGGAGCGACTCTGCCAAGACCGACGAGTGAGTCGTCAGCACGATCTGCGTTTGCTCGGAAGCGGCGACCACGAGTCGCGCGAGCGCCGGCAGCAGGGCAACATGCAGACTTGTCTCGGGCTCGTTCAGGACGACGACGGTCGGTATCTGCCCGCGACGAGTGCCTTGCCAAGGCCGGAGCGCGCTGCGGGGACCGTCGAGCGGCACACCGGCATTAGCTGACGCTGAAAGAGGGCGTTAGGCGCCGCCCGAAGACAAGTCATCACCAGCCATCGCCGGATCTGCCGCTGGTGAGCGCACGCCGGGAATGAATATTACGAATGCGCATGCCGCTGTTAAGCAGCTACTGAGCAAGATGGCCGTGCGAGTTCCAAGGCCGGCGGCTGCAAGCCCTCCCACCAACGTACCGAGTGGCGTGAGGACGAAGGCCACGAGGAATGCGACGGAGAAGACGCGCCCGCGCAACTCGTTCGGGACAAGCGCCTGCATCATCGTCACGTAGAGCACGTCGCCGTAGACGATGAGCCCGGTTGCCGCGGCGCTCAAGGCGCCGACGACAAAGACGTTCGGCGCCGCCGCCATGCCAGCGGAAACCGCGGCGGCGAGACCGTAGGCCGTCCACATCAAGACGATGCGAGGGCGTGGTGACCCGAGACGTGCTACTAGCAGCGACGCCGCCGCACCTGAAGCACCTCCGACGGCAAAGACGAGTCCCAGTGCTAGCGGGCTGGCGTGGAGGACGTGGCGGATGAGCAAAGGGAGAAGAACGGCAAAAGGGGCCATCCCGAAGAAGTTGGCAAGGCCGCCAGCAATGAGTGTCACGAGGAGCCATCGACGTGCGCGGATGTAAGCAAATCCTTCGCGTGCGTCCGCGAGAGGTGATCCGCCTCTCGGCTTCGGACGGGGGCGTGCTGACATGACGGCAAGACAGGTGGCCGAGACTGCAAAGCTGACGGCGTCAACGGTGAATGAGCCGGCCGTACCGATGAAGCCGACAATGGCGCCGCCGGCAGCCGGCCCGAAGAGGCTGGACGCCAGGTTGGACGTTGTTGCGCTGAGCGCGTTGCCTTGGGTGAGAAGGTCGGTAGGAAGGAGCTCGGGCACCATTGACATCGACGCCGGGCTGAAAAAGGAGTCCGCCGCCCCGAAGACGGCTGACATGACGATCAGCTCTGTGAGGTTGGCGTGGCCCGTTGCAACAAGCAAGGCAATGGTGCCGACGGCGAGCCCCCGCACGACGTCGGAGGCGAGCATGGCCAGCCGCCTCTGTATGCGATCGACGACGACGCCCCCAACAACGGCGAGACAGACCGATGGAACCGCCCGGGCCGCGATCACGTAGGCGAGAGCGATCGGACGGTTGTCGATCCGGAGGACCTCAATGACGAGCGCCACACTGAAGACCCCGTCGCCGAGGGCCGACACCGCCTGTCCAGACCACAAGAGGGCAAAGTTTCGCTCACCGAGGGCTCGGAACATGCCGGGCCGGCCGGAGTCAGTCACAGCAGCTGGCGAACGACGAGATCAGTGACACCCGGAATAGTGGCACAGCAGACAAGCCTGCAGCCCGTGGGGGACGGCGTGCGGTCGAGCACTGCGTCAAGGCGAGCGACTGCAAAGCGAAGATGACCGGTGTAGGCATGCGCGGCAGGCGGAGTGGTCGCCACTCAAGGCCTGACCTGCCGTTTTTCGGTGAGCTTCTCGGACTCGAAGTGAGGCCCTCGGCATTATCAGGGCTGGTGAAAGCGTCCTCGTGAGTTCTGTCTGTTCGCAACGGGTCGCAAACTGGCTGATCAACCGAACCGGAGAGCGGTCCCGTCCCGACTGGCTGCGACGGATAGGGACCTCCTCAGACACAATTGTTGGGGCCGCGAGTATCTGCTCGAGACCAAGAGTCGGGCCAACACTGAGTTCGCCGCAATGAACTTGCTGCGATTGCTTCCGCCCATCGTCTCACTGTCAGGTTCCTCTACAGAAGGTCTTCATCGATGCCAGCCCCTCGGTCCGGCTGCAAGATGGGTTCGCAACAGAGGGAGCGGCGCGGGTTTATCAGAGTTGAAACCTCTGGTGCTAGAGCGCTGACCAGCCCTTCTCGAAGATCTCGGCCATAACCGAAGGCGAGATAATGACTAGCGTTCCGGGCCGGTCGGGATTCGTGGCTATCCAGACATTGTCTCCTGGACCGAGGCCGAGGCCCGCCAACTGATCGGCGGGAAGGGTCACTTGATGTCGGTCTCCGATGCGGCGAGGACCGTCGGGAAGGATATCCACGACTCTAAGGATATGAAGATTCATACTTAGAGGCGAACGCCGACGGGCGCCAACTGGCGAGCCGCTCGATTACCGTCCACGATGACTGGGGTGAAGATGTTTGGACGCTGGGGGCGTATCGGAAAGCCAATGGCACAGCCTTCTGACACAATCGAACATATGTTCGATAAGGAAGAGGAGGTGGCCCTCCAGTCTGCTCTCTCCTACGAGCTGAGCGGTCACCCGGCGTCGGTTGAACTACTGGATCGAGGCTTCCGAGCTGGGAAGCTTTGCTCACGCGTCGTTGTGGTCCCATCTCTGAACCGGCTCGACGTTGTGGTCCAAGATCCCGCTGAGTTGGTTAGTGCTCGCGAGTTTCTCGGCCACCGGCGTGCGGCTGGGTGGGAAGTCTGGGCCCTTGTCCCCTTGGCACAACTCGCAAGAGCGCACGACACGGGTCGGGGCTCTGTCGAGTTCGTCCAGGGCTGGTGGACCAGATCAAGTGGTCAGGTGGCCTTCACCTCGCCGGAGATTCCCTAGCGGTCCACCACCATGGGGCTGCGCTGCGGCAGAGTTGTGTACGTTGCAGCCGACCTGCGGTTGCAGTGTTTCTTGGAGCTGCTCTGTGGCCTTGGCAATCTACACCCAGACCATCATTGCGATGATCTGGGACTTCGACCGTACGCTCATTCGGGGCTACTCCCCGGAGCCGATCTTTCGGAAGTTCGGTATCGACCCCGAGCGGTTCTGGGCAGAGACGAGAGAACTTCAATCGCTATACCACGGCCGCGGGATTCGTGTGGGTGATGACACCGCTTATCTGAATCACTTGCTGTCCTACGTCAAGGCCGGGCAAATGCCGGGTCTGACCAACGAAACACTGAAGGTGCTGGGCGCTGACCTCGAGTGTTGCCCAGGCATACCCGCGTTTCTCGATGTAGCCAGAGAGCTTGCTGAACAGACGGAGAGGTACGCCAAGCATGAAATCCGGCTAGAGCACTACGTCGTGTCAACGGGCATCCGTCAACTGATTGAAGGCTCCTCCGTTGGAGGGAAGCTATCGGGTGTTTGGGCTAACGAGTTCATAGACCAGCCCCCCGAACCCGGGTTCAGTCTTCAGGGTCACACGTTCGGACCTCCGGGCGAAATCGCCCAGGTTGGCTACATGATGGACAACACCTCGAAAACGCGTGCCATCTTCGAGATCAACAAAGGTAACGGGGTCCCAGTCAATGCTCGGGTAGCGGAAGAGGACCGCCGGATCCCGATGCTGAACATGATCTACATAGCTGATGGGCCAAGCGACGTTCCTGTCTTTTCACTTCTCATGAAGAATGGCGGCCGGAATCTTGGCGTCTATCAAAGCAAGGAAAATAGCAACTACCAGGGCGTCAAGCAGCTCCAAGATGAAGGAAGAGTCCATTCAATCGCACCTGCGGACTTCCGAGAGGATACTCCTGCCTATCTTTGGTTGACGACGACCATCAAGGAGATCGCAGAACGCATCTGCACCGTACGCGAGCAAAAGCTTTCAAGTTTTCAAGCACCTGCCGGACATGTCACGGGACAGCCCGCGACGAGGGCTCGGTCATCATGAGGTCTCGTTTTTCAAGTCCCGGTACCAGACGATAATTCGGGAATGCCGCCGGGTGACCTTCGAACCTACACCTGGCAACGATTCGAGGTCGCCTCATCCAAGTTGCTGGATCACAGATCGCACTGCCCGCGGCCACGAACGCATCGGAGCCGTTCGGCATCCCCGCAACACGCGGTTGCGACTGTTGGCGTGAACCGTGGTGATCCGACATTCCGAGGATCGCGATCCGGGCTCCAGGCAGAGGATGTAGGCGCCGCTAGGACCGACAGGTTCGCTCTGCCAACAGCCGAGATGATTGGCATGGATGTTCGTCCGATGCCAAAGACGTCTCGGCAGGACACGACTGCTCAGAGCAGATGCGAAATCAAGGATTGTTGCAAAGCGCTGGGCGGGGTCTTCATGGAGTGCTCGCTCGACCACAGTCGCCACCGACTTCGGCGTATGAGGTGAGACATCGCGAAGGCGACGGGGTGGCGTGTTTGCCACGATTCGGAACTTGGCTGGCTCATCGGCGGCGCCAGTGAAGTTGTGTGGCGTTGTGCCGGCGAGCATCCAGAACGCGCTGGCACCCAACGAATAGACGTCGCTAGCGATGCTCGCCGTGAGCGCTGGCGTGTTCCAGAAGGCTGCGACCTCGGGTGCGACAGTCTCAGCTGTCGCCTGGAAGGGCCTCGTTGTCGTCGCGCCTGGTGCTAGGAGAGCGGCAGCGCCAAAATCGCCAACGAGTGCTTCGCCTTCAGCGTTCAAGAACAAGTTGGCTGGCTTGATGTCATTGTGAATCAACCGCAGGTCGTGAGCTCGGGCGACTCCATAGGCAGCTTGTCCTATCCAGCGGAGGACGACACCAACGTCAACTCCGAGTCCTCCCGACGCGTTGAGCCTCGTCTCCAAGGTCCCGTAAGTCGCCCGCTCGGTCACCACGTAAGGAATGCCAGAAGCGACGTCCGCGTTCCGAATCGGCAGGATATGCGGATCGCTGAGTCGCCGGAGGATCTGAGCCTCGTGCCATGGATTTCCGGTGGGAATATTGCGGATGAACTTAAGGACGACGACCTCGCCCTCGTGAGTGTCAAGGACCTCGTACACGTCGCCTCCGCCACCGCCCGGAGAGAGCTGGCGTTGCACCAGGTATCGACCAGCGATAAGGACAACCGCCACCTCGTCAACGGTACGCTGGCTGCGGTGCGCGCTGCCGGATTAGCAGTCGAGATTCCCTCCCGTGGACGACCGACGACGCGGCTTGTCGTACTTGACGACGCGACCGGTTCGCCGGTCATTGTGTCTTCCGAAACCGTTCCGGGTCGTGACGGGGATCTCGCCACTCAACTGCACGACGTCTCAGAGGCCGTGAAATCGCGCTTACAGGGCCTAGCAGTAGACAGAGTCGTGGTTCGCCGCGCTGACAGGCCGCCGCGAGCCTCGAATGGCGAGGGACCGCGTCTGAGGCTGCTCACCGAGGGGGCCGTGACGAGTGCAGCTCGGAGCGTCGTCGTAGACACTCGAATCGGCACCGGGAAAGAGACTGGTTCATGGTTTGGTTCAAACAAGCCCAGCGTGGATCACGCGTCGTCGAGTCTCCTCCAAATGAGCGGGATTAACGCGAGTTTCGTCGAAGCGACGAGCGCGGCGTTGGCCGCTATGTCCCTCTGATCAGATCTCCTGCGTGCCCAGGTCGAGTAAACGCTTGCAGGGCCTCGTCGAGTTCAGCGGTGGCCCGCCTGCGTAGACCGTCGACGCGTTCGGCGGCCGCAGTCGCAGCGAGGAGATGCTGTATCACCTCGGCGCGAGCACCGTCCGCTTCGGTTTGAAGCTCTGCCGCGACGCGAGAGCGCGCCAGTGCTTCCTCAAGATTGACGATGCGAGCGCGCGCGTCCTCCAGCTCGCGCGTGCGCGTTGTCGTCACCGCATCCCGGGAGCCGGCTGGTCGGACCAGCTGTTCAAGGACAGAGACCCGCTGCTCCATGCTCTTCAGGCTGGGCTTAGCAGCGTGCAATGTTTCGTCGTCATAGCGCCCGTGTTTGTTGAGAAAACTCTCGACGCTTTGGGCGTCAACAAGCCACCGGAAGAGGGAGCCTCTCGCCTGCTTGGTGGCCTGGAGGGTCCCACCTCTGATGAGCGCGCCGACTGTCGGCTTCGTTGCGCCCAGACGAGCTGCAGTTTCCTTGACCGTAAGCACGCTGGTCATATGCAAAGAATATGGAACTTTTCGACACGGCGCTTTCCGATGGTCCGCGATCCGGAAAGAAAAGGTGGCTATCCTTTCCACATGGATCCGACTCAGATCGGTGAAGGGCTTGCCGCGTTGCTCTCCGCGCAGGCAGCTGAAGCCGAAACTGTCGGTTATCCGGCCCTCGAGTGTCACGCCCAGAGGCTCGTTGCCCTCTGTGAAGAGTTGGACTCGCCCGTCGTGTGGCCGGTCGGACCTGCAGCAGAGCGGATCGCCGGAGCTGCAACGCTCCTGTCCAGCGGTGACCTCCGCGTCCGAGCGTGGAGTGGCGACGTGCGGGGTGAGCAGGTGCTGGTGTTCGCGGCAATTGAACTCAGTCCGTTGTCTCTGCTTGCTGCAGCGACGCAGGCTCTCAACATGGGCGCCGCTTCGGTTGCCGGATGCGGAATCCACGTCAGGGGACTGACGGCGTCAGGAATAGGTCCGTTGGCGAGCTACCACGAGGTGCGGGATCGACAGCTGACTACTGCCGCTGGCTCTGGCCGCGCCACTAGACGTGCTAGGGCCCATCGCTCTCGAAGCGTAGGTTTTGAACCGCAGACTGGTGTCGCTGAACTTCGCCACGGCTGACATCGATGTCGTGGTGGCACCGCCCCCAAGGTCCCGCGAGGGTATGAGTTGAACAGCTTGCAGCGAGTACCCATTCGGACCGGCTGCGGCTCGAAGCGCGAAGCTGTCGACGCGATCGTCGGTCGCCTTCGCCACCAGTGCTGCGACGAGAGCCGCAACGTAGGTCTTGAATCCGAGCGCTCCCAGTGTCTCCACCCGGTCTATCCACTCCTGAGGGAGCGGGACCGCGGAACGCGCCCGTAGCGACGCTCCGTTCGAGCACCAGTTGTAACTGCGCCGGTCGCAGCTTGACGCCCACGAGCAAACGGTAGCGATACCCGGTCGGCGGCGCCCGGGGAGCCTTCGGTCCTCAAGTGCCAAGGGTGTGAGTGCTGCGGAGCTTGGAGGGGGTGGTTGATGGAGGGGGTGGCTGATGGAGGAGGGAGGTGATGGAGGAGGGAGGTTGACTGTCAGAGGTTGGGCGCCTCGCGGCGGCTTTTCGGAACAATCGAGACCGGTTCAAGGGGCGGGCTGAGTGCTCGTCTCGTGGCATGCGGCGGCGGGCCTTCGCTGATGCGTAGGTAGGTGCGGAGCCAGTACTGGCCTGGGGGGAGGAGGTACCCGAGGTCTTCTCGGTAGCTGGCCGTGCCGATGAGCACTTTGAACTTCAACTCGTCGCCGGGATCGAGATCGATCCGACGACCCGTACCGGCGATGTGGTCTGGCGCGTTCCCGCCCATGACTTGACCGGATTCGTCGACCAGCACCGCCGGCAGCGGCTGGCCGGACTGATACGGGCCGACGTGATGCGTGCTCACGTTGCGCACGACGAGGTCGGCGAGTCCGCGGTCTCCGACCTCGAAGACGCGCGTCTCAGGATGCAGGCAAAGCTCAAGTCCCTCAATCTCGACAACCTCCAGATCCGGCCCTCGAGGCGGTCCTGGTCGGGATCCTTCTCGTCCCATCGGGTAGCCGAAGGCGCCCACGTCAAGTTCGATGGCATCCCCGTAGCGCTCCTTGAGCTCGCCGGCGAGCTCCTCCTGGTCGGCCTGCAGGCCGACGCCCACGACACCGATCCCGACGCCTAGGTGCGCCATAACCGGGCGACCGGTCATGGCCTGGCGCTCGCTGAGAAAGGCGTGAATCTCGCTTGCCATGTCGTCGAGCTGCGCCTTGGTCCAACGATTCTGTTCGAGCAGCAAGCGGTCGGGGTACTCGAGCAGAGGGCGAAGGGCGGTCTCGTGCTGTTCGAGATCCCCGACGAAGCTCGCGACGATGCGGACTCTCGGCTCGTTCTCAAAGCGCAGACCCGTCCAGCTGCCCGGGTTCGCTTCCCCGTAGCGGCGAATGGCCTCGACGTCGTGGCGCAGTGCAGCAGCGATGAACTCCTTGTCCCCCAAGTCGTCGAGGGAGTCAGTCACCTGAGTAGTTCTATCCGCGCTGCCTTCGGGCGCGCTCGCGTGCCAGGACCGAACGCGAGGGGTCACCCCCCCCCGATAAATGCGGGTCAAACGCTGGTGGGGACAATTAGCCTGGAGTCCCCAGTGCGTCCTTTATAGAGGGTAGCCACACGGGCTTCCTCGAAGGAGGGGAGCACGATGTCTGTCAGGGCTACGCCGCAGGACCGCCCCGCATTGGACGAAGTGGCCACCCTCTTCCGGCTAACTGGCAGCTCGGTGGCGAGGCAAGCGCAGATCGAGACGACCAGAGAATCAGCTCCGCAAGAACGGGCGGAATTCATCGGTATTCCCGAGTGGTGCCGCAGGGTGGGCTGCTCACGTGAGAGCGGTTATCGAGCGGCGCGTCGAGACGAGATCCCCGGACTGTTTCGCATCGGTCGCCTCAAGCGCGTCAACTGGCTGGTCTTCGTCAACGCCGCCGGCCAATCGAGGGTGAGTGGAACCGCGCGACCGTAGCGTCCTAGCTCGGCTTCTGGGGAATCGGTCCGGTCGAGCCAGGCGGGCCCAATAGCGCGCCGAGAGTGATGGCTGCTTGACGATCACGCTGCTGCAAAGCATGGGCGTACACCCGCAGAGTGACGCTGGGATCCCGATGGCCGAGCCTTCCAGCCACGACTGCCAGGTCGTAACCCGCGCCGAGAAGAGTCGTGGCCACCGAGTGGCGAATGTCGTGGAACCGGATCGCGCCGACTCCAGTTCGCGCAGCCAAGCGGCTAAATCGGTGGGTCAGGGTGTCGGGAGCCATCGGCGTCTCACCAGTCGGATCTTCGGTGAGCATGTAGCCATCTGCGGCGATCGTCACTCCAGCGTCCGCTGCCCAACCTTCCGCCCTGTGGCGATGGGTGTCGATCACGGCGAGCATCACGGGGTCTAGCGCGACCTTCCGATCCTGGTGCGTTTTGGTTGGCCCCGCGCGCAAAACGCGTCCGAACTCCTCGCGCTTTATCGACCTTTGCACCTGCAAGACCATCTGATCGCGCTCGACGTCAAACCATCGCAGTCCTAGCAGCTCGCCACGCCGGCATCCCGTAAGCGCCGCCAGCATGATCGCTGCGCTGAGCACTGGGTCACTGTCTTCTGCCGCGGTCACCAAAAGGCGTACCGTCTCGACATCGGGCACCGTCATCCGCCTTCGTGCCACGGTCGGCAAGGTCGCCAGTGGCGCCACGGAGCGGCTGACGAGTCCCCATCTGACCGCTTGTCCGAGGGCGGAGCTCAATACCCCGTGGTAGCTGTTGATGGTCGCTGGGGACAAGCCTTCCCGCAGCCATCGCCGGTACGCCGCGTCGAGGTGGTGCGACTTCAACTTGTCCAGGCGAACCGACCCGAATTCCCTCTTGAAGCGTTTGCAACGCAGCGCGTAATTGCGCGTGGTGTCGGGCTGCCGGTGGGCGCGGACATGCTCCATCCAGTGGTCCAAGTAAGCGGCCACCGACATGTTGCCTACCAGCGGCGCCTCGTCCTTTTCAGCCTCGGCAAGGAACTTGGCCAGCTCGCTTTGCGCCTGTCGTCGAGTTCCGTGAACGGTTCTCGAGGCTTGCCGCGGTTGGCCGTCAGGACGGTAACCGACGACCACGCGTAGGCGCCAAGCGCCGGGTCCCCGTTCCTCGATTGTTCCCCGCACGCGGGCGATTCTAGACCAAGTTCTAGACCAAGACCCAATTGTTGTTCTGAACTAGCAGGTCACAGGCTATAAGACTCTAGATGTCGTAGTAGAGCATGAACTCCCAGGGGTGCGGGCGCAGACGGACCTGGTCGATCTCGGCAAGCCTCTTGAAGGCGATCCAGGTCTCGATAAGGTCGTCGGTGAAGACCCCACCGGTTTTCAGGAACTCATTGTCAGCCTCGAGGGCGAACAGGGCTTCGTCCAGGGAAGCAGGGACCTGAGGCACGTTCGCGAGCTCCTCG
>Ga0326728_10025404_pt1 | contig 10605 bp, 6 predicted proteins | sample MB3enrmetagenome_FD_207602 | JGI IMG/M metagenome (GOLD analysis project Ga0326728, IMG submission 207602) | Lab enriched peat soil microbial communities from McLean, Ithaca, NY, United States - MB31MN | ecosystem: Environmental > Terrestrial > Soil > Wetlands > Peat | place: USA: New York...
GGGAGTGTAATCGGCGCGGCCGTCGGCAATCGCCTCGCGCACGTTTTCGCCCAGGAACAGCCCGCGGTGGCGGAAATGTCCCTTGTACTCCGGCCGCGTGTAGTCTGCCGCGCCCAGGGTCTTCATGTGGATGATTTCGACGTCGCGCACTTCGGGAGCGCGGTCAACCAGCGCGTCGACGAGGACCGAAGGTGTGCCGCAACTGGACTGGATCCAAACCCGGTTGCCTGATTGAACGGCTTTGAGCGCCTCGCCTGCGCTCATGCATTTGCTGCGATACTCCTCACGCCATGACATCTTGACATCTCGAATCGCGTCCGCCGGGCGCCGCGGATCCGTATTCCAGCCGCCCGCCGATGCTCATAAACCGTGCCTCCCGAAGAGCGTCCAAATACCCCTTCAGGCCCGCTATATCGTCCCCCTTGAATCAGGGGTGTGCTGTGACGGGTATCACGGCGTTTTCGCCTTATCTTCCAGAGGTTTTAGGCTGATTTTTCAGATATTCGTTAACCAAATACCGCGATATTCCTTAGAAACGAAAAAATCCGCTGGGGCGATCTGCTCGCCATGGACTATGAGAGTTCTCCCATAAAATCCAGGGTGCCCCATGTCCCGATTCTGGGACATGGGAAAGCACGAAAATCCATCCAGGCACATTCATCGGGGCCGTCGTTGCGCTCACAAACACGCGAGTCGCTGCGACCCGCGGCGAGGTAGCCAAGAATGCTGGCGGGCGGCCCGCCTTTAGCCTTTCATCGCTCCACTGCTAATGAGGGTGCCCCATCCTTCCCGCGTTCTGTGCGCGAAGGGTGGGAAACCGCCACCCTCCGCTCCGCCAAATCATCCTTGACTCCGCTAACCCCGCTTTTCTGACCACTGATCGCTGACCACCGGATTTTGCAGAGAATTTCCCTTCTCTCGTCCACAAACGTCTTATGCAAAGCTCTACGCAGCCCCGCCGGTTCCACGCTGCCCCGGTCCGCGATCGCCGCACCTCAAAATACAAAATGCCGGCTGTGAAACTGTGGCCGCTGAATCGCCGACCTGCTGACTCGCTGGCTCGCTGGCTCGCCGACTTGCTGACTTGCTGCTCTACTGCTTCGGCGCCTCGGGAGCCGGCGCAACCGCTCCGGGGAATATTCCCTCAATAGGCGCGTTCCGCTTCTGGTCGAGATCGGGCTGCGGCAGTGGCTTGCGCGGCATCATCTTGTCGCGCATGGCGGCGTTGTAAACAAAGATCGCCTCTACCGTGGCGATCTGCTTCAGGTCGGCCGGCTGCAGCCGCTCATATACGTCCTGGTTGGAGTGGTGCGCGCGCGACTCGTAATCCAGATTGTCCTGGATGAACTGGAAGCCGGGAATTCCTACCGCGTCGAAGCTCAGGTGATCGGTGCCGCCGGTGTTGCGTTCGGTGATGGTGGTAACGTCGAGATCTTTGAGCGGCTTCATCCACTGCTCGAAGATGGGCGCGACCGCTGCATTGCCCTGCGTATAGATACCGTGGATCTTTCCCGATCCGTTGTCCACGTTGAAGTAGGCGCTGATCAGCTTCTGTTCCGGCTTCAGCTCAAGCGGTCCCTCGCTACGGCGCATGAACTCAGGCAGTTCCATCTGGTCGGGTGCTGTTGACCTCTTGGCAGAGCCGAAGTGCATCGCGCAATAGCCGCGCGAGCCCAACAGTCCCTGCTCTTCCCCGGTCCACAACGCGATGCGAATGGTGCGCCGCGGTTTTACGCCCAGAGCCTCAAGTATGCGCACCGCCTCCATCGCCACCACGGTTCCGGCGCCGTTGTCGGTGGCGCCCGTGCCTGCGATCCAGCTATCCAGGTGCCCGCCCAGCATCACTACCTGGTCCTTCAGATTCGGATCGGTGCCGGGAATCTCGGCGATCGTGTCAAAACCGTGCTCGTGCTCGCCGCTGACTTTTGTCTCAACGTCGATCTGCACCTCGACGGGCACATGCGCCTGCACCAGCCGGTAAAGCCGCCCGTAGCTCTCAATCGCCGCAACCGTCACAGGAACCTTCACCGCCTTGTCGGCAATGTACGGCGTGCGGCCCAGAGTCGCGCCGTTGTCATCGAATAACGTTCCGCCCGAACCGCCGCCGTTGGCGCCGTCGCGGCTTGGCTCAATCACAGCGGCCACTTTTTCATCGCTAAGAAACTGCGCAATCTTGTCCGTGAGCCGCTGCCTTTCCGTCCGCGTCTTCATCCGGGCCTGCATCTCGGGCGACATTGCCCCGGCCGCGCCTTCGCTTACCGGAAACTCGGAAACGTCTTCGAGAGTCTGCGCAGTACTGCGCTCGAAGAGCGGCTTGTCCACAGGCGGAACCGGCCGCATGGCGCCGAAGAGGATAATCTTGCCGGCCAGTTTGCCCTTGTACTGATCAATGTCCTTTTCGGTCTGGATATCGACGAAGGCCACGTCGCCGGTCACCGGCCCGGGAGTCGAAGGAGACCACGGGGTGGCCTGCAGAATCAGAACTGCCGTATCCGGCTCAACCATCCGGGCCCAGGTATTCAACTGCTGCCAGCCCAGGCCAAACTCGCCCCAGTCCTCGAGGTGTGCGTTCTGGAGGCCGATTTTTGTCAGGGTATCAACGGTCCACTGGTTCGCTTTTTTCAGGTTCGGTGAACCGGTCAGACGGGGACCGATGCCGTCGGCGAGGGCGCTGGCAAACTCCATCACGTGTGAGTGATTCAATCCCTCGTCGCGAATCCGCTGGTACATGGTCAGATCGAGCGTTTCAGTGGCCGGCTGGACCTCGCTATAGGGATCGACAACCGAAGGCGCTGAGGGCGCGAGAGTGGTTTTGGACTTGGGTTTGTCGGCAGCAAAGACAATCAGCGCCGCCGCTGCCAGGCCGCAGCAGGAAGCAATGCGAAGAGATTTGAAATGCATGGTTTGGGCTCCGTTTGGAAGAAGTGGGACGCCGATTGAACATTGTAGGATACGGGTCCCGCAACTGGAGACTGTTATTCAATGCCGTGCGGCGAAGCCCTGGCCGCGTTAATCGGTTTTTCCGCTTCCGTCCGTCCCTTCCGGCAGATCGAGGGCCACGAGGGCAAAGCGTGTCTGGCCGGGCGCCGAGCTCTGGAAGCCGACGATGTGCTGGTGCCGAGTCGACCCGGCCTTCAACTCAAATCCGTTTGACCCGGAGTGATACCCGTAGCTGGTGCCTTTATCGTTCACTTGCACATTGCCGCCGTGCTTGTCGTCGCAAGTCAGACCTTCCGATGTTTTTGTGGGCTGGCCAACCGGGGAATTGTCCTGGCACGAGATCACATCCCCGTAGCGGGTGAGCGCCTTCTTGTAGAACGCAGTTACCTTGTCCTCGCTGTCGGGAGTGGAGTAATTGACCACTTTAATTCTCATCTGCCACTCGCCGAAGCCCATCCGAATGTCAGCCGACTTGTCCTTGTCGTTGTCGGTAACCACCTGTGCGCCGGGATAAACGGGCAACCCGAGATCCGCGGCCGTTGTCTGATCGGTATTCACATGGACTCCGCCAAACGGTGTGTCGACCTGAACGTTTTTGTCCTCGCCGTTGGCTCCCTTTTCCACGTGAACCCGGCAACCGGCAGTCCACCCCACAAGCGCCAGTGCTACCAGCGCCGCGCCCCGGCGCCGAATTCCGAAGCCCTTCAGATTCAGATCCATATTTACCTTCCTCACAGCGTTTGATACGTTTACTTGTGCACCCGGGTTCCCTTGGCCAAGCGACAACTTTTTACCATCTCCGGGGTCCTTGACGATATAGCATGAAGAGCAGTACATCTGCATCACTCCTTTCCTTTGCCTCGGTTGCTTTGGTTGACCTTCGGGTGAGCAAAATTCCCAACCGCCGATCGAACGTTTAGAAGATCGGTCGAAGCTCCGCTGTTACAGGATTGCGCGAAAAGGCAGCCGAAATCGTTCGAATTAACCTGGAATGAATCGTCTACCTTGTGAAAGGACACGAATGAGAAACGTTCCCCGCTTTATCTCTGCCCGCAAAACTCTCATGGCCGCATCATGCGCGGCCCTGATCGCATTCTCCCCCTTACTCTCCCGCGCTCAGGACGATCCTCCGACTGAGGCAGGCCGGATCTCCTTCGTCCAGGGCGCAGCCTCGGTGCAGCCGGTAGGTCTCGACGAATGGGGCCGGGCCGAAGTAAACATGCCTCTCGGTCCCGGCGACCGCATCTTTACCGATGAAGACAGCCGCGCCGAGATCCAGATAGGCCGCACCTATCTCCGCCTCGGACCGGGCACCGACGTCAGCATCGTTGACGTAGCTCCGTGGGCTGTCTCGATCGGCGTAGCACAGGGGCACGTTCACGTGCATTGCTACGGTCTATGGCCGAACCAGAGACTGCACATCAACACGCCCAGCGGCAGTGAAACGCTCGATACTCCCGGCGAGTTTCGCGTCGATGTGTATCCCGACCAGCAGGCTGCCTTGTTCACCGAGTACGTCACCATCGCTTATTTGAGCGGCGCCGGAGGCTTCCGCTCCGACCTCCCCGCCGGAAGCGCGCTTGAACTGGTCGGATCGAATCCGGTGATTCCGCAATGGATGGAGCCGGCGCAACCCGAATCCATCGACTTCTGGAGCCAGCAGCGCGATCAGCAGATCGCGAACTCGATCTCTTATCGCTACGTGAGCTCTGACATCGGAGGAGCGTGGGAGCTCGATGCCAACGGCGACTGGTATCCCCAATCACCCTATGGACCAATCTGGTTCCCGCGCGTCGGCCCCGGTTGGGCGCCTTATCACTACGGACATTGGGTAAGCCACGCGCCCTGGGGCTGGGTATGGGTTGAGGAAGAATCCTGGGGATACACGCCCTTCCACTATGGACGATGGGTGGTCTTCAACGGCCGCTGGGGCTGGGTGCCAGGTCCACCGGCAGCGCATCCGGTGTGGTCGCCGGCACTGGTGGTCTTTGCAGGAGGCATCCATGTAGGCGGAGGAGGCGTTTCGGCATGGTTCCCGCTGGGGCCGGGCGAACCCTACCGCCCGTGGTACCCGTGCAGCCCGCACTACGTTGACCAGGTGAACATCACCAACCTGACGCCGACGCCAACCGTGCACGTCGCGGTAAGCTACGCCGGATTCAATTTCAACGCCGCGGTGTTTGCCAACCGTACGGCCGGCATTTCCGCAATGCGGCAGGAAGACTTTGCCGCCGGACGTCCCGTACGCGAGACCAACGTGGTGATCAACAAGACCGTCATCAACAACATCACCATCATCAACCAGCCCGAAGTGGCGCCCAACCCGCACGTCTTTGCCTCGCACCCGCCGTCGCGGCCAGTGCCGGTACCGGCAGCCCGGCCGGCGCTTATCAACGAGCAGGGAATGGTAGTTTCGGCCAAAGTTGGCTCCAAACCGGCACCGCCGCCGGTAAGGCCAGCTCCGCAAGTGCAGGTTCTGCCGGGACACAAGGTTGTGGCTCCGCCGCAGGGAGTTTCAACGACCGCGCGGCCTAACAATGCTGCGGGGGCGCCAGAAAAACCGGCGCAGCAGCAGCCCACCAAGGTGACTCCTGCGGGTAAACCCGCGGTGAGCGGGACCAGCGCCCCAAACCAGGGCGGTCAGGGTCCGCACCCCAGCTCGGCACGGCCGTCGGAGCTGACTGCGAAGCCGGCATCAAACCCTCCGGCGCAGCCCGCGCCAAAGGCCGAGACCGAACCGGGCGCGAAGCCGACCGCGAATCCGCAAGCGCAGCCTGCGACTACGAAGCCGGCACAGAACCCGAATCAGAAGCCGGGCGCAAAACCTGCAGACAAGAGCAAGGAGGGCGACAAGGAAGCACCCAAGAAGGAGAAGCCCGAGGACAATAACAACTAGAGCGAATGCGCCGGTCCACCCGAAAGCCGCTGCCATTGCGCAGCGGCTTTCTTTTTGCACGTGGCTTGAGCCCCTGAGCGGAGGGAGCAGGAGCCTTCAGGCTCCTGAATAGCCTCGCAAAACACTGCCGCCTTCAGGCCCGGGTATTTGAGGCAAGCTCAGTGGCCGTTTGGCTGGTGGCCGTCTTCTTTGGTGCTGGTAGCGAACAGAATGCAGACGAAGAACACAGCGACAATGACCGAGACGACGACAAACGGGGAAGAGATACTCATTGGGCGAGGCTCCTTGGTGATTCAAGAATAGCAAAAGCAGCTATCAGCTCTCAGCCTTCAGCTCTCAGCTCCTGGCGCCGGCCATGAGACCTGTTGATCGCATCCGCGTCGTAGCTGAAAGCTGATAGCTGAGAGCTGAAAGCTATTTCCTATTGGCTGTTCCCTATTGGCTATTGGGTACTCACTATTGGCTGTTCCCTGCCTTCGCGTAGTCCACGCGAATGGTCAGAATCTCGTAGGGGTGGATCGGAACTTTGACCACGTCGCCGGTTACGGGCAGCGGATCGCCTTCGGGTGTCTCCATCAGGTTGGTGACGGTGGCGCCAGTTGCGCCCGGCGGCACGTGGAATTCGGCCGTCGCGTCTTTGCCTGCCCACTCGTACACGCGGAAGATGAGGCCGTTCGCATCCTCGGCTTTCTTTACCGCGGTGAGCACAACGTTGTCGGGCGTGACCGAAGCGAACGAGTGCGAAGGCGGAAGCGAGCCGGCGTGGGCCGTGGTCACAACGGCCTGGAGCGGGTAGTCGTACTCCCAGCCATGGCGTACGGTGAGCGCTTCTTTCCACGTTCCTGCGTGGGGATAGAGCGCGTACTCAAAGTGATGATGGCCCTGGTCGGCGTCGGGATCGGGCCAGGTGGGCGAGCGCAGCAGGGTGAGGCGCAGCACGTTGCCCACGGCGTCGTAGCCGTACTTGTCCTTATTCAGGACCGAGAGGCCGTGGACCTTGCCATCAGGGCCGGCACCTGAGAGATCGGCCCAGCGCATGGCAGGAACTTCGAACTGGGCTTTTTCCCAGCTATTGTCGCGCGTGGTGGGCCGCTCGATTTCGCCATAGGGAATCTCGTAGGTGGCAAAGTTGCTGGTCGCCGACAATGGGAACGCGGCCTTGAGCAGCACGTGCTTCTCGTGCCAGTCAAAGTCGTTCGAGATGTTGACCTCGTCGCCCTTTAGCGAGATGGTCTGGACGAACTTGGAGTTTTGCCAGTGACTATGGACGCGAACAGCAGTGGCGCCGTCATCATCCTTGACCCGCTCCACCGAGTCGGCCTTTTCGATGGTTGCTGGCGGTACATCGAGTGTGCCAGGATCGATGTTCCAGGCGTCGTAGTCCTTCGGAGTGTCTTTGAAGAACTGAAGCTGGTTGGCGCATGCGCCGGGCGCGAGCATCTCAATTCCGTCATGACCGCTTGCACTTACCAATTGCAAGCTGGTAATGCACCCTGTCTCCTGGTCGACTTTGGCGCGAATTCCCTTTCCATCAAGCTCGTAAGGGTCGTTCTTTGGCCAACCGAGCTCGAGGCGCTCGCCGCTTCCTAGCTTCTGCGCTTCGACCTTAACCACTTTGTAGCCGAGCGCTGGCACATCCGAGACATGGAAGGTAAGTTCAGCGATTCCCGTCTTTTCGTCGACATCTGAACTTAGCGGAGAGCTCTGGCCCTCTATCGCACCATTGACGAACAGGGCGAATGCGCCGGCCTCAGGCAGCTGTAGCTTGACATGGACGTTGCCTGAGCGCTCCCACCCAAGGGGATTGTAGACGATCACGGGAATAAAGCTGGGTTGCTCACCCCGTGTATCAATCTTCTCCGCCACGGTGTTGAGCGCCCCGCTCGAAATCTCATTCGTCGACCAGCGCACCACGTCGTAGTCCTTCTGCGCTTCTTTGTAGATGATGCCGATGCCTGAGCCTGCGGCCAGGTCGTGGAACTGGTTGAACAAAACCTTCTTCCAATCTTCAGTCAGCTCATTGCCCGGATACGCGAGGCCATCGAGCCAGGCCAATGACGACCACTTCTCTGCGTTCAGCACCTCTTCCTCGGCGGTGCGCATGTTGTGCTTGTGGTTGGCCTGGGTGGTGAAGACGCCGCGGTGATACTCGAAATAAAGCTCCGATTTCCAGGTCGGGATCGAGACTATGCCAGCGACCGCGGGCGGAGCGGTATAGCCCTTGGCAATCGACTGGTAGTTCCACGTTGGGCTCTCAGTCGCGATCTGCTTCTCGACCGACTGGAAGTAATCGATTGCCTTGCCGAATTGGTATTTAGGGGTGACGGCGCAGCCCGATGCTTCGGCAGGGGCTAAAGCCCCGCTTGATGAGGGCGCGCTTTCGGCACGACTGAAGTCGTGCCCTGACACAAGGCACGGTGAGCCAGCCCGGTTCATGTTAGCCCAATGCATTCCCTCATCGAGCATGGCGCGCGTGGGTCCGCCGCCGTGGTCGCCAATGCCGTAGAGGTCCATCAGGTCGGTGAGGCCGGTAGACTTTTCGCGCGCCTGGGCCAAATCGTCAGAGAGGCGCACCGGGTTGAGCGTGACGTTCACGTAGTCGTGCGGGAAGTAGGCGAGCACCTTGGAGCCGTCGGGCGACTCCCACCAGAAGAGCTTGAAGGGCAGTTGGTTGGTGTCGTTCCAAGCCATCTTCTGGGTGACGAAGTAGTCGACGCCGGATTTTTTGTAGATTTGCGGAAGCTGCCAGGTGTAGCCAAAGCTGTCGGGGTTCCAACCAACCTTTACGTCGACGCCGTAGGCCTGCTTGTACCAGCGCTTGCCCACGAGCAGTTGCCGCACCAGCGATTCGCCATCGGGCATGTTGAGGTCGGGCTCGAGCCACATGCCGCCCACAATCTCCCACCGGCCCTCATTGATGCGCCGCTTGATCTCGTCGTTCATGTCGGGATACTTTTGCGCCAGCCACTCGTTGTAGACCGCGGCAGACTGCGTGAAGGTGTACTGCGGGTACTCGTACATGAGTTGCAGCGCGGTGCCGAAGGTTCGCTTGACCGTGTCGACGGTTTCGGTCCACGGCCAAAGCCACGCGGCGTCGATGTGCGAGTTGCCGGTGAGGTGGAAGGTGGCCTGCTGCTCGAGCGGCAACAGCGCCGCGAGCTTGGTATGCGCCGATGAAAGGCTCGCGTCGAAAGCCTTCTGGGCTTGTTTGCGTACCTCCGCGCTTTGCGCTTCGGCCGCGTCGAGGGACTTGATATCGACGGCTGCTATTGCTGCATAGAGTGTGGCCTGGTTGGCGCTCGCGGTCGTCGCGTCGAGCGAGGGAATCAGCTCGGCCGCAGCCAGAAACTCCTCGCGCAGATCCTCGGGATTCGGCCGGCCTTCGGGGAAATCGATGCGCAGGCTCGCGCCGCGGATGGTCTTCTGATCTACCGTATGCAGCAGTTTGACGGCGACTGTGATTTTATCGCCGGGTTTTACTTTGTCGAAGAGCACGATGGGCTCAAGATCGTCGCCGAGGGCCACGCGCCGGCCGTTGAAGTAGAGAATCTCGGGCATGGGCCCGTTGGCGCCGGCGTGGAACTCGAACCAGATGCGCGCGCCCGTCAGATCGTAGCCGTTGAGCGTGTCGGGAACCTGGTAGGTCTGCCGGAACCACACTGCTTCATTTGGCGCCTTGGAGTTGGAGGCAACTGCCGGCCACGAGCTGTCATCCAGATCGACGTCTTCGGCGTGGGGCAGGTCGCCGGCGTGCATCTTCCACGCGCCGTCAGGCAATTCGCGGAAGCTGCCCAGCCGGTTGACGACGGTTTGCGCATCTGGCGGCAGCATCGCCGTGGCTTTTTTGTAATCGGTGGGGGGCTGGGCCGAGGATGCGGTTGCAACGATCAGAATCCCAAGACAAAGAACGACACAGCGGAAGCTGGACCGGAAGAGATTAGTATTCATAGCGGAGAAAACCCTCCGCTGCATTTTAGGACACTGGACCCGCGCGGTTCTTCCGCCTGGCCGTGCGCGCACGAGATTCGAACCTGCTGCCGCATTAATCGAGCGTGCCTCACAAAGTCCATCCCTCCTTCGGGTAATGTCTGGCAGAAGGTTAGTAAGTATCCCCCGGCAGAGCCGGGGGCCTTATTGTGTGAGCCGCTCAAAGCGGCTTGAGCGGGGTCGCTAACGCGGCCCCGGTTGATGTTTGGCCGCCTGACCGGCGGCTGGCTACTTCCACAGGTTGAGCTGGTCGATTCGCTTGTCTTCCTGCTCCTGGTTGCGGATGTACTCTCGGATCACGGCTTCATCGCGTCCTATCGTAGACACCATGTATCCCCGCGCCCAGAAGTGCTGCCCTACAAAATTCTGCTTGCGTTCCCCATACACTCTTGCAAGGTGAATCGCGCTCTTGCCCTTAATAAATCCCACTACTTCCGACACCGCATACTTGGGCGGGATCGATAGCAGCATGTGCACATGGTCCGGCATCAGATGCCCTTCCTCAACCCGGCACTGCTTCTGCTCGGCCAAGCGTCGGAATACTTCGCCCAAGTGCGGCCGCAGACTTCCGTACAATGTCTTGCGGCGACATTTCGGAATAAAGATTACGTGGTATTTGCACTCCCACTTCGTGTGGCTTAAACTCTCATACTCGTCCATCCGGAAACTCCTCCTCGTGTGCTTGGCGGCTCACGTCCTGGAGTTTCTTGGGTGGACTCCCGTAAATGTCAAACTTCTACTGCCACCCCGGCAGAGCCGGGGGGCCTCCCGTGTTTAGCTAG
>Ga0326728_10025405_pt1 | contig 10605 bp, 11 predicted proteins | sample MB3enrmetagenome_FD_207602 | JGI IMG/M metagenome (GOLD analysis project Ga0326728, IMG submission 207602) | Lab enriched peat soil microbial communities from McLean, Ithaca, NY, United States - MB31MN | ecosystem: Environmental > Terrestrial > Soil > Wetlands > Peat | place: USA: New York...
GGCGAGATTCGCATCAAGATTGGAACGCTGGACGGCGAGCGGATGAATGCCGCGCCCGAGTATGAGGACTGCCGCGCCGCAGCCACCAAACATCGCGTCGCCATCAAGCAGGTGCAGCAGGCCGCCATCGCCGCGTACCAGCAGCATGCAACCGCGAAGGAAGGCGGGGCAGCATGACCTCTTCCGATCTACTCAAACTGCTGGGAGATGTGGAGCGCGGCGCGCTCACGCCGGAGACCGCGGCCCAGCGCCTGGCCACTCTGCCCTTCGAAGACCTGGGACATGCCCGCGTGGACCATCACCGCAGCCTGCGCATCGGGCTGCCCGAGGTGGTGTTTGCGGCGGGCAAGACGGCGGAGCAGACAGTGGCGATCTTCACCAGCCTGGCCGCCGACGGCGTGGAGGTGCTGGCTACGCGCGTCAATGCCGAAACCGCGCAGGCTATTCTGGCACGGCATCCGGCAGCGGTCCACAACGAGGTGGCGCGCACCGTCGCTCTGCGCCAGTCGCCCAACGCGTCTACGGGTCAGGGCCACGTCGCAGTCATCTGCGCAGGCACCAGCGATCTTCCCGTCGCGGAGGAGGCAGCCGTCACCGCCGAGACATTCGGGGCGCGCGTCACCCGCCTCTACGACGTTGGCGTCGCCGGATTGCACCGCCTGCTGGCCGTGCGCGACGACCTCAAATCGGCCCACGCCATCATCGTCTGCGCTGGCATGGAGGGAGCGCTGCCCTCGGTGGTGGGGGGTCTTGTCGCGGTGCCCGTCATCGCAGTGCCCACCTCGGTGGGTTACGGCGCATCCTTCGGCGGCGCGACCGCGTTGCTTGGAATGTTAAACTCCTGCAGCCCCAACGTCACCGTGGTCAACATCGACAACGGCTTCGGCGCAGCCTACACCGCCGTACTCATCGCCCGCGCCTCCACCCACACGCAATAGGTCTGAACGCAACCACACGAATTATCCTGTTCCCGCCAATCGATACCGATCTATACTTTCCGTGGGTATTGCGAGAGGAGCAAGAATGCAGCTATCTCATCCGCACCGTTTGCGCGCAATCACTTCTGGACTTCTGCTCACTGTGGTATCGACTGGCTTTTCATGTTTCGTCATAGTTGCCCAGACATCCACACAGCCCACACAAGACACAGCCCAAGCCTCGCAGAATTCCACTGTGGCACCCAGAAGGGTTCTACGAGTCAGAGGGAATATAAACGATCCGATTAGAATTACGGCGGTTTATTATGATGACAAACTAATCCAGAATACTATTGATGGTATTCCCTTTGACGCTCCGGATGATTGGCTATCTCATATCAGCGTAAGAATCAGTAATATGTCCTCAAAGCCCTTGATAGCTGGCGACTTTCAGTTGACTTTCGATGATAGTCACGGCAATACCCTCCAAAGGCACAACATCCGATTTGGCATGTTGCCTGAACACATGTTGTACCTGCCATCCGGAGTTAAGTTTCCACAACCTAATGGAGAAATACCCATATCCCCCGTTGCTCCCGGTGAGAGGATAACGATCCCGTTTAACAATGACTATGCGGTCATCAGCGCAGTGCTCCTTAAAAGAGGGCCGCTTTCGGACGTTAAGATATGCACGATTGACTACGGAGCCTTCTACTTTACCGACGGTCTGCGATGGTCAATTGGCAATTATGACCGTGAAGACCCCTCTACGCCCGGACATTATGTTTCCTCTCCACGCGAAGCTTTGATGCCCACACCTTAAACAACAAATTCGCGATGGATGGGGTGTTTGGCTTCCTAAGGCTCACTTCAGCATCTTGCCGAACTCCTCGGCGAAGACGGTATGCCGCTTGTCGAAGCGGCCGCCGTCGAACTTGTCCGGCCCCTCCAGGTGTCCGATGGCCAGCAGAGCAACCACCCAGTAGCTCAACGGAAGGCGCAGCACCTCATGCACCTTCTCCTGCTCGAAGCCCTCCATGGGCGCGGTGTCGTATCCCATCACCTCGGCCATCAGCATCATGTGGGTGGTGGCGATCATCACCATCTTGTTCAACCATCCGTGCATCTCGTCGGTGGAGAAGTGCGAAAGGTAGTTGGGTACGCTGTTGCGGGCCTGCACGGCGTAACCCTCCGGCATTCCGCCTTCGCGCCCCTGGTACAGCATCATGTCGAGGTCCTTGCGCCAGCCATCCGCGTCGCCGCAGGCCACAATCACCGCCGAAGCCTCCTCCACCTTGCCCTGGTTGTACGATGCCGCGCGCAGGCGTTTCTTCTGCTCTTCACCCTGCACCACGACGAAGCGCCAGGGCTGCATGTTGTATCCGCTGGGTGCGCTGAGTCCGGCCTCCAGGATGCGGTGCAGGTCCTCGGCTGGTATGGGGGTGCCGTCGAAGCTGGGCGTTGCGCGCCGTTCGCGGATCGCCTGGCTCAATGTCTTCTCGTGCTTCGCTGTCTTTGCCGTCATCGCTCTTCTCGTCCCGATCGCTTCTTCGATCCAACCCTGGCCAATAGCTCTAACCCAACAGCAAACGACTTCCAAGATAGCACTCCAGCCCCTCTTTCCGCATAAAGAGAGCGATTGGGGCGGAGGACGAACCCGGCCAGGCTGGGTGCGAGGGGGTTTTAAACGGGAATCGGCTGTGCCACCTTCTAGCAAACAAAACCTTCGCGCCGGGCCTGCGTCCTATACTGTAGAGAACAAGTGAATCTCAGCAACACTCTGCGTCGTGCCGCCCTGCTCCTCGTCTTGGGGGCTGGGTTGGGGTACGCCCAATCCCCTGCGCTGCCTGCAACGCCGCCCACCGCCGCGCAGCCGCCTGGGTCACAGCCGCCCGCAGCCACGCCAGTTCACGCGCCGCCCGTGGTACATCGCGCGCAGATTGTCTATGCGCAGGGCCAGCTTCAGATCGTCGCCGACAACTCCAGCCTGAATCAGATTCTGCGCGACATTGCCCAGCAGACCGGAATGAAGATCACCGGCGGAGTGGTCGACCAGCGCGTCTTCGGCAAGTACGGCCCCGGCGCGCCAGCCGAAATACTGGCCACCCTGCTGGATGGCACAGGGTGCAACATGCTGCTGCGCGAGAGCCCAACCCACACGCCCGTGGAGCTGATCCTGACACCGCGCAATGGTGGCCCCACGCCGCCCAGCCCAAGTGCTTCCGGTTTGGACGATCCGGCCCCATCCAGCAACGAAGTGTCTGCCGGGCAGCCTGCTTCCGCCAGCCAGTCCGCGCAGGCAGCACAGCAGCCAGCATACCCGCAGACGCCGGTAGATCCGCCCGGGTTGATCCGCCAGCCCGGCATCGTTCCGATCTATGGTCCGGGAGCCGCCGCTGCCGTCGCCGCTCCGCCCTCCACCAATAGCAACCCGCAGTCGCCCAACGGCGTCTTGACGCCGCAGCAGATCTACCAGCAGTTGCAACAATTGCAATCGCAACTCCCTGCAAATTAAACGGAAAGCGCCTGCTGCCGCTGAGGCACCCGCCGCGCTGGGCAAAACATGCATCCAACAGGACAGCAGGTCTGCGGGCAGGACCGCAGGTCTGCGGACAGGGGAACGCGGTATAGGAGAGCTCTTTCCCAGGCAAAGACCGCAACCCAATGCATGCCCCACGGGTCAAGAATTAGAGCATTTCTCGAATTGGTGTAGAGAGAAGTCACCGCATCAGAGTGGCTTTTTTCTCAAGAAAAAGCCACCTTGCACACTTTTTCCTAATCCACGTGAATTCGAGAAATGCTCTAAAACGGGCCAAGCGGCATTCAGGCGACAGAACAATTGAGGTGCACATGAACCGGAAGCGGAAGAGCAGACGGGCAGGTTCTATTCTGTGCCACCGGTTGGGCCGCGCGGCAGTTGTACTGCTGGCGCTGTTGCTGGCCCAAGCCGGGTATGCCCATGCATCCGTGGCGCTGCTGATGGAAGAGCCCTATGGCGACTTCGGGGCCATGAATCCGACTGGCCACTCAGCGATCTATCTGAACCATATTTGCGCGGCGTCGCCGACCGAGCTGCGCGCCTGCCGGCCGGGCGAGTCCGGCGTGGTGATTAGCCGCTACCACAAGATTGACAAACTGGACTGGGTTGCTATTCCTCTGATCCCCTATCTCTACGCGGTGGAGGACATCCCCGATGTGCCGCAATCGGTGGACAAGGCGCAGGTGGCCGCGCTGAGCGATGCCTATCGCAGGAAGCATCTGCTGGAACTGGCGCCGAATGGCAGTGACGGAAGAACACCCAAGGGGGAGTGGACGGAGTTGGTGGGAGAGTCTTACCTCCGGACCATCCATGGCTTTGAGGTGGTCAGTACGGCGGAGCAGGATGAGCGATTCATCGCCCTGTTCAACGACCGGAAAAACACCGGGCACTTCAACATCCTCGTCCACAACTGCGCGGATTTCTCGCGCGTGGTGATGGATATCTACCTGCCCAATGCAATCCATCGCAGCGTCGTCGCGGACTTGGGAATCACCACGCCCAAGCAGGTGGCACGCTCGCTGGTGCAGTATGGACAGAAGCATCCCGAGGTGGAGATGTCGGCCTTCGTCATTCCCCAGGTACCGGGCACGATCAAGCGCAGTAAGCCCGTCGATGGCGTGGCCCAGTCGCTGGTGAAGAGCAAGAAGTATGTAATCCCCATGACCATCCTCACCCCGGAGTTGACCGGCGGACTGGTGGTGGCCTACATGGCCGAGGGCAGGATGAAGCTGCCAAAAAATGCCATGGTCTTCAACGTGAACGATAACGAGATGGAGCCGGGAGCGCCCTGGCCGGTGCAGGCGGCCAACACCGACCCGAATAGATCGCTTCTCCCTGCGCCTGCGGCTGCAACCGCGACTGCGCCCACCGCTTCGCCTGCGGTTACCACCGTAAATACGCCGGCGGCCCTGGCTACCTCTGCGCCCGAGCCACCGTCTACGCTTCCCTAATCCTATCTATACTGCCCTAACGCCTCTGGCTCCGCGCGATCGCTGCTTTGGCCTCGTTATCGGCCTCGCGCTTGCGTTCGGTGGCCCGTTTGTCCCACTGCTGCTTGCCCTTGGCCAGCGCCAGCTCGCACTTCACCCGCCCGCGGCGAAAGTAGAGTCGCGTGGGGACGAGGGTAAAGCCCTTCTGGCGTGTGGCTGCTTCCAGCTTGCGCACCTCGTTTTTATGCAGCAGCAGCTTGCGCGTGCGCAGCGACTCGTGGTTCATGGCGTTACCGTGCGAGAAGGGGCCGATGTGCGCGTTCAGCAGGAAGCATTCTCCGTCCTTCAGCAGGCCATAGGCGTCTTTCAGGTTGGCCTTGCCCTCCCGGATGGATTTGACCTCGGTGCCGCGCAGGGCGACTCCCGCCTCGAAGCGGTCGAACAGCGCGTAGTGGAAGCCGGCCGAGCGGTTGAATGCAGCATCGCGCAGGCCGCTGGCCACTGGGTCGCGCTCCTTCGCCTTGGCCGTGGGCTTGGGTTGCGCGGCAACCGTCGGATTGGAGAGCGATCGGGGCATGGGGTCGGCAGTAGGAACGGCGGCTATAGCGCGGGCGGCGGCGCGCTTGGAAATGTCTCAGTTTAACATGCATCGCAAACCGTCTCGGTAGTGGTGCGGTTGAGCCCTTTTGAAAGGGCACGGCTTCAGCCGCGCCGACACAGCTAACAATTCACAGGGGACTTTAGTCCCCGAGGGAATGCCGATCTGACAAACTGACCCATGACCCGTCTCACCTGTCGGCACTCGCAACGTCTAACCTACACCCGGCAATCGCAACTCAGTTTTTTGTGCAGGGAGAATCGGTTTGAAGACAGGTAAAATGGCGCATAACTTCAAAAGGCCGAACGCGTTCCCAATGCTATACTCGCCAGAGTCCCAGGAGTCCCGCAAGTGTGCCTGTCCGGCAACCGTCACGGCCACGGGCGGCACAATCCGGCCCGCTTCCCGGCCTGGTTCAATCGACACAATGCAGATTCTCGACATCCATCCGAACTTCGGCGCAAAGGAAGCACACAGCATCGGCATGACACGCAGGCACCCAACCTTGCTCCCCAGACTCTCTTTCTGCAACCCTCGCGGATGCGCCGCTGTGCTGCTGGTCGTGCTGGCGGCCTTCGTATGCAGCCTCTCCGCGCACGCCCAGACAGCGGGCGGCTGGGAGAAGCGCGGGCAAACAGCCGAGCTGCGCCAGGACTACGACGCGGCCTATGAGGCCTACCTGAAGGCCCACCAGAAAAAACCCGCCGACTTGCGCTACCAGGAGCGGTTGGATCGCATGCGCTTCCAGGCGGCCGCCGTGCATGTGGACCGCGGCCGGGTGCTGCGCCAGAGCGGAGACATCGCCGGGGCGCTCAACCAGTTCACCCGCGCCTTGCAGATCGATCCCGGCAACGAGGCTGCCGCGCAGGAGATCCAGATCACCCGCAGCCAGGACCAGGCGCCGGGCGCCTCCAACGCGCCTGCTGGATTCAGCGATACAAGTTCCCAGCTGCGCGATATCGCAGGCATCTCCGCGCCGCTGGAACTCAAGCCCGTCTCCGACGACCCCATCACCCTGCACATGGTGGAGGACAGCAAGAACATCTACCAGGCGATCGGCAAGTTGGCCGGACTCAACGTCCTCTTCGATCCCGACTACGTCTCCAAGCGCATCCCGGTCGATCTCACCAACGTCAGCCTCAGCGACGCGCTGCGTATCGTGGGCGACATCGCCGGCACCTTCTACAAGCCGGTCACGGCGGACACCATCTTCGTCGCGCAAAACAATTCCACCAAGCACCGCGACCTGGACGATATGGCGGTGCAGACCTTCTACCTGACCAACGCCAGCCAGCAGAGCGACGGCAACGAGATTCAGACCGCTCTGCGCAACGTACTAGGCGCAGACGACAAGGTGTATCTGATTGCGTCGCAGAACGCCCTCATCGTGCGCGCTCCGCCGGACCATCTTATTCTGGCAGAGAAGCTGCTCAACGACCTGGACCGCACCAAGGCGGAGGTGGTGGTGGATGTTGCCATCCTGGAGGTGAGCCGCGACAAGATCCGCAACCTCGGCATCAGCCTGCCCCAGTCCTTCGGCATCACCCCGCAGGCCAGCAACAGCAACACAACCACGTCCAGCACCACCGGTACCACCGGAACCGCCGGTACCACCAGTAACGGGGCCTTCACCCTCAACACCCTGGCCAACATGAACGCCACCAACTTCGCCATCACCATCGGCGGTGGCACTCTGAACGCGTTGCTCAGCGACACCGACACCAAGGTCTTGCAGAACCCCAGCATCCGCGCCTCCGACGGCCAAACGGCCACCATGAAGATCGGCTCCAGGATTCCCGTCGCCACCGGCGCCTATTCGGCCGGTACTGCCATCGGCGCCGCCGGCGTTGGCGGTATCGGCACGCAGACCAATTTCACCTACATCGACGTCGGGGTCAACATCGAAATGACCCCGACCATCCACCTGGATCGCGAGATATCGCTCAAGCTCAGCGTGGAGGTCTCCCAGGAAGCCGGCTCGGTCACCATCGAGGGCGTCACCGATCCCATCATCGGGCAGCGCTCGGACAAGTCCATCATCCAGCTCAAGGACGGCGAGCCATGCCTGCTGGCCGGCATCCTCAGCAAGCAGGACAACTACAGCAACAGCGGCACACCCGGCCTGTCCGACATTCCCCTCATCAAATACCTCTTCGGCAGCATCAACAAGGAGACCCAGGATGACGAGATCGTATTCATTCTGATCCCCCACATCGTGCGCGAATCCGTGCTCACGCAACTGAATACGCGCGCCATCGATACCGGCACAAATACCTCCATTGAACTGCGCAAAGCGCCGGTCAGTGAATTGCCCCCGGTCAGCGCCAACCAGCCCGGCCCCGCGCCAGCCTCCAATACCACCGCGGCCAACGCAGCCGCCGCCATGGTGCCGCAGATGAGGCAGCAGGCCATGCCATCCACTGCTGCTGTAAACCCGCCGGCCAGGCCGCCCGCCGGCGCCGCGGTCACCGGCCCGCCGGTCACCCTCATGATGATTCCCACCACCACCTCCCAGACCGTGGGCAGCACCTTCCAGGCCTCGGTGTATCTGATGAACGCGCGCGATGTCTTCACCGTGCCGGTGGAGATCCAGTTCGATCCCAAGATACTGCAACTGGTGAACGTGGACACGGGAGGACTGTTGGGCGGCGACGGCCAGCCGGTGGCCCTGGTGCACCGTGACGAAGGCAACGGCATGGTCACCATCTCCGCCTCGCGCCCGCCCGGCGTCAGTGGGGTCAATGGAGAAGGCCAGGTCTGCATCCTGACCTTCAAGGCCCTCGCTGCCGGCGACTCCGGTATCGCGCTGGTCAAAGTGGGGGCCAGAAACAGCGTGCAGGCCAACCTGCCTGCGGTCGGCTCGCAGCAAACCGTCGTCCATGTGAAGTAGGGTTCAAGGTGCCAGGTATGAGGAACAAGCATCATAGGTTGCTGAAAAAGCCGTTTTGCTTAAGGGCACGGGTTTACCCGTGCCGTAAACTGCTTTATTTGCAATGCGGCTTTAGCCGCTGAGGGCAGGTTTTAGGTGTCACATCCACTTTTTAAGCTCCCTCTTCAGGGTTCAACACGCTGCTTGCGAGGCCCTCACCTCGAACCTCGAACCTCGAACCTTGAACCTGACGCTGGCCTTACCCTGGTCGAACTCATCATCTGTGTCACCATCGTTGCCATTCTGGCCACGGCAGCGCTGCCGGTGGCGCGCTTCCAGGTCAAGCGCGAAAAAGAACGCGAACTGCGCCGCGACCTGTGGGAGATGCGCGACGCCATCGATAAATACAAGGACGCCGCCGAGCGCGGCGGCATCATCATCAAGCTCGACAGCCAGGGCTATCCGCCAGACCTGCAGACCCTGGTAGACGGCGTCGAAGTCAAGGAAAAGAAGGTCCGCTTCCTGCGCGCCATCCCGGTGGACCCTATGACCAAAGACACCGATTGGGGTCTTCGCTCCAACCAGGACGACGCCGACGCCGACTCCTGGGGCGGCCAGAACGTCTTCGACGTTTACACTAAGAGCGATGACACCGCGCTGGACGGCACAAAGTACAACACATGGTAAGCCTCCGCAAAATTCGGGTACCCCATCCTTTCCAGTTCTATCGGAAAGCGGGGTCCCCTGCGAGCGGTCCTTGCTCGCTGGGGTGCAAAGGGTGGGATGCCTCTGTGCCGTCCAAGCACCTCGAACCTCGAACCTCGAACCTCGGACTTGAATCCGGCTTCACCCTGCTGGAGCTGATGGTTGTCATGGCCATCATCGCCACCCTGGCCGCCATGGCCATCCCCGCCTTCACCCGCAACGTGGTCGCCGCCAAGGAGGCCGTTCTGCGCGAGGACCTGCAGGTCATGCGCACGGCCATCGGCTCTTACACCGTCGACAAGCAGAAGGCGCCGCAGTCCCTGCAGGACCTGGTCGACGGCGGCTATCTCAAGGCCATCCCCAAAGACCCCATCACCGGACGCACCGACACTTGGATCACCACCCAGTCCGACACCCTCAGTTCCATCGACCAGACCGACTCCGGCGGCATCGACGACGTACACTCCGGTGCACAGGTGAATGCAACCGACGGCACCTCCTACTCCTCCTGGTAGCAGGCGCGCGCCCAGGCCATGGCCTTTGTGTCAGAAGAGTTCAGCATGGGAGCCGAGACGGACAAAGCGCAGCGTGGTTTCATCGGGCTTTTTATAGATCAGCAGCAGGTCGGGCTTTAGGTGGCATTCGCGATGCCTGGTATATTCACCCGACAAGAAATGATCGCGATACTTGTCGGCCAAAGCAATATCGCCTGCCAACTGGTCCCCTATCTGCTCCAGCAAAGGCGCAAGGTCACGATGCCTCGGCGTGGAAAGCGCCTTCTTGTAATCCCGTTTGAAGGCGTTGGTCCACTCAATCGTTCGCATTGAGCTGTGCCATCATCGCAGCCACACTGGAGGCTTTGGAGACCTCGCCACGATCGCCCGCCTGCATGGCTGCGACGGTCCGGGCATTGGGAACACGTATCTCGAACGGAAGCGCCTTCTCGATGGCGATGCGCGTCAGCAGAAGCCGCACCGCATCGGAGAGACTCAGACCCATCTCGTCCAGTGTGTCGGAGGCAAGCGTCTTCAAGTCTTGATCGACACGTATGTGAATCATGGTGGTAAGTGGACTAGCCATGAATCAATTGTATCTCATATGAGATACGCCATCAACTCTGCCATCTCTCTTTCCTCCAACGAAGGTCAATGTCCACACCATGCACCCCGTAGTCCATTGGCAAGAATTGATAACGGAAACGCGGAGACTCGCATTCCCTTCTGGCCGGTCATCCACTCGCGCAGCACAACAAAATAGCGCATACTACGTCTAACAGAGTGCGGAGCCGCGTCCGTTAGCAGACACGCTTCCCCACGGGAGAAAACCTATGCGTCCAGCAACCCGCTTCGGTCTCGCCGCCCTGCTATCCGCTGGCCTGCTTGCCGCCGCCGCCAACGCACAGCAACCTTCCGGCTCTTCCACCACCACCCCAGCGGCCTCCACCACTACACAGCCGCCATCCACTACTCCTGCCGCCGCCCCCCCCGCCGCTTCCACCCAGCCGGCCACTCCTGCGTCCTCCACCGGCGACCAGTCTTCGCCCTCGG
>Ga0326728_10025407_pt1 | contig 10604 bp, 4 predicted proteins | sample MB3enrmetagenome_FD_207602 | JGI IMG/M metagenome (GOLD analysis project Ga0326728, IMG submission 207602) | Lab enriched peat soil microbial communities from McLean, Ithaca, NY, United States - MB31MN | ecosystem: Environmental > Terrestrial > Soil > Wetlands > Peat | place: USA: New York...
AACCATTGGTCGGAACACCATCAATAAATATCGCGTTTTGACCGGCTTGGCTTCCACCTACTTGGAAGTCGCCAGCCGCAAACGGGTTGGCGCCGACGGGGTTGCTCATCGAGGAGTTGCCTCCCGAGGGCGGGCCCTGCGGCTGGATGCCCGGCGAGAGTTGGGCCAAGGAGATAACATTGCGTCCGTTCAAGGGCATTTCGGTGACGGTACGCGCTTCCACCACTGTCCCCAAGTCGGAAGTTTGCGCTTGGAGCAAAGGTGTCTGCGCCGTCACCTCGATGGTCTGGGTGACCGCGCCGACTTCCATCGCGAGGTCGATCCTAAGTCCACTTCCGACCTCCACGAGGACGGGCTCGCGCTTGAAGTGTTTAAAGCCGGCTTTTTCTGCCTCAATCCGATAGTTGCCCGGCAGAATGTTAACGAACGTGTAGGCGCCCGCGGCATCGGACTCCATGGCGCGCTTGTCCGAGGTCCCAAGATTGGTCAGTGTGACCGTGGTACCGGGAATTGCCGCGCCGCTTGCGTCCAGAACGGATCCGGCAATGGATCCATATACCTGCTGGGCTTGGCCGGTTCGCGGCCAGAGCGCCAAGAGGAAAACGACTGCGACTGGCACGAACATAAGCTTTTTTAGATATGACATTCGACTCTCCTATAAATCAAAGTTTGTCAAATACTGACTCTATGTGTGTGGTCCGAAAACCGCATCCAACCTAAGAAGGCTGACTCCAGTAAGGTCGGGTGGCATTGGTCCATTCGGCCCAGCGCCACCGCAGACCTGCCGATCAACGCACCCTGGGTGTTTGCGTTCTCCAGATTGTTACAAGGGTTGAAGACCCGAGAGTGGCCAGAACTGTCTGACCAGTCAACAAGTAGCACTGCAAATGCAAGCAAGAGGTTCAAGGAGGGAGTAATCTTTCGGTGCCTGTTCCCGCTAACGGACTTGGCTCGAGTATCTATAAACCGGTACCTTGCTCGCTGTTGTCGATGACGACACAGCATACTCTTCTCCTAGCAAGGCCCGACGCAAATAGGAAACGCTCTCTGCCAATTTTGGGCTATCGCGACAGAGCGCGAAAGGTATCCGCTGTCCCGCCTTCTGCAACGCCGGCCAGACAGCAGTAAGTACGATCAAGGAAAGGTGGGAGAAGCCAGTAACTACACACCTGGAAGAGCATTCGGCGAACCCCGTGGGACCGCCGCGCCCCTGCCCCCATGCACATCTTCGTTCGCGCTAGCTTCTACCATAATAGTTGTCGTAACGCAAGGTTAATCCTGTTAATCTTCACAGTCTAGCCGTTACACCACTAACCTTACTTGTTTCAATCACGTACACGTTAACTTCCTACTGTAACGGCTGAGACTTCCAAAAAAAACATTCTAGTGATACACTCGATTAGGTTTTTCTCCTCCGGGCAGTGACTACGACGATGGTTGCTTCCACTCAGCAAGAGAGAAACGAACTTGAGCAGGTCCTAGGATCCGGCATTCTTGCCAAGGCTCCGCGACAGGCAAAACTTCTTAAATACATTTGCGAAGAATACTTCCAAGGCAGGACTGACCAAATCAAAGAATACACGCTGGCCACGGAAGTCCTGGAGAGGGGAGCAGAATTCGATCAGAACCGGGACGCCATCGTACGCGTGGAAGTCCACCGGCTGCGGAAGAAGCTAAAGGAGTATTACGAGGGGGAGGGTGCGGGGCACTCCCTGGAGATTGTGATCGACTCTGGGCAATACGTCCCTCGGTTTGTTGCCCGCGGAAAGACACCTTTCCTTGAGGCCGAGGCGAACGTGGAAACTGCCCATCCCCCGGAAAATCGGAACCATGAATCCCCTCAACCCCTGCCCCAGGGGGCCACAGGAAGTACGAGGTGGGCGCGTTTTCGCACCTGGCCAATGGCCGTCGGAGCGCTGGCTCTCGCGGCAGTGGTGGTTGCAGTTTTCCTGTGGTTTGGGACCCACTTGGGGACTCGGGCGAAGGCACCGCCTTCGCCCGGAGTCTCATCGCTGGCAGCTTCGACGGGGATGGCTGGTGCAATTGATTCCGTGCGTATCCTGTGTGGTTACCCCAATGATAAGTATATTGACCGCGCGGGGAATGTCTGGCTGAGTGACCGGTACTATTCCGGGGGCGATGTCTCGGTTCAGCAGTTGCAATTCCTGCCGCGCGCCCCGGACACGGCACTGTATCAGAACTTCCGCTTTGGAGATTTTTCGTACGACATCCCCCTCCGGCCCGGCAACTACGAATTGCATCTCTACTTCTTGGAAACACACTTTGGACCGGGGAGCCTCAGCGGGGGAGGGGAAACCAGCCGCATGTTCGATATTCTGCTGAACGGGCAACCCGTGATCAAGCTCTTCGACATCATCAAGGATGCGGGGGGGAACAACATTGGGGACGAGCGAGTTTTCAAGAACGTAACGCCGGCGTCGGACGATCATTTACATCTGAAATTTCGGAAACTTAATGAATCGGCGCTTCTGAATGCGCTCGCTATCCTGCCGGCGCCCCCCGGCAAGATCAATCCCGTTCGGATCCTGGCTCAAAATAATTCCTACACCGACCGCGCGGGCAACATCTGGAGTCCCGACCGCTACTTCCGGGGGGGTCAATTGGCCTTGCATCTTAGTCGCGCACCTGTTAGCGGAACCCCGGATCCCAGCCTTTACTCCAGCGAGCGCTTCGGCAATTTCAATTACGCGATTCCCGTGCCGCCGGGCAAGTACAAGGTCACCCTGCGATTTGCGGAGACTTATTGGGGCTTACAGAATACTTATCCCAATTTGCCGGACCAGAACGGCTCGCCGGTGGGCGGGGTAGGGAGCCGGATCTTTGATGTCGATTGCAACGGCACGACCTTGCTGAAGAATTTCGACATCTTCAAAGAAGCCGGCGGCCCCCTGGTGGCCCGGGACAAGATTTTTCATAATCTTCAACCGGATGCGCAAGGCAAGCTCATCCTCAGCTTCGTCCCGGTCAGGGATTATGCCCTCGTAAACGCCATTGAAGTTGAGGATGATTCGGACTAGACCGCTTTGCTCCTGGTTCTCGTCATCGCTTGCCGCCTCTGGGCACAGGCGCAGGTAAAGGCGGCGCCCCTCACGCCGCCTGGCGCGCGAGTATCTCGTCAATCTTTTGCAACTCCTCGGCTGAGAACTTTAGGTTCGCGAGGGCGGATACGTTCTGCTCGATCTGCGCGGTGCGGCTTGCCCCAATCAGCGCACTGGTCATGCGATGGTCCCTCAGGACCCAGGCCAGCGCCATCTGGGCAATCGTCTGCCCGCGCTGGCGGGCCAGTTGCTCGAAGGCTCGCACCTGGTTAAGCCGGCCTTCCTGAATGTCGTTCTTTTTCAGAAACCCATGCGGCTTGGCGGCCCGCGAGTCGCCAGGAATCCCGTCCAGATAGCGATTCGTCAACAAGCCCTGTGCCAGTGGACAAAAGGCAATGCACCCCACGCCCTCAGTTCCGAGCAGGTCGAGCAAGCCTTGCTCGATGCTTCTCTCGAACATCGAGTACCTGGGTTGATGAATGAGGCAAGGGGTACCTAGTTCGCGCAGGATTCGCACCGCCTCCGTTGCCTGACGGACGTTGTAGCTGGAGATGCCAACATACAGCGCCCTGCCGGATCGAACTGCGTAATCGAGCGCCGACATGGTCTCTTCAACCGGTGTCTGGGGATCGGGGCGGTGGGAGTAAAAAATGTCGACGTAGTCCAGTCCCATGCGCTGGAGGCTCTGATCCAGGCTGGCAAGGAGATACTTGCGCGATCCCCAATCACCGTATGGTCCCGGCCACATCTGCCAGCCGGCCTTGGTGCTAATGATCATCTCGTCCCGATAGCCGGCGAAATCCGCCTTCAGAACGCGCCCAAAATTCTCTTCCGCCGAACCCGGTGGCGGCCCATAGTTATTGGCAAGATCGAAATGCGTAATGCCCAGGTCAAATGCCCGGCGCAGCATCGCCCGGCCATTCTCGAAGACATCGACTGCACCGAAGTTGTGCCATAGTCCCAGAGAAATCGCGGGCAAGAGCAAACCGCTTCTGCCGCAACGCCGGTACTGCATGGTGTCGTAACGCTGCTCGCTAGCCGTGTACATGTCTTCCTCCCGGAGCGGCGTGTGGCCGCTAGGTTAGCGTTCCCTTCACCCAGACTTCCTTTCGGCCGTCGGCCGGAGGGGGCACCGTGACGCCCTTGATGGGCACGCCATCAACTTGCAGAGCAACGTGGTTGCCCTCGCCCGCACGCTCGATGGTGATGTGGTAAGTCACACCGCGGAAGATGCGAGTGGCTTTGAATCCGCGCCAGCCCTTGGGGATAACGGGTGAAATCTGGAGTCCGTCATAATAGGTGCGAATGCCCAGCATCCATTGCGTAATGGCGTAGTAGTTCCAGGCCGCCGTACCCGTCAGCCAGGAATTCTTTGCCTCACCATGCGCGGGTGCATCTCGTCCGGCGATCATCTGCGCGTAGACGTACGGCTCGCACCGATGCAGATCGCTGATCGGCTCTCGCGCCGAGGGATTGATGCGCGAATAGTAATCATGCGCACGATCGCCGTTTCCGACGCGCGTCTCGGCAATCATCACCCAGGGATTGTTGTGGCAGAAGATGCCGGCGTTTTCCTTATACCCCGGCGGATAAGACGAAATCTCCCCCAGTTCGAGATAGTATCGCGAATACGCGGGCTGCTGAAGAATGATGCCATGTTCGGTGGCCAGGTACTTAGCGACCGATTCCAGGGATTTGACCGCCATGCCATCGGCCAGTCCGATACCCGCCAACACACAGAAGCCCTGGGTCTCGATAAAAATCTTTCCCTCGCTGCATTCCTTGGAACCAATCTTCCGGCCGAAGTCGTCGTAGGCGCGCAGGAACCACTCGCCGTCCCAACCGTGTCGGCGGATAGTGTCTTCCATCGCCGTCACCTGGGCGAGATAAGACTTCGCTTCCGCAGCGAGGCCACGGCGTTCGGTAATGTCCGCGAGTTCTCTCCCCGCGAGCACGAAGAGCCCCGCGATAAAAACGGACTCGGCGACTTTGCCGTCCTTGTTGGTGGTCGTCTGGAATGACTGCCCCGGTGTATCGGAGAAACAGTTCAAATTCAGGCAATCATTCCAGTCGGCACGGCCAATCAAGGGCAGTCCATGCGGCCCCAGCCGGTCGAGGGTGTACTGGAAACTGCGCTGGAGATGCTCAAACAAGGGTTGCTCGGAACCTGGCTGGTTATCGTAAGGGACGGGCTCGTCCAAAATACTCACGTCACCCGTCTCTTTCAAATAAGCCGCCACGCCCACGATAAGCCAGTGCGGGTCGTCGTTGAAGTTGCCACCGACATCGTTGTTGCCGCGTTTGGTGAGGGGCTGATACTGGTGATAGGCGCCACCCGTGGGCAACTGCGTGGCGGCGAGATCCAGGATGCGTTCGCGGGCGCGCGAGGGGACCATTTGCACGAAGCCCAACAAGTCCTGATTGGAATCGCGGAAGCCCAGGCCGCGTCCAATGCCCGACTCATAAAACGAGGCGGAGCGCGACATGTTGAACGTTGCCATGCACTGGTAGGCGTTCCAAATGTTAACCATCCGGTTGGTGTGCACATCCGGTGTGTCCACCTGGAGAATGCCCAGCAAACCCTGCCAGTACCGGCGCAAGTTCTGGAACGCGGCATCGACGTGGGCCGAATCCAGGTACTTGGCGATGACCGGCTTCACGGTGCGCTTGTTGAGGATCTGCGAATCGGGCGGATCGAACTTCTGGTCACGTGGGTTCTCGTGGTAACCCAGGACAAAGATGATCTGCCGGGTTTCGCCGGGTGCGAGTTCCACTTTTGACTGATGGGCGCCGATGGGAGCCCAGCCGTGCGCGACAGAGTTGGTCAACCGTCCACGCTCGAGGGCCAGCGGCTTGTCCCAGCTCCGGTACGGTCCTACCAAGGCCTCGCGCTGCGTGTCAAATGCTTCAACTTTGCCCGAGCAGGCGAAGTAGGCGAAGTGGTCGCGCCGCTCACGGTATTCCGTCTTGTGATAAATGACTCCGTCCTCGATTTCCACCTGGCCGATGCTGAAGTTGCGCTGGAAGTTCGTGGCATCATCCTGCGCGTCCCACAAGCAGAACTCGACGGTGGAGAAAACGGAGAGCGAAGCGCGCTGGGAACGGTGATTGGTGACGGTGAGCTGCCAGATCTCGAGATTCTCGTCCAACGGAACGAAGTAATTCGTGTGGGCCACAATGCCCTTGTACCGGGAGCCGATGAGGGTGTACCCCATGCCGTGACGGCAGGTGTAATCTTCCAAATCGTGCCGGGTCGGCTGCCAGGAAGGCGACCAGAATTCGCCTGACTCGTCGTCCCGGAGATAAATGTAGCGCCCGCCGAAATCGTAGGGGACATTGTTGTAGCGGTAGCGCGTGATGCGGCGCAACCGGGCATCGCGGTGGAATGAGTAACCCCCGGCCGTATTCGAAATGATCCCGAAGTAAGCCTGGCATCCAAGGTAATTGATCCACGGCAAGGGCGTATCAGGACGGGTAATAACGTATTCCAGATTCTTATCATCAAAATAACCGAACCTCATATGATTGCTCCCGGAAACGATTTGTCGAAGGCCACTGACGCATTCGCGGCAACTCCCTGGCGGTGGGCCTGAGCCCTAGCGCCGACCTCTTGACGAATGGCGGCGCAATTATACTCGAAAGCCTCGTGAAAACAGGCGTATTCGCGTTCTCCACGATATCGGTAAGTTTGTCTCCGCCTTCGCCGAGTAGCGATACCCGTTGCAAAGGCCACAAGAAAGCGCGACACTCATCCGCTTGAGATTTCCAGATTACGACGAAGCGAGATCATCGTCATGCTGCGTTCCCTGGAGGGTTCGATGGTGCAAGCGCCCCGCCGTGAAATCCTGCTGAAACTGGTTTTCTTCTTCCCTCTCAGTTTCCTCACAGTGGCGGTCGCCATCGGCGGCGATACTCCCGGTGTGAACATCAAGGTAGACCAGGTGGGTTATCCCCGAAGCGGACAGAAAATTGCCCTGGTCAGCGCTCCGGGGCAGACCTTCGAGGTAAAGCGCTCGAGCGATAATGCCACGATCTTTCGGGGAAAATTGCGCGCTGCCGCCCCGGACGCCAACTCCGGCGACACTCTCCAGGCCGCGGACTTTTCCAGCCTTCAGCTCCCCGGCAAGTATTATCTCGAAGTCCCCGGCGTGGGCCGCAGTTGGCCGTTTTCCGTTGAGGAGGAGGTGTTTTCCCGTACCTTTTATCTCGCGATGCGCGCGTTTTACGGACAGCGCTGCGGGACCGCGGTGGACCTTGGCCCCGAGTTTCCGGGCTACACCCATGCTGCGTGCCACCTCCGGGGAAGTTTCCATGCGTCTTCCGGCAAAGAAGGTCCGCGTGAAAACGTCGGGGGATGGCATGACGCCGGGGACTACGGCCGTTACATGGTGAATTCTGGAATCACCACGGGAACGCTCCTGTGGGCCTGGGAGTTGTTCGGCCCCAAGCTTGGCCGCATCAAGTTGAACATCCCCGAAACCGGCAACGGTAACCCGGATCTCCTCAATGAGGTCCGCTGGAATCTTGAGTGGATGCTCAAGATGCAGGATGACGATGGCGGTGTCTGGCACAAGCAAACCAGCGAGCACTTTCCCGGTTTCGTGATGCCCGAAGATGATCCGCTGCCAGGTCTGGTGATCGGCACGGGCAGTGCGCCGTACAAGAGTACGTGCGCGACCGCTGATCTGGCTGCCGTCGCCGCCATCGCTGCCCGCGTCTATGAACCGTATGACCAGAATTTTGCCGCGAAAAACCTGCGGGCGGCCCGGGAAGCCTGGACCTGGACCGAGCGTTATCCCAACGTGACGTTCCGGAATCCGCCGGGAATTTCCACGGGGGAGTACGGGGATACGGATTGCGGTGATGAACGACTGTGGGCTGCGGCTGAGTTGTGGCGAACGACGGGTGAGCCAGTCTACCACCGGTATTTCCTCGACAACTATGCGCAGTACCTGCCGAATCTTCATGCTCCCCAAGCTGAGTCCTGGCGGGAGGTGGCGCCCATGGGTTTATGGTCATACGCGCTGGCCACGCGGCAGGGGGCAGACGCCCACGCTCGCGCCGCGATTCGGCAGGGGGCGCTCACCGCGGCCCGCGAGATTGTAGACCGCACGCGCCGCAACCCGTACAGGGTCAGCCTGGTGGCAACCGACTACGCCTGGGGCTCCAACGGTCTGGCCGCCAACTACGGCGTGCAGTTGCTGTTCACGAATGTTCTTTCGCCCGACCCGGCCTTCGTGGAGACCGCTCTGGACAATCTCCATTACCTTCTCGGGCGTAATACCTTCTCGCTCTCGTGGGTGACGCAGGTGGGCGCCAACCCCTACCGTCATCCGCATCACCGCCCGAGCGGGGCCGACAAGAATCCTGAACCTTGGCCAGGGCTGCTCTCCGGCGGTCCCAACGCGGCCCGACAGGACGCTGTCCTCCAAGCGCTGCCTCCCCATTTGCCGCCCGCCAAGATTTACAGTGACAACCAAGATTCTTACGCGAGCAATGAGGTTTGTATTAACTGGCAGGCGATGTTGGTCTTCCTTCTCGCCGGAGTGCTCCCGTGAACTGCGCATCGACGATTCCGCCCGGATGTGAGGGACCGGGGTCTTGGAGTCCAGGAAGGCCTCGGAGCGGCGGGGCTAGAGAGGTTGCGGAAAAACGCTTACATGCTATCATCCTGAGCGCAGCGAAGGACCTCGGTAGATCGCGCGGGGCGGTGACCAGAGCAAACCAGGGGGGTTCTTCGCCCAAAATGCGGGCTCAGAATGGTAGTGCCGACGCGTTTTTTCCGCAGCCTGCAAAGCCCCGCCTTCCAGGCCCGGGGTGAGAAACTCTGCTCAACAGCCAGGTAGGCATGAGGTGATCAATGCATCTTCACGGGATTGATATTGCTATAATTCTGGCCTTTCTGGCCAGTTCGGTCGTGGTGGGATACTGGGTTTCTCACCGCGCCTCTCGCGACATCAGGGCCTATTTCCTGGGCGGCAACACGATGCCCTGGTACTTCCTGGGCATTTCCAACGCCTCGGGGATGTTCGACATCAGTGGCACCATGCTGCTGGTCTACTGGATGTTCATCTACGGCCTGAAGAGCGTCTGGATCCCGTGGCTCTGGCCGACCTTCAACCAGATTTTCCTGATGGTCTACTTGTCGGCGTGGTTGCGCCGTTCCAATGTTATGACCGGCGCCGAGTGGATCAAGACGCGGTTCGGCACGGGCCTGGGAGCTCAACTGGCGCACCTGATCGTCGTGGTCTATGCATTTGTAAGCATCATTGGCTTCTTCAGTTATGGCTTCAAAGGAATCGGGAAGTTTGCCGCGACGTTCCTGCCCTGGCACCTGTCTCCCAATCAATATGCCACCATTCTGATTGCCATCACCGCCATTTATGTGATCAAGGGCGGCATGTTCAGCGTGGTGATCACGGAGGTCATCCAGTTCTGCATTCTCTCCATTGCCTCGTTCGCCGTCGGCATTATTGCCATGCGGAAGGTGGCCCCCGGCACGCTTCAGCAGGTTGTCCCCACCGGCTGGGACCAGATCTTCTTTGGTTGGCACCTGAACCTTGATTGGTCCCATCTCATCGCCTCGGCGAACGCGAAGATCGCGGACGACGGCTACGGAATCTTCGGGTTTTTCGTGATGATGTTGTTGTTCAAGGGAGTGCTGATCAGCATGGCCGGCCCGGCGCCGAACTACGATATGCAGCGGGTTCTCTCCGCCAAGAATCCCCGCGAAGCCTGCATGATGAGCAGTTGGGTGAACGTGGTGCTGACCTTACCCCGCTACTTCCTGATCACCGGTTTGACCGTCCTGGCCCTGGTTTTCTTCAGCGATCAGATTCGGGCCATGGGAACCAACATGGATTTCGAGCTGGTGCTTCCCTACGCGCTGGGCCGGTTCGTTCCGGCCGGCCTGCTCGGGTTCCTGATCGCCGGATTGCTGGCGGCGTTCATGTCCAACTTCGCCGCCACAGTGAACGCGGCGCCGCCCTACTTTGTGAACGACATTTACAAGCGCTTCATCAACCCCCATGCCAGCCCTCGGACTTACGTCCGCTTGAGCTATGTGAGTTCGTTCGCCGTCGTGCTGGTGGGCGGGGCCATCGGCTGGTACGTCGCGTCCGTAAATTCCGTGGTCCTCTGGATTGTTTCCGGCCTCTGGGGCGGGTACACGGCTTCCAACGTCCTGAAGTGGTACTGGTGGCGCTTCAACGGCTACGGTTACTTCTGGGGAATGGTCACGGGCATTTCCGGCTCGTTGATCCTGCCTTCGGTTCTCCCCCACGTTCCTCTTGTCAAGGAGCTTCTCCAGGCGCATTCGGTGAACCTGGATGTGGCGCTGGTGTTCCCGCTGGTCTTCGCCATCGCCCTGGCGGGGTGTCTGGCGGGGACTCTGCTGACCAAGGCGGAGGAGGACGAAGTTTTGAAAGACTTCTATCGCCGGGTGCGGCCTTGGGGTTTCTGGGATCCCATTCTTGCCAAGGTCCTTGCTGAAGACCCCGCCTTCGAGCGCAACAAAGACTTCTGGCGGGACATGTTCAACGTGGT
>Ga0326728_10025410_pt1 | contig 10604 bp, 8 predicted proteins | sample MB3enrmetagenome_FD_207602 | JGI IMG/M metagenome (GOLD analysis project Ga0326728, IMG submission 207602) | Lab enriched peat soil microbial communities from McLean, Ithaca, NY, United States - MB31MN | ecosystem: Environmental > Terrestrial > Soil > Wetlands > Peat | place: USA: New York...
GCAACGAGAACTTCTTCCGAGCTGAACTTGAGTTCGACTTCCACGCCAACGAAGTGGGCAACTTCTGGTTGGACGAGACCAAGGTGAACGTTTACTACCCAACCGCAGGGACGGATATCTGCCACGATATTCCCTTTGGGTACGTCAAAGGTCGAGCCAATCGTCCCTTGTTCGCGACCAACTGGATCTATTGCGGGGGGCTTGTGTATGTAAACTGGGGAACGGTGAAGCACTGGGTGAGACATGGCGTGATGGCGAACGTGCTCGCCTGGGGTGGAAACACCTATGATAATCGCAGCGATTTCGATTACTGGGTCACCCAGCAACAATACGACCTGAAGCTTTACGGAAAGCAAACTATCAAGTATGCCGTCATCCCTCTCGGTGAATTCGACGGCAACAGAATTGTTCGCGAGGTCAACGATTTGACGGCGCCGGTGTTCGTGACCAAAGGCAGCGGCGAGAAAACCTTTTACGAAGTAAAGAACAAAGATCTCGCAGTCACCGCAGTCTTTGAGAAGGATGGCAAGGTGTGGGCCAGAGGGTATCGCCTGCCGTCCGGCCATCCGTCGAGGTTCCGCGACTGGGAAATCTTCAACGCACCGATTGAGGAGTTGACCTAACCGGACAACGAAAGACCTGCGGCCCGTCATTCTGATCCGTCAGCCGGTGGAGATGAGTCTCGCAAATCGTCTGTTTCCGGAGCAAGCTTCCTCTCCCACGACTGCGGGTATGGCCATCTGTCTGATCCAGGAGGGATGAGAGAGGCGCTCGACAGGCTGGATCGGCAAGCTAACGAACACGAAAGGAGTTCTGGTGCAGCGAGGCCAAATTGAGCCGTTTTGGTACAGTTTTGTTACAGAAACGGCCTTTGGGATGGATATGCGAGGAGAGGCGATATTGAAACCAAAGGAGTTGCTGGTACGCCTGGCAGGATTCGAACCTGCGACCTGTTGCTCCGGAGGCAACCGCTCTATCCATCTGAGCTACAGGCGCCCACTCAGGAGAAGTGTACGCCACACCGATGAGGTGGTCAAGCGTTGTGCAATACTGGACCTGCGACTGAGCGTCGCGCAACTTAGCGGAAGCGTTGCATCATGGCGGCAATGGCCTTCAGATAAATGCGTTCGGCCTGGGGATCGAAGTGGGTCGAGGCCACTTCATACCCGCCTTCAGCGAAGGCCTTTTGTTCCGGGAAATAGCCGACATAGCCGTTGGTGTATCCCATCAAGTGCGCGAAGGTGGCCAGCGAGGCCGCTTTGACCTGTTTCCCGATATTGCTGAACATCTCGCCCGGGAACGTCGTCCACATCAGGTCGCCGATACGGACGATGGTGGTAGGAACCGTAATGGCGGTGGCCGAGAAATCCTGAAACAGCTCGCGATAATTCCGAGGCAGAAGAATGTCGGCGGTCTCCAACTGAACGCGAGGACTGACAGACGGTTCCGGTGAGAGCCCGCGGTAGACTCGGGCCACCTCGCGCCCAATCTCTTCGCCGAGCGCCCAGGTGGTTTCCACGTTGTCTTGATAACCATCCAGGCCGCCCACGACGCGCGGGTTGATATCTCCCGCAGCCCCTTGCAAGTAGATAGAGCCCAGACCGGGGAACTGCTTTTCAACGTACTCCTGCATACGGCCCATCCACTCGCCGGAGATCTTGCTGTTGCGCCCCCCCAGCGAAGTCCCGTGGCAGGCGTAGTGCACCATTATGGCAAGAGGCGCGCCCGACGCCTTATCCACGCGCACGATCTGCACCGCATCGTCGATGGGACCTAGAGGGTTCGCGCCCAGCCGCACGACGCCGCCGAACTCGTGGATCGTGACCGGATGATCGGTCTTATGCTTGCCAAAGGATTGGCTGGCGTCGTTCTCATCGAAGGTCAAGGTCGAGTCCGAATCGGCGGGCCGCGCCTGGCGGCGGTTCATAGCGATCCGCGAGTGCCCCGTGCCCGCGGCGACGCGCACGGGTTGCAGGTTGGCCACGGCTTGTTGCGCGGCCTTTATCACACCATCCGCAAACTCACGGTCCCAGTCGATCTTTGGCTCGGCATTCGGCGAGGGCGCGGAATGGTTATGAACGTCGCCCAGCAGCACGTTCGCTTCTGGTATACCCGTGGCCTCGGCGATTCGGCGGCGGAATATGTCGTGCCCTTGAATCTCGATCACGTCGGCAACTACAAAAGCCACGCGGACACCCGAGGCCTCGAAAACTAAGGCGCGGACGTACAGACGGTCGTGCCCGTGAATGCCGTTCGAAGGCTCACCGCGCAAGTCATACCCGCCCATGAATACCGGCACGGAAGGAGTGACGTCGACTTTCGCATACCCTGCGCGCAGTTCCTGTGCGCGGCTTTCCACTGAAGCAAACAGCAGCGGCAGCACAAGAAGCATTGCGCTGCCAAGGGTCCTCCGTACCTGCCCGATGATGAGTTGTCGCATTGGTTTGGGATCCTTTCCTCGGGACTTCGCTCTCGCTAGCGGAGAGAGTTTAGCACGAAATCTCGAGGTGGGCGCGGCGCCCAATGCCCAATGCAGAAGGGCTTCAAAACCGTGTAGAAATCGCCGCGGGCTGCCGCGCCGCGGAGGCGCGGAAGGATCGAAGACAAACAGCTTTCGCTCCGCGTCTCGACAACGACAGTCGACTGTGACCTGAGTGCTAATTAATCATTCGCCCAGCGGGATGCGGGACTTGTTCTGGGCTAGCCAGTCCTCGAAGCTCTGCAACGAAGGGTTTAGGGCCTTTGCAGTCTCGGGGTTGCGCGCGCCGCAGAAGTATTCGTTGAAGTCACACTTGAACTGGAACATGCTTCCCAGGTCATCGGCGCCGGGAAACCCGAAGCTGCGGTACACCGCGTGGGGAACGGCGTTGTAGCGAACCTCCTGCCCCAGGGCTTTGCTGAACGCCGCAGCCATCTGCGCGCCGGTCAAATGCTCTCCGGCAATGCCGACCGTCTTGCCGATCAGTTCGTGTCCTCGCTTGAAGATGCCGTACGCGCACCGACCGATGTCTTCGGCAGCGATGGCGGGAAGCTTTTTGTTGTCCATCGGCAATGTCAAGGCCAGCTTGCCGTCCGGGCCTTTCTTGGGGCCCATGCCGAAGTAGATGAAGTTGTCCCAATAGAACGAGGTCAGCAAAAGCGTCACCGGCAACCCGAGATCGGTGAAAACCTTGTCGGCCTCGCCCTTGGCGTCAAAGTGCGGCACCTTGTACTTGCCCTTCAGTGTAGGCATGCGGTCGTCGCTGAGGGGCACCCACTTGCGAGTATCCTCGAGCGTCGACCAGATTACGTGCTGGATTGCGGCGTGCTTGGCCGCGTGAGCCATATTGGTAGCTTCAGCCAACTCTTTCTCGGGCGAGAAGTGCTCCCAGAAGAATGTCACGCAGAATGCACCATAGGCCCCGCGAAACGCCCTTTCGAGGCTCTCAAGGTCGTCAACGTTGGCGGCGACAACGTCCGCGCCCAATTGTGCCAGCTTTCTTGCCTTGTCGGAGTTGACGTCTCGCGCGAGAGCGCGTACTGCAAAGCCACCTTGTGGGTCGTTCAGGATGGCGCGCACCAAGCCGCCGCCCTGCGCGCCGGTGGCGCCCACTGCCGCGATGGTTTTCTTCGTTGCCATATTATCCTCAGGGTGAATTTGATGAGCAGATTTCCTGCGGCGAAGAGCCGCACCTGCGCCTGCGGGCGAGGCTCCTCTGATCGCCGCACATGGCTCGTCCGGATTTGTTCCGGTGCAGCCCGTTACCTCTAGAACAGGACTGTTACGACCACTTCTTGCCCAGTTCGTCAAGGCCCGCTTTCGCAAGGTCTTCCGCAGTCATCACGATGTGAAACTCGCAATCCGCATTGAAAGTGATGAACCACGGCTCCGCGAAGAACGGGACCTGGGACGGGTTGTCTAGATTAATGATCAAAATCCCGCTCCGCTGGCCGTCGTAGTCCGTGAAGTAGGCCGCTTCGGGTTTTTGTTCCTGAAGAATGCGCTGCATTTTAGAGCTTGCGGTTCCGTTCTTCGCCATACTGTTGAACGGTTCGTGGGGGAGTTTGACGTGGAGAAGCGTTCGCATGTGTCACCTCTTTGAGTTTGAGATTCTGTACTGTTGGTTGCATTCCGTTACTCGGTCGCTCGCCACTGGAAGCACACCGTCCGTCCGCCCCAATCCTTCCAGCGGTTCCGAAACCTGACCCTGTGTCTATGCTGCCCTGCCCATCATGTAACTGCGCAATAGATCCGACCGGCTTAAACATGCCAGTTCGCGCGCACGTCGAACCCCGCAGGACGCGTGCCTTACGGTGAGTTGCTGCCGAGATGCCGAGAAGGATTGCCCTATAGCTTACATAGATCATTAAGCCACTCCCGGGGCTGGAAGTCAAGTGGCCTGATTACGGGGAATTCGCCTTTTATTCTAAGGCAACACACGCTAAGCTTGGTGCTTCCAAAAGTCTGTAATGACATTTCTGAAAACGGAAGGTGACTTATGCTCAAGCGAGGCGTTTGGCGCTGGCTCGTCTGGGGCGTGGTCATGGTGTACGTGGCAGGCGGTCGGTCGTTCGCCCAAAGCACCGTGACCTCGACGCAGCAGGATCAGAAAGACTTGGCGGTGACGGTTTACAACTCCAACGTGGCGCTGGTGCGGGACGTGCGCAGGCTGCGCCTTCCCGCAGGAACCCTGGACCTTCGTTACATGGACATCGCAGCCGAGGTAAACCCGGCCACGGTTCACATCGTTTCGCTCACCGCTCCAAAAGATCTGAGCGTTCTCGAGCAGAACTACGAGTACGATCTTCTAAGTCCTCAGAAGCTCCTTCAGAAATATGTGGGAAAAGAACTAACCTTGGTGCGGATGGAGACTGAAAACAATTCAACCAAGGAAGTTCCCGTAAAAGCAACCCTGCTTGCCCTGAACGAAGGGCCGGTGTGGAAAGTGGGAAACGAGATCGTCACTGGAATGGGAACCGACCGGTATGTTTTCCCCGACCTGCCCGAAAACCTGTACAGCAAGCCGACCTTGATTTGGTTGCTGGAAAATGCGCGAGACGGGGAGCAGACGGTGGAGGCATCCTACCTGACCAACCAGGTCAATTGGAGCGCGGACTACGTGCTCACGATAGGCTCGAACCAGAAGGGTGCGGATTTGAACGGTTGGGTGACGGTCATCAACAACAGCGGGACGGAGTTCCGCAACGCCCAACTCCAGCTCGTTGCTGGAGAAGTTCACAGAGTTACGGAAGCCATGCCCGCGCCGCCGCGTGTCATGATGAAGGCCGCCATAGCCGGGGCGGCCCAGTTTGTCCAGGAGCCTATCTCCGAGTATCACCTTTATTCGCTCGAGCGCCGCACCAACCTCCAGGACAAAGAAACGAAGCAGATCAGCCTGCTCGCGGCTACTGGCGTTGGCTTCAGCAAGGTTTTCGAAGTGAACGGGCAGCAGTACTACTACCATAACGCCCAGAGCCCCGGGGCGCCCATCAAGGAACCGGTCCAGGTCCACATCGAGTTCAAGAACTCGCAGGAGAATTCTCTTGGCATGCCGCTGCCGGCCGGCACTGTGCGTGTTTATCAAGGGGACTCGAAGGGGCGAGTACAGTTTATCGGCGAAGACCGCATCGGCCACACGCCCAAGGATGAGACGCTCGATCTGCACATCGGAGACGCTTTTGATGTGGTCGCAGAAAGAAAGCAGACGGACTTCAAGTCTTTTGGCCGGGCCTTCGAGTTTGCCTTTGAGATTTCACTGCGCAATCACAAATCGGACCCCATCACTGTGATCGTCAATGAGCCCATCGGCGGCGACTGGACGATGCTTGACTCCAACTACAAGTATGAAAAAACGGGGGCGTTCGCGGCGCAATTCCAGGTGCCCGTGGCGGCCAACGCGGAATCGGTACTCAAGTACCGTGTGCGCGTGCAGTGGTGAACCCCGTGCGGGGAGCAAGTTAGTTGTCCGTTGTGCGTTGTTCGGTTACCAACCGAGCGAGAGAGTGGGGAGAAGACTGAATTGTGAATTGCCACGTCTTGCACAGGCTCTTCGACGGGCGGGCAAGCTTGGTCAAGGCGCAGATTCGGACGCTGTGGGCAGGCACAACGCGAGCTGACATGTGGGAGGAGTCGTCAGTCGGCGCGGAGTCGGCGTCCATCTCAGAGTGCGCGCTGGTATGGCTTATCAATTGCGCGACCCAGGACATCGCGCGCACATAGACGATGGCGGCGTCTCGCTGCTCCGTAGTTTCGCGGGCCGGCATGGTTGAGCTCGACGGCCGTGCCATCCACTCCCCAAAACTGCTGGAGAATAAGAAAAGGCTAGCCGAAATAAGAACCAAGACCGGCAATGGTAGTTTGGCTTTCCTCATAAAACCCGTACCTCCCAGCAAAGGCGACTTTTGCCGTCCCGAACCCTTACTTCCAGACTTCCTGGTCAAAGGTTTAGACGTTTGACCCGAGTTTTGGTCACCAATTCTGGAAAGTTCCGATGCCTGAACTCTATTGGATGTCAGGTCAGTCGCGTGGGTTGGACGGAACATCTGAATTCAGGAAACTCCGAGCCAGGGGGGAGCTTTAGCGGTTCGTGAGCAGAACGCCCGCCAAGTGTCATTCTGAGCGAAGCGAAGAATCTCGGCAGTTGTAATTTCGACGAACTGCAGAGATCCTTCGTCGTCTCCGACTCCTCAGGATGACAGATCCACGGGTTTCTCAGCGGCCGTTCAATGCACCAGCATGCAGTCACCGTAGCTGTAAAACCGGTAACCCTCCTGGACCGCATGCTGATAGGCGCGGAATGTGAGGTCGCAGCCCGCCCAGGCGCAGACCAGCATAAGCAGCGTGGACTTGGGAAGGTGAAAGTTAGTGAGCAGCCCGCGAATCACGCGAAACTCGAATCCCGGGCAAACGAAAAGGTTAGTTTCCCCTCTTCCCGGCTCAATTCTTCCGCCGTGCTCGCGCCCCACATGTTCCAATGTCCTAAGGCTCGTGGTGCCCACGGCAATGACGCGCCGGCCCTGCTCGAGCGCCGCATTCAAGGCGACGGCGGCGGACTCCGAAATCTCGAAGCGCTCGGTTTCCATCCTGTGATCTTCCACTTGCTCCACCCGCACCGGCTGAAATGTGCCAAGCCCCACGTGCAGCGTGATCTCGCAGGTTTCAACCCCGCGCCTGCGCAACGACTCCATAACTCTTTCCGTGAAATGAAAACCCGCGGTGGGCGCGGCGACCGCGCCGCGGACCTTGGCGTAGATCGTCTGATAGGTTTCGCGATCCTGTGCTTCATCGGCCCGCCGGATATAAGGCGGCAAGGGGACGTGACCCAACCGGTCGATCGCGTCTTCAACACTGCCTTCGCGTGCCCTCAAACGCACGCGGCGCACTCCGCAATCGCCGCGCCCGACGACTTCTGCCTCTAATTCCCCCTCGCCGAAGAGAAGTCGCTCGCCGGTTCGCACTTTGCGGCCCGGATGGACAAGCCCTTCCCAAACGTCTGCGCTCTCCTGACGCGTAAGCAGCAACTCGACCTCGCCTTTCAGAAATTGCCGCGCCGCTGGGTTGCGCTTGGCAACAGGTTGCGAATGCAGGCCCTGCCGGCGTCCCAACAAGCGCGCAGGAAACACCTTGGTGTTGTTAAAAACCAAAAGATCACCGGGCGAGAGGATTTGAGGCAGATCTTGGAAAACTTGGTCCCTGAAGGCCCCTGCTCCGCGCTCCACAACCATCATGCGCGAGGCGTCGCGGGGAACCAGCGGCCGCTGGGCGATCAACTCCGCCGGAAGGTGATAATCGAACTCGTCAACAAGCATCGCTTAGGAATTGTAGCAGCGAATACGTCCGTTGTCCGTGGTCCGTCATTAGCGAAGTGGTCCGGGGATTTCGGTAATGACCGGCGCGCCGAGCACGAGAAGTGCCTTATTTGTGGTAGAGTTCTCGTATGCCTTCCCTAGCGGTCACTATTTCGCAGCGCGGCGCTGACCGCGTGTCCTCCGGCCACGTATGGATTTACCGTGCTGATGTGCTGGACGCAGGAGGGGCGGGCCCTGGGGATGTCGTTCGCTTGCAAGACCGCAGGCGGCATTTCTGGGGGCAGGCGCTTTACAGCAGCCACTCTCAGATCGCCTTGCGCCTGCTCACGCGCGACGAGCACCCTTTCGACCGCGCCTTCCTGGCGGAGCGAATCGCCACGGCCGCGAGTCTCCGCCAACAAGTGGCAGCCGGTGCGCAAGCTTATCGCCTTGTCTCTGCGGAGGGCGACCTGCTGCCGTCTCTCACTATTGACCGCTACGGCCCCTGCTTCGTCATCCAGACTCTCACTCAGGGCATGGACCGCCTAAAACCGCAAATTGTCGAGATTCTCCAGCAGGCCTTTTCACCCCGCTCAATTCTGGAGCGTAACGACGTGGCGGTGAGGGGACTCGAGGGACTGCCCGAGCAGAAGGGGATTCTGGCCGGGGAAAGCATCAGCGAAGTCGAAGTGGAAGAGAATGGGCTGCGGTTTGTTTTCGACCTGATGGGCGGCCAGAAGACGGGCGGGTTTCTCGACCAACGAGAGAATCGACTGGCGGCCCGCCAATATGCGCGGGGCCGCGCCCTCGACTGCTTCAGCTACACCGGCGGGTTTGCGCTGCATCTGGCAGCGCAGTGCGATTCCGTCCTAGGCATCGACTCTTCGCCGGAAGCGCTCAGCCTCGCTCGCCGCAACCAGCAATTAAACGGCATGACCAACCTCGAGTGGGTGGAGGCCAACTGTTTCGACTTCTTGAAAGCCGCCGACTTCGAGAAACAACGCTACGGCACCATCGTGCTCGATCCCCCGGCGTTTGCGCGCCAGAAGGCCAAGCTGGAAGCGGCGTGGCGCGGCTACAAGGAGCTGAACCTGCGCGCACTCAAGATGCTGAACCCGGACGGATTCCTGATCACCTGCTCTTGCTCTCATCACGTGAGCGAAGCGGACTTTCTCGAAATCATCGCTGCGGCTGCGCTCGATGCTCGTCGCACGGTAACCGTGGTCGAGCGGCGCACACAGTCGCGCGACCACCCAATCCTGTTGACCGTGCCTGAAACGCACTACTTAAAGTGTTTGATTTTGCGCGTCGTCTGATATTTCTGAAATCTGCAATTTGAAATCTGAGATTCCTCTTGAGCCTGTGAGGCGTGGATGGCTCCGTATTTTGACTCGCACTCTTTAAGGAGAAACATGTCTAATCGCGCAACGACTGGCACCAACCATGGCAGCACTTGGATTCGCACTTTCGCGCGCTGCGCCTGGCCCATTGCCGCGGCATTGTCTTTGGCGCAGATCGCCGGGCCTTCACTGGCGACAGCACCTAATCCGCAGTTCTCCTCCCGGGAATTCGTCGAGCCTATCAAGTTTCTAGCCAGCGACAAACTCAAAGGTCGCGGAGACGGCAGCAAAGAACTCGACGAAGCGGCGCAATACATCGGGAAGCGATTCAAAAAGTTCGGACTGAAGCCTGCCGGAGACAACGGAACCTATCTTCAACGTTTCAAAATCACCGTGGGCGCAGAGATGGGTCCGAACAACTCCGTGACTTATCAAGACGGCGCCACTCGCACCGCTCTCACCGCAGGACAAGATTTTGTCCCTTTCAGCTTTTCGGAGGCCGTGGCGGTCCAGGCGCCGCTCATCTTCGCGGGATATGGAATTACTGCTCCGGAATTCAATTACGACGACTACAAAGGCGTAGATGCCAAAGGAAAGATCGTCCTCGTGCTGCGTCACGAACCGCAGGAAAACGACGAGAAAAGCATCTTCGCGGGAAAACAACTCACGACGCACTCAGAAATCGTCAATAAGGCCATCAACGCAAGAAACCACGGCGCGGTGGGGATGATCCTGGTGAACGATCTCGGAAATCACCCCGGCGAGCCCGATGAGCTGATCAAGTTCGGCACACTCACGGGCCCGGAAGAAATGCAGGTGGCGGCCATCCAGGTGAAGGCCGCGGTGCTGGATGAGTGGCTCAAGCCCGAGGGAAAGAGCCTGGAAGACCTTCGCCAAGCCATTGATAAGGACCTTTCGAACCACTCCTTTGCGCTGGCGACATCGGCGCAGGTAGCGCTGGCCGTAGACGTCCAGCGGATTCGCAAGGAGGTTTCGAATGTGATCGGCATGCTGCCCGGCCGGGATGAAAAGCTGGCCGGCCAGTGCATCGTCGTGGGCGCCCACTATGACCACCTGGGGCTTGGCGACCAGCATTCACTCGCTCCCAGTCAAATCGGCCAGATCCACCACGGCGCGGACGACAACGCCTCCGGAACCAGCGCCGTGCTCGAACTGGCCGATGGCTTCGCGCATTCGAGCCCTCGTCCCACGCATACGCTGGTGTTCGTCACCTTCGCGGGAGAGGAAACCGGCTTGCTGGGGTCGAGCTACTATACCAGCCACCCCGCTTGCAGCCTCGACAAGACCGTGGCCATGGTCAACATGGACATGGTCGGACGCGTCTCCAAGAATAAACTCTACGTCGGAGGAACGGGAACCTCGCCGGGATTTAAGAAACTGGTGGAAGATGCCGACCGCAACGTGGGGTTCGAACTGAACTACTCGGCCTCCGGCTATGGCGCCAGCGATCACATGTCCTTCACCGTCCGAAGCGTG
>Ga0326728_10025412_pt1 | contig 10603 bp, 6 predicted proteins | sample MB3enrmetagenome_FD_207602 | JGI IMG/M metagenome (GOLD analysis project Ga0326728, IMG submission 207602) | Lab enriched peat soil microbial communities from McLean, Ithaca, NY, United States - MB31MN | ecosystem: Environmental > Terrestrial > Soil > Wetlands > Peat | place: USA: New York...
CTTCAGCCGCAACTGGCGATTTGTCTTCAAGAAAAACACCCTGAGGGCCTGAAGCGTTTCGGTCAAATCGTATACTGCACGCCTGAGGGACTCCATTGCGAATTCCTCTGTCAATGAAGATAGCCGCTACATCTTTCAACTGTAGAAAATCCGGAGAAGGGGCTGTGTAAGGAACCCACTGAAAGGGATTGCCATCAACAGCCTTCCCCGCAGTCAAAGCCTTCGTCGCCTCCTTCAAGCTTTTCCACTCCACCGCGGCTCCTTGAGCAATAACTTCTTCAGCACTTCTGAATTGATCTTGCTTGGCTTCACGGGAACTCAAGAACTCATCAAACTCGTTGACTGACTCTTCTTCTTCGCCGATAGCGGCATTGGCTCGACGAATCGCTTCTTCAATTTTTGCGATCTCTTCGTCGCGCAATTCTGGAAATTGGCGCCGCTTTTTCGCAGACAGTGTGCCATGGTTCTGCAGGATAAACCGGGTGAGCAAGGATGCGCGTGCATTCGGCATATCGACGATCATCTTCACCGCTGCCATAGCCTTGTCGAAGACCTCAAGGAATTCAATCTCCTCTCTAAGATCTTTGCGGATGGTTTCGGCCACGGCTTCATATAGATACTCCGCCTGAGGCGTCGCATCGTAGTAGCGATAGAGCTTGTCCGTGCTGCTCAGAACAGTGAGCCGTTGTTGATCGTCCATTTCATACTTGATCAGGGGCATGGCGCTTTTGGAAAACGCATTCAAGGCAGCATCATATGCTTTCGGCGTGCGCAGCATGGCTGCGGAAACCGGGAAAAGAACGCCCTGCGGAGCGAATTGCAACTTCGCCAAGCTGTGATGGATAAGGAAGCGGTGGATTCTACCGTTTCCATCTTCAAAAGGATGAATGAATACGAATCCGAACCCTGTCACCGCCGCAGCGCAAATAGGATCGACTCCGCCGCCTTCGATACGAGTGACCATGCGCATCCAGCCGTCCATGAGGCCGGGGACATCTTCCGGCTTGGGGCAGATAAAGTGGACGATTTCAGAGTAATTGGACGCCGTTTGCCCGACGTAATTCTGAATGGAACGCCAATCCTTCTGCGCGTAGCGAGCATCAACGATAGAGTTCTGCAATTCCACGAAGGCCTGCTTGTCGCTGGTGTCGAAGTCGTCTGCACGTCCCAATGCCGCTACAAATCGTAACGTCCGGTCCGTGCTTGGCACTTCACCCTCGATAGCAAAAGAGGATTTGGTCTCTTTCGTAAAGAGGTAGTGGACAGCGCGAGCCAATAAGGCGGGGTCTGCGCCTTCGACAATTTTTTTGGCTTCCTCTCCCAATTGCTGCTGTTGCGCGGCGTTCAATCGGTCGGTGCGACGAATCATCGGGCAGTAATCACGATTGCCCAGGAGATTGTCGATCACACGTTGCCGGCGGACACGAACGCCGGTTGTTGTGATGTGCAATGCTGGGTCCAGCAGGAGCACGTTATCTGTGGGCGGAACTTCGGGGACATCCAGCGTTTCACCGGTCAGGAATTCGTAGAGATACCAGGCGCGCCGTGCGTACTTGCCAACCGGTTCGCTTTTGACCCATGCTTCAAAATCATCGCGGCCCACCTTTTCAAAAAAGGCGACCAGAACATTTAGGTCAATGGGTTCGTAGCGCATGGCAAAGCGGAGATGCCCGAACAAATCTGTTGGCCCATATGCCAGCGGATACTGCTCAAGAACCATGCCATCCGAGATTCTCGTTTTCCGCGCGCCGCGAATCGCTTCGGAGCGAACGGCAGGAGGCACAACGGCCAGTCCAAGCTCTTCGATCAGCCAGCAAAGTCCGATCGGCTTAGCCTCAGGTTTCGATTTTGAATCGCTAAATGTCATAGGGAACCGTTAAGTCAGGCCTCAAATGGAGCGAAAACGCTAAAAGGCTAGATCAATTGAACCATCCGAATTCGCTAAAGTCAATTCTAAAACGCTAAGAATGTCCGAATATTTATCTAAAACGTTAATGCCCCCTCTGCGATTCCCTGGCGATGCCTCAATGAGGAAGGAGCTATTTTCCCTTTGCGCTTAGCATTGGAACGCCGGGAGGCTCCAAAAGCTGCAATGCAGCAACTTCATCGGTATTCTCCGGCCTGTCCAGTCCCCCTTCACGATGAGGTGAGGCTGAAACCCGGGCAGAACTGATCGTTTCGCCTATTCTCTGGGTCCGTCTGGTGTATAAATGTTGCAGAGCACTTCAGCGTGTCTCTCATTTGCAGTAAAAGATCTGAAGGTTGGGGTTCTGGGAATTGCTGGCAATCACTGTACAGTGACCGTACAGTAGATTTGGAAATCATTGCGTTTCCTGCAAAGCTGTCATTCCGAGAATCAGTAAGTTGAGCGTTTTCAACACTGATGTCGGGTTCGACTCCCGCCGCCTCCACAAAAGAGCAATAACGTCACAGCTTCGACAAAGAATGGCGATTGCACCCCAATGACGTGTGGCGTCTGATGAGGCATCAATTGCTTCCTAGAACTAGTGTCGAAATTGAGGCGGTTTTAGCGACAAGCGCGAAAAATATTTTTGGGGCTTATCCTGGGTAATCACAGCGACGTCCTGGGCATACCCCTCAACATCGCTTCAAGATCATGAATCAGCACTCGATATTTCTCCGGTTGTTTGGCTTGTAGCAATGCAAGATTCATCAGCTTCCAGCGGATTGCCGGAAGGTTGGCAACGTCCAGCAATCCGAGCAACTCCCAGTCAGGTTTCAATTCATGAAACGAGAGCAGGAACCGCATAAAACGCTCATTCAGGCGGGAGCGGATCTCCGAAACGAGTTGCTCTCGCGCAGCAACCAGGGCGTCGAGGGATGTCTCATCGGTGGTCATGCCAATGAATTCCTGCTCGAATGCCTGCCGAATATCCTTCAATCGCGGCTGCAGGACTTCGTGCGCCGGGCGATTGTGGCTGAGGATGTAGGCGAGAAAAGTCTGAAAGAGGGAGTCGTTGATGCCTTCATTTGCGAACAGGTATTGCACGTCAAACAAGTCCCGCGGATGTTGACGATCAAGCGCCGCAACCATCTTGCCGGCATAGAGATCGGCAAATGAAACCACCTGAATTTCGGCAAACCCAAATCGCTCTTCGGCGGCTGGATGCACAGTCCTCAAATCAACCGGATGAACCGTCCCTCGGAGGACCGGAGTGACTTCAATCTTGATCTGTGCCGACCGCTGACGAATTACGAGCCTGGTTCCGTCAGCGGCGGCATTTTCAGTGACTACGCTGCCGGGCATCGCTTTGCGCACGCTTTGGGCAATGCGCACAAGCGCGGATCGCATTCCAAGAAGCGAGGTTTCGCGGTCCTCGATGGGCAGGTAAACCAGATCGATATCCACGGAGAGCCGAGGAAGATTTCGGACAAAGAGATTGATTGCCGTGCCACCCTTCAGGGCAAAGCAGGTCTCCGCCGCCACGTAGGGCAGCGCGCGCACCAGCAGCGCGGCTTGTGCTTCAAAAACCTCACTGGGCATCGTGATCGTCTCCTTTTACAAACAATTCCGCTGGCAGCGTGATCTGGTAGCGGGCGTCAAAGCGGCCCGCGGGAACCAGTTGACGCTTTCCGCGACCGAGATCGATCGCCGACCGATCCAGATGCTTCAGCCAGGAGTGCTTGTGCCTGTCCGCGTACCAGAGAAAGAGCCGCTTCACTTTCACACTCTTGCATTCCTGCAGGAGTCTTCCCAGCAGTTGCGGACGAAGATTGGCCATGCCTTCCATGACGGCATCGACCTGGTGAAAGCTCTCCTGCTGAGGAAGTTCATCCATCATCTCCAGGATCGCTCGCTCTGGAACGGACATCATCAACGACCACTCCCAGGGGCTTTTTCGTTCGGCGTCCCTGGTGGGGGCGGACGCCTCGCCGGAACGCAGATCGAAGCGCCTCATCTCAACCCCTGTTCCAGAGCCTGCAAATAGACGGTCCGGACGGAGTTCAAATCGAGCCGAAGATGGAAGCGCCGTCAGCCAGGACGGCGCCCCCTGACCATACAGATATACCGTGGAGGTTTCGCCAGCTTCCAGATAATGGGCGTAGCCTGCGAGTTCGACTGACGTTCGGCCACCCACATGAAGGGCTTTGTGCATCACCTGCTGAAGTGAAAGGACAACGACATCCCAACGGAGCGGGTCGTTGGCCACTTGCCTGGGGCGCCGATAAACCCTGGAGGCTATCTTTTCGAGCCACCCCCGGTCCACGTAGTCCCGTATCGACGAACGCGAGAGGCCCTGCGCCTGAAGCCAGGCGCTGTCTGCCAGGAATCCCTCTGGCAGGGCAAGCAGGAACCGGTTTAGCAGTGAAAATCTCTGTGCGCTCATGACGCACATATCATACCACATATAAACCTCTATTTAGTTCATGTATTTTGATAATTGCGCGTCCATAACGCACACTTAATAGAAATTCAAAACCTAGATCAGGCGCGAATTCAACGCAACAAGCCGCTCACGCCGTCGTTTTTCAACCCCATTTCAACCCCAAATAAAAATACCGCAAACGTATTTTCAACTACTTAGCACTCTATGAAGCTCCCAACCGCGCTGTCTAACTCGTTGATAATACGTTAGTTACGCCACTCATAACCCAAAGGTCGCTGGTTCAAATCCAGCCCCCGCAACCAATAAAATCAATAACTTACAGAAATTGGTCGCTTTCGGAAAGTCCCCGTTATCCCCCATTAGGAACAACTGCGATTTATTGGACGGTCGCAACACACTTGTTTTCAGGTGAATGCTGCGAGTTTGGGCCGAACACCAGTCCCACAACCTGACTGTTTGCACGGCGTTTCGTTTCCGTCATGGCCCGCCCATAGACGTTCATCGTCGTCTGGATCGAAGCGTGACGCATCAGTTCCTGTTGCACCTTCATCGGAGCACCCGTTTCGTCCAGCCAGGAGCGATAGGTGTGGCGGAATGTGTGCCACCCAATGTCCTCTCCCAGTCCGGCGAGCTTCGCAGCCCGCTGGAGCTGCCTTTTCCGCAAACTCTCCTGGTGGTACGGCCTTCCCGTTAACGGATTGGCAAAAACCCAATCGGTGTCTCGCGGGAAGAATGAGGCAGCGCGCCAACTCAACAGCGCCTCGGCCAGACGAGCGTCGAGCGGAACATCGTCCTTCGAGTATTCCGTCTTCACGTCGTCCACCCTGCCACCCACCACGCTCCTCTGAACCAGAACCGAGCGATTCTCGAAACTGAAGTCGCCCCATTGCAGGCCCAGAATCTCGCTGACCCGAAGACCCAGGCATTGTGCGACCAGAACCATCGTGCGGTGTGGTTCGTCCAGATGCTTGAGCAGTTCGAAGTACTCGGCCACGTCCAAAACCCGTGGCCGCTTCAGCCGTTTGCTAGCGTTTTTCACGCGCACCAGAGAGACGGGGTTCTTGCCGAGTTCGACAATGCCCCAACGCTCCGCGCACTTGAAAACCAGATGCATGATTCCCCGCACATGAGTCTTTGACTTTGGGGCCAATGGCAGATCGTGCAGCCACTGTTCCATTGCCATCGGCTTCATCTTGTCCACAGGGTATTCACCCCAGCGGGGGCGGATGTGAACCCGAATATTCGACAGATGCGACTTCCGGGTTGAGTAGCGTTCCGAGAGTTCCTTCTCGACATAGCGGTCGAGCAAGGCTCCGAAAGTTGCCGCCTCCACCTCCGCACGTGGAGATTCTTCGTTGAGTCGAAGAAGAAGAGCTTGCGTAGCCTTCCGCGCCTGGGTCTCCGTCACGTAAAGATTGCGATCCCCAAGGATCACACTCTGCCGTTTCCGCTCGCCCTGGGAGTCCGTTTCGTAGTAGCGAAACTCCCACACATCAGGACCGCGCTCGCGCTTCCTCAGCCGTAAACTTCCGTACTGATACCGTGTCCGAACAAACAAGGGTTACCTCCTCCTTTGTTGCGGGCACGAGTGGTTAAGAACAGAGTACCGCTGTTCGGGTTGAGAGTCGATAGCGGTCTGCTTCGCGTCTTGCGACCGGCCATCGAGATCCGAAGCTCGGAATCGCCACAGCTTGCCAACCCGCAATCCTGCCACAAGGCCATTGCGGGCATACCGCTGAAGGGCTTTTGGGTGGACCTTCACGAGAGCCGCAGCCTGTTCGCTGTCGAGCAGGTGTTCAAGAATATGGCGGGAATCGAACATCGTTCGTACACTCCTATCAACACGATGCATCAGATCGTAAGGCGTGTCTACATTACACATAGGCACTCGCAAAGGCGTTAATGGAAACCAGAGTTGATTCAGGTAACAGGAAGAACCTGAAGGTAATTTCAGGAACAATTGGCGCAGAAAAATATTTTGTTTAATTGAAGCGAAGTAGTCGTCTGGGTAAAAATCCTCTGGGATATTTCCCGGATGGCCGAGACTCGGTCTGTGTTAAGGCCAGGCTGCGCGCGCCGCTTTCGCGGTCGGAGAGCCTTGACACGGAACCTTGCGCCTCGGCTTTTAATTCAGCCATTCCGTGAATGTCATTTTCAATGCGGCCCGTCGGAGAGACGGTTATCGTGCGTCTATGCTCTCACGGAACGCTTCGTTTTCTTGAGCGACCATCGGACCCGCTCTGCAATGAAACTTGCAAAGGGTTTTGCGTCCACGTCGATGCTCGCTCGATCCAAAGCCTTCAAATACTCTGTGCGGTCCTCAACGCGAACCACCGTCCACGGATACCCACCCGAAGCCAGCAGAACATTCATCAGGAAGCGGGCCATACGGCCATTACCATCGGGATACGGATGAATATATCCAAAGAGCCAATGACCGAGCACGGCCCGAACAGATGGTTCCGGTTCCGCCTCGATCAAATCGAAAAGCGCAGGCATGGCGTCGCGTACCGCTTCCCAACGCGGCGGAACATACCTGGAATTTCGCAGGTAAACGGCGTCACTCCGGTAACCAGCCAGGGCCGAGGCCGGGATCAGGCCGGAAACAACACATGGCTCAAAAAGTTCTCTGTACCACTCCTTGTGATCTGCTCTGGCAATCTCTCCCGGATTCTTACCGGCGAGCACTATGGACACGGATCCCTTCACTTTTTGAAAGGCTTGCCAATACCCACGCGCAGCCAGTGCATCCCGGCTTTGCCGGTCTGCTTCGTGATGCGCCGGGTCCCATGCTCCCGACATGACCCTCTCAATCAACTCAGGGCTGACGCGGTAACCTTCGATAGACAGCGAATGATAGGCATCGCTCTGGTAAATCCCATCGACAAAATCCAGATATGCCGTTTGGCTTTTGGGCAACCCAGGTGGTTTAGGAAAACTCTCCAGCACGGCATCCCGCGACGCCGACCAGATGGCCTGTAGCCTGCCAACGATGGGCGCTTCCGCAACCCCGCCTATTGCGAATACGCGCTGCGCAACTTCAAACGGGTCTGTTTCTCGAACGTCATACCCGACCGCCTTCATCGTCGAAAGAATCTCGCCAGCCTGATCCGCGCGGCCAACACGACGCAAAGCCCCCGCCAGACGGCCGGCAATGGCAGAGTGCCCGCCATCCAGCAGAGGTCTGAGCAGTTCAGATGCGTCGCGGATGCCCGCCAGGACGACTTGGGTTTCAATCGGGTTGCGAATGAAAAAGGATTCCGGAACTCGAATCAACGCTGCGGCTGGGGAAAAGATTCGCAGGCTATTGCGGACAACCAAGTCAGTGCGTGCTGGGAATTGCTGTTCCTTCAGGTCATACAGTGACGTGCGAAAGAGCAGTCCGACTGTGTTGTTATGGCCTTTCGGGCTGTAAATGATCACCTGAGCCGGAATGATGGTGTTTTCAGCGTGGAGCAGAAGCGATTGTTCCGGCGAAAGATGCCAGTCTTTCCCGAAACGTTCGTTACAATATAGGGCGCAAAACTCCCAGAAGGACGCAAACCACGGCGTGCTGTCTCCGGGCCGCGCGCCAGGACTGGCTGAGATCAGCCAGCCTTTCATGACCGCTTGCATGAATCCTTGTTTCAGCAGCCGATCCCGATGAACCCGGCTCAATTCACTCGATTGAAAGACGCGCCGCCCGTCTTTCTGGAGTTCCTGGAGAACGCTCAGAGATGCCGCCAATTTTTCATTCGGTGTCGCCATTTGCGCCTGTTCCTTCTCCGGGCGAATACAAGTTAATCAAGACGTTCTTCTACAAGTATATACTGACGCGCAATTACAAGTAAACTATGCTGTGTGGATGCAAGTTGCCTCGGCGGACGACGGGGATTTGCTTGCTTATGCTCGACAAAGAGAAAAGGCCATGGCCATGAAGGATAGTCTCGCATTCATCATGGCGGTAGGATAATGGGGCGGGCTATCATAAGGCGTCACAATGCTTCGCATTACGCCTGAGTTTGGATTCGACGCTTGGATTGTTCAATCGGGAGCTTGCTAATGAAATTTTCGTGGCTTACGCCGCTATTACTCGTTGCCGTGGCTGGCATAATTCCAGCGCAAGAACCGCTCATCACCCCCGAGACGCCAGTAGACTACGGCACTCTCCATCAGTGGCTTCACAGCGGTGATCCGCGCTTGATCGCCTGGGCGGCTGACTTTGCCCGGCGAAGGCATGACACAAAGATTGTCGCTGAGATGCCCGCGTTGCTGGAACACTGGACGATGCCGCCGCTCTATGGAGGTGATGAGTCGCGGCAAGCCGAGCGCCGCGCTGCTCAAGCCGTTCTCGACACGCTCATTCAGGAGAACGCAATGCCTCCGATTCCGGCCATCGAAGCCGTTGCGCCAACTTTTCCGGCGCAAGCTTCCATCCTGATTGCCCGCCTTGAATTGTCTGAGTCGCGTGGAACTCTGGGCGACTGGAGCTTGGGATCAACAGGAGCCTCTTGGGCCGGACCCACCCTCGCGCGCATTGCAACGATGATGCTGGCGAAAAATCCCGGTCCAAGCCAGGGAATCTGGAACCATGATCTGGTCGGGTTTGTTGCCAGTGTTGTCGCGGCCTCCGAGGAGGAGGTGCGGATCACGGTCAGCTCATCCAATACCGGCCATAGTCTGATGGGATCTGGAGCCTGCGGCGATTCCATTGGCCGCAAGCTCACCCCAGGATGGCCGCAGGTTTATGCCTACGGCCTTGAGGAAGATAACTTTCGGAAAGTGAAAGAGCCAATCGTCGTCGATCTGGACGGCGATCAAATCTATTACCGGCGCTATGAGGAAAATGGCGGCTGGGGATCATGCAATTCGGTTCAATGGCTCAATCCAACGACGCGGCACAGAATCATCGCGCATTGGCTCGGCATTCCGGAAAGGGAGATGACCTGGCAGCCCGTCGAGTCCTTTACTATCGTGTGGACCGATAAAGCCTCATTTCAGCGGAAGCTTGGCGAGATCGTCGAAGCCCAACAGGAGAAACTTCGTGCCACAGTCGAATCTTTGCGCCAGCGCGGGTTTCTGAGGGATGGCGAAGCGGCAAATTTGTCGCCCAGACTTTTGGTTACAGTCCAATGCGAGATCGAGCCGTGTCCGCTCTACTAATCCCGCTGGACCACCTCTTCCGAATCACGGGCAACCCGGAAACTGAGCCGCGACCCATATTCTCTGTGACGCGCTTTTGATCTCTTCAATCTTGGTATTCTCGACACTGTAGATTCATCCGAGTTCGGTCACAGAGATCGTCCTAAATCCGCTCGGAAACGGAAAGCTGGTCGATGTACGTGAGACCCGCACCTACAGTCAAGAGTCACCGGCTCATCCCCAGATCGTGCTTCCGGCCATCCTTTTTCCGCAGCACCGACGGTTCAATGGTTTGCAATGGCGGCTGCCCAGGGCTTCGCTTTGGCACGGGTTGAGGAGGCGTCTGTCCTCTCGCCAGTTCAGTTGCCGATGGTCGCGCCGTGGAGACGCCGAGCAAATTCCGCAACTGCTCACGGTGACTGGTGACCACGACGATTTCCTGGCGGCCACGCGAAGCGCCGACATAGAACAACTCCTGCTTCATCGCATCAGCGGAGAGGATTACCGCGTCCACGGTTTTTCCTTGGCTGCGATGCGCGGTGACGGCATAGCCGTGATCGAACTCGTGGTAATTGGCCGGCAGCGTCCGGCCATCCTCAAGGTGAATGTGGCCGCCATCGACATCGCACACTTTCACCAGTTCGCCATTGGTGGCTCGGAAGTCCGCTGCGCCGCGATTGCCCGTCAGCAGAAGCCTGTCGCCGGGAGCCACTTCGATCTGTTGGCATTCATGTACAGAAAATGAGCGCGCCTGTGATGGACTCACCGTGCGCTCCATGCCATTCTTATCCCTGGCAACGATGCCTGACTTCTCTATTCGCTCGACGGTGAGCGCCTCATGCTTTTCAATCCCACGCGAAGAACGATGGAAGAGCAGAACCTGCCCTGGCTTGTAGTTCACTTGGTCTTTCTTTTGCGCCTCGGTCCATTGCAGCGGCACAAAGCGCTCGGAGACAATGCCACGATCCAGTTCGCCGCACTGCTTCATATCCTCACGGATGGCATTGGTAATCTTGCCGATCTCGTCATGCGTCCCGGCAACCACAAGAACCGTGCGGCCTGAGTCAGAAGTGAGTGCCCGATAGGCGGATGCCACCGCCTGCGCACGCTCCATGTAAGGAACCTCACGGACA
>Ga0326728_10025413_pt1 | contig 10603 bp, 11 predicted proteins | sample MB3enrmetagenome_FD_207602 | JGI IMG/M metagenome (GOLD analysis project Ga0326728, IMG submission 207602) | Lab enriched peat soil microbial communities from McLean, Ithaca, NY, United States - MB31MN | ecosystem: Environmental > Terrestrial > Soil > Wetlands > Peat | place: USA: New York...
CAAAGGCTGAAAACACCTTCATACCGCAGCTAAACCCACACCATCCACTGATAGCTTTCCGCTACAATTTCTCCGTAATCCGGTACATATTCTCGTAAGCACGGTTAAACGCCGGGTCGGTTTTTTCCATTTTCTCTCTGAGCGCGCTCATCCGCCGCACAAATCCGGTTTTGTCGTTGTTTTGCACCATTTCCGCCCACAGTTTTGTTTTTGACTGAAACAGGTTTTCCACGGCGGTGATATCGGGAAAACTCATTTGCAGGGAAGCATAAAGCTCCGGGTCTTCGGAAATGACGCTCTCCACCAGCGTGTACAGCACCTTGAAAGTTGGCCCCCCCAGTTTTTTCATTTCGGCGAATTTTTCCAGACTAAGCAGCGTATCGGCGCAAACAATCCCGATAAAATGGGCCAGCCCCAGCACCACGGTCATCATCTGGTCGTGTTCTAGTGGCGTCATAATCGAAACGTTGGCGCCCCGCTCTTCCAGATACTGACGTGTCTTGCCAGCCAGTACCGCCTCTTCTTCATCGGTGGGGGTGAGGATAAAATTCTGATTGGAGGCACTTTTCGCCCCCGGCCCGAAAACCGGATGGGTTCCCAAAACGGTGCTTTTGTCGAGGTAGCGGTGCATGATTTCCACCGGCGCGGTTTTCAGGGAAGTGACATCAAAAAACAACTGTTCGGCACGGGCATAAGGCGCGATGCCTTTGACCACAGCTTCGAAAGTTTCCGGCGGCACGGAGATGATGACCGCATCCGCCTGTTTGACCGCTTCCGCGTTCGAAGCCACGGCTACGCCCAGTTTTTTCCCGGCGGCCCGCAGCTTCTCCTGGTTCCGCCCGGTAATGACGACCTGTGCGCCTTCCTGCGACAAACGGCCGGCAAACCACTGCCCCATTTTCCCGGCGCCGCCGATAATAGCTATTTTCATCCGGAGCCTCTCATTTTACAGTTTCCCAGTACCCGGTTAACATTTTAATCCGGGGAAATTGTTCATACTCTGGCAGTATTTACTTACTCTGATTCCCCCTCTCTCTAGCTCTCTCCCACCGGTGGAGAGAGGACTGAGGTCAGAGGGAGATTGCTCCCACGGGTGGAGAGAGGACTGAGGTCAGGAGGAGATTGCTTGGATGGGCTGTGCAGAATCACCCTCTCCCTGTACTTTGCTTCGATGTAGGTCTACCAAAGCAAAGTATACATTACTTCGCAAGTATCTAAAATGACTCTTTGGCCCTCGCCCATCGAGGGTGAGGGAACTAACAGAAAACAGAATCCTATTTTCATCCGCACCCTCTCTTTCAAGCTAAATTGCTCTAGGATAAGACCCGAGGACTTTCAGGAAAAGCGTGTGTTTTTCCAGCCGGCCCAGCGTATCCTGCACGATTTTATCCTGCCGGTGCCCTTCAAAATCGAGGTAGAAATTATATTCCCAGGCTTTTTGGCGGGTAGGGCGGGATTCAATCTTGGTGAGGTTGATTTTACTATCGGCGAATTCCTTCATAGCCTCAAAGAGCGCCCCCGGCTTATGCTTCACCGAGAAGACGATCGAGGTCTTGTCCGTACCGGTCGGCGGAGCGTCGTTCTTCGCCAGCACGAAAAAGCGGGTGTAGTTATTGGGGTTGTCCTCGATTTCACGGGCAAGGATTTTCATTTTATAGATTTCCGCCGCCCGCGCCGAAGCCACCGCGGCGCTGTCCTGCATCTGCTGTTCTTTGATCATTTTCACGGCGCCGGCGGTATCGTAAATCGAGATTAATTCGTAACCAAAACACCCCAGGAAGACCTGGCTCTGGCCGAGCGCCTGGGGATGAGAATAAACTTTTTTAATCGTGTTCAGCGCCGCGCCCTGGTTGGCAATCAGGCAGTGGATAATGCGCAGGTCGAGTTCCCCGCAAACCTGGAGGTTTTCGTTCAAGAGCAGGTCGTAAACGCGGCTGATGCTGCCTTCCAGCGAATTTTCCACCGGCACCACGCCGAAAGATACGTCACCCTGTTCCACCAGTTTAAAAACAGCCTCAAAACTTTCCGCGGGACGGGCACTCGCCGAGTGTCCGAAATATTGAAAGACCGCTTCCTCGCTGTAAGCCCCGACCTCACCCTGGAAAGCCACAGTCAGGCCCTGCACGACCTTGGACGAGCGGATAATCTGACGGTAAATGCCCAGGATTTCTTTTTCGTCCAGGTTTTCCTCCCGCGCTAAAGCCTCGATGTGGGCCAGCACCTTTTTTTCGCGGGCGGCATCGTCAATCGGCTTGTTTTTCTTCTGTTTTTCGTCGCCGATAGCCTGCGACTGCTTGATTCTCTCGGCGATTAGTTTCACGATTTTTTCATCAACCGCGTCAATCTTTTTTCTCATTTCTCCCAGGCTCATTTGATTACCTCCGGTATTATTCCCGCCTGCAGCGCGAAATCGCACAGCGTGACCGCCATCATCACGGCCACCACCGGCGCAGCGCGGGGCACGATACAAACGTCGTGACGGCCCTTGATTGCCAGTTCGGCATTCTCCATTTTAGCAATATTTACAGTGTTTTGTTTGCGGCTGATGGAAGGCGTGGGTTTGACCGCGACGCGCACCACCACCGGCATGCCGCTGCTAATGCCGCCCAGAATCCCGCCGCTGTTGTTGGCGGCGGTGACGATTTTGCCGCGTTTGATGCGGAAAGCGTCGTTGTTCTGCGAGCCTTTCAGTTGAGATACACCGAAACCGGCGCCGAATTCGACGCCCTTGACCGCCGGGATGGCGAATAACGCTTTGGCCAGGTCGCCTTCGAGGGTATCAAAAATAGGTTCGCCCAAACCGGCCGGCACATTGATGGCGATGCCTTCGATGATACCGCCGAGGCTGTCGCCCCCGGCGCGGGCTTTTTCGATGGCCGCCAGCATTTTGGCCGCGTCCCGCAGGTCTGCGCAATGCAGCGGGTTATTGTTCACAACTTCGGCAGAAATGACGTCGTAAGAATCCGCGCGGACGCCGCCGATTTCCACCGTGTGCGCCAAGATTTTTACGCCGATTAAACCCAGTAATTTTTGGGCGACGACGCCGGCCATGACAAATCCGGCCGTATTCCGGCCGGAAAAACGCCCGCCGCCGCGGTAATCGTTAAAGCCGCCGTATTTGAGGAAAGCGGTGTAATCCGCGTGACCGGGGCGCAGTAAATCTCTGGTTTTTTCGTAGCCATCGGATTTGGCATCTTCGTTCCAGATTGCCAGGCAAACCGGCGCGCCGGTGGTATGCCCGTTAAAGACGCCGGAGAGGATATCCACTTTATCCGCTTCGTGCCGCCGGGTGGAAGATACCGTATCATTGGGCTTTCTTTGATCCAGTTCGGCCTGAATATCTGCTTCGCTAACCGGCAGACCAGCCGGACAGCCGTCAATGACGATACCGATACAGCGCCCGTGGCTCTCCCCGAAGCTGGTAATGACAAACTTTTTCCCCAGGCTGTTACCCATGCAGCACCGCCTTCACGCCCAGATTTTGCAGGACATCCCAGTATTCCGGCCAGGTCTTAGTGACACATTCCGCGCCGTCAATCACCGTGTTGCCACAAATCGTGCCCAGCAAACTGAAAGCCATGGCGATGCGGTGGTCGCCTTTGCTGTCGATCAACGCGCCCTGCGGTTTGTCGCCGATAATTTTGAGGCGCCTGGTGTCGGCCTCAACCCGGATGCCCATGCGTGTCAATCCCTCAACTACGGCGGCCACCCGGTCCGATTCCTTGATTCTGGCCCGTGCGATGCCGGAAAAGATGCTGGTACCGGAGGCGGCGGCCGCCAGCACCGCCATCGTCGGCAGCAAGTCAATACAATCCGACAAATCGGCTTTGATGGCTTTCAAGTCCGATTTAACGATATTGATGGAACTCCGGCCGGCAATGGTGTGTGCGCCCATTTCCCGCAGGAACTGCAAAATCAGGCGGTCGCCCTGCAGGCTCTCCATGTCCAGATTGTTGACTTCAATTTCCCCGGCCATCGCGCCCAATGCCAGCAAATACGAGGCGGATGACCAGTCGCCTTCAACGCGGTATTTGGTCGGCTGGTATTTTTGAGGCCGGATTTCAAATTGATCCAGATTTTCGTCAAAAGTAACGTTCACGCCGAACCAGTGCATCGTTTCCAGCGTCATCATCACGTACGGCCGTGATTCCAGCGGCGCAGTCAGTTTGACGGTCATGCCTGTTCCGGCGAACGGAGCGATGTGCAGCAGGGCGGAGACATACTGGGAGCTGATATTACCGGGCAGACAGGTGCTGCCGCCGGTAAATTGGCCGCCGAATACGGTTACCGGGGGAAATTCTCCATCAGCAGAACATTTCACGTTCAATTGCTGCAAAGCTTCGATTAAAACCCTGACCGGACGGCGGGCGAGAGACGGGCCGGCCGTGAGCCGAATAGTGCCGGGCACAAGGGCCCCGATGGCGGTCATAAAGCGCAGGGTCGCGGCGGAATCGCTGCAGTATAAATCGGAGGTTGACGGTCGGAAATTGCCGCCATCCACTTTCCAGGCGGAATTCTGCAGGCGGATATTGATCCCGATTTTTTTGAGGACGCTAATCGCGGCTTCAGTATCGTCGGAGGCCAGCGGCGAGATAATTTCGCTTTTGCCGGCGGCCAGTGCGGCGCAGATTAAACCGCGGATGGTGTAACTTTTCGAGGACGGCGCGGCGGCTTTGCCCACCGCTTCGCTTTTAGAGATTGAAGCCTGCATATTCTTTCAACCCGTTGATTATTTTTCCGGCGACGGTTTCGACGCTTAATTTCGAGGTGTTAATTGTGATATCCGCCGCCCGGTCGTAAAACGGTTGGCGGAATTTCTTTAACTCGTTAATCCGTGCTAAAGGCTGCGCAACGTTCAACAGCGGACGGGAGCCGCCGGCAACGGCGGTCCTTTTCAGGATGACCCGTGGGGCAGCCGTGAGATTGATGATGACGCCCGCGGCCCGCAACCTTTCGATATTGATGGTATTCAGGACCACGCCGCCGCCACACGCAATAACCTGTTTTTCCCCGGCTGCGGCCTGTTTAACGGCCGCGATTTCCAGCTCGCGGAAATAAATCTCGCCGTCATTCCGGAAAATATCCGGGATGGTCTTCCCGGCCATTTTTTCGATGAGCGCGTCTACCTCAATTAATTGCCGGTGCAGCCGTCCGGCTAAAACCTGCCCGACGGCAGTTTTGCCGGTGCCCATAAAACCGATCAGCACGATGTTATTTTTCATTTTTCTGCAAAAGGCTTAAAGCGGCGGTCCGCATCTCATCCACCGGCGGCTTGAGGGCCGTCCAGATTTCAAAAGAAGCCGCGCCCTGGCGAACCAGCATTTCCAGCCCGTCAATGGTTTGGGCACCGGCTGTTTTGGCTTCCCGCAGCAAGCGGGTCGGCAGCGGATTATAGACAATATCGAAGACGGTCAGATTGGCAGACAATAATTCCGCCGGGACCGGCGTGGCTTCAATTTCCGGACTCATGCCGAGGCTGGTGGCATTGACCAGCAAATCGGCGCCGGTCATGGCTTTTTTCAGGTTTTCGGGGGTTAATTCCAGCGCTTTGACATCAGTTTTATAGTTGCGGGAAAGGCGGGCCGCGAGGTCTTCTGCCCAGGATAATTCCTGCTTGCGGTTTAAGATTGTCAATTTGGCTTTTTCCATGGTTAAAACGTGGCCGAGGGCACGGGCGGCGCCGCCGGCACCTAGCAGCACCACTTTTTTGCCGTCCGTTGCAACATTCCGGTCGTGTAGTGTTTGCAGAAAACCGGCGGCATCGGTGTTATAGCCGGTCAATATCCCACCGTCATTAACGATGGTATTGACCGCGCCGATGCGTTCGGCCAAGGGGTCAATACGGTCCAGCAGCGGCATCACCGCCACTTTATGGGGAATTGTAACGTTCACGCCGCGGAGATTCAGGCCGCGGATACCTTCCACCGCTTTGCGCAATTCCACGCTTTTCACTTTGAACGGGATGTAAACAAAGTTGAGGCCCAGAGCTTTGAAAGCGGCGTTATGCATCGCCGGCGACATGGTATGTTCGATGGGGTCGCCGATAATACCGCAGACTACAGTTTGTCCGGAAATTCCCATCATGATTTCACCATTTCATAAACGGCCAGCATGTCGGAGACGGGTAACTGGCCCGGGGCAGATTCGTTGCCTTTCTGGACGGCGCCGTAAGTGAAATGGGCGCCGATGAGGGGCGCCATGACGCGGCTGATAAAACCCTGCGTGCCCATGGCGAAAGCGACCATTTTAACATCCGGGAATTCGGAGAAAAGACGCATCACCGCCAGGTTGTCTTCGAAGTTTTGCGCGGTAGTGACAACTTTGCAGATATCGGCGCCGGCCTTCAGTTCCTTATTCACAATCTGTTTTAAAACGTCCAGCGAGGGCGTTTTTTGAAAATCATGGAAAGAAAGCAGGCAGTCGGCGCGTTTTTTAATCAGTTTGATGATATTATCCACGTTTTTGGCGTTGTATTCGATATCCACGATTTTAGCGCCCAGTTCTACGGCCTGCAGCAGGCGCTCGATACGGCGGGCTTCATTTCCTTCCCAATTGCCGCCCTCTTCCACCATGCGGTTGCAGGCAATCCAGGGTTTTTTTAGTTGCCGGGCGACGTCGGTCCATTTGTCCCCGATGAGGTCAATTCTGACTTCGAACAGGTCCACAATCGGCTCGATTTTTTTCACCGCCGCCATGTCTGTTCCCGTGATAGACGCACACAACCTGACATTGCTCATCTCATCTCTCCCAGAACGCTTTCTACTGCCGCCGGGTTGACATCATCCGTAATGAAGACCTGCCCGATGGCGCGCGGCAGGACAAATCTAATCTTACCACCTTGAACTTTTTTATCATACCGCATCGCCTGCATTATCTGTTTAACTTCCATTTGCGGCAATCTGGTCGGCAATCCGGCTTTCCGCAATAATTTTTCCAGCCTGACGGCGCTTTCTTTGTCCATCAATTCCATTTTCACCGCCAAGCCGGCAGCAGCCACCATGCCGATGCTCACGGCCTGCCCGTGGGAAACCCGGAAATTGGAGACCGATTCGACGGCATGCCCGACGGTGTGCCCGAAATTAAGCATATTGCGCAAACCGGTATCCTTTTCATCCTGTTCCACGAATCCGACTTTGATGCGGGCCGATTTGGCGACAACCGCTTCCAGCACATTATTATCCAATGATTTAATCAGGTCAAGGTTCTTTTCCAGGTAGCTGAAAAATTTTTCGTCTTTAATTACGGCATATTTGATGACTTCCGCCAGACCGCCGCAGAATTCCGGCTGAGGCAGGGATTGCAGCACCGCGATATCCGAGATGGTAATTTTAGGCTGATAAAAAGCGCCGATTTCATTCTTCAATTGGCCGTGGTCAACGGCGGTCTTGCCGCCAATGCTGCTGTCGCACTGCGCCAGCAAAGTGGTGGGAATCTGCACCAGCGGCACGCCCCGCAGGTAAGTCGCCGCGACAAAACCCGCCAGGTCGCCGATGACGCCGCCGCCCAGCGCCAGCACCGGGGTTGACCTTTCCGCGCCGCAGGCGACCAGCTGGGCGTACAGTTTACCGGCCGAGGCCAGGGTTTTGTATTTTTCGCCGTCCGGGACGGTCAACACGGTCGGCTGAAAACCGGCGTCAATCAGGCTCTGCCGGACAATTTCGCCGTACAGTTTATTCACTACCGGATTGGTGACGATGACAGCTTTGTCTGTGAGGCCCAGCGCTTGCAGTTTTTCACCGGTTTGGTTTAAAATCCCGCGCCCGACCAGAATCTGGCAGCAGCGCGGGCCAAGGCGGACATTGATTGTTTTCATCGGCGGGTGTTTAGCCTCCGTTTTTCTTATTCCCGATTGCCCGGTGGATACTTTCACAGGCGGTAACCAAATCCTTGAATTCGTCCGGGGTGATTTGCTGGGCGGCATCCACCAGAGCTTCCGCCGGATTATGATGCACTTCCACAATCAAACCGCAGGCACCGGCCGCCACGCTGGCACAGCTCAGGCTGAAAATCAGGTCGCGCCGGCCCGCGGCATGGCTCGGGTCAACGATTACCGGCAAATAGGTCTCCTTCTGCAGCACCGGCACGGCCGCCAGGTCGAGAGTGTAACGGGTGTAGCTTTTACCCTTGCCCAGAGGCAGGATGCCGCGTTCGCAGAGGATGATATCTTTATTATCCTCCGCCACCATGTATTCGGCAAATGAGAGGAATTCCTCGATGCCGGCGCCGAAATGACGCTTATACAGTATCGGTTTGCCGGTCTGCGCCACTTTCACCAGCAGGTCCTGGTCGTACATGTTGCGGGCGCCGATTTGAATGATATCCACGTATTTCGCAATCAGGTCGACCTGTGATTCGCCGCGGATTTCGGTCACGACGGGCATGCCGAACTTATCCCCGGCTTCGCGGAACCATTCCAGCGCCCGGGTGGCTTCCTCTTCGCCGGCGCCGCCCAGTCCCTGGAAGGAATGCACCGAACTGCGCGGTTTGAAGATGCCACCCCGCAGGACATGTGCCCCGGCTTTCTTCACCCCTTCGGCGATTTTGAAAAGCTGTTCTTTACTCTCCACGGCGCACGGCCCGGCGATGAAAACCAGCTTGTCGCCGCCGATTTCCACGTCTCCCACTTTGATGACGCGATGTTCGGTTTCGCCCTTGAGCCGGGCATACTCCCGGCTGATTAATTTATACGGTGTTTCGACCATTCTTGCCTCCTTGACTCCGGGTAACATGGCAAGGTGGTCAAACGATATTTTCCGTTCATCGCCGATAAGGCCGATGATGGTGCGGAAATCCCCCTGTGAGACATCGGTGCGCAAACCGTGCGCTTCGACGTCCCGGACGACGGCGTCAATCTGGTCTTTCGTGGCATCGCTTTTCATGATTATCATGGCATTCCTCCTGTTTTTCATTGACCGGACACGGGCATAAAAAAAGAACCCTCTGCTTGAGAGGGTTCTTTTGATTTCTACCGGGTTGACGGGCTACAACTTTTTAATCCGCTTTAACGCGCAAACACCTCTCAAGCACATTTTCATATGCCCAATAAGTAAAGTAATAATAGCCGTAATTGCGAGAGATGTTTTTCATTTGTTGACCTTTTTTAACTTTATCACAGACAGACGATTGCTGTCAAACTCCACGCTTAACGCTTTACACATAAGTAAATATAAATCGCTATCTGGAAGAATCCTTAGTTCCTAATCCCGTAAAAGTTAGGCCGCTGGTTTCATGTACAGCGCCAGGCCGACTAAAACCAACCCGATTCCCAGCACAATATCTACCGTGCCGCTCATCATCACAAATCCGCTGGTCGCCACGTTAGATTTAGCTAATCCTAATAATGCCCTTTGTGCGGAAAGATAATTGTACATCGCGCTGGGTGCGGCTTGACCGGCCTGTATCCCGGGTTCCTCTTTCGCCGCCTGTGCTTCTTGTGCTGCCTCGACAGTATTATACTGGGTATTCAGGTTAGACAAGGTTACCGGACTGATTTCATCGGCAACCGTTTTCTTTCCGGTGTTGGCCTGCGCCAGGAAAACGATACCCATGGCCAGAATTGCGACTCCGATGAGTGCGACAATAATTCCGTAAAACCGTTTCATTGTTCCTTTCCCCCTATATTTTTTTATTTATGCCGTTTAACGTTATCCAATGGTGAGAATAAAGTCAACATTGCATACACAAAGATGTTAGATATGATATAGGAAAAAGACCGCCGCGTCAATACGCCAGATAAAATAGTCTTGTCTGCTGCGGGTTTTCACCGGAGCGAAAGGGGCGAACCGGGGCTTTAATTACGTGCCGCCGTTGCCGACCGTCCGGTGCGGATGCCAGACACGTGAAAAGTGCGTCAGCCCCACGGCAACGGGCAAAGCGACGGCATAAAACACCAGAAGCCCCGGCACGTGCCGCCACCAGTCAATCAACAATAACACCACAAAAAACACCGCGCTGGCTAAGATGACATTTTTCCGGATGAGCAGCATGGCAAAGGCCGGAACCGCGACGATTAAGACCGACAGCGGCAGCAGCACGATTAATATCCCGATGGTGGTGGCTTCGCCCCGGCCGCCGCGGAATCCCAGGAAAACCGGCCAGTTATGCCCGGCGACAGCGGCCGCGCCCGTGGTTAAGGTTATGTATTGCGGGGCATGGAACAGGAGACAGAGCAGCACTGCCAGGCTACCCTTGGCGGCGTCAATGAAAAAAATGAGGATGCCGGTTTTATGACCGAGTTCGTGGTAAGCATTGCGGGCGCCCATGTTGCCGTCGCCCAGCTGACGGATATCCTTGCCCTTGAGCCGCTGCCCGAAAAGGTAGGCGGTGGGGCAGGCCCCGATAATATACCCGGCCAGAACTAAAAGCCACTGTGCCATTTGAGTTCCTTAAGAGATTAGCAATTAGCTATCAGCCTTGGGGAGTTTTGGGGAGTTACGAGTTTTGAGTTTGTTTGAGATTTGGATTTTGTAATTTGGTATTTTAGTAGTGAAGTGGTGCCGGGAGAGGGACTTGAACCCACAAGCTCTTACGAGCGGAGGATTTTAAGTCCTCTGCGTCTGCCGATTCCGCCATCCCGGCACGTTGCTTATTTTACCGCTTTTGC
>Ga0326728_10025415_pt1 | contig 10602 bp, 9 predicted proteins | sample MB3enrmetagenome_FD_207602 | JGI IMG/M metagenome (GOLD analysis project Ga0326728, IMG submission 207602) | Lab enriched peat soil microbial communities from McLean, Ithaca, NY, United States - MB31MN | ecosystem: Environmental > Terrestrial > Soil > Wetlands > Peat | place: USA: New York...
GGCGTCCATTTCAAACTAAAATCGAACGTCCCCGTAAGCCCGGTCTTGTCCACCACCGGTCTGTCCAGCACGACAAACGACAGCCATCTGACAAAATGCGCGAGCGTTACACTCCTGAAGCTGCACACCCCAAGGTGTTCGCACGAGGCGCCCCGCCCTCCGGCCTCCGTCGCTTTCAGCTTCGATCCGCCCTTCGCAACCGTCAAGGCATAAACAGAAAGCGTCCTCTGTTCCCGATGCAATGTAAGTTGGAAGCGATCGGCCAGAAGCTTCTGCAGCAATTCCCCCAGATGCTCATTGACTTGAACCCCATCGCCCGCCACGGCTTCGATATCGTATTCGTCCGTTGCCATCCACGCGGGGCCGCCAGAGATCTCCCGCGCATCCACTCTATAGGCCATCATGATCAGCTCTCTCAGCGTCACGCTATACGCTGAAAAGCGGCGGCCTTCTTCCCGGTCGCGGGTCCTGTCTGGATTAGGATCTTTGACTGGCTTGATGCTGGCCACTTCAAATTCCGGCGCTGCCGTTTGTGCCGGCGCGGTGGTCGGCGACTGCGCTTGGCCGAGCCCCGCGCAAGAAATAGCGGCAAAAGTCCCCGCGACTGTAAATGAAATCAAGGCTCTTGGAAAGAATCCGAGCAGATGCGAAACACGCTTGGTCATCGTGCGACCAATCCTTTCTTGACCGAGTGCTCCCATTGTTTGAAGCCAAAAACGGAGTCGCGCCGCAGGGGCAAGCCGGAGTAGCGCTAGTTCAGTTCGCCGTCGGCCGCTCAATGTGATCGACGACGATCACATCCACCGGCCCGCGCGCAGGTTCAAGCTTCAACCCGAGCTGCTCTTCAAGCGCAGTAAAAATCGACGGCCGCGTGTCGGAGGCGTCCGCGCCGTCGGGAGCGTATTCCAGCGTGAAATCATAGCCGCCCTCGAGGCCGGTTTTGTTCACGATGACCCTGCCAACTACGAAAGAAAGGTTGGCGGCCAGGCTCTCGACAGAAATCTCATCCGCCGTGACCTTACCGCTGGCATACGAGGCTTTGCCGCCGCTGCCGTCGGGCGCAGTTTGCATCATCTTCAATCCGCCCTTCGCGATGGTGAGCTCGTAAATCGGCAGATCCTTCGTTTCGCGGTGCGCCTTGAGCGCAAAACGCTCCGCCAGCATCGCCTGCAGCATCAGCTGCGATTGCTTCCACTGTTCCATCGGCGGAAGCTTCCTGAGGGCCTTTGTCGTGTCCGCATCCATCTTGGCTTCGACCGCGATGGGTTCCGTCTTGGCCCATTCGGGCAGGCCAACGATCTGGCCTTCCATCAGCACCCCGTAGGCGCTCCGTATCAAAACCCATGCTGGCATTCCGCCCATGGAAAAGCTGTCGGGCGAGAGCTTGAAGTAACCATTGCCCGAATCGTCGGGCTTGATGGTGACGACGTCGTAGCGGAAGGCCGGGGCCGGCGAATTCTGCTGCGGCGCGGGCGTTGCAGTCTGACCCCATGCAGACGCGGAAAGAGCAACGAAAACAGCGGCCAGCAAAACTCCGCCGCGCAATGCAAAGAGTCGCCCATCGGTCTTGATCATCGTTCGCCCAATCCTTTCCCGCGTGGTTTCTCTATGGTTTGTCGGTCGCCAGGTAGACGGCAACGCCGCCCAGCAACAGAAGCGTAGCCAGCGCCATCCAACTCCATGCGGAGCCGGCCAGCGTGCCGGAGCTCAGACTCGCCCATTGCGCCGCGGCGGCTTGGGGAAGCTGCACAAACCAGTCGTGCCAATAGCTTAAAGTAAACCACTCAACCCCGTTCCGTGCCTCAAAGCTGGCAAATCCCGCTGCTGCAAAAAGCGCTACCGCGCAAGCAAAGATCTGGGCTCCGAGCAAGGGTCGGCCGACGCGTTCCACGGCGGCATTGCGCCGGCGCAGTTGCGCGCGCCACAACAAAACCGCAGGCGCCACCGGCCGCGCCGCGGCAAGCGACTCCGCACGCGCATGCCGGAAGGCTTCTGAAATCAGCACCAGGTCGCCGCACGCGCGGCAGCCGTTTACGTGCGTGCGCAACTCCGGCGGGCACGCAGCCGGCCACTGGCCGCGCGCCATCAACTGGCGCACCTCTTTTTCATACGGGCAAGATGTCAAATTCATGATTTCCTCCCGTCGTCTGCGGCGCACGCGCGGAGGAGGGCTGCAATCTTGCGTCGCGCGCGGAAAAGCAACAGCCGGATGCTGGCCGCACCCAAACCCATCACCTGCGCGATCTCGCGATGCGAGTACCCCTCGGCGTGGGCCAGCCAAAGCATCTGCCGTTCGCGCGGCTTCATCTGCTTGAGCGCGGGCTCGAGCAGAATCTGCGCGTCAGATTGCGCCTCGCTACCCCGTACCGCGAAGAGTTCTTCGGGAATCTCCTCAATGGATGTGTTGCGCGGGCGGCGCCAATAGTCGCGTAGCAAGTTGGTAGCGATGCGGAAAAGGTAAAGCCGCGCCGCCGCTTCGCCATTCATCGCAAGGGTCGGAGCGCCCTCCGCGCACAGGAAGCGCACGTAACTCTCCTGCATCAGGTCGTCGGCCAGCGCGGGATCAGCGGAGACGCGGGCCAGGTAAGCCCACAGCGGTCGCGCCGACCGCTCATAGAAACCGGCGAAGGCATCGTTCTCCATCGCAGGGTCACAGACGCCGGCGCCGGCGGCTTTTTTGGAGCCACCGGCCCATGCATGCGCTAATGTGAATTCCCACGACATACGTGTTCGTCTGTCCGTCGGGGCCACTCCGGCTCCTTCTTGGGCTCACTACTTTTCCTGTGAGCCGAAGGGCGCGCCGGCCCCGGTATGCGTTCCATCCTTTTCGGGCATCAGGCCCAACCGCTGGGCCAGGAACCATGTCGCTCCTGCCGAAAGGATAAACCCGATCCCCGGCATCAGCAGAAGCGTTCCTATAACCAGCATGGGCTCCGGCATATCAGGTCCGGCATTGCGCAACAGCAGAAAACCGATGCCCAGCAGCGCCAAAACGATACCGGCCGAGAGCGAAGTGAGCACACGCGAAACCGTGTTGGGCATGCGCTGGCCGAATTCGGGGCCCGACGCGATGGGCGAGGCCATCAGGAACCGTTTGCCTGCCTCTGTTTCCATATACGCAACCAGATCCGGGCCGGTGCCAAGTTTTTCGATCAGACGGCCATGAATCTCACTTTGCTGCTTGAATGTCCGATTCCAACGGCGGGCGTCGACAAAGATGCGGATGATCCACACCAGGGCGGCAAAGAAGGCCACAGACGCCACCAAGGGGATCAGGTCCCCCATGATCCTGGGCGCCGCGGACTCCTGCTGCGGCTGTGGCGTCAGGTCCGGCCAAATCTCCCGCTGCAGAGCCTTGTCGCGGCGTCCATTCGACGGATCGAGCCTGCTGAACAGATAGAATTCAGGGTTGCGCGCAATGTCGGGATGGCTGGCCATAAACTGCGCCAGCTCGGGATTGCTGCGGGCTACATAAGGCTGATCGGCCAGCAGCGAAGGATCGGCCGCCACCGCGGCGGTCATCGTCGGGCTCAGGCGCAGCAGGTGCAGAAACTGTTCCTGGGCATCGGCCACGTCCTTCTCGCTGGGCGCTTGCGCTGCGGGCGCGGGTGCGGTGTGGGTTTGGGCAACGGCCAGTGGCGCGGCAGCCAGCGCGAGCGCGCTGATGGCGCAGAAGATCCATGAGGCGGTTCGATTTCGTGCGTTCATGTCGTTTTTCCTCGTTCGTTGGAGTTTGGGCCTGCTAACACTCCTGGGGTGGGTAGCCGGTAGCGCTAACAGGCCCTGGGACGCGTCTGCCAATAGAACGAAGGTGCGGGGCAGATGGTTAACAGGGAAGTTTGCGCAGCACGGAAGTCGCAAGCGCCCGCGGGTTTAAAATTGAAGAGGTTGCGGGTGGTCCACCGCGCCAAAATCCATGCCCGCGCGCAGCAGCCCGCGAACGACTTGCTGCGGCGGGTAATCGTGTGGAATCGGGAAGGCAATGCGAGCAAAGACGGCTGTGGTGCTGGGCGCCCAATGGGGCGACGAGGGCAAGGGAAAGATAGTCGACGTGCTGAGCGAGCGGTTCAGTGCCGTGGCGCGCTACGCCGGCGGGCATAACGCCGGGCACACCGTCATTATTGGCGAACACAAATTCGTCCTGCAGCTTATTCCCTGCGGGGTGATTCGCCCCAACTGCAAAGGCGTCATCGGCAACGGCGTGGTGCTCGACCCTATCTATTTTTTGGACGAAATCGACCGCGTGCGCAAGACCGGCCTCGATATCGACGGGCGCCTGTTCGTCTCCAACCGCGCACAGGTCATCCTGCCCTACCACCGCATGATCGAGCTGGCCGCCGAAACCGCGCCGGGACGCCAGAAGATCGGCACCACCAGCAAGGGCATCGGCCCCGCCTATGAAGACAAAATGGCGCGAAGCGGCCTGCGCGTCGTCGATCTGCTGAATACTTCGCTGCTCAAAACGCACATTGAGGCGGCCTGCGAAGAAAAGAACGCGATCGCCCACGCGCTTTTCAACACTGACCCGCTCGATCCCGCGAAGATGTACGACGATTACGCCGCGGCGGCAGAGCGCATCCGGCCCCTGGTTGCCGACACCGGCCGTTTGCTCAACGGCATCCTGGCCAAGGGTGGCAGTGTAATGTTCGAAGGCGCACAGGGCACCATGCTCGACATCGACCACGGAACCTATCCCTATGTCACCTCGTCATCGGCGACGGCGGGCGGCGCCGCCACCGGAACCGGCGTCGGACCTACGGCCATCGGCACGGTCATCTCCGTCACCAAGGCCTACGTCACGCGCGTAGGCGGCGGTCCTTTTCCCACGGAGATTCGGGGCGACATCGGCGATCATCTCCGCGCCCGTGGCAACGAGTACGGCGCCGTCACTGGCCGTCCTCGCCGCTGCGGCTGGCTCGATATACCACTGCTCCGCTACTCCAACCAGGTCAACAGCGCCGAGTGGCTGGTGGTCACCAAGCTCGACGTCCTCGACGAGCTCGAAGAGATTCCCATCTGCATCGGCTACGAGATCGACGGCAAGGTCAGCGACGAAGTTCCCGCCGATGTACGCGGGCTCGAAGCCATCAAGCCTGTCTACACCACGCTCAAGGGCTGGCGCCAGTCCACTGAAGGCATTGCCGAGTACGACAAGCTGCCGCAGGCCGCGCGCGATTATCTCGCCTTCCAGGAGCGCGAGAGCGGAGCCAAAATCGGCATGATCTCCACTGGCCCCGACCGCGACCATACCATTGTGCTGCCGGAGTTCGCCGCCGCCCTCGACAGCATCCACGCGTAAGAGATAGCGGAGTTAGCGGGGCTGGACGTTCATTTCCACAGTGCACTGCCTCATTGACCCTCGGAAACCTGAGACTTGTCCACCCTTCCCTGCTCCCCAATCCCACCTCACTTCCGTCCAACTTCCGGGTCGGGTAACGTGGCCGGTAACACCCGCTCGGCACTGCCGATGCACTTTTTTATGACAAATCCATTTGACCACCACCCCGTTCCGGTACTACCTTTTACGCGTATGCCGGGTTCGTCGATCGACCTACTGAGCCCCACCCGCTCGCGCCGGTTGCATCCCCGGTGGGCCATGGCCGCAGTTCTCGCGTTTGCGGTCGGAGCCGTTCCTCTATTCGCCGGCGGCTTGTCGCTGGCGCAAAAGCACGATAGCCGCCACGAGATCGATCAGCTCGAGGACAAGTGGCGCGACGCCGTCCTCAACTCCGACGCCAAAACCCTGGATTCCCTGCTCGCCGACGACTACATGGCCATCACGCCCGCCGGCACCCTCCAGTCGCGCGACGAGGCCCTGCAAAACCTGCGCTCCCGCCGCGTGCATATCACCGCGCTCACCATCACCGACCGCAAAGTGCGCTTCTACGGAGCCACCGCCGTCGTAACCTCGCTGGCCACCATTAATGCCACCAACCCCGAAGGTCCGGTCACGGGCGATTACCGCTACACGCATGTCTACGTGCGCGATGCGCAAGGTGTGTGGAAGATCGTGAGCGTTGAAGCCAGCCATGTTCGCAACCCTGGCCCGCACAAGCGCAACGAATTCCACTAAGATCTGCCCAATTCCCTGAACAATTCCTGCAACCTATCCCCACCAAAATCATCTAGTTAGCTGTGTGCGCCCCGCCCCCATCGCGGAAAAAGCCTGAAAATCTGCACCGGCCTCCACCCCTCCCTTGAAATCAAAAGAGTCTCAGGGTACACTAAAGTCAATATAGGACTAATTAAGTCCTATATTGCGGGATTCCGGATTCAGCACTTCCCCTCTCTTTATAGAGCGGCAGGCGCCGGGACCAATTAAATCGGTGCCGCAGGCGCCCCGGTTCAACCCTTTTCAGCGCGGTTTCCCGTGGAGGTCAAATGAGTTCAAGTGTCGATACCATTCGCGATCTGGCAGCACAGGATTACAAATGGGGCTTTGTCACTGAGATTGACGAAGATCGCGTGCCCAAGGGGCTCAATGAAGACATCGTGCGCCTGATCTCGGCGCGCAAAGGCGAGCCCGCGTTCATGCTGGAATGGCGGCTGAATGCACTGCGCCACTGGTTCCAAATGGAGCTCGAGCAGGGCGAGCCCCGGTGGGCCAACGTCAAGTTCCCTCCTATCGATTACCAGAACATCGTTTATTACTCTGCGCCCAAACAGAAGCCCTCGCTCGACAGCCTCAACCAGGTCGATCCAGAGCTGCTGAAGACCTACGCGAAGCTTGGCATTCCGATCGATGAGCAGAAGCGCCTCTCCAATGTGGCCGTTGACGCCGTCTTCGACTCGGTTTCGGTAGCCACCACCTTCAAAGACAAGCTCGCTGAGATGGGCGTGATCTTCTGCTCCTTCTCTGAGGCGGTGCAAAAGCATCCCGACCTCATCAAGAAGTACCTGGGCACGGTGGTGCCGCACACCGACAACTTTTACGCGGCGCTCAATGCCGCTGTCTTTACCGACGGCTCGTTTGTCTACGTACCGAAGGGCGTGCGCTGTCCGATGGAGCTTTCGACTTACTTCCGCATCAACGCCGCGGAGACAGGCCAGTTCGAGCGCACCTTGATCATCGCCGACGAAGGCGCATCCGTCAGCTATCTCGAGGGCTGTACCGCGCCCATTCGCGACACCAACCAGTTGCACGCCGCGGTCGTTGAGCTCATCGCGCTCGACAACGCCCAGATCAAGTACTCCACGGTGCAGAACTGGTATCCCGGCGACAAGGAAGGCCGTGGCGGCATCTACAACTTCGTCACCAAGCGCGGCAAGTGCCTCGGCCGCAACTCCAAAATCTCCTGGACGCAGGTCGAAACCGGCTCCGCCATCACCTGGAAGTACCCCAGCTGCATCCTGCAGGGCGACAACTCGGTGGGCGAATTCTACTCGGTGGCGCTCACCAACAATCGCCAGCAGGCCGACACTGGCACCAAGATGATTCACATCGGCAAGAACACGCGCTCCACCATCGTGTCCAAGGGCATCTCGGCCGGCTTCGGGCAAAACACCTATCGCGGCCAGGTCAAAATCATGAAGGGCGCGACCGGCGCGCGCAACTACACGCAATGCGACTCGCTGCTAATCGGCGACAAGTGCGGCGCGCACACCTTCCCTTACATTGACGTGCGCAACGGCTCGGCGCGCATGGAGCACGAGGCGTCCACTTCCAAAATTGGCGAAGATCAGCTCTTTTATCTGCGCCAGCGCGGCATCAAGACCGAAGACGCGGTTTCCATGATCGTGAACGGATTTTGCAAGACCGTCTTCAAGGAGCTGCCCATGGAATTCGCCGTGGAAGCGCAGAAGCTGCTGGGCGTAAGCCTGGAAGGCAGCGTCGGCTGACGTGTACCGCCGGCCCTTTGTAGCGCCGGTCTCCAGACCGGCTGTACTGCGGGTCTCCAGACCCGCAGAGCAGGAGAAAGATCCGGCAGCGAGTTTTGAAAGCGCACGAGTTTATTCGTGCCGAACAAATGCAACAGGTCTTGTATCAGGGCGCGACTTAAGTCGCGCCGAAGAAAGACCAGAAAGATTCGGGGCTTTAGCCCCCGCGGAAATACCCCAACGAAAGTACGGAGAGAGAACAACCAATGGCACTGTTAGAAATTCAAGATCTGCACGCCTCGGTCGATGGTCACGAAATTCTGAAGGGCGTGAATTTGACGGTAAATGCGGGCGAAGTGCATTCCATCATGGGCCCCAACGGCTCGGGGAAGAGTACGCTGGCCGCGGTGCTGGCGCGTCGCGACGCCTATGAAGTCACCAGCGGCAGAATCCTGTTCAACGGCAAGGACCTGCTTGAAATGGATCCCGAAGAAGCCGCCTGCGAAGGCGTGTTTCTCGCCTTCCAGTATCCGGTGGAGATTCCCGGCATCGGCAACGCGTATTTTCTGCGCTCTGCCATGAACGCCATTCGCAAATACCACGGCCAGGACGAACTCGACGCGATGGATTTTCTGCCCCTCTACAAGGAGCGCATGAAGCTGCTCGAAATGGACGAGAAGCTCATGAACCGTTCCGTTAACGAGGGCTTCTCGGGCGGCGAAAAGAAGCGCAATGAAATTCTGCAGCTTTCCATGCTCGAGCCCAAACTCGCCATTCTCGACGAGACTGACTCCGGCCTCGACATCGATGCTTTACGAATTGTCGCGCAGGGCGTCAACGCCATGCGCAACAAGGATCGCGCCTTCCTCGTGATCACGCACTACCAGCGCCTGCTCGACTACATCGCGACCGACTTTGTGCACGTGCTCGTGGATGGCAAAATCGAGCGCTCGGGCGGACCGGAACTGGCGCTGGAGCTCGAAGAGAAGGGCTACAGCCAGATTGAAGCCGATGCGCAACAGGCGTTACCGGCATAGCCGCGCACCGGAGGGAGCAGAGGCCCTTAGGCCCCTGAATCGAACGGAGAAAATGAAACGGGGCTTTAGCCCCTGCGGGTTTTTGGCTCAAAGCATCACAGCAAGAGAGACGAGAAAGCAATGGCAACGACAACCCCGAAGTTGGAAAAATATTTTGAAGCCTACGAAGACGTGCGCGCGCACGGCCTGGAGCGCGAGCCGGTGTGGCTGCAGCAGTTGCGTGAAGACGGCTGGGCGCGTTTCAGCGCCAGGGGATTTCCCTCCACGCACGACGAAGACTGGCGATTCACAAACCTCGCGGCCCTCGCGAAAACGCCCTTCCGCCGCGCAGCCAAAGGCGAATTCGCGGTTTCGCCCGCGCAGGTCAAGCCTTATCGCGTAGCGGGCGCTGCCTGCCAGTTGGTTTTCATCAACGGCCACTTCGCGCCCGAGCTTTCCGATCTCGGCAACCTGCCCGAAGGCCTGCTTGTGTGCTCGTTGGCAAAGGCCATCGACTGCGGCAGAGAAGGCTGCGCTCCCGAAGGCATCGAGCAGCATCTCGGCCGCTATGCCGACATGAGCCGCGACGTATTTACCGCGCTCAACACAGCGCTGTGGGAAGACGGCGCGTACCTGCGCATCCACCGCGGCGTAACGCTCGAGCAGCCAATCCATCTTTTGTATGTTTCCGCAGGCGCAGGCGCTGAAATCGCAACCCATCCCCGCACTTTGATCATTGCGGAGGACGCGAGCCAGGCCGCGATTGTCGAGGATTACGTCTCGCTCGGCAGCGAAGCCGCATTTTCCAATGCCGTCACCGAGCTCGCATCCGGGCAGGACGCCGTCATCTCGCACTTCCTCGTGGAGCGCGAGAATCTGGCCTCCTTCAACGTCTCCACGCTACGCATCGAACAGTCGCGCAGCGCCAATGTCGACTCGCACTCCATCCTGCTGGGTGGCGGACTGGTGCGCAACAACGTGCATCCCGTGCTCAACGGCGAAGGCGCGGAGTGTTTGATCAACGGCCTCTTCGTCGGCGCCGGGCGCCAACATATCGACAATTACATGTTGGTGGAGCACGCCCGGCCCCACTGCAACAGCCGCCAGTTCTACAACGGCATTCTCGCCGATCACGCGCGCGGCGTGTTTCACGGCCGCATCGTGGTACACAAGGACGCGCAGAAGACCGATGCCAAGCAGACCAACCGCAACCTGTTGCTCAGTGACAACGCGCGCATCGACACCAAGCCGCAGCTCGAAATCTACGCCGACGACGTGAAGTGCACGCACGGCGCAACCATCGGCCAGATCGACGAGGCGCACCTCTTCTACCTTCGTGCACGCGGCATTGCGGAAGCCGATGCGCGAATTTTCCTGCTCTACGCCTTCGCGGCCGAATGTCTCGATCGAATGAAAGATTCGGCGGCGCGTGACGTCGTCGAAGGCCTGATCAGGGAACGGCTGCACGAGCTGGCCAGTGCCGTGCAAGCTGCCGCGCCTGCCGCAGCCGAACAAGAGGAAGCGCAGAACTGGGAGGAAGTGGGATGAGCACCGCGTTACATCAGACCAATTTTGGTTCGGCGGCGCTGGACATTGAGCGAATCAAGCGTGATTTCCCCATCCTTGACCAGAAAATCCACGGCAAGAAGCTGGTCTATCTGGATAACGCTGCCACTTCGCAAAAGCCGCGCGCTGTCATCGACGCCCTCGTGCGTTATTACGAGCACGACAACGCCAATATCCATCGCGGTGTGCACACGCTGAGCGT
>Ga0326728_10025416_pt1 | contig 10602 bp, 8 predicted proteins | sample MB3enrmetagenome_FD_207602 | JGI IMG/M metagenome (GOLD analysis project Ga0326728, IMG submission 207602) | Lab enriched peat soil microbial communities from McLean, Ithaca, NY, United States - MB31MN | ecosystem: Environmental > Terrestrial > Soil > Wetlands > Peat | place: USA: New York...
GACGGTTCTTCCGCAAATACCTCGAGCAGGAGGCGCGCAACGCCCTGCGGGAGATGGGCTGCCGGTTTCCCGAAAACCTGAGTATGGAGGTCAAAGCGACCGTTGGGCTGCCGCGGCGCGGCGAGGAGTGGCTGGTGGTGGACGTCGCCTCGCAAGAGCAGCCGGGCGCCCTGGCCAGACCCACTGGAAAGCTGGTGGTGCGCGAGGGGAGCGCCAACGCGCCGGAGATTCGGCTTGAAAAAGCGAGGACCAATATCGGCCGGGTGGTAGACGTGTACCGCGCCGAGGGCCTGTCTCGCCGCAACGACCTGACATTTGCCGGGGACACCGAAATCAACCGCTCGGTATCGCGCGAGCATGCGCACATCGTGTTCGACAAAGCGGCGGGCGAGTACCGGCTGTTCAACGACCGCTGGTATCCCCGCGGAACGCGCGCGGGCGAGTGTGGCACGTGGGTGGTCCGCGACGGGATGAGCCTGGAAGTGCATCGCGATGCCCGGGGGGCGAAGCTGGAACCGGGCGATGAGATCCATTTCGGGCGCGCGGTGGTGATGTTCGAGATGGGGTGAAGCGCACCGGGAATCGCCGTTAACGCCCGCGCGGACCCTGTGTGGTTCGTGCCGAGACAGGGGCCACTTGCCGATTGTCCGGAGGTTTTGGCTGTTTGCCAAGGGTCTTTTCCATGACATCGCGAACCTGCTCCTGCTTGATATCTGCTTTTGCTTCAAGTCGTCTTGGAGGTATAAGTTCGAAGCCAGACTCATGGCCCCTTGAACCGGACCATGAGATCCGATATGCTGGAGCCACTTCCGATCTGATGAATTAATGGGCAAGGGAGGTCACCTCCATGTCGAATTCGCGCAGAAATTTCCTGCACTCCGGTGCGGCGCTCGCGGCCGGTCTGACAGGCGTAACATCTGCCTTGGAAGCGCAGGCCGGAAGGCCGCAGCCCAACCTGCCTCCCGGCGCTCCGCAAGCTCCGGTGCGGCAATCCGAGCCGCTCACGCCGGCCTCCGAGATCCAGGTCCCCAAGATGAAATTCGGCGGCGTGGAAATCAGCCGCATGGTCCTGGGCGTCAACCCCTTCTACGGCTTTGCCCATTACAACAACAACTTCGGCACGATCATGAAGGAGTGGTACACCCAGGACAAAGTCTGCGACGTGATGCACCAGGCCAACCGCTTCGGTATCAATGCCTTCAACTACGTCCACCTGGACAGGGGGCCGCAGGACTGGGCGCGCTTCGTGGCCGAGGGCGGCAAGATGCACCTCATTGCCCAGGTGACCGCCGGGGTCGACGTGGAAATGTTGGTCAAGACCCTCCACCCGGTGGGGCTCCAAAGGCAGGGCGAAGTGGTCGATACCGCCTACCAGAACGGCGAAATGGCAAGCGTCAAGGAGTGGTGCAAGAAGGTGCGGGATTTGGGAGTTCTGGTCGGGGTGGGCACGCACATCCCGGAAGTCATCGCACAAGTGGAGGAGGCGAACTGGGATGTCGATTTCTACGCCGGCTGCGTCTACAACCGGCGGCGCACCGAGGACCAATGGAAGAAGGTGCTGAACGGCGAGACGATGGAGCTGCCCGGCGACATCTACCTGAAGAGCGATCCGCCGCGCATGTATCAGGTAATGCGGCAGACCAGGAAACCCTGCTTCGCCTTCAAGATTTTGGCCGCCGGACGCTTCCCCGATCGCGGCATCGAGCAGGCCTTCCGTACCGCTTTCGAAAGCATCAAGCCCATTGACGGGGTTTATGTGGGCATGTTTCCCCGAGTCAAGGACGAGGTCCGCGAGAACGCGGAGATCGTTCACCGCATCCTCACGCATGCCTGACGAAAGGGGTATCCCCATGCCAAACTCGCGACGACAGTTTCTCGGCGCAGGCCTCTCGGCCGCGGTTGCCGGATCGGCCATTTCCTGCGGCGCGGGGCCCGGAGGGCACCACGGCGCCAGCCCCTGGCGCTTCTTCACCGCCGAAGAAGGCCGCACCGTGGATGCCATCTGTGAGCAAATCGTCCCGGCCGATCGCGACCCCGGCGCGAAAGAGGCGCGCGCGGTCAACTACATCGATATCCAGCTCACCCGGGCCTTCAAGCGATATCGGAAGGCGTATCGCGAGGGCATCGCCGCCGTGGATGCCGCCAGCCGCAAGAAGTTCGGCCGGCGTTTCGCGGAGCTGCCTGCCGGGCGGCAGACCGAAGTGCTCACCGATATTGAGAAGAGCTCCGCCGCGTTTTTCGAATTGATTCTGGCCCACACCCGCCAGGGCTTCTACGGCGACCCGCGCCATGGCGGCAATCGCAACAGGGTGAGCTGGAAGATGATCGGCGTGCCGTTCCCGCCGATCCGCGGCCGCGAGCACTACGACCAGCCAAAGGTGGGATGAATCCATGGCTTTGAAACACGTAAACGCGCTGATTGTGGGCGCCGGCGCCGGAGGCGGGGTGGTGGCTAAGGAACTGGCCACCGCCGGTCTGAGCGTGGTTCTGCTGGAGCGCGGCAACTGGTATTCCGCCGCCGATTGCCGCAAAGACGATCTCCGCAATCAGCGAACTACCGTGCTCGGCAACGCATTCGGTCCCGATGAAGACCGCAATCCGCGCGTGCTGGTAGACGATCGCGGAGAAAGTATCGTCTGGCCCAGTGAGAGCGGCTACAGCAACAACGCCGCCTGCGTAGGCGGCGGCACCTTCAGTTACGGCGCGCAGGCGTGGCGCTACGTGGAAAAAGACTTCCGCATGCGCTCCACCTACGGAGTGGTGGCGGGAAGCACGCTCGAAGACTGGCCCATCGGTTATTCCGATCTCGAACCCTATTATGAGAAGGCGGAGGGGGAGTTGGGCGTCTCCGGCGATGTTTCCAACAACATCTTCCAGGCGCACCGCAACCAGGGCCTGCCCATGCCGCCGCTATCGCCAAACAAGGAGTACCAGATCCTGCTCCCTGCCGCCAAACGCCTGGGCTGGCACCCGTTCGATCTGCCCATGCTGCGCAACTCGGTGCCTTACAACGGCCGGTGCGCCTGCATGCGGTGCCGCTGGTGCGTGGGTTTTGCCTGCGAGGTTAACGCCCGCACCGGTACCCACAACACAGTGATCCCCGCGGCTCTGGCCACCGGGAATTGCGAGGTCCGCACCGCCTCGATGACCCGCGAGATCCTTCTCGACGATCGCGGCCAGGCCAGCGGCGTAGCCTACTTCGACGGCAACGACCGGTTCCAGCGGCAGACTGCCGACCTGGTGATTGTCTCCTGCGGAGCCGTCGAATCCGCCCGTCTGCTGCTCAATACCAGACACCGGCTGTTCCCCAACGGCCTGGGCAATCGCTACGACTGGGTAGGACGGAATCTTCACGCCCATACCTACCCTGCCGCCACCGGCCTGTTCGACTACGACACCTACGATGACATCGGCCCCGGCGCCTCCATCGCGATCTGCGATTTCAACCACGGCAACCCCGGCCTCGCCGGAGGCGGCATGCTCGCCAACGAGTTCATCCGGCTGCCGTACCAGTTCATGAACCAGGTTCCGCCGTGGGTGCCGCGTTGGGGGCGGACGCACAAAGATTTCGTGCGAACCGCCTACAAGCGGACCGTGACCATCATGGGTCCGGTGCAGGAGATGCCGATGTTCGACGCCCGCGTCGAGGTAGATCCGAAAGTGAAAGACTACTGGGGCATTCCCGTGGCGCGCCTGTCCGGGAAGAAGCACCCACACACACTCGAAATCGCGCGATTCGTGGCGGGTAAAGCCGAAACGTGGTTGCAGGAGGCCGGCGCGGTTCAAACCTGGCGGCGCATGCCCGGCCCGTCGTTGAGCGGGGGCCAGCATCAGGCCGGAACCTGCCGCATGGGCAACGATCCCAAGACCTCCGTAGTCGACGCGGATTGCCGGCTGCACGACGTGGATAACGTGTATGTCATCGACGCCAGCGTCCACGTTACCAACGGCGGGTTCAACCCGGCGCTGACGATCTTCGCCAATGCGTATCGCTCGGCCCATCACCTGCTGGAGGCATGGAAAGGCTCGAAGGTGCGCTCGTGAAGAAGATCCTGCTCATATCCGCGCTCCTCATCGCGGCGCTGGTTCTGCTGGCGCCGGGAGCCAGCTTCTATTACGAAACGGGCGGCGGCCGGCGCTGCACCGGTTGCCACGAAATGCAGGAGGTCTACGACCAATGGCATTCCTCTCCGCACCGCGGCGTCGGCTGTGAAAAGTGCCATGGCTGGGCGCTCACGCTCGAAATGTCATTTCACCTGAACAATGCGGCGCGCGCCTGGCTTCACCTGCGCGGCGACCTGCCGGAGCAGGTCCGCTTCCCGCATAAACATGTGCAGGCCATCCAGGAGCCCTGCCAGAGTTGTCACCGCCAGGAGTTTGCCTCCTGGCAGGCCGGGCCGCACAGCGCCACCTACACGCGCATCTTTCTCGATAAGAAGCACAACACCGGGAACATGCCGATGGACGATTGCCTGCGCTGCCACGGCGCCTTCTTCGAAGGCGGCATCGGCGATCTGGTCAGCCCCGTCAGCCGCACCGGCCCGTGGCGCCTGGTGCCCGCGGAATTGGCGAATATGCCGAGCATGCCCTGCCTGAACTGCCACCAGATGCATCGCCAGGGACCGCAATTGCGGAAGACCGATGTGGCGGGCCGCGTTCCCGGCCCGTTGCAGGAGATCACGCGCCCTTCGCTGGCCTTCTTCGACCGTCGCACCCAGCAGCACATTCCGCTTCAGGACCTGCCCCTGCCCGTGATGCTGGAAGGGACCCGCGCTGTGAGAATGAGCCGGGACCAGCGCCAGGCCCTGTGTTACCAGTGTCACGCGCCTGTTGCCAACATGCAGGTGGCGAGCGGTGACGATCGCACCGGCCTCGGCGTCCATGAGGGTATCAGTTGCCTGGCGTGCCACGCGCAGCACGGCGAGCAGACCAGGGCATCCTGCGCATCCTGCCATCCCAAAATGTCTAACTGCGGTTTGGACGTGGAGAAAATGGATACCACGTTCAAATCCACGGACAGCAAGCACAACATCCACTGGGTGAAGTGCGCCGACTGTCATACCAAGGGAGTTCCCAAGAAGAAGGAGAAGATCTCGTGAGTAAGGTTGGGCCTATGCCACATCGCCAGTTTCTCCGGTCTGCGCTGGCGGCGACCGGCGTGCCTTTCCAGCCTGGCGGGTCTGGGCCGATGGTATTGAGCGGGTCCTCGCCCAGCAGACCCGGTGGGATCGCGAGCGGGCAGCCATGGTGAACCTTCTCCGTCGACTCGGAGAGATTCCATTACCTTAGCGGTGGAGGCGCTCGCCATTCTTCGGCGGGCCAGGCGTGAGACATTTCTGCGTGACTTGCTTGGCGTGCCAGCGCCACTATCCGAGTGCCGGCGCATTCCGGAAAACTCTCGGGCGGCGAAGGCGGCCTGAGCTTGCGCCGGGGTGCTCGCAAGACGGCCATTGGCAGTTTCGAGCCTACTTCCGCGGCTTATAGGTTTTGCTGAAGTTGTTGCGGGTGTTGGTGACGGTAAACGTGCCATCCCGCTGGACGGAGATTTTGATCCACTTGCCATCCGGGCTGCCCTCTATGTTGGCGATGTAGTCCGGCTTCGTATTGGCCTTCTCTCCGCCCGCGATCAAATAGTGCGCTTGCCAGTAATCCTCCAGCCCAGGCGACGATTCGACAGTTTGGAACGTCTCCGCCGTGGCGCCCTTTCTCGCTCCATTGTCCGCGATCACCACCCGCGGACGGAGCGCGTGCACCATTACCGGCGAGTTGGCGTTGTTCATACCGTGATTGGCAGTCATATAGAGGTCCACTGTGCCTACGCGATTGACCGGGCAAAACAGCTCGCGATCCTTGTTCCAGGTCAGATCGGCCGGGTCCAGCATCCGGAACCTGCCATACGTGACCAGAAGCGTAATCGCCTGGGAGTTTTCGTTGGTGTCGTGGTTGTCTAGGATTCCGCGCTCATCCAGCCCCCAGACCTTGCGGGGGGTCGTGTCGCAAGCCGGATTCGGCTGGCCCGCCCCCTTCAGCGGGGCCGTGATCGCCTTTCCCGCCGCCATCACCACCAGTGCGTCGAATCCCTTGATGGGAATTCTGTCGCCGGCCTTCACGACGATGTGCTTGCCCTTGGCCGCGAGGGCCATGTACGCGTCCACGTTCTTGGTATATCCGGAATCGTTCAGTTGAACGTTCGCGCCGTGGTCCACGAAGGTTACCATGGGCACGCGCGCCTCCAGCGCGGGGACACCGCCCACATGGTCGCCATCGTAGTGCGATACCACCATATAGTCGATCTGCTTAACACCGGCGGCCTTACAGGCTTCCACGATGCGGTTCACCTCACGGCCGCCACCAGTGTCGATAACCATACTCTGGCCGGAGGGCGAAACCAGCAAAAGCGACTTCCCTCCTTCCACATCGATGACATACATGTCGAGCGTCTTGGCCGCTGACAGGGCCGAGACCATCAGGAGAACAACTGCCGCAGTTTGAATGAGTCTCATTGTCGAGCTCTTATCGATCATCCAGGATCTCCATTTGGGCTTCCTGGCCGCCTTCGATTCTACACCCAGCCGCCTCCGTGGGAGACTTCTTCCAAATTCTTCCATCCGGAGCTACTCCGGCGGCACAGGAAGGGGCCATCTTTGGCGCCTCCTGGTGCGCAAAACCTGGAGGCGCCTCAACTCAAGCGATTTCTGGGTAACCTATCCGTCCCCCTCCTCCCTGCCTCGGTCTTCTTCCCCTGCCACCGCGCCCTATCCGGTAGCCGTCGGCAGAGCCGCAATGCGCCCCACCATAGCTCCAGCAGCACCAGCCACCCGCCGCAGATTCCAGCCACAACCCCGCACAATCGAGCAGCACTCCTCGCATAAGCCACGACTTGCCGCCGCCGCAGCGTGGAGAGCGGAAGCCATCCGGCCATCGCGGGCGGACCAAATACGCCCGGCAGGCCGCCTCGGTGGCAAAAGTGGCTTCCAATTCCGTCGGATTTCGAGGGTATTCCTCCACCACGCCTGCATACTGCCCATTGCGGTCACCTGAGTCAAGCAGATACCCACCTTGCGCGTTTATGAGATGCGCGATCAGGCGATTGCTCTCGGAGCCGAGGCCACTGCCGAAATGGAAGCCGTCGTCAGGCAGCGTAAGACGGCCTGATCAGACCAGCACCGCGGGCGTCGAGAGGCGCAGCCGCTCCGCCGCGCGGGAAAAGCTGATAAGCTCCGCAAGCGCGCCAAATCCACGCCCCCGCCTCATTTGGTCTGCGTGATCCCGCGATCGACTGCCGATCACCGCGCCAGGAACCGCGGGCAGTACGGGGACGGCACGTCCACCGGCTGCCCGGTCGGCGTCAGCTTTCCAGTTTGCTGGTCGATGCGGAACACCATCGCGGTGTTGCTGTCGTGATTCGTCACCAGCAACCAGTGTGCGGTGGGGTCCATGTCGAAGTTGCGCGGCGTCTTGCCACCCGAAGGAACGTCCTGGATCAGTGTCAGCCGCCCGGTCTTCGCGTCCACCGAGAAGACGGCGATACTGTCGCGCCCGCGATTCGACGCGTACACGAACTTGCCACTCGGATGCACCTGTATCTCCGCGCACGCGCTCTTGCCCTGGAAATCCTTCGGCAAGGTCGACACGGTCTGCACTTCGGACAGGGCGCCGCGCTTGGTATCCCAATTGAACAGCATGATGGTGCTGCCCGCCTCCGTAAGCACGTAAAGCCAGCGCCCGTTGGGGTGAAATGCCACGTGCCGTGGGTTCGCTCCCGGAGCCGCCTTCACGAACGGCGGATCGTTGGGCGCGAGCGACCCGTCCTTCACATTGAACTTGTAGACGAATAGCCGATCCAGCCCCGTGTCCCCCACCAGGGCAAAGCGGTTGCTGGGATCCACCCGAATCGAGTGCGGGTGAGCCTGTACTTGCGGCTGCGGGTTCGCGCCGTGGTCCGTGTGCTGCACGAAGGCGGTGCGCTCTCCCAGGCTCCCATCGGGCGCGAGCGCCCATACCGCGATGTTGCCGCCGTCATAGTTGGCGACGAGAACATAGTGCCCAGTCCGGTCGAGGCTGATGTAACTGGGGTCCCCGCCGCCGCTGGGCTTCTGGTTGATCAGCTTCAGTTGCGCGGTGGCCGGATCGATCGAATACGCGCTCACGAATCCCGTCGAGTTGCAGGAGTACAAGCGGCGGCCGCCCGGCGCGATCACGAAATAGGCCGGCGCGGGAGTTTCCAACAGGAACTCAGGCTCGCTCAGCGCGCCCGTCACAGTGTCGAAATGGGAAACCGAAAAACCTTTGCCGGGCCCCGCCGTATGGGTGCCGAAATAAACCGTCAGGTCCGCCGCGGCCGCCGGCAAGAGAGCCAGGGCGATCCAAGCGGCCGCCGCCAGCAATGAGATTGCTCGATATCTCTTGATCATCATGCTCTGACTTCCTTTTTCGTCCGAACGCCACCAGCTTGCTCTCGATTTCCAACCAATATACACCCAATCGCCTCAGGGGACCTGCTCCGGCGGCCCGGCGGCGCCACCTTTTCGCCCTTCCAGGACCATTGCCGCTTCCAGCACGGAAACCGCCGAGACCGGACGGCGGGAGGATTGCTCGATCAGCGAGGCGAACTCAGTCCTCTCCGCCTCATCTTGAAGTACGGCAAGAACCGCAGCGGTGTCTATGGTCATCGCGTCGGCACTCCCGACTCGTCGTAACCGAGGATCTCATCGGCGCTGAGGGGCGACACGACCGGCCGTTTTGCGCAGCGCAACGCGATCGCATTGAGTTCGCCGGCCAGGGAACGTGCCGAGCGGGCGCGACGGAGCCGCTCTTGCTTCTCCGCCACTGCGGCCCGAACGGCTTCCGTCAGCGTTTCCCCCGTGAGTTCCGCCAGCTTGCGGGCGAGGAATTCGGCTTGGTCGTGCTGGATGCCGATCGGCAATTCCAATTCGTAAATCTGTTAAAATGTGGCGGTCGAGAGCGGCGCACTCGCAGTAGGCTATTGCGACCGCCGCGGCGCGTCGTCCGCACGGGCCGGCATCCGGCAATCGAGGATCGAAATGAATCTGCATCCTATCGATATCGCGATCATTCTGGTTTATCTTCTGACTTCCGTACTGGTGGGCTACTGGGTGTCGCACCGGGCATCCAGGGACATGAAGGCCTATTTCCTGGGCGGAAACACACTGCCCTGGTATCTTCTGGGCGTTTCGAATGCATCCGGCATGTTCGATATTGCCGGCACCATGTGGCTAGTCTACCTGCTGTTCATCTATGGGCTGAAGAGCGTCTGGATCCCCTGGCTCTGGCCGGTCTTCAACCAGATTTTTCTCATGGTCTACCTCTCCTCTTGGCTGCGCCGTTCCAATGTCATGACCGGCGCCGAATGGATTACCACCCGCTTCGGCAAGGGCCGCGGTGCTCGCCTGTCGCACATTATCGTTGTGATCTTCGCCCTGGTGAGCGTCACCGGATTCCTGACGTACGCCTTCAAAGGCATCGGCAAGTTCGCCACGGATTTCCTTCCCTGGCACCTCTCCGCTAATGAGTACGCTCTGATCCTGATGGGCATCACGACCTTCTACGTGGTGAAAGGCGGTATGTTCAGTGTGGTGATCACTGAGGTGCTGCAGTTCTGCATCCTGTCGGTCGCATCCGTCGCCATCGGCATCATCGCCATCGCCCGCGTTTCTCCCGAAGCCCTGCGGCGTGCGATTCCGGCCGGCTGGGAAAACATCTTCTTTGGGTGGCACCTCAATATGGATTGGTCCAAGCTGTTGCCCGCGGCCAACGGCAAGATACTGGAGGACGGGTACGCCATCTTCGGCGCCTTCTTCATGATGATGCTTTTTAAAGGCATCCTGCTCAGCGCCGCCGGACCCGCTCCGAACTATGACATGCAGCGCATTCTCTCCACCAAGAATCCGCGCGAGGCCTCCCTGATGAGCGCCATGGTGAACGTAGTTCTCAACGTTCCGCGCTACTTCATGATCTCCGGACTCACCATTCTGGCACTGGTCTTTTATGCCGATAGGATCCGCGCCATGGGCTCGAACATGGATTTCGAAATGGTGCTGCCGGATGCACTCAGTAACTTCGTGCCGGTGGGTTTGGTGGGACTGCTGATCGCCGGCCTGCTGGCTGCCTTCATGTCGAACTTCGCCGCCACCGTGAACGCCGCGCCGCCGTATATCGTCAACGATCTCTACAAGCGTTTCATCAATCCCGATGCCAGCCAGCGAACTTGCGTGCGGATGAGCTACGCGGCCTCTTTCGGCGTGGTGGTCCTGGGAGTTACATTTGGCTGGTTCGTGGGATCGATCGACGAAGTCATCAAGTGGATCGTGTCGGCGTTATGGGGCGGCTACACGGCCTCCAACGTTCTGAAATGGTATTGGTGGCGGTTCAACGGTTACGGCTACTTCGGGGGCATGGTGACCGGCATTGGCGCTGCCATGGTAGTTCCCTTCGCGCTGCCCAGCATTTCGGCCCTCAATTCCTTTCCGATTATCCTGGGGATCTCTCTGATCGGCGCCATCGTAGGTACCTTGACGACCGCTCCCGACGAGACCGAGGTCCTGAAGAATTTCTACAAGCGCGTGCGGCCATGGGGCTTCA
>Ga0326728_10025417_pt1 | contig 10602 bp, 7 predicted proteins | sample MB3enrmetagenome_FD_207602 | JGI IMG/M metagenome (GOLD analysis project Ga0326728, IMG submission 207602) | Lab enriched peat soil microbial communities from McLean, Ithaca, NY, United States - MB31MN | ecosystem: Environmental > Terrestrial > Soil > Wetlands > Peat | place: USA: New York...
CGCTCTGCGCAGCCTTCTCACCATTTTCTTCGTTCTACTCCTTACTGGAAGCGCTGAAAACGGGACCCCAAAAGACTTGGTTTCACCCCACATGGGAAGTAATCTTCCACTGGAACATGGTAAATCATTTCGCACTTTGTGCAAAGATTTACACATTTGCGGAACTATTCGCACATCTTTGGTTAACCCCTTGCAGGACTCTCTTGCCGCAATGGAAGACGATTCGCGGCCGATTCGCCACGTTAGGACAAGCAGCTCTCCTGCCACGGGAGTTTCAAGCATACTTCGCTGCTTCGATTCAAAGTCCGGCCTGGCGCGCTCGCCGTTACCGAGTTTGGCCCCGGAATTGCAACCAGGAACGAAAGGAACCCACTCTCAATTGGAGAGAGAATGGCTCGGATACGCGCAGCTGAATTCGTCGATATTCGCGATCTGCCTCCGATGAATGTGATCTTCGGACAGTCGCCGATGATGGCTCTCGCCCGCCAGAAGCTGGATCGAACTGCCGACTCAACTGTCCCGATTCTCTTGCAGGGTGAAAGCGGGACGGGCAAGGACATTATCGCCAAGCTGCTGCATGCGCGGTCCCGTCGATCGAAGGCTGCCTGGGTGAAGGTAACGTGCCCGGCCATTCCGCACTCGCTCATCGAGTCGGAGTTGTTCGGCTACGAAAGAGGAGCCTTCACCGGCGCGTATGGCACCAAGCGCGGCCGCGTGGAACTTGCCCATCTGGGAACCCTCTTTTTGGATGAAGTAGGCAGCCTGGACCTGTCGGTGCAGGCCAAATTGCTGCAAGTGCTCCAAGATGGCAGCTTCATGCGCGTCGGAGCGCAGGAGGCCCGGCGAGTGAATACGCGGATCGTCTGCGCGGCCAACGGAAACCTGCGGCAACACACCGAGGATGGAACCTTCCGGCTGGACTTGTTCTACCGCATCAATGCGGTGACCATCGATTTGCCGCCATTGCGCCAACGAGCCGCCGACATACCGGTTCTGATCGACTACTTTCTGGCGCAACACTCGAAGGGATACCGTCTCAACCCCAAGCCGCTCTCGCGCGAGATCATTCGCCTGATGAAGCGCTACCACTGGCCGGGAAACATCCGCCAGCTCGAGAACATGATCAGCAGCTACGTCCTGATCGGCAGCGAGGAGGCCCTGGCGGCGGAGTTGGCTACCTACACCCCGGCGAGCCTGATCCCGGAGATCGATCTGGCCCACCCCATCTCGCTCAAGGAGATTACCAGGGCCGCCACGCGAGAACTGGAGCGGGAAATCGTGATGAAGGTGCTGCAAGCCCATGGCCGAAGCCGCCGCAAGACGGCCAAGTGGCTCAATATCAGCTACAGATCGCTGCTCTATAAGCTGCAGGAATCGAAGGCCAGCGAACCGCCAGTCGAGCCGGCGAAGGCCGGGCCTTCGGATGCGGCGTCCAACTGATCGCCGCGCGCTGAAGAGAAACAAGCCACGAAGCGCCGCGCGAGCGGCGTCTTGCGGCCGAGCAGGAATGGCCCGCCGCCGAATCCCGGTTTCGCGAGCAGTTGCAGTGACGGCAGCTTCCGCGCCTCCCGCCGAAACCTGTTCCCTACAAACTGCTACACACTCCCATGCGGCCAGCCGCTACTTTTGCTGCGGCTGGGCCGGTGCTGCGGGTGCTGCCGGGGCAGCCGGAACCGCCGGCTGGGCAGGGGCGGCCGGTGGCGCAGGAGCTGCCGGAGCGGCTGGCGGCGCGGGCCTTGGAGCCGCTGCCGGGAAGAGCGCCGTGCCTTGACCTGCCGAAGTCCCTGCCGAACCAGGCGGCATCGGCGCCGCGCCGGGTGCTGGTGGTGCGCCAGGCTGGGCCGGGGCCGGTGGCGCTCCCGGAGCGCCGGGCATTGGACGAGCACCCATCGGCGGGCGCATCATCCCAGGCGGCATACCGGGGCGCTGAGGCGGCGGAGGAGGTTCCGTCACATCGACCAGTTCGACATCGAGAATGAGATCGGACCTGGCGGGAATGGCCGGATGGCTGGCATCGCGCGCCGGGATCGCCCGCTCCCCCAGTCCCAACTGCCAGGGAATGAAGATGCGGCGCTTCCCGCCAGCTTTCATGCCCTCAAAGCCCAACTCCCATCCGAGAAGTGGACCGCCCTGTCCCATGACCAACCCCGATGGCACCGGATCGCCCTGGAGCGGCTTGCCGTCGCTGCTCATCACCGGCTTGCCGTCTTTATCCTTGAGCGGCGGCCGGGGATGGTCGTCGGTGGAATCGATTTTGTGGCCATCGGCCTTGGCCCACAACGTGTAGTTGTAACTAAGGAACTTCTTGGGTTCAACCGGAGCTCCGGCGCCGATCTTGATCTCCTGGTACTGCAGGGCAACCGTGTAGAGGGTCCTCTTGACGGTTTTGACCGCTGGAATCCCGGGAGCGGGAACCCCGAAGGGCAGCTTGGCGGCGGCGGCCGCGGGCTTGGCAGCGGTTGAGACGGCCTGTGCCGGCGCTGCGGCCGGTTTGGCAGCCGTCGCGGCGGGCTTGGCAGCGGTTGCGGTTGCCGGCTTGGCAGCGGTTGCGGTTGCCGGCTTGGCTGTGGTTGCTGCGGGCTGCGCCGGGGCGGTAGCCGGCTGGGCAGGGGTTTGGGCGCTTGCGGCAGCGGTGGTGGCCGCCATCAACAGAATCAAAGCAGCAATTCTCATGGTTGGACTCGTCTCCAGCTTGGTTCTTGACAAAAGTGTATCAGGCCCCCCGCCCATGGATCACCTTGCCAGCAAACCCGCCAGCAGCGCCGTCCTTGGGGCCAGGTGCTCGATCAGGACCGATTCATGGCCGGCGTGCGCACCCTCGCCCACGGCGCCCATGCCGTCCAGCGTGGGAATGCCCAGCGCGGAGGTGAAGTTGCCGTCGGAGGCGCCGCCGGTGGAGGCTTCCTCCAGCGTGAAGCCCAGTTCCGCGGCCAGCGTTCTTGCCTGCCGGTAGAGCCGCACGGTCGCGCCGGTGCGCTCCATCGGCGGGCGGTTGAGGCCGCCGGTCACGGTGAGCCGACAGCGCTCATTGACGGGCTTGAGCGCGGCAAACTTCCGCCCGATGCGCTCGCCGTCCGCTTTGCGGGCAATGCGCACATCCACCTCCGCCCATGCCTGGGCGGGAATCACGTTGGTCCTGGTCCCGCCGTCGGCCAGGCCGACGCTCACCGTCAAACCGCGCTTGAGATCGGTCCAGCCGCTCACCGTTTCCACCACGCGGGCCAGCTCATGAATGGCATTCGCCCCTTTCTCAAAGTCCACTCCGGCATGGGCGGCCACGCCCGTCACGCCGATTCGCCAGGCGCCGGCGCCCTTGCGCGCGGTCTTGCAGGCCAGCCCCTGCGCCGGCTCCAGCACGTAAACGGCGGCGCACCTGGCTGCCAGCCGCTCGATGATGGGCCGCGAGACCGGGCTGCCCACCTCCTCGTCGCTCGTCAACAGCAGCACAATCTCCCAGCTCATGAGACCGGCCTCGGCGAGCATCTCGATGGCGGTGAAGGCCATGGCCACGCCGGCCTTCATATCCAGAGCGCCGGGCCCCCACAGCCGGCCTTCCGCCAGACGGCAAGGCATGGTCCTGAGCGTTCCGACCGGCCATACCGTATCCAGATGGCCGAGAAGCAGAATACATCGCTGCGCGCTTCGATCCTCTTCCGCGTTCTTGCCGGATCGAGCGGGCTTTGGCCCGAAGCGCGCTTCGAGCAGATCGCCAAAGCCGTCCGCCGCGACGGAGCGGTGGAGCTTCACGCGCCCGCCCAGTGCCTTGGCATGAGCGGCGGCAAGCGCCACACAGGCATCCACGGCTGCCTTATCGTCAGATGGCGACTCCGCCCGCACTAGTTTCCGAATCAGGTCGAGAAGCGCGGTCTGCTTGCGCCGCGCTCCGGCCAGCAGAGCGCGCATGGGAATGGGCGGATGGTCGGCAGCGTGCATCGGAGACCCTTTCAAGGCCATTCTAGAATCTGGCCCCGAGGCAATGCGCCGGGGCAGCGGATTTGAAGAAGCGCCGTGCTGCGAAGGACATTTCTCTGCGGAAAAGGGGCCCGAATGAGGCTTTTGTTGAGCAGAAACCGCGGTTTTTCAGGGGGTTCTGTTTACTGATAAGTACCTGGTACGCTCCTCTCATGTTGTTGATTCTGTGCCACTTGAACGAAATACGCCTCCCGAGAAACCGGGGGTTTGGGGGGGGAGGAGAAGCGGTTTCCTGGGAGAAGAGAAGGCGAACACGGCTAGGGACTAAGGGACTAGGGACTGAGGGACTAGGGACTAAAGGAGCCGGGGGCGGGATTGAGAGCACTGGTGATCGGGGGGTGGTCATTTGGGCCTCGGGTTTGGGACTGATTCCATTGTGCGCCGGAGGAGGGCTATTGTCTGCAAGGAGCGGCCGGCATTTCCGAAGTTCTACGCCGCGGCGGACGGGAGCTGGGCAAATGGAGAAGCAAGGCGGTTCAATCGCACATCTCGGAAGCGAGATGCGGGGCACGCGCAGAGGCTCGGCCAGGGTTGGGCGAGGAAGGATCACAGGCGAACGAAGCAAGGATACATTGCTCCGGCGCTATGGGTTCGGATTCCGGCTGTATCGCTCCAGCATGGCGGAGGAGATCTCCGCGCTGGCCGGCCAGTGGCCGCGCCTTTGTCCGGCATGAGTTTCATAGCGATCGAGATGATCCGGGTCGGGCTGGACCACGTGGCCGTTCTCCAGGAAGAGCAGGCCAGCTTTGTCGGTGGGCATGCGGGCGACAAAGGCTTCGGCTTGCTCAAGGGCGGCGCGGAGGCGGGCCAGGACGGCTACCGGATCGATGGGTTCGGCGGTTACCAGCGCCTTCCAGTCGGCGGCCGAATGGCGGGCATTGCGGCGAATCTCAGCGATAAGGCCCTCCGGCGTGAAGCCCGGCGACTTGTCTACCGCAGCCCACACGATGGCGCCAAGCGGAAGGATGGTTTCGTGTGTGGTCACTAGATCCACGATGTCGCGCACCTCGCGCCGCCCGGCAGCGGCCATGGCCTTGTTCATAGCCAGGTCCGCGGGATGGAGGACGTAGCCGAAGACCTCATCTTTCTCCGCGGGGAAGAAACGGTAATCGCTGTCGGCCACCCATTCCAAACGAGTGGATTCATTCCCCGAGACGATCTGGGCGGTGTGAATCGAGGGAAGCTGGCGCAGCCAGGTGACGGCGTAGCCCGCTGCTCGCAGTGCACTGACGTCGTCGAGAGCGGCGGCGGCGACGCGCTCCTCGCGGTCGTGGAAGACGTCGATGTCGCCGGAGTAGCGCAGGGTGTTGCGGTTCAACGGCGTCGAGCCTCCAATAAAGCTCTCCGGATCGCGGTGGGAAGCGAGCAGCCGGAGAATATCGACTTGGAGATTAGACAGAGGCATGACAGGCTTGCTCGATCCGCTCGGCGAGACCGCGGGCGACCAGATCGCCCTCGATGCGCAATGCGCGCGCGACGACCAGCGCATCTTCGGGGGACGGTGAATCGAAGCGGCGGAAGTTCCACAATGCCTGCGCGCCATACTCCGCGAAGGCCTGCCTGTAGAGGGTCACGTATTCGGGTTGGATCGCTTCTGTCCTCATGAGATACTGCCCTGCTGCCATTATGAACGCGGCAGTACAGACCGGCAAGTCTCCGAGAACAGGAGGAACCCAATAGCCCCAGCGGTCGCTCTCTCTGGAGTCCACGCCGGACGGTGAAACTCAGCAGCGCACAATCTTGGGCGAATCGATGCCTTTGGTGGCGTTGCGCGTATCGACGACCAACTGCGACTGCTCGACGATGGCGCTGTAGTCGTAGCTGGAATGGTCGGTGACGATGACGACGGCGTCGTATTGGGGCAGATCGTCGAGCGGAGCGCTGGTCATGTTCAGGTCGTAGTGGCGGCCGCGGCCCACGGTGGGGAAGTAGGGATCGTTGTAGGCCACCATGGCGCCCCGCTCGCGCAGCAGCTCGATGACGGTGAGCGAGGGAGACTCGCGCAGGTCGTCGATGTCGCGCTTGTAGGCCAGGCCCAGGACCAGGATTTTGGCGCCTTTGATCGACTTGCGGCGTTCGTTGAGGCCGGCGGCCAGGTTCTCGAGGACGAAGTAGGGCATGGCCATGTTGATCTCGCCGGCCAGCTCGATGAAGCGGGTGCGGAAGTCGAACTCACGGGCCTTCCAGGAGAGATAAAAGGGATCGATGGGGATGCAGTGGCCGCCGAGGCCGGGGCCGGGATAGAAGGCCTGGAAGCCGAAGGGCTTGGTCTTGGCGGCGTCGATCACCTCGTGAATGTCGATGCCCATTCTCATGCACAACTGCTTCAGCTCGTTGACCAGGGCGATGTTGACGCAGCGATAGATGTTTTCGAGCAGCTTGGTCATCTCGGCGGCCGCGGGGCTGGAGACGGGGACGATACGGCGGAAGATGGCGCCGTACATGGCGGAGGCCAGTTCCGCGGCGGCCGGCCCGCAGCCGCCCACGACCTTGGGAATGTCGGGCCGGGCCACGGTGTCGTTGCCGGGATCCTCGCGCTCGGGCGAAAAGACGACGTGGATGCCGGGCTCATCGAGCGCGCGCGCAACCTTCAGGCCGAGCGGGTTGCCGGCCTCGAGCAGCGGCACCACCACCTCTTCCGTGGTGCCGGGATAGGTGGTGCTTTCCAGCACGATCAACTGGCCCTCGTGAATGTGAGGAGCGATCGACCTGACCGTCCCGGTCACATAGCTCAGGTCGGGTTCATGGTGCTCATCAAGCGGCGTGGGCACGCAGATGATGACCGCGTCCATGGCGGCGATCTCAGAGTAATCCGTGGTGGCGCGGAAGCCCGCCTGCTGCGCCTCCTGGATGGCGGCGGGGAGAATGCGCACGATGTAGGAGCCGCCGGCGTTGAGGGCGGCAACCTTGTCCGGCGCAATATCGAAGCCGGTCACGCGGAAGCGCTGGCCGCTGAAGAGAAGCGCCAAGGGCAGGCCGACATAACCCATCCCGACGATCCCGATGCGGGCCTCGCGGGTTTCGATCTTGCGCTTGAGATCGGCCAGGCGGCAGGGAGCGGAAGTTGCCATAGCCTTCATGGTAAGGCATCGCGGAGACAGAGCGCCGGGTTCAGGGGTGGACTGGAGCTGTTCGGCGCGGTTACGAAGGGATCAACGCGGATTGCATCCTTTGGAGCGCGGCAGGGAATCGGCCTACTATTGTTTAGAGCGGTTCCACAATTCACGTGCCCTTTCCGGCATTGAGCAAGGTTGCATTTTCTTGAGGAAAATGCCCCTTGAGCGCAGTGGTTTCGGGGTGCAGCAATTGTGGAACCGCTATGGGGTGCGGCCCTTTGAGAGGATGCCGCGCATCCGGACCTTAAGGGAGGGTGTTCTTGGGAAAGTATCTTGTTACCGGAGTTGCGGGCTTCATCGGGCGGTCGATTGCCGCGGAGTTGCTCAGCCGGGGTGAGACGGTGCGCGGCATCGACAGTTTCATTACCGGCAAGCGGGCCAATCTGGCCGGCCTGGAGGCGATGGAGTTCATCGAAGGCGACCTGGCCGATGCGGCTGCCTGCGCGCGAGCCTGCGCGGGTGTGGAGATCGTCTTCCACGAGGCGGCGCTGGCCTCGGTTCCGCGTTCGGTGGCCGATCCCGTGGCCACGAATGTGAACTGCGTGGACGCGACGCTCAACCTGCTGGTGGCCGCGCGGCAGGCGGGGGTGCGGCGGGTGGTCTACGCCGGCTCCTCTTCGGTTTACGGCGATGCGCCCACCCTGCCCAAGCGCGAGGAGATGCTGCCCAACCCCATCTCTCCGTATGCGGCGGCCAAGCTGGCCGGCGAGCATTACATGCGCGTCTTTACGCGCGTCTACGGGCTGGAGACGGTGACGCTGCGCTACTTCAACGTCTTTGGCCCCTACCAGGACCCCAACTCGCAGTACTCGGGCGTGCTGGCCATCTTCTGCCGCAAGATGCTGGCCGGCGAGCAGCCCACCATCTATGGCGATGGCGAGCAGAACCGGGACTTCACCTACATCGACAATGTGGTCCACGCCAATCTGCTGGCCGCGGCGGCGCCGGCCGCGAAGGTTTCAGGGCAGATGATGAACGCGGCCACCGGCACGCGCATTACGCTGAACGCGACCTTCGGGATTCTGCGTGAGCTGACCGGGTACAGCGGCAGGCCGGCCTACGCGCAAGCGCGCGCCGGGGACATACGCGACTCGCTGGCCGATATTCGGCTGGCCGGGGAACTGCTGGGCTACCAGCCGATCGTCGATTTCCCCGAGGGGCTGCGCCGGACGGTGGAGTGGTATCGCGCCGGAGGCGGAGTCGAGTAGAGGCCAGCTCCTAAGCGCCATTCAAACCGCGCAGGGCGTCCCTCAGGGGCTAAGGCCACCTGTCTTATTGAGCGTTTTGCGGCACGGCTAAAGAGGCTGCTGAAAAAGGCCTGCGTTTGGCCGAAGTACCCGAAGAAGTTGCCGCAGGGGCTAAAGCCCCTGTTGATTTTGCGGCCCTTGCGGCACGACTGAAGTCGTGCCCTGGTTACAAAACCAAGCGTGAATAGCGAACAGCGAGATTAAGATGCGTTTGCCCTGAGGTTGAGCCGCCCGACCGCGACGCACGTGCCATTCAGCGACCGCGCAAGGGGTTCACACCGCCCCTACAGGGCGGAAATCTATCGGTCGAACGCTTACCCAGGGTTTCACCCTGGGCTATTCTCCTCTCCTCCCTACCGGGAGGGACGGCGATGGTTGCTCCGCTAGTTTCCATTTAGAGTTGCCGCTTTTCCACGCCGCGATTTCTTGAATACCGGGGTCTATTGACGAAATGCTCTCAATGACGCACAATGGCGGGGATTTCCTCAGCTGCGATTTTTCGTCTGGAACAGCAGGGATAACCTGCGGGAGAGATTCTGAATCTTGATGGGATTGAGGTTCATACCCCTTGCCGGACGCTCGCCCTCCGCAGCACGGTTCGCCGTACCAACCCGATGATCGGCCCCGGGCAGACCTGAGCCGGAACCGCTCCACGACCTCACTGCGGGAGCTTTGGGAGGTGCTGGTCCGCCGCCGCCTTTTGGCGGGGTCCATCGTGGGGGGATTGCTGCTGCTGTGCCTGCTGTATTGCCTCATCGCTCCCAACCAGTACGAGGCCAGCGCCAAGGTGGCTCTGCGCCAGGCGCCCGCCTCCGCGCTGCGGCTGGAGGCGGCCGATCCTCTCTCGACGATCTCGTTGCTCTCCGCGCCCTTGCAACTGGAGACGATGGCCGATGTTTTTCGCAGCGACCAACTGGCCTGGAGGGTGATCACCGAGCTGAAGCTCTACCAGGCGCCGGGGTTCGTGCGCCGCTTCGACCACCGCTTTCCCGGCTTTCGCGCGGAAGCGCCGACCGCCGAAGCGCAGGATTATCTGCTGGTGAAGTTTCAGAAGCAGCTCCGCGTGCAGACCTTGCCGCGCACGCTGCTGATTCAGATTCGCTTTCGCTCGCGCGATGCGGCTTTGTCGGCGGCCGTGGTGAACGCTCTGATCCGCGCCTACGAGGAGCAGGACACGGAGTCCAAGGCGCAGGCCACCGTTCAGCAATCGAGCTGGCTGCTGAGCCAACTGAAGGATATGAAGAGCCGCATGGAGCGGGATCAGGAACGCCTGACGGCCTTTGAGCGCGAGCATGGCATTATCGGCTCGCCGGGAATTGCGGCCGGCAACCAGCAGGGCGAGCCGGAGCACAACCCCACTTTGCTGGAGATCGACGAACTGGGCCGGCAGTTGGTGGCCGCAAGCACGGATCGAATTCTGCGCGAGGCGGAGTACCGGGCCGCGTCGCAGGGCGACCCGGAGGCGGTGGTGGCCTCCGATTTGGGCTTGCAGGCCCAGGGCGCGAACTTTGCGACCGCTCTGCTGGAGCAGCTTCGCGCGCGCCGCAGCGAACTGGAGCAGGAACAGGCGCAACTTAGCGTGGAGCACGGTCCGAACTTCCCGCGGGTGGTGGAGATTCAACACCAGTTGCAGGAGATCGACCAGCAGAAGCAGGCCGAGGACGCCAAACTCGTGACGCAGTTCCAGAGCGCCTTCAAGACGGCCGCCGATCGCGAGCAGGCGGTGCGCAAGAGCCTGGACGAACGGACAGAAGAGGGCATGAAGCGCAACCAGGCCGCTACCGAATACGCGGTGATGCGCCAGGAGGCCGACTCCAGCCACGATGTCTACATGAAGGTGCTGAACAAGGTTGAGGAAGCGGGGCTCTCGGCGGGCGTGCAAAGCTCGAACATCGCGGTGGTGGACGCGGCGCGCCAGCCGGTGAAGCCGGTGACGCCCGACCTGCCGCTTTACCTGGCCATCACGTTCTTCGTTGGGCTCTGGCTGGCAGTGGGAGGGGCTCTCATGGCGGAATCGCTGAGCAGGTCTGGGACGCGCGCCGCGGCGGTGCTGCTGGCGGCGCTGGCGGCCGGGGCAATCGCCCATGGGCAGGCGCCCACGCCCACGACCTCCGGCCTGCCTTCGGGAGTGGTGCGCATTCCCTCCGCGCCGGAGACGAAGAAATTGCCCAGTCCCCAGGAAGCTCCCGCGGTGTGGAATGACGCCCAAGGCGCAAACCAGGCCGGGCCGGCTGCGGCTGCGGCTTCCGCGCCTCCCATGCCGGCGC
>Ga0326728_10025418_pt1 | contig 10602 bp, 10 predicted proteins | sample MB3enrmetagenome_FD_207602 | JGI IMG/M metagenome (GOLD analysis project Ga0326728, IMG submission 207602) | Lab enriched peat soil microbial communities from McLean, Ithaca, NY, United States - MB31MN | ecosystem: Environmental > Terrestrial > Soil > Wetlands > Peat | place: USA: New York...
ACCGCTGGCCGCAAAACAATTCAGCGGCAAATTTGTTCTGCGTGTTGAACCCGCGTTGCACCGTCGTCTCGCCGCCAAAGCCCTTGCCGCCGGTGAAAGTCTTAACAGCTTTTGCGCAAAGACACTTGTCAAAGCGTGAATGGATTTCGTGGCATGAATAGGACAGAACAGCTTGTCCGCATGGCGGAACAATTACATGGGGCGCAAAATGCGGAGAAAATTCAGTCGGCGCTGCTATGCACCTGCCCGCCTACCGTTGAACAGCTTGCCATGATTGCGGCACAACTCCTGCCACGACACGGGGAGAATTACCAAGCGGCAATTGCAGAAGCAGCCCGGCTTTGGGCTGCTTGCGTCATAGAGCATGGGAAGCTCGGAAAGCACGACTGGTGGTATAATCCCGCACCGAAAATCAAGATCACTAAGCCCAAACAGTTTCCCATAACGTTTGTTGAAACGTTGCGGCTTCTGATGCCACAAGCCAAAGGAGAAGCTGAGAGGATTGCGCGGTTTCGTCAGTTCCTCGCGGAAACTCCGGTAACGGATGGCAGAGAGCCACTCAAAGACGACAATGGGAAACCTCGTTTCACTGGCAAGAGTTGGGCTGCCGACAAAATCGCAGAATACAGACCCCAGACCTTTCGTGAACGGCATTACACCGTTTTGGCGCAGTCGTTTTTGCAATGGTGGAATTCCAATCTCTCCACAACGCGACAAGCGGCCCGAAAAAAGAAGCGTTGACACACGAAATTACGGAGCAAAAAAGGATTTTGTTCCTGGCGGCACGGATTTTGTTGTTTTCCAGAGCGACTTTGTCCTTTTGGACGCCGATTTTGTTTCCGGGGGCACCATGAGCCTCGAATTCTCACCTGCTAAAGTAGGCAGGTATGAAAAACGAATTGCAGACAAGTGCTGCACCGACGCCGACGGGGCTAATTGATGAACCTGAAATCTTAAAGCGCGTGCCGGTATCGCGGCGTACTTGGGGTAATTGGAAAGCCAAGGGGATAGTGCCCTTCATTCGCATCGGGCGACGTTGCCTCTACCACTGGCCGTCCGTCGAAGCTGCTTTACTGCGCCTGCAACGGGGTGGCGACCAATGAACCCCCTTGAATCATTTCGCGCTGCCATGCGACGCGCCGGACTGGATTACGGCGGCCCGATTCCAGCCGATGGACAGTTGCACCGATTCAAAGCCGCTGGCGACCACAACAAAAATTCGTGGTATGTGCTGCTCGCCGATTCCCCGATGGTCGGGGCCTTTGGATGCTGGAAGCGCGTCATCAAAGAATCATGGTGTGAGAAATCACCAAAGGATTGCACCGCCGCGCAGTGGCGCGAAGTTCAGGAACGATGGATACAGGCGGATATTGAACGCGAGCGAACCGAAGCGGAGCGGCAGGCAGAGGCACGCAAAAAAGCCGTTGATATTCTTGACCGCTCCACTCCCGCAAAACCTGACCCTTACCTAAAAACCAAAGGCGTGAAGATTTTTGGCGACGTGCGTCAGTCAGACGGTGCGCTGGTTCTGCCGTTGTGCGGCGTGGACGGTGTTCTTGCAACCCTGCAATTCATCTACCCGGATGGCACGAAACGCTTTTTGACAGGCGGAAAGGTTGCCGGATGTTTTTTCACCCTGGCCGATAACCCTGACGGCCCGCTCGTGGTCTGCGAGGGTTACGCCACTGGCGCGAGCATCCACGAGGCGACCGGCCTTGCGACCGTGGCGGCAATGAACTGCGGCAATCTTTTACCCGTAGCGGAAGCACTGCGGGCGAAATGGCCGGGGCGCGAAATCATCATCGGTGCGGACAACGACGACTGGACGGCAGGCAACCCCGGCCTGACCAAAGCGCGAGCCGCCGCAAAAAGCATCGGGGCGAAACTGGCTCTGCCGCAATTCAAAGACACCGCTACCAAACCAACCGACTTTAACGACCTGCATAAATTGGAAGGACTCAACACTGTGAAAACTCAAATCGAAGCCGCTGCCGCGCCAACCGAAACCGACGATGAACGTTTGCAACGGCTGGTCAAACTCACGCCCCTCGAGTACGACCGTGTGCGTGATGACGAGGCGAAACGGGCTGGCGTCCTTGTCGGCACGTTAGATAAAGAAGTGGCCAAGCGCCGTCCGAAAGACCGGACGGCGGACGCCACGCAAGGTTCAAAGGTTACGTTTCCTATTATTGAGCCGTGGCCGCACGGGGTCAACGGATCGGAGTTGCTGAACGAAATTGCCGTGATTATTGAGCGGTTCGTTGTCGCGCCGGAATCGGCCATCATCGCCGCCAGCCTGTTCGTTTTGCACACCTACGCCTTTGACCTTGGGGAAATCTCGCCCATTCTATTCATCACCGGCCCGACGAAACGGTGCGGCAAATCCACACTTTTGGCCATCCTCTTGCGGATGGTTTTCCGCCCATTCGCCGCCGCGTCCGCAACCCCCGCCGGGATTTACCGGACGATAGAGCTGCATCATCCGACGCTGTGCATTGATGAGGTTGACGCCTTTATGCGCGGGGATGAGCAATTGCGCGGACTGGTCAATTCTGGCCACACCCGCGAAGCCGCTTTTCACCTTGGGTGCGCTCCCACGGCGGATAAGGAATTTGAACCGCGCCGCTGGTCAACATGGACGCCAAAAATCTTTTCAGGCATCGGCGGACTGGCCGACACCATTGAAGACCGCGCCATCATTATCAAGATGGTGCGGAAGCGGAAAGAAGAGCCTTGCGAGCGATTGCGACACGGAATGCGATTTGACGACATCCCCCGGAAGGCGCTGCGATTTGTGAATGACCACACGGAAGCAATTAAAAACGGCAACCCGTCGCTGCCCTCCACATTGAATGACCGGGCGGGCGATAATTGGACGCCATTGTTACTTCTGGCAGACCAAGCCGGGGGCGACTGGCCCGCGAAGGCCCGACAGGCTGCCCTTACGCTCACCGCTGAGGGCGATATGGACGCGCAAGGCATCGGTGAGATGCTTCTGGCCGACATTGCCGCCGTGTTTACGACCGAGCGCGCCGACAAACTGCCGTCAGCGAAGCTCGCGGAAATGCTGGCGCAGATGGAAGGGCGACCGTGGGCAGAGTTTGGGCGCAATGGAAAGCCGATCACTCCGAGCCAACTTGCCAGACAATTACACAGATTCGATGTCAAACCCGGCAAGCTCCGCATTGCCGACCAAACACCCAATGGGTATTACCGGAAGGACTTTGACAAGGCTTTTGCCCGTTATCTCCCCCATTCAAAATGGAACACTGGAACAACCCTTGAAAACATTGATGATTCTCGCGTTTTGGAAGCGGAACATGAAGAAGACGTGTTCCATCCTGAAAACGCGGTTTTCACCAATAAAGACGGGCTTTGTTCCAGTGTTCCAGTTGCAAACCCCCATCCTATCGAACAGGACAAGCTTTTGATATGACTGCGCCCGAACTTTGCCGCCGAGCCGCCGCCCTTGGTTTGCGCCTTGAACCGGCTGGCGACCGCTTGGCCGTCATCCCCGGCAGGCTGTGCCCGCCTGACTTCGCCGCCGAACTGCGCCGGCACAAAGCGGAACTACTGGCCTTGTTGGAAGCCAACGCCGCAAACCTGCCGGACGATTGCGCCCCTTGGTTGCATATCGCAAAGCAAGTTCTGGCCGGGGAGTTTGACGGCGCGGACAAACCCACCGTCGAAAGTCTGACTATCGGATTGCGCGGTATCAATCATCCGCATTGCCAGCAAGCACTGGCCCGCCTGCCGGACAACAAAGAGAAACCAAGAACATGAAGCATGGCAACGTTGCAAAATGGAAACACCTGTAGCATTTCAAGCCTTTGTGATCTATCGGGACATGGGGCCGGAACGCTCGCTCCGCGCCGTAGCCCGCCAGTTGTCCAAAAGTATCCCGCTCATAAAGCGTTGGAGTCGGGCACACGGTTGGATAGGCCGGGCGCGGCAACACGATAAAGCGATGGACAAGACCAAGCAAGACGCCCGGTTTGCCGCCGTTTCCAAAGCGGAGAGGCAACGATGGCAAATCAAAGTTCTCAGGGACGAATGGGAATTGTCCCAGCAGTTGTTTAGAGCAAGCCGTGCCGCCCTGCAAAAGCTGGCAAAGAAACCTGGATTTGGCGAGATTGCGCGGGCGTTGGACGTGGCTTCCAAACTTGGCCGCCTGTCCGCTGGCATGTCAACGGAAGCCGCGCAATTAACGGTTGGCCCAAGCCAGGAGTGGAGCGATCAAGTCAATGCTGCCATTGCAAGGGTGCTTGCGCGGAGACAAGCAGAGGCGCAAAAAGTAATTGACCTGCCGCCCGGAAAGCCTACTGATTCAGCGTAAATATGAATCCAAATCACAACTCCGACCTGCCGGAAGACTGGCAAGCGATGCTCCGGTAATGGTATGCACATCAATGGGAGCGGGTGTTTTTTGATGCAATTGCGAATGCGGAAAGAAACGTTCACCGTGAGATCATCGTGGCTTTGAGTTCCGGCACACAAGCCGCTCCAATAACCGAAATCCAAATTCACCGCATGGTTGCAGAGCGCGTGAATAGCTGGCTGGCGGAAGCAGCAGATTTATATCCGAATCATGTTCCAGTGTTGTCCGCTCTTTTCGAGGAGTGGAAAAAGGCTAATCAAATTTAAATTCGGGAAACTTGTTTGATTCGCGGTTCACGCCACCGTAGGCCAGCACCCGCCGCAAGCAGCCAAAACCCGCCTAAAACCACGGCTTTTTGTTCAGAACTATTGACCGGGTAGAACCTGATAAAACCGATACGAATTTCCGGGCAGCGAGGCGTCGGTATTGGTGTCCATCCAAAGTTCAATCGGTTGTGTCAAAGTCAAGTTCGTCATCGTGACCCATGAGTTCGTGTCACTTAAATTTGCTGTGCTTTGGATTATGTAATTGTAGCCAACGACGCCAGTGATTGTTACGCCCGGATATAATGCGACGAAAACCCCGGCAGGATTGACAACCACTTGTTCCGGGGTGTTCGTCACGCTGCCTAATGCGCTTGTGACGACCAACGAGTAAAGCCCGGCATTCGTGGCTACGATGCTGGTCAGGGTCAAGTCCTGATTCGTTGCGCCCGGCAAAGCAGCACCGTTTTGGTACCATTGAAAACTCAACGGGCCGCTGCCCCATGCTTCCACGCTCAATGTGTTTGTATAACCCCAGTAAGTATCCAGCCCACCAAAAGGAGTCGCTATGAACGGATACATTGACAAAACCGCATTGAAACTATTGACCGAGCCGAATACATTGGAGACGAGAACCCCATAAGTCCCCAAGTTTGTCTGCACGACGTTTGAGATCGTCAAGGTGTTAAAGGTTGCCCCCGCGATATTTGTCCCGTTGAATGACCACTGATAACTTGGCAAGGGCGGGCCAACCGCAGCGACGCTGAACGATGCAGCGTCAAAGGCATTTACCGTCACGGACTGCGGTTGAGTTGAAATTGATGGACTTTGCCCAATCCATATATTTGGCGCATTGGTGTAACCGGTGCCAGCGTTAGTGATAATAATGTCGGACAGTACCCCATTGCTGACAATAGCGACGGCCCCCGCGCCGGTCCCGCCACCACCTTGAATCAAAACAAGCGGCGTATTGATGAGGCCACAGCCGCTATCTGTGATTGTTGCGCCAGCCACATACCCGTCCTGCACCGTCGCCGTGGCAGTGGGCGCACAGGCAGCATTGGTTGGGTTGCCAGTCACCAATAAATCGTCGAGGACAATTTCGCTCTGGTCTGAAATGTCCTCAACGACGAGGACGATGTTCGTAACCCATTGGTTGATGGGGATGACAACGTTATTTGTGGTAGCGGGCGCGTTATTTTCGTGTTGGTCAAATTCAGCAAATCCATTCGTGATGAAGTTCGGTTCATTCGTGCTGGACGGCAAAACAGCGGGGTCAAGAAAGACGTAACCCTGTGAACCCCAACTCCCGAAAAGCTCCGTTGAAATGAACGACAATTGATCGACGCTCGCGCCTCCTGGAAACGTGATGGTCATATAACTTACGTAACTCATCCAGCAATTTGCTCCGCATGTGGACAGGCCAAAACCAAAGGCGTGAGCGCCTCCCAAAGCTCTCGTTGCGATTATCCCCGGGTACTGGTTGAACGTGCCCGCAGTGGCTATTGAGATTCTCGAATCCAAAATCCCGCTTTCAAAGTTCTCTGAAAGCAGGACTACGTTTGTCTGGGCGCGAATTTGAGCAACGATGCACGGGATGGTAACGGCTAAAATAGAAGTGATTACTTTTGCATTCATGCTTTGCCTTTCCCTGCGGGGTTTTGCGCTGCCGAAAAAATAGGGGCGTGACTACTCACGCACCAGAACAGGCACGGACATGCCCACAGAGGAACGCTTTCGGCACGCCCGATTCGGGCGTGCTTCAAACGCCGTCCTCTGTTGAAATTGTCCGTTTCGTTCTTGACGGCGGCAGAAGCTCGCAGATCGTTTAAGATTTATTGCTTCATTCGTTTTCTCGCGGACTGCTGCCATTAAAGCAGAAGCAGCGACAGGAAACAAGGAGAATTGCCGTGCCCGTACGCGCCAGTAAGGGCAGGCAAGGCGATTGGCCCGGTGACGGCTCAAAGACAGCCAACGGCAAGCCCGGAGCCTCACTGCCCGCCTCTCTGTCGGCGCAACAGAGCGCCTTGCACACTTGCCCAGTCATACAGGCAACGCCTTCCGATCTTGATATACGGGAGGACTCCGGTTGCCTTCCAGTTGCCCAAAGTCCGGCGGCTGATTGGCAGTTTTGCCAGCAATTGCTTTTCGTCCATGAAAGCCCGCTCGTCACTCGCATTTCCGGTTAAATCGTTCATGCCCCAATTCCAGCACACCTTGCCAGAAATAATTACCACTCCGTTTTCAAGGGGGGGTACGGTAATTATTAGGGGCACCGTTGATTGGCTCTGGAAAGACCCCCTCCGCCGAGACTGAGCCGTTTGATTCCCCTTAAAAGACGACGCCTCAAACGTCTCAGACTCGGACTTCGCCCCGAAATCAGCTTGGCCGTGAAGTCGCTGGCTTCCAGCTTGCGCCCTGTCCGCCCCTCGCAACATGGAAGCCATCGCCATCACCGCCAGGGAAATGAAGGCATCGAAGGGGAGGGCTTTTAGGGTGTCAGTTTTGGCTGTCCGCTGTCGCGGAGAGGGACAAATCAGACGTTGCTTTTACTCGCTCTCAGCCGCCGCGAGAGGCGGCAATCTTTTTTAGCGGTGGCGTTCCATCCGCCATTCCGCGCTGATTTCAACCGGGGAAATGGAATTTCAACGCCGCTGTTACTCTTTAGATGAATAAGGGCCGGGGCGGGCGGCGCTGGCGCGCCGCTCCGCCCTGGCCCCTGTCCGATGCGATTAGAGCAACGCGCCAGAATGGCCTATAACGCGCCGGGGCCAATGCCCGCCACAAATGAACCGACTGGCCCGGAAACGTGGCAGGGACACGGCAAGGTGAAACCAGGCAACGATCAATTGGCGGGCTGGACACCCGGCCAATCCGCCGCACAGATAGCGCACAGGTTTGGGCGGCTGGCCGTTACCGCACAAATCGCGCACATCCGCACAAGCCCGCACAAGTTTTTCTGCCCAATGTTGCATTTAGATGCAAAATAATGCTTGCAATACGAGGGAAACGCTTGTATCTTCGGGTGTAGGTTAGCGCACAGAAAGGCAAATATGAGCAGCAATGAAAACATGAAAAACACCCAAAATGTGGGTTCGAATCCCACCCCTTCCGCCATTTTTACAATGAAGATCGCGAAAAGGAATTCGCCAGAGTGATCTCTGTTGTATTAGAGTCCTGTGGTTTCCGGGCGCAAGATATGTCACTCCATTGACTTCGGATGTGTCCAACCAATGGGAAATCATCACTCGCCGCAGCCAGCCCAAAAAGAATGTCCAATGTCCAAGCACGAATGACCAAGGAATTGCGGGAAATGACCAATGACGAAGCATGAATGACCAATCTCGGGAGGCCGGGGATTCCGCAATTTATGGTAAAAAAATGACAAAAATTAGCTTGCGCTTTTCTGAAGGGAGGTTAATCTCCACTATGTTGATAGACATGAACAACTAAAAACGAAAGTGTTGCAAACTGAAAGGAATATTATGCCTCTTTATCAAGACATTATCAGCACAGTGGGGCGCACCCCGCTGATCAAAGTAAACCGGGTCGCCGCGGGTGTGGATGCCACCATTGCATTGAAGGGTGAGTTCTTCAATCCCCTTGGCAGCGTCAAAGACCGCATCGGCATTGCCATGATCGCCGCCGCAGAGCGCGACGGCATCCTCAAACCGGGCACGACCATCATCGAACCGACCTCCGGGAACACCGGAATCGCGCTGGCGTTCGTCGCGTCAGCGAAGGGTTACAAACTGATTCTGACCATGCCCGAAAGCATGAGTGTGGAGCGGCGCACACTCCTGGCATTGCTTGGGGCAAAACTGGTTTTGACCCCGGCCCAGGATGGGATGAAAGGCGCGATCAAGAAAGCCGAGGACCTGAACAAGGAAATCGCCGACTCGTGGATTCCCCAGCAGTTCAATAATCCGGCCAATCCCGAAATCCATCGCCGGACGACCGCCGAAGAAATCTGGTCGGACACGGATGGAAAAGTGGACATCCTCGTATCCGCTGTCGGCACGGGTGGAACCATCACCGGCGTCAGCGAAGTGATCAAGTCGCGCAAGAAGAGTTTCCGTTCCATCGCGGTCGAGCCAAAGGATTCGCCGGTGATCACGCAAACGCGCAACGGACAGCCAGTCAAACCCGGCCCGCACAAAATTCAGGGCACGGGCGCGGGCTTTGTGCCGAAAAACCTGAACCTGCAAATCGTGGACGATGTCATCACGGTCAGCAACGAAGACGCGATTGCCATCGCGCGCCGATTAGCGGCCGAGGAAGGAATTCTAGCCGGCATCTCCACCGGCGCGAACGTATGGGCGGCGCTGCAAGTGGCCAAACGTCCCGAGAACAAGGGCAAATTGATCGTAACGATCGGCTGCAGCACCGGCGAACGTTATCTCAGCACCGCGCTGGCCGAGGAGGCGCGCAAACAAGTTTCAGGACAGGCATGAGATGTGAAATGAATCACGCCCCACCAGAATCCTGAAGGCAAAATCAACCCATGGAAACCCACAACAGGCTGACCGGAGAACCGAAGGTCTGCTGGCAACACAAAAGAAACAAAGAAATAATGAAAACAAATCCGCATATCCGAATCAATCCACGCACCGAACCCCGTGTCTTCCGTCCGCCCGCGCTGTTATTTGCGCTGGCTCTTGCCGCTGTGCCCGCCCTCGCTCTGAGGGCGGCGGACGACGCTCAACCTGCCGCCCAACCGGCCGCTCAACCTCCCGTTCAACCCGCTGTCGGGGCCAATGCGGAGAAACCAGATCCGCTTCCGCTTCATCAGATTGAAGGCAGCGGCGGCATTTTCTCCACGCTGTCGGCCTACATCGTTAATCCGCCGCGAGACAGGGAAGCAGTGGGCCGGCCCAGTGTGGGGTTTGCTTACATCAACCTCGGCTCCGATAAAGACCTCGAAGCGTTGACGATCACCGAAGCGCCCTTCAAGCGGCTGGAACTTGGCTACGGCTGGGATCACCTCAGTCTGGGCGATCTGCCGCAGGCGTTGAGAAACGCCGGCCTGGTCAATTATCACGAGGACGAGGTTGAACTGCACAACTTCAATGCCCGGCTGCAAATCCTCAAGGAAGGCGAGTTTGACGAGAAATGAATTCCGGCCCTGACCGCCGGCGTGCATTACAAATACAATGACGGCATCACCGAGGTAAGAAATGAAGTCACGGCGGGGGCGGGCACGGACTTGCTGGGCCAGGCCGGTCTCTCGCGTGAACGAGGGGTGGATTACACGCTCTACGCCTCGAAGCTCTTCACGCAACTGCCGCGGCCGGTGCTGCTGGAGCTCGGCGGACGCGCCACCGAAGCCGTCTGGGACGGCTTGGGTGGATTCACCCACAGTTACAGCGCTGTCTTTGAAGGCAACGTGGTGGTGTTCATCACCGGCAAACTCGCGCTCGCGGCGGAGTACAAAGAGCAGCCGCGGGATTACCAGGCCATCGGCAACCTGGTGAAGCGGGAGGGCGACTGGGCGACACTCGACGCCGCTTATGTGGTGAACAAACACTTGACGCTCGCGGTGGGGTACGGTCACTTTGGCAACGTGTTGAATCATCAAGCCAACGGGGTTTGGGGCTTCACGACCAAATGGGAGTTTTAAACAATAAAATTATGAGCACTACATCCAAAGGTTTGAGCACCATCGCATTGCACGCCGGGCAGGTCCCGGATCCGACCACCACCGCGCGCGCCGTTCCGATTTACCAGACGACTTCCTATGTCTTCAAAAGCACCGACCACGCCGCGAATCTTTTCGCGTTGAAGGAATTCGGCAACATCTACACCCGCATCATGAACCCCACCACCGATGTCTTCGAACAGCGCATCGCCGCCCTCGAAGGCGGTACCGGTGCGCTGGGGGTGTCGTCCGGCGCGGCTGCCATCACCTACGCGCTGCTGGCCATCACGCAGTTGGGCGATGAGATTGTGTCTGGAGACAAA
>Ga0326728_10025420_pt1 | contig 10601 bp, 8 predicted proteins | sample MB3enrmetagenome_FD_207602 | JGI IMG/M metagenome (GOLD analysis project Ga0326728, IMG submission 207602) | Lab enriched peat soil microbial communities from McLean, Ithaca, NY, United States - MB31MN | ecosystem: Environmental > Terrestrial > Soil > Wetlands > Peat | place: USA: New York...
TTCTACCTGCTGCAGCCTTTCCAGCCCTTTGATTTCATGAGGGAATAACGGGATTACAATTATTTGCATTTGCGAATATTTGTGCATAATCAGGTTCAGATATTCCTGCTGCTGGCTTGCTTTTTCTATGAGGAAGGACGAATCACCCGGTTCTTCGATGACATTATTTACCATTAATTGCCCGGCCCGGAAGGCGTTTTTCTCCAGTTCGGTGAGGATACCGTCCAGTTGTTCGACCGCCAGCGCCTCCGGAATTGTGACCAGGTTAAAATCAACGTCCTGCTGTAAAAATTCCATATCAATTTGGGACAGTTTTTCCCAGCTTTTCAGAATTTCCAGTACCGGCCGTTTTGTTTCGCCGCCGAGTTTGAGTTGAGAATAAATCCGCGGCGCCGGTTTTAAATGCTGCCGCAGTATCCCAGGCGTCTGCAGTAGACCCAGCGTTTGCCCCAGCGGCGCGGTATCCCAAACAATATGGCGGTATTCTCCGCTTTTACTTAATTCCCGGATATAGTCCACCATGAATTCGTCGCTTAAACCGGGCAAAACCGAGGACATGAAATCCACAAAATCCGCATAACTAACCGCGACGAAGGAAGAGAAAACCTCGTAAACTTCCCGCCCGAACTTTTTGTTCCACATCTCCTCGACTTCTGCCTGCCCGAGTTCCGCCAGGTAAAGGTTATCCCGTACTTTGACCGGTTTGTTCCGGTCTTTGACTTCAAAAAGGTGGGAGAGCGAGGGTGTGGGGTCGGTGGATATCACTAGTGTTTTTTCGCCGTTCCGGGCATAGTGCAGGGCGGTTGCGCCGGCGCAGGTGGTCTTGCCGACGCCGCCCTTTCCGGCAAACATCAGGATATTTTTTATCGGCATCGCTTTTCTTACTTATTGAGGATTTCGGCCTTCAGCCGGTAGAAATTGTCAATCTCCCTCAATCCCTCCTCGGAAAGGAGGGCGGCTCAGAATTGCTACAGAAAAAGTAAAATAAATTTCAGCCAAATCGGGGCTTACGTTATTTCAGCAAGCCGGGTAAATCGGATAATTTAACCGTTTCCTGCTGCGCAGAAACCATATCGCGTAAAATCGCTGTGCCGGCTTTCACTTCATCGTCGCCGATAATGACCGCCCGCGCGATTTTCAGGTTGTTGGCCTGCCGCATCTGGGCTTTCAGACTCTTGGCGGAAGTAGCGGAAATTACGCCGATACCCTGCCTTCTTAATACAGCGGTTAATTTCATCGCTTCATTCCGGGCTGCTTCACCGAGGCAGGCGACAAAAATCTTTGGCGCGGGCACGGTGGAAACCGGAATATTCTGCCTTTTTAAATTCAGCACGATTCTTTCCATGCCGGTAGCAAACCCAATCGCCGGCGTCGGTTTGCCGCCCAGCATTTCGACTAAACCGTCATACCGTCCGCCGCCAAGGATCGTGCTCTGGGATTTTTCTTCTTCCGGCTGGATTTCAAAGACCGTGCGGGAATAATAATCCAGACCCCGCACTAACCGCTGATTGACTTCAAAAGGAATTTCCAATATTCCCAGATAATTCTTCAGTTGCTGGAAATGGTCGGCGCAGGGCAGGCAGAGATAATCGATGCTTTTTGGCGCCTGGTTCACGATTTGCTGGCAGCCGGGCTGCTTGCAGTCGAGCAAGCGCAGCACGTTGCGGTCCAGGCGGGTCCGGCAATCCGGGCAAAGCTCACTGACATGGTTGGAAAAATAACTTCTCAGTACTTCCAGGTATTTGGGCCGGCATTCCGGACAGCCGATGCTGTTGATCAATAGCATCGTGTTTTTTAAGCCCAGCGATTTTAAAAATTGCCAGGCCATATCGATAATTTCCGCGTCCAGAAACGCGTCCGCTTCGCCGATGGCTTCGCAGCCGAACTGATGGTGTTCGCGGAACCGGCCTGCCTGCGGCCGCTCGTAGCGGAAAATCGGGGAAAAATAATAAAGTTTGACCGGCTGCGGCAGATTCTGAAAACCGTGCTCCAGATAAGCCCGGCAAACGGAGGCCGTGCCTTCGGGCTTGAGCGTAATACTGTTGCTGCCGCGGTCGTCGAAAGTGTACATTTCCTTTTCCACGATATCGGTGCCCTCACCGACGCCGCGGGTGAAAAGACGGGTATCTTCAAACACCGGCGTTTCGATGCGTTCGTAGCCGTAAAGCTGACAGACATCCGCTGCTTTCTCTTCGATATAGCGCCAGTAAGCCTGTTCTTCAGGCAGGATATCGGTAGTGCCGCGCGGAGCGTTGTACATAGAATTTACCTCTTCACAATCTAAAAGCTAGGATACATCATTTAGTCGTAGATTGTAAAGAAGATTGAGAATCTAAAGAGACTTCAACCGTTAACAATCCTCATGATTTCGCTGCTGTTTGCTTGAACTGGGGATTGCCGTGCATGAATTTGCCTTCCAGCCTGGCTCCGTTGATTATCAGGCCTTTTTCACTGTTGTGCGTTGGACGATTCCGAAATTTTCGCCAGTAATTGCTGCCATCTTTTTGTTGTAGGGAAATATATCATTAACGCAATTTCAGCAACTACAAAGAAAGGAAGTGTAATTTGCCATTTGTCTCCCGATAAACCTAAAACCAAACCATAAATAGCGGTAGCATTAAAAAAAGCCATACGGTTAAGACTTACAGTCAGAGCGGTAATTTCAGCTACATTTATATTAAGGTTAAAAGAAAATATCTGTCTTTTAAAAGACGGCGACTTTACTTTTTTAGATATGATAAATAATTTGTCTGCAAAATACCCGAGTATCAAAGTAAAAACGGCAATAATCGTCAATACAATAGTCAAGGGGAGAAGCAAACCAAAACTAAATGATATCGGCGGCTGAGGCAAAGTATACAAGATTTCAGCAAACACAAGAATTGCGACTAAAGAGGCAATGTGGAAAATTTTTAAAAAGCGAAATGCTTTTCCGCTGCCATGTTCAGTTGTCATTCTTTCATACCTAATATCATATAGCCGATATTATAATCCATCAGGGTTGTTTCGACAATGATTATATCAAAAAATAATCAGTAAGAATCATGCCATTGGTTTTCAGACAGAGAGTGGTCTAAATCGTGCGGTGGGCGTGGATGGCTAGCGCAATCGCGCCTAAGACTCCGGCCTGTTTGCCGAGTTTAGGCGGCACGATGTAATTGTCGATGTCTTTGAGGATTTCTTTGGCGCGGACGTATTCGTTGAGCATTTGCTGCACGTTCTGCCGCACCAAGCCGAAAAGCTGCGGTTGTTCCATCACGCCGCCGCCCAGAATCAGTTTCTGAGGGGATAAAGTGCAGATGTAATTCTGCAGCGCTAACGCAATATAGCGCGCTTCCAGTTCCCAGGCAGGATGGTCTGCCGGTAAAGTTTCGGCGGGCTGCCCCCAGCGTTCCTGCATCGCCGGCCCGTTAGCCAGGCCTTCAAAACAATCGTTGTGGAAAGGACAGTGCCCTTTGTATGGGTCCGCCTGCAAATCATGCGGGATGCGGATGTGCCCCATCTCCGGATGTACCAGGCCGTGCATTAACTTGCCGTTCACCATGCCGCCGCCGCCGATGCCAGTGCCGATGGTCAGATAGATGAAGTTATCCAAATCCTGTGCCGCGCCCCAGCGGTGTTCGCCCAAAGCCGCGCCGTTGACGTCGGTATCAAACCCGACATGCACTTTCAGCGCCCGTCCCACCAGACCTGAGAGGTCGGTAAAAGCCCAGCCTGGCTTCGGGGTGCTGGTAATATAGCCGAAAGTCGGGGACTTCGTATCCAGGTCCACCGGGCCGAAAGCGGCAATACCGACCGCGGCAATCGTGCCGTGCGCTTTGAAAAACTCAATCACCTGCCCGATTGTTTCAGAAGGCGAAGTTGTAGGGATGCGTTTGATATCGCGCAAATCATGGGGACCGGAACCGACGGCGCAGACAAACTTCGTCCCGCCGGCTTCGATTCCGCCATATAAGGCACACATCAGTTTTTTACCTCACTGAAAAGAACTGGAGCCAACGGCGAGAGTCGAACTCGCGACCGACGGTTTACGAAACCGCTGCTCTACCACTGAGCTACGTTGGCCGGTTGAATCATTTCAAATTATACCTGATTTTAAGTAAAACGAACAATACTCAGCTCAGCTCATCAATTATTTGATTCTGAATAGCCCTTATGTTACGATTAGTCTTGCATGTTACTGCCGCGTTTGAGAGTCTTTTCAGACTCTTCTTTTATTCCGGTACCCGGTCAAATTTTCAGGGACTTCAGGAACGACAATGCAGATTGAGGACGAATTAGCCCAGTTTTCCCCGCCGAAAGAAACGCTGCTTACCATCGGCGTTTTTGACGGCGTGCATCTCGGACATCAATTTTTAATCTCCCATGTCGTCAATCTGGCGAAGCAAGAAAACCGGTTAAGCTGCGTCATTACTTTCCGCCAGCACCCGCGTGATTTACTAGCCCCAAAAACTAAACTGCTCTATTTGTGCACCGTCGAAGAGCGCATCCAACTGCTGAAAAACGAAGGCGTGGATATCGTCGTGGCGCTGACTTTTAACCGCGAACTAGCCAGGCTCGGCGCCCGTGATTTCGTCAGCCTGCTGGTGAAAAACCTGAAAATGCGCGGCCTGGTCATCGGGCCGGATTTCAGTTTAGGAAAAAACCGCGAAGGCAACGCGGATGTACTGCGCTCGCTGGGGCAGGAAATGGGCTTCAGCGTCACCGTTGTCGCACCGAAATTAATTAACGGCGAAGTTGCCAGCAGCACGGTCATCCGGCAGGCGCTGGCAGACGGCGACATGGAAAAGGTGATGCGCCTGCTGGGGCGGCCTTTCAGCCTCCACGGTAAAGTGGCCCGCGGCGAACACCGCGGCACCAGCCTGGGGTTCCCCACGGTCAACCTGAATGTTGACGCTAAAATGGCGCTGCCGCCGGACGGCGTTTACGCCACGCGGGCGTACATCGGCGGGCAGGAATTTCAGGCGATGACCAATATCGGCCGCCGCCCCACGTTCGGGGAAAACAACGAACGCACTATCGAGTCTTTCATCCTGCATTACAATCAGGAAATTTACGGCAAAGACGTCAAAATTGAAATCATCAAACGGCTGCGCGAAGAAAAGCACTTTGCCACTGTCGAGGAACTGAAAAAACAAATCGCGGAAGATGTCAAAGTCGGCACAGCGATTCTGAATACGCAAGGTAGAGAGTGAAATGAATACTGATTTGAATTTCCTCTTAAAAAGGGGCGTTTCGGAAATAATTTCCGAAGAGGAACTGGTCAAGCTGCTGAACAGCGGCAAAAAACTGCGGCTGAAAGAAGGTTTCGACCCCAGTTCCACGGATATTCATATGGGACACATGGTCGGGCTGAGAAAACTGCGCCAGTTCCAGGAGCTCGGGCACCAGGTAGTGCTGATTGTCGGCGACTGGACCGCGCAAATCGGCGACCCCAGCGGCGCTTCCGTGACCCGCCCGATGCTGACGGCGGAAAAGGTCAAAGAAAACGCCGAAACCTACATGAAGCAATTCTTCCGCATCGTCGACCGGGAAAAGACCGAAGTGCGCTGGCAGAGCGAATGGTTCGGCAGTTTTTCACTGGCCGATGTGATTAAATTAACCAGTAAATTTACGGTGGCGCAATTCCTCGCCCGCGAGGATTTCAACAACCGTTTCAAAGCCGGTAAACCGATTGCCATCACCGAACTAATGTATCCGTTATTGCAAGCCTACGATTCGGTGGCCGTGCAGTCCGACGTCGAGTTCGGCGGGCAGGACCAGAAATTCAATTTCCTGGTCGGGCGTGAACTGCAGACGATGATGGGGCAGCGCCCCCAGCAGTGTTTTATGACCGCGCTGCTCGTCGGCACCGACGGCGTGCACAAGATGAGCAAGAGCCTAGGCAATTACATCGGCGTGGACGAATCGCCGAATGAGATTTACGGCAAGGTGATGGCGCTGGCCGATAACATGATTATTCAGTATTTCGAGCTGCTGACCGACGTGGCCGACAGCGAGCTGATGGATTTCAAACGGCAGATGGCCGGCAATGCGGTCAACCCGATGGTCTTGAAAAAACGCCTGGCGGTGGAACTGGTCGCGCAGCTGCACGGTCGTGAAGAAGCGGTGAAAGCCGACGAGAATTTCACCAACGTTTTTCAAAAGCGGGAAATGCCGGAGGAAATCACGGAAATTACCGTCGCCGCCGACGAAGATATCCGCGATATTATCACCCGCGCGAATATCGCCAAAAGCCGCAGCGATGCCACCCGGTTATTGCAGCAGGGCGCCGTCAGCATTGACGGGGTCAAGCTGACAAGTGGCAAAACGGCGTATCGGGATGGTAATATTATAAAGGTGGGCAAACACAACTTTATCAAGTTGGTTTTGCAGAATAAATAAGAGGGAAGGAGTCAAATGGAAAACCCACACGTACCAGGGCTGACCCGTCGCCCCGAAGCATGGGGAATAACAATCACGAGATTGTTCCCATCCAGTAGCAGCTTACCACTGCTGACCGGCGCAGGTACGTGCGGCTGTCAACAGCCACTTTAAGGCGGCCACTCCCGAACACCAGTAATAATTATGAAATATAGAATGTGAGGATATATCAATGGCAAAAAGAGTAGTAAATTTTAATCCCGGCCCGGCGGCCCTGCCGCTCGAAGTTCTCAAGATTGTACAGGAAGAATTGCTCGATTATCAGGGCAGCGGGATGTCAATACTGGAAAGCTCGCACCGCGCCAAGGAATTCGAAGCCGTGAACGACCAGGCCATGGCGCTGGTCCATGAAATTCTCGGGCTCGGCGCGGATTATCAGGTTTTATTCATGGGCGGCGGCGCCTCGACGCAGTTTGCGCTGGTGCCGATGAACTTTATTCCCGCCGGCGGCACGGCCGCATATGTTGATACCGGTGAATTCGCCTTTAAAGCGATGAAAGAAGCGCAGATTGTGGCCAAAGCCCACGTCGCTTTTTCTTCCAAAGCGGAAAAATATGCCCGCGTGCCCAAAATGAGCGAAATCAAATACCCCGACGATGTCGCTTACCTGCACATCTGCACGAACAACACCATCGAAGGCACCCAGTTCCACGAATTCCCGGAAACCGGCAAAATCCCGCTGGTCGCGGATATGTCTTCGGACATCGCTTCCCGGCAGTTGAATTTCAACAAATTCGCGATGATTTATGCCGGTGCGCAGAAGAACCTCGGACCGGCCGGCGTGACGCTGGTCGTCATCCGCAACGATTTCCTGGCCAAGGCCAAAACCGGCCTGCCCAGCATGTTCACCTACAAGACTTATGTCGATAATAAATCGCTGTACAACACCCCGCCGGTTTTCGCCGTTTACATCATGAAACTGGTGCTGGAATGGATTAAGAAACAGGGCGGCCTGGCCGCGGTGGAAAAAGTGAACGTCGCCAAGAAAGACCTGCTCTATGGCGCCATTGACGCAGCGCCCGATTATTACAAGGGCACCGTCGAGAAAGCCAGCCGGAGCTGGTCGAACGTCACCATGCGTCTGCCCACCGAAGCGCTGGAAGAGAAATTCATCGCCGACGCCAAGAAAGAAGGTTTAATCGGCATGAAAGGGCACCGTTCCGTCGGCGGCATCCGCTTCTCGATTTACAACGCCGTCTCGCTGGACGATATTAAGAAAACAGTCGACTTTATGGAACGGTTCCACAAGGCCAACTAGGCACAAGTTCGGTCGAAATAATAAAAAATAAATCTTAAACAGGATGATGAAATAGAATGATGAAAGTATTAGTTACCGACGGGACGTCGGAAGAAGGGGTCGCCTGCCTCAAAGGCGTCGCCCATGTAGATATGAAACCCGCGCTCAAACCGGAAGAATTACTCGCCATAATCGGCGATTATGAAGGATTAATTGTCCGCAGCGCCTCCACCGTGACTGCCCAAGTCATTGAAGCCGGTAAAAAATTAATGGTTATCGGCCGGGCCGGCGTCGGCATTGACAACATCGATGTGAACGCCGCCACCCAGCGCGGTATCATCGTAGTCAACGCGCCCACCGGCAACACCATCGCGGCCGCCGAACACACCATCGGTTTGATGATGTCCCTGGCCCGCCACATCCCCCAGGCCAATGCGTCGCTGAAAGGCGGACAGTGGCTGAAGAGCAAGTACACCGGCATCGAAGTCCGGAATAAGACTTTAGGCATCATCGGATTGGGTAATATCGGCGCTGCCGTCGCCCGCCGCGCCCAGGGCCTGGAAATGAAAGTCATCGCTTTCGACCCGTTTGTTTCCGCCGACCGCGCCAAACAATTGATGGTAACGATGGTCTCGCTGGAAGACCTTTTCAAGACATCGGATTTCATCACGATTCACACTCCGCTGAATGCTACCACCAAGAGCATCATCACGGAAAAAGAAATCGCGCTGATGAAACCCTCCGTCCGCATTATCAACTGCGCCCGCGGCGGCCTGATTGACGAAGACCTGCTGGCCAAAGCCATCACCGAGAAGAAAATCGCAGGGGCGGCCCTCGATGTTTTCGCCAAAGAACCGACGACGGAAAGCCCGCTTTTCACCAAGGATAACGTGGTCGTGACGCCGCACCTCGGAGCCTCCACCGCCGAAGCTCAGATTACCTCGGCCAGAGACGTCGCCGAGCAGATTGTCGACGTGCTGAACGGCAGACCGGCCCGCTATGCGGTCAACATCCCGTTCGTCAACGCCGATACCTTCGCGGTACTCTCGCCTTTCATGAAGACTGCCTCAGTCGCCGGCATTTTACTGAGCCAGCTGACCGAGGGTCAAATTAAGGATATCCGCATTTCTTATGACGGCGAAATCGCCAAATTCGATACTGCCATTTTGAAAGCTTCCGCGCTCAACGGCTTAATGGGCGCCATCAGCGAGGAACGCGTCAATCTGGTCAACGCCAATGTCGTGGCCAACAAGCGCGGCATTAGCGTCACTGAAGAAAAGAACCTGACCTGCGACAACTATGCCAGCCTGATAACCCTGGTCGCGACCACCTCCAAAGGGACTACCACCGTCGCCGCCACCGTTTTACGCGGCGAGCCGCACATTGTCCGCATCAACGATTACTGGCTGGACATCGTGCCGAGCGACGGCTATTTCCTGTTCAGCGACCACCTGGACCGGCCGGGCATCATCGGCGCGGTGGGCAATATCACCGGTGCGGCCAACATCAATATCAATTCGATGCATGTCAGCCGGCTGAAACCGCGCGGGCAAGCTTTGATGATTCTGTCCCTTGACGAAGCGCTGCCGGATAAGGTCCTGAAGCAGATTAAGTCCATCCCTGATATCACCGACGCCAAACTGGTAAAATTTTAGTCCCGGGGGTTTAGTACAATTAAGATGGGCTGGAAGAATTCTCTTCCAGCCCTCTTTTTTTATCATTACGATTGAATCTCCCTCCTTTCTAAGGCTACAGTCCGCCTAAGGAGGAAGGGATTAAGGGAGAATTTTTAAATCCCACCGTATCTCACTTTTGCCGCTATTTTTACGCCCCTCTCTCTCTGCGTTTGCTTCGTTGTATGTCTACCGAAGCAAAGTACCTTCGGCTGCGGCCTCAGCCATCCGCCAGAATGGAGATGCATTTGTCATTGCAGGCGAATCTCCCTCCTTTTTAAGGCTACAGTCCGCCTAAGGAGGAAGGGATTAAAGGAGAATTGTAAATCCCTCAATGTACGTTTACTCCGTTAAGAAATGTAGGGTGGGCATCGCCCACCAATGGCAACCCCCTAAAAAAGTGCTATACTATGGCTGATTATTTCATCACCAGTGAGGGGTATCCGAATGAAAATCAGCGACAAAATAAAATGCGCGCAATTCCCCTGCACCGACGTCGACAAGAACAATTACATGATGCCGTCCGCCGATATCGACACGGGTAAAATCAGGATATTGATGGTGACCGAAGCCCCGCCCGCCGCAAAATCCGATTATTTCTACGCGCCGGGCGATCCGGCTTACCTGCAGACAATCCTCCAGGTCTTCAAAGACGCCGGTTACGATGTTTCGTCCATGCGGGACATATTAAATCTGGGAGTTTATGTCACCACCGCGGTCAAGTGCGGCAAAACGCAATATGCCGTATCGCCGGATACGATGAACAACTGCTCGCAGCTGCTGGAAAGTGAGATTGCGCTGTTCCCGGATATCCGGGTGTACATGGTGATGGGCGATGTCGCCATCAAAATGATGAACAACATCTGGAAAAAACAGACCGGTAAAAAAGTCATCCCCGCCGGTTCCACTTATAAAATCAGAAATCAGGCGTATTACCTGGGCGATAAACGGGTCTTCCCTTCCTACACCCCCGCCGGGCAGAATTTCCTGATTGAAAAAGCGAAAAGGAAAATGGTGACCGAAGATGTGCGGGAGGCAATGAAATGCCTGATTTAGATGGATTTGCGCTTTCGCGGGAATAACATCGCCTCTGTCATTATCGGGCTTGACCCGATAAACCAGAAATCCCAGGACTACATCAGGCATAGGGTTGGAAGCTGGATTCCCGCCTGCGCGGGAATGACATCACCCCCTGTCATTATCGGGCTTGACCCGATAAACCAGAAATCTCAGGGCTAAATCGGGGCATAGGGTTGGAAGCTGGATTC
>Ga0326728_10025421_pt1 | contig 10601 bp, 13 predicted proteins | sample MB3enrmetagenome_FD_207602 | JGI IMG/M metagenome (GOLD analysis project Ga0326728, IMG submission 207602) | Lab enriched peat soil microbial communities from McLean, Ithaca, NY, United States - MB31MN | ecosystem: Environmental > Terrestrial > Soil > Wetlands > Peat | place: USA: New York...
AAGAGCTTATAGCTAAAAAGCCAAAGACCAAATCCAGTCTTGTTCGTACGCTATGGCCTGAAATAAGGCAAGCCTTGGCTGCAGGGCATTCGATGAAGGAGATATGTCTCGCCCTCAACAAAGACGGGGCAGAGATCAGCTATCAGAACCTTCGATACTGTGTTGGTTGCTTAAGAAGAAAGAAGGTTGCTGAGATGGAGCAACCGAGGAGTAATTCTTTTAACGCACCAATGAATCCGGGGCCCTTGAATTCCAATGATCCCGGAGCCGCTCTAAAAGCACAGCGTGCCAAGAAAATAAAATTTGATCATGATCCGTTTTCGACACGTATTGAGGATCTTGTGTAGAAAAGAGGTTCACATATGATCAAAGAAGAATCAGCTGGATCGAATGGGAGTGGATCATCTGTGCATTTTTCTCTCCAAGGGAAAGGCGGCGTGGGTAAGTCTTTTGGTCTCCCCTGCGGCACTGGGAAGATATTCAGAGGAATTTCTTAACTGACACGAATTCCAACCCATTCAGCCGAGAAAAATCTGTCCAATGCTTTGGCAGATTTCTATACCCAGGCTGTGTTTTCGTAGTAAACTTTCACACTTGAAGTTTGGGAAACAATCGAAGCATCCGTAGGGGCTGGCAGATTACATAATGGGCAATTATCGAAACCCCGATTCCCAAAACAGGATGCGGTTTATGCCACCTATCCGCCAGGCTGGGCCGTCCGCAGGGATGATTTAATGGGTTATGGAAAACCTGATTACAGCAAAAAGTGATGATTTGACCTGGCAGATATTAAAGGCGATGGATTATTGCAAGTACCGGGAAAAATTGATAGGGAAGATTAGGGTTCGGATCAGCGGGAGGGATTGAGAATGACAAATGACTTTAGCGTTAACACGCTGACTCAAATAGTCAAAGAGAAGATTATCGAACTTCAGGAGGAGCCTGAATTTCAGCGGAGTATCGATAAAACAAAGTTTGCTGCTGATAAAAAAGGTAACCCCGCCGTGAAACTAGCCGTTGCTAATGTTCCCATGGACTATGATTTGTGGGAAGGGTTAAGGAACCCAGCTGTTGTCGGAATGTATCCTGCCGGTTTAAGGGAGATCTGGGAATTTTATGCAAACAGGCGGAAAGGGCAAGTTGATGAAACTGGCCGACAGACTATCTTTCAGGTACCTCGTTCATTTGATTTCGCCCTCAATAATTACCAACGTGCCATCATTATTTCGGTGATGCTGCCGTTCTCAAAAAATATTACTCACGATTATGTGGATCAGGTCATCAAGGAAAAGAAGACTTCCTCTTATCGGTTTACCAGCATGTATGAAGATATGAATCGTATGTCGGACAAGGCACTTGCCAGAACAGCCATCGACCTCGTCACCAATGACTACGATCGGGTAGTGGTAGCGTTTAATAATGACACCGTCAAAGCAATATCCACTGAAGCCATCCCGCAAACCCGGCAGGGCGGGTCTCATGGTCCGTCAAAAGGCGGTAACTACCCACAAAAAAGCGTTGCAGCGCTCGTCGGATTGGGTCAATTCGGTGTTTCTAGAATTATCTTCCGAGATGAAGTTGCAGACGGTAAAGTTGAGCGGTTTACGGGGCCTGTCAGGTCCATTATAATCTTCGATAAGCAGTCACCGGTCAAGGATGGCCAAGGGGGTATTATCTACCCCTCCAAAGCGTGGCGCCAGTTCCTGTTTCAATTGTTGGATTTTACTAAAACCCAGCCCGAAATAAACCGATTTCGCTTTTGCTCATATATCTCCTTGAACGATAAGGGATGTAATAAATGTCTAGATTGCTGTCCATCCGGCGCTCAACTGGGTTCTGCGCCCCAATCGGACGGTCAGTATTCGGAACAGGTTGCCCGGCAAGCCCATCGTTTCTGGGAAGGTAATCTGCAATTCGACTACGGTAAATGTTGTGATGATCGAGGCCAAATGGCCGGGCTTTTCCCGGAATGGTCCTGTGCCAGATGCTTGACCGTCTGTGTGGACCAAGGTATCCGGAGGAAACAGGCCGTTCAGGATTTTTACCAAAAGATGTCCGAATTAACCAAACAGGTTGAACCGAAGCTCGGCGGCCGGATATGAAGTCTGACGGCATGATCCGCTACTGCGGCGATGGCTTGCGGCGGAGGGGGCTTTTCGAATAGAGCCCAAATCCCTTGCCAGGCGCGGCCAATTCTAAAACTTCCTTAAACTCATCCGTGCTTAAGATGTGATAAGTTTCTTTCGCGAGCCAGCCGGGGGCTATGTTTTCAATGGCTTTCGAGACGAATAGCAGCGTTTTGGGATCACTAACCGGCTCCATTGCATCCTGATTGACGAATCCTTCTATATGAAATTGGCGATAGACGATCGTCTTTCGGTCGTGCCCTTGGCTGCAGAGCGATTGCCAGTTGCTTACGACAGCGTTTCTTCGGAAAAGGTGAGCATCTTCGAGGCTCCACCCCAAACCCAAAAAGCGCGGGGCTGGAACTCCCAAGTCAAAATATGCAACATAGATACACTTTGGAGGTGCCATGAGTGGCTACCATAAGCGTGAGTGGGAACCGTTTCCAATGCACACAATCAAGAAGGTTGATCATCCAACCACGGAGATTCACGAGGATCAAATCCAGAGAATTCATGAGAAGGCGCATGGATTCAACCGGGCCCTTCAGGGAGATTTTGGACCCTTCGTCCAGAGGGAAAGGAAACGATTTGCCACAAAACATCCGCTTTCTGCTGCCCTTGTATCCATGCAGAACACGCTACGGAAAACCGTTGATGGCGTTGTCGCGGGACATCCGGCGCCGATCACTCATGATCCCGCCCTCATTGCGCATCATATCAAGGAAACTGCCTATTTTTTGAGGGCCGATGCGGTTGGTATCTGCAAACTGCCTCCCTATGCCGTCTACTCCCACTCTGCTGCCACAGGGGAACCCATCGAACTCAAGCACCAGTATGCAATAGCGATTCTGGTGGATCAGGATGCGAGGACTGCCCAGGCTACCTCCGGTCATGACTGGATCAGCAATTCCATGAGTTTTGTCGCTTACTCCGCCTCAGGTTTCATCGCATGCATTCTGGCCGATTACATCCGAAGACTCGGGTATCCGGCCCGCGCCCATCATGCCTTGAGCTATCAGGTTGTTGTGCCCCCCATTCTCCTATGGGCTGGGCTGGGAGAGGTCAGCCGAATGAGCGAATGCGTTCTGCATCCCTTTTTGGGCCCGAGGTTCAAAGCTTCTGTGGTAACCACGAATCTGACAATGCTTTGCGATCGGCCGATCGATTTCGGACTCCAGGATTTCTGCTCGAAATGCAAAAAATGCGCGCGCCACTGCCCTTCGGGCGCATTGAGCGACGGAGGTAAAGTCATGTTCAACGGCTACGAGCGCTGGCCCTCGGATATGGGGAAATGCACGTCCATGCGGGTTGGCAATCAGAGAGGTGCGAGCTGCGGCACTTGCATGGCCGTCTGTCCATGGAACAAGCCATACACACCCCTGCATCGAGCCGCCGGCTGGATGATTCGGCGCTCTTCGCTTGGGCGCAGTCTCGCCGTTTGGCTCGATGACGCCCTGGGTTATGGCCGGCCCGACCATTCCAAGAAATGGTGGTGGGACCTTGAAGATGTGGCTGGAGATGGAATTCTCAAAATTCCCGCCGATAGAAGGAATGACTTTCTGATGAAATTATAACGCGCGGTTTGCCTCCTCAAATTCAAACGACAGAGCTTCGCCGAACAGCAATGGTTGTATCTGAAGCTCCAGCCGCTCAAGTCCGGTTGGCCGTATGGATTATCAGCGGATCTCAAGCCAATGGGCTCTAAAAAGTAAGGATATGCCAGCCCTGCTGGATAAGGTCTGTAAGAGGTTTGCCCATGCCTTTGACTTCGATTCCCATTTTGCGCAGTTGTTCCGTAACGCCATAGGAATCTGCGCAGGCCACGCATGCCTGCACCTTCACGCCATCGTCCAGCATGCCTTTGACCTTGGCCTGCAAATCCTTGTCGCCCGCAAGAAGACGCGCTGAAGGCCCCCACACAATCAGGGTCACTTCATCAAACCATTTCTGTTTCTTGGCATTATCCGTATACATGAAACAGACACGGTGGGCGACATCCGGGTCGCCACTTGTCCATATAACTGCAAGGCGGCTGTTCGGCGGAGTTTTTTCCTGTCCCTGAACCCAGCCGGAGCGAACGAACAATCCGGTTATCAGAACCACCAGTGCTACACAGACGATCATTCGTGTTTTTTTCACAAGGCACCTCCCGAGATTGCCATTGAATTCTGCAGATTTAAGTTATGTGGCAGAAGCAAAACCGCGCAGCCGCTGTTCCAGCATGCGGCCAAGGGATCTGGCTTCTTCAATTTTTGCATTCTGTTTGGAAAGGCTGGGTGTTATCTCCGGCGTGATTTTTGTGCCCGGCCCGAAGAACATGTGAATGGCCCCTACTTTGCAAGTCTCGCCATAGCCGCAGACAAAGCAGCATGCCGGGCCCTGGGCTGAAACTGTCCCGATGCATTCGATCTGGTTGTATTGAAAAAAAGTCTTGATGTTCAGCACAACCGGGTCGCCTGAACTTCCGCCGACACCGACGGCTATTCCGAGCTTACCGGCTACGGCTTTGCCCTCCCGGTGGCGGAACTGGTAGAAGCGCTCCAGAAAGCAGTGCCCAAGACCATTCAGCATCGAGAAGTAATTTGCGGCTCCGATTACGTAAGCGTCCGCTTCGACAATTTTGTCGCGCAGCGCCTGCATATCGTCTTCAACCTTGCATATGTTGTCTTTGACACATCCGAGGCATGCAATGCAAGGGCCGATGCGTTTGCCGGCCAGCGAAATAAACTCCGTTTCGAGACCAATGCCTGCCAGGACTTCTTTTACCAGTTGATCCGTTGTCTGATCTGTTCGTGGGCTGCCCGAAATTCCTAAAACTTTCATCCTATCCTCCCTGTGTGTGGCGGCGGTCTCGCACGAATGTTTCCTGCCGCTTTCTCTTATAGAACGGCGGTTGAATTAAAGGGGCTAATGCTCCGACATACACCAATCCCAAGTCTTTTGAGCGTCGGCAACGACCTGCTCGTCGGTGCGGAAGTCCCGAAGGCCGCAATCATCGTAATGGATCATCTCTTCCAGTTCCCTCAACTCCTTGGGATTTGGCGGAGCAGCCGGATAACCAAGCACCATCATGTCGTATATGGAGAGGGGATCCGGGATTCCGATGATCTTTCGGATTTCCTGTTCCGCCTCGGGACGTGATGCGGACGTATACCACTGAGAAGCCAAACCAAGAGATGCCGCGGCCAGATGCATGTAGAGAAATGTGCTGGCCATGCTGGAGTTGTAGATTCCTGTGACCAGCGCGTTCTTCTCCGTCGGATGACCGGGCAGTCCAACGATGGCTCTCCAGTCGACGAGAAGGATGATAAACACCGGCGCATCACGGAAGCTGGGTTGCGGGGCATCGGACGGTTCGGCTCCCGGCTTTATATTCTTGATGGGTGGCGCATGCCCGTCGAGAGCGCGGACAATCGCGTCTTTCACCTCCCTTTTTTGCACGACGACAAATTCCCAGGGTTGGGTGTGGAATCCGGAAGGCGCCCAGCGCGCGACCTCGAGGATCTTCTCTACGGATCCTTCGGGGAGAGGATCGGGTTTGAATTTACGTACTGTCCGTCGGTTCTTCACAAGGGTCAAAAGGTGATCGTATCCCTGTTGCGGCATTGCGGCGGTCTCCTTATTTGGGGCGACGTTTCTGATCCCGCAATTATAGAAAGGATGGCAATAATCTCTAGAATATTATTATGGAAGATCCTCACATTTTAGAATCGAGCACAGGTTTCTATAGGGCTATTTGCGCCGTCTTAACGCTTCCGGGACCCGCTGCATATCCAATTCCCCCACACGCAGGTTCCATTTCAGCGGAATGTTTACGGGCGGATAACAGACCTTGTCGTCACATGCCTGGTAGCGGAATGTGCCTTCCAGGGCCATCTCTTTTGCTGCTCCAGCGGCTGCTGCCAACTCCTTCTGCTGAGCGAGAACAACATCCCGAGTGACTACGAACCTGTCTTTGTACACCGGCAGGGTTTCGTTGATGACCTTCAGGTGGATATTCTTCGATGCCGGCCACTGAGGTGGCGAGGACTTCCATGCGCCCTCAGCCATCTGCCACTGGACAGGGATGTAGTTGCCTTGCACTTCAGGGGCATAGACGTGCATTTTGGGCTTCAAGGACACCTCGAGCCTGAGTACCACATGATTGCCGGCGCGCACGATCTCGTCGCTTGCCCTATATCTCACTCTCAGATGCGGCGTTTCAATCTCCTTCCACCCTGTCAGTCCTGCCCCGGAGGACCTGTCCATCAGGATATCGCCGCCTGTATAGCGTTCCCGGTAATCCAGCGTGAAGTACTTGCTCTGGACTATGCCGCGCCCATCGAGGATATAGCTGCCCGGATAGGGGACGCCGTAAGTCGGGTTTCCTTTTGGTATGCTTTCGTTCAGGATGCCGAAGTCGCGTATGATTTTGGAATCGGGATCCGCCAACATAGGGAAAGTGATTCCGGCCCGGTCGGCGAATGACTTGAGAATCTCCACGCTGTCATAGCTCACCGACGCCACTTTCAAACCGTTCCTTTCGAACTCCGCCTTTTTTTCCTGCAGCTCCACGAGCTGCGTTTTACACCACGGTCACCAGTCCGCCGAACGCACAAAGAGCAGGACCAGCCCTTTCGCTCCCCGCAGCGTGGAGAGTGTCTGCAAGTTTCCGTTCTGGTCGCGCGCTTCAAAGGCAGGCACTTTCTGGCCTACCTCAGGCCCTGTTTTGATTCCTGACACTTGTGCTGCCGCCATTGTCAGGGCGAATAGCGCAATGCTCAGAGCTTTCATAATGCTCCTCACGAAAATGTGACATTGTGCAACGGGAGCCCGCCGACGGATGACCCTCTTTTCCCGATCCCATGGAGGACAAATGATACCGGGAAGTCCCTCCTCCGGCAAGGCGGATTGGAAGCAGATAACATGCCTTGATCTTGCCTGCCGCAAGCCCCGCGACGATCCCGTCGGTTTCGCCCTGGAATTCCTGATCGATCTTGGGCCAGAGGATCTGCTCCGCAGCCTTGCGATGGAAGTTCCAATCGTGCTTCGTCTCGTGTGGCAGAAACGGCTTCACCGTGTTCAACAGGTCATCGATTTCCGGCGCCAGGCGGTACCCGCCCTGGCTGCCGAGCTGATCCGGCGGCCCTTTGAGATGAACGAAAATCCAACCGTTGCTCTCAAACCGGCAGCCCCCTGCAGGGGATCGAGCGCACCGACACCCCAGACACACAAAGCTCCGGCCAGCACCGCAAGAACAAGTCCTGTTCGAACCGGTTTTCTCATGTTCATCCCCTTCTCAGCTGCGGTGTTTTCCCTTTTGTCACTTTCGATCTTCTCAAACCGGACGATTCGGATCCGTTCAGCTCGACTGCGAATGCATGTCTTCAGCAACAGTGGGACAAAAAGGCCGCAAAATTAAGAGACACCTGGCGCCGTTGATGATTTGGCGATTTGGCATTCTTCAATTTTTTCTGGCCAGGCATCCGGCTGATCATGAGGCTCACGGCTCTAGGTTCATCTTGCACAACAGGGCGTGGCAGCGCAGTTTGACGAGGGCCGTCGATTGGGGCTACCAAACAAAATTGTGGTTCTTCCTAATTCCCGCGGTCACGCAATTCGTTGTGCCTCCTCCAATTTGCTAGAAACAACCAGGCGATGATAAAGGCAGGACCGGAGATCGTCAGAATCACGATCGGGCCCGCCGCGGGGGGAAATGGTGCTGCATGAACAAAACCAACGCGACATATAGCAAGCCCGCAACCCCAAACAGCGCTGCACCAATCCATTCCCATCGCCAAGCCAGGATCAGGGTTATGATCAGAGCAAAAACAGGAATTTGATGAATCATGAACGCGACCACCGTCTGCCAGAAACCTAGGTGTTCACTAAAAACACCCAGGGCAAAGATACTTAGAAAAGTGATGAAAGCGATTGACAGGACTCGCGGCGTCCAGAATAAGGCTCATTTGGAGATTTTAGACATATTAACTGAGCATTCCGAAGCGTTTTCAGGACAGCTTCTCTGGGGCGTTTCATGGGAAATCTGGGGTACGCTTACGCGAGGACGGGGCGCATTGATGAGGCGCAGAAACTTTTAGCGGAACTGCAGGATCAGGCAAAACAGGCAAACGTGTCGCCTTTAAGTTTTGCACTGATCTACGGTGGACTCGAAAAATTGGCCAATGCTGCTATTGGCTCGAACATGCGGTTGAAGAATGCGACGATATGGTTGCCGACCTCGACAGCTTTTGCCTTTATGAAGCCCTGCGCTCCCACCCGCGCAACTACGCCCTGCTGCGCAAAACGAACCGTGATTCCCTGGAATCAGCAACTCCAGATACATATTGCTAACTGCCCATGCCACAAGCAACCCGGCAACCAGAGTGGTTCGGCCATGATTCCGGTCCTGAAGTCCCATTCGAGGACTTAATCCTGAGCATTTTGTCCCGCCCGACCAGTCGCATGAGCGCTGACCGGAGTCGGAATGCGTTACTGACGCGAACGCCGTTTCGGGATCGCAATCCGGTTAAGCGTACCTAAAGCCATATTCCACTATTCGTTACGGCCTCAGCCCCCAAGCCGTTCCTCCAGGATTTACCTTTCGACAGCCGCGTTAGCTGCATATAATAGGCCCCACGATTCACCAGGCACCACCAAGCAGCATGTAGGTCTTCTTTCGGAGGGATGCATGCCTGAAATCGGTCAAAACATTTCGCATTACAACATTGTGGAAAAAATCATCGCTTTTGCATCAGGTAGTTTAGGAAAAACCGTGGTCTACTGCAAGGCAGCCGATGGTACGGGAGAGGATGAAAGACTTACGATATGATAACACGATCATAGAAAGCGTGATATTTATCGCCTTTAGGCCGTGCGGATTCGAAAGCCTTCGATAGAATTGGTATATCGAGGAGAACTGAAATGGCTGAACTGGTCAGAACGGGCGTTTCGATTGAGGCGGATCTGTTGGAGAAATTCGATAAGTTAATCGCCAAACGCGGCTACGGTAATCGCTCGGAGGCGTTGCGCGACTTGATCCGCGAGGCGTTGGTCTCCGAGGAGGTCAACAGCAACAAGCCGGTAGTAGCCACGCTTTCGATGATTTATGACCATTATCGCCCAGACCTCTCCAACAAGCTCACCGAGGCGCAGCACCACCACCACGACAACGTGCTGGCTGCGACCCACGTGCACCTGGACCATACCAACTGCTTTGAGGTGGTCATCATGAGAGGACCGGCTGGCGAGGTGCAGCGCCTCGCCGATCACATGCTCAGCCTGAAAGGCGTCAAGAACGGCAAGTTGGTGATGACCTCGACCGGCAAAGACCTCTGAGCCATAGCACGCGAGGAGCACTGCGATGCGAACTCCGTTGTACGTTGCCTGCCTGGCGGCGACACTGGCGGCAGTCTTTACCGCGGATGCGCAAACGCCCACACCGGCGCCTAAGGTCGTGGAGTTGGATACGCATGGGCACGATTACCGGCCGGTGCTGAACGGTCCTCTGGAAACCGCGGGGATGCGCTCAGGACTGATTGTGCTGGCGCCGCAGAAGTCGGTGGGGCGCCATAGCACCGGGCAGAATGAAGAGGTCCTGATCGTGCTGGAGGGCAAAGGAGAGATGCTCTTTTCAGACGGTCATTCGTTGCCGGTGCAGGCCAGTCACGCCGTTTACTGTCCTCCTCACACAGTGCACGACGTGAAGAACACAGGCCAGGTTGAACTGCGCTATGTTTACGTGGTCGCCCACATAAAATAGGGCGCAAATCCTGAAGCATACGAATTTGTAAATTTTATGCCGCATACCTCTTTTATTTTCGTGTTACGCATGCAACAATCCTCCTCGTGACGTCGATGCTGGTTTCCCGCTGCGCCGAATTTGTCTCCCCCGGGTTCGCAGGGGGCCTTCCGGATCGGCTTTTGAATTCCAGTTGCACTTTGCGTCCTCAGGAGGGTGTTGCTGCAATGAAATGGAAATGCGTGCTGTTCTTATTGCTTCTTGTTCCCGGCCTTCTATTTGCCCAAGGAATCACTCAGCTGTCAGGAACTGTCTTTGACGCGTCTGGCGCGGTGATTGCCGGGGCTACTGTGCAGGTTCTAAGCTCGAACGGTACTGTACAAATAACGAAACAGTCGGACACGAACGGCTCCTTCATTATTTCTGGACTCTTGGCAGGTAATTATCGACTCATGGTATCTAATCCCGGTTTTGAAACCAAAGAAATCCCCGTCACCATAGGGACCACTGAGGCGCCGGCCCCGCTGCGCATCTCTCTGGCTGTGGGCTCCGTAAGCACCACCATAAATGTGCAGGGCCGGGAGGATGACCTCGTCGGAATTGCCGATTCCGGCACCCAGGGAACGGTGGGCGCAACGGAAATCCAAGACCGTCCGATTCTTCGTTCGGGAGAAGTTTTGGAGACGGTTCCCGGTCTCATCATTACTCAACACGCCGGCGGCGGCAAGGCCAACCAATATTTTCTTCGCGGCTTC
>Ga0326728_10025422_pt1 | contig 10601 bp, 8 predicted proteins | sample MB3enrmetagenome_FD_207602 | JGI IMG/M metagenome (GOLD analysis project Ga0326728, IMG submission 207602) | Lab enriched peat soil microbial communities from McLean, Ithaca, NY, United States - MB31MN | ecosystem: Environmental > Terrestrial > Soil > Wetlands > Peat | place: USA: New York...
CTCTGAGCCACGTGTAGAAACAAGAAGGGTAGGCCCGTTAGATCTCATTTTTTCACGGCTTCCAGGTTCAGGGATATGCCGAGGGCATTGACCATTTGGTTCTGGTTTAGATTCCAAAGCCTTCCCGCGGCCACGGCTGCGCCCAAGACGTTTACCGTGCCCGTCGAATCCCAGCCCGAATCGATGTTGAGTTGGGACGCGGCAACGACCCGGGCAGCCACGTCGTCTCCGAGGATCATCGCAGTCAGCACGTCTCTGCCGCTCGCGCCTTTGAACTCCCCCACCGAGAGGGCCACGGGAACCGTGGTTCCGCTGATATGGGAAGGAGTGCTTTTCCCTTCGATGAGAGCACCCGTGGGCTCGAAATCATAAGACCTGGCCAGGACGCTGTTCATCAATGCCGCATGGTGGACGGGCAGCTTTCCCCCGGCTCCCAGGATTGTGCTCTCCTTTGATCCTCCCCACCCCCGCATGAGGTCGAGAAGCATGGAGCAGCCGGAGGCATTGACGCCTGCGACGGCGCATCCCATCACGTCGATGATCCGGTTTCGGGCCTTTTCAACCACTGACGATTCGAAGGCGTCGAAGCCGGTTTCGACTGCGTTTCTCGCTATTTCGGCCGAAATGCTCATAGGTCCTCCTTAAACTCTTGGACAGGCATCCGAAGGCACTTTTTTGCTTTTGCGATCCGGATTAACCCAGCTCCTTCAGTTTTTCAATGAAGGCTGGGAGAACGTTTTTCCAGTCCCCTACCACGCCGAAGTGGGCCTGCTTGAAGATGGGCGCCGTGGCGTCCTTATTTATGGCGATGATCCTCTGGGATCTGGAGCAGCCGGTCATATGCTGGCTCGCACCTGAAATGCCGATCGCGATGTAGACGCGCGGTGCGACGATGGTGCCCGTGAGGCCCACCTGCTGGGATGTAGGAATCCAGCCGTTGTCCACGGCTACCCGGGAGCCGCCGACGGCCCCATTCAGGAGCTTGCCCATCTCTTCCAGGTCCTTGAAGCCCTCGGGGCCTCCGATGCCTCTTCCACCTGAGACGATTATCTCCGCGTCCTCGAGCTTCACCCCTCGAGCTTCCTCGACCATCCTGCCCACGACTTTGACCTTCACAGGCTCCGCACCCAGGTCGGCCTCGAGGGAAATGGGCTTTTCGGCCGTCAGGCCCGTCCTGTCCGCAGGGCTCATCGACTTGGGCCTTACCGTCGCCATCTGTGGGAATCCATCGCTGGCCAGCACGGACATTGCAAGCCCTCCGTATACAGGCTTCGTCCGGAGGAGCCTTTTCGTCCCATCTTCGATCTTCAGGTCCACGCAGTCGGTGGCGATCTCTTGCTTGAGCCGGAAGGCAAGGCGTGGTCCGAGGTCGGCTCCCACGTCGGAGTTTCCGAAAAGGAGTATCCTGGGCTTCAGCTTCTCGACAACCTGGACGAGCACCGCCGTGTGGACATCACCCGTGTAGGTCGCGAGAGACTCCTGCTCGACGATATAGGCCTTATCGGCCCCGAATTCACAGGCCTTTGCCGCGCCATCGGCAATGGCGTGGCCGACGAAGAGGGCGTGGAGCTCCTCGCCCAGGCTTCCGGCCAGCTTCTTTCCGCCGCTCAACAGCTCCTTCGTTATCGATGCGAGGCCGTTGTCGGCAAGTTCCCCAAATATCATTACGTGTCGGTAGTCATTCATCGTAGTCCCCCGCGGCTCACAGTATCCTTTCCTCCCGGAGTCGCACCGCAAGATTTTGCGCAGCTTCCTGTAAGGTTTCACCTTTTACGATCTCGCAGGTCGCCTCGAAGACGGGCAAGAACAGGTCAATTGCCTGAAGCCTGCGTCCCGAGGCGCCGCACTCTTCAGGCCCGAGCCCAATGTCCGAGGGCTTCCAGATCACCGGCTTCATCGCATTCGACTTGGCGATGTTCTTGATGGAAGGATACCTCGCCTGTCCGAGCTCGTTGCTCACGGTGACAACTGCCGGCAGGGTGACCTCGACCGTCTCATAGCCGTCGGTAATCACGCGCTCGATCAAAGCCCTATCCACGTCGACGTCGATCTTCCGGGCGAGGGTCACACAGGACAGGCCGAGAAACTCGGCGATGCCCAGCCCTGTCTGGCCCGCGTTCGAGTCGGCAGCCTGCCTGCCGCACAGCACGAGGTCGCATTCACCGATCTTTTGTATGGCTGAAGAGAGGGCCTTCGCCGTAGACCAGCTGTCGCCGCCGACATACGCCTCGTCCTCGAGGAGGATCAGCTCATCGGCCCCCATGTGGAGCGGTTTTTTCACGACCACCCTGTCGAGGTTGTTTCCCAGGGACAAAACCGTTACTTTCGCGCCCATCTTGTCCTTTATCCGCAGAGCCGCCTCGACCGCTTGCTCGTCGAAGGGGTTGACCACTTTCAGGACCTTGGCCGAGCTGACAAGGGTCTTGGCTGCCCCGTCCAGCCGGAAGGACTCGATAGTCGCTTCAGGATCGTATATCTCCTTTATGCACACGACGATGTTCATATCATGTTCTCCATGTATGGTCGGCCATTTGGCCGACCATACCGTTTATCCGCTTTGCCCGCACCCCTCGAATCGTTCGACAATCTCACGTCTCGTAGAGCGCATTCGAGTCGGAAGGCCGGGGTGAGCCTGACCTCGCCATGATGTTGGCAGCCTTGACGAGACTCAAACCACCCGTCGAGCCTCCGTGCATGATGCTCAGATGGAGCCTGACCCAGTGCTCGAAAGCCAGCTCCTTCTGAGGGGCCATGCCGCCGTAGATCTCGAGACCCGCCTCGATGAGCCTCATCAGCACCCTCTTGATATACCAGTTGATGTAGTACCAGCCGAGGACATCTCTCATCTGCCCCTGTCCTATCTGCTGCCATTCCCAGGCGTCCTGGTAGAGGAAGAGCCTGCAGTGGCGGATCATGCAGTCGGTCTCGGCAACGAGCATACCCACGTTGGGGTGCTGAACGATCGGTTTGCCGCCCTGGATCCTGCTCAAGGCATACTCCTTCATGTCCTCCCACGTCCTTTCGGCCCATCCGATGACGGCGAACATGTGGAGCGATTTTCCGGCGAGGCGGGACTTCATGACGTCAAAGGCCCCATTCACCGGACCCTCCCTGTACCTGTCGGGAATCCGGTAATTCTCAAAGTGCATCTGCACGTTCGTGACAAGCTCGTTACCCATCATGTCGTTGACCCGGGCCACCGACCATCCGGGCCTTCTCGTGTCGATAACGAACTGGGTCACCGATTTGGAGATGGGTCCCTTGGGCTCGGTTCTCGCCATGAGCATGAGGTAGTTGGAGACGCCCCCTGCGGTACAAAACATCTTGTCACCGTTGAAGACCCATTCATCTCCTTCCTTCTTAGCGAGGTACTGGCCGGTAACGCCCGGCTCGTCATAGGGGAACAGGTAGTCGCTTCCGCTGTTCGGCTCGGTGATGGAGGCGCCCAGCATGGTCTTCCTATCGTTCATGTAGTCGCCCAGGACCTCTTCTGCGATATCCTTCTTGGTATAGGCAAAGGCCGCCATCTGCTTCCAGGCTATGGTGAAGAGCCTCCCGAGCTGTCCGCCGTAGTAGCCGGCCACCTCAGCCATGACGCCCAGGCCGACGTGGTCCTCACCGTAACCGCCGCCTCCGAATTCGGTGGGTGCTGCGATCTGTCGCAAGCCCGCATCGTGGGCCTTGCTGACGAGGTCCCAGGGCATGCGAGCCCGGAGCTCCGCGCTTGTCGCGTTGGGCGGAATGACCTGGTCGGCGATCTCGTTGAGCTTCTTAAGGTCCACCTCGCGCTCGCAGAACTCTTTCATGAGCATGGCAAGGCTCTTATGCTCCTCGGTCAGATAAGGCAGATTTAGATCAATCATGATATTCTCCTCCTCTCTATATTGAATTCGGAAAGTGCTTCGCCCGGAAGCTGTCGGCGGTCTGTCGCACGCCACCGGCCTTGTCTGTCGGGAATGCCTCTCCCTCCCGCTCTTAGTTCTTACAGTATCTTCGATGCCTTGATAAGGTTAAGGGCGCCTGTCGCTCCCCCGTGAAGGAAGCTCTGATGGGCCCGCACAAATCTCTCGAAGCCCAATTCCTTTGTCGGCGCGATCCCCCCATACACCTCCATACCCACCTCGATAAGGCGGAGAGCATTCACTTTGTGCAGATAGTTAATGTACCAGAACCCCAGGGGGCCGACGAGGGTGCCCGGCTTTTCCTGGTCGCAGTCCCAGGCGAACTTGTAATGGAGCAGCCTCTCAGCCCTTAAGGCAACGTCCATCTCCGCAATCAGTTGTCCGATGTTCGGGTGTTGGATGATCGGCTTCCCGCCCTGAATGCGCGTCTTGGCAAAGTCTCTGATCTCTTCCCAGACTCTCTGGCATTCCCCGAGCGAGGCGGTAAAATGAAGCGTCTTCGAGCCGAGGCCGGAGCGGAGATTCCCGTATGAGCCGTTCACCTCGGTCATCATCATGCTCTTGTGGACGCGCACGTTCTCGAACCGCATCTGCACATTGGGGACTATTTCGTTGCCCATCAAATCGTTGACCCTAGCGATCGACCAGCCCGGAGTCGAAGTGTCTACGAGAAACTGAGTCATCGATTTGCTGGTAGGCCCTTTCGGATCGGTTCTCACCGTCACCGTGATGTAATCGGAGACCCCTCCCCCGGTGCAGAACATCTTGTCGCCGTTGATTACCCAGTAGTCTCCATCCTGCACGGCAATGGTCTTTCCCACTGCCCCGGGCTCCTCGTAGGGCAGCATCACATCCGACCCATGGTCCGGCTCCGAGTGAGAGGCGGCCGTCATGGTCCTCCTGTTGTTCATGAAATTGGTGAAAAAGACGTCCTGCACGGCCTTGGGCGCGTCGTAGAGACGGACACAGTGGTTCCAGGGCAAGGTGAAAATCCTGCCGACCACGTAGCAGCCGTAATAGGCGGCAGCTTCTGCAAGGGCGGTGAGGGTGACCCAGCCGCCTGTCCTGTTGTACCCTCCTCCCCCATACTCCTGAGGCACGGCGAGCTGGCGCAGGCCCGCGTCGTGCATCTTGCTTATGAGGTCCCAGGGTATACGGGCCATTAAATCGGCTTTGGTCGCGTTCGGCGCTATGGGCTCGTCTGCGAGCTTGTCCATCGCCTTCCTGTCAATCTCCCGAAGGCAGAACTCTTTCATGAGTCCCACCAGGGCCCTTTGCTCTTCATTCAGCTCGAAATCCATAGCTCATCTCCTTTGAGCTGGAGCGCTCTGCGACGACCACGGCCGATCCGCGGGGTCGAGGAGCGCCGTTAATGAATTCTATCGGGCGCCGCACATAGGCCGGCCGGGAAACCCCGTGCAGTTTTCAGGGCGTGGCCACGCTCTTTTCATATTTTGGGGCAAGAGGGCGGCGACTCAGAGATGTGCAATAAGGCTGCCACCGGCCCCGTGACCGCCTTCTTCCGGCCTTTTTTCCTCACGCCTCATACTTTTCGCACGAGATAGACCACGAAAGGCACTTCCCTGCGAACTGGTGAGGCCACGAAAGAGACGAAAAGACCACGAGATGTCGAGTCAATAACGATATTTCGTTGGGAATGAATTTTCCTTGTTGACTCGGAGCCACGAGGCTTGCTAAAGTCACAGCACTGTGTCGCCGAAAGACGAGAATCTCCGCCTATTCCATTCTCCCGTGCGGGAGGCTGATCGAGTCATGCCTATGGCCGCCATGTTCGAGGAGGAGTTTTCAATCGACTGGCTGGAAGAGCTGACCGGCCTTCGGGCTACATCGATTCTTTCTGTCGTCGAAAGGGCTGTGGAGCAACAGGAGCTTCTAAGAAAGGAACCCGGGGTCTATGCTTTCACACAGGGTCTCCGGAAGGCATGGTGGCGCGCCTCCCTGGCCGCAGATGAAAAGGAACGATACTATCGCAGCATTGCGGCCATCATGATGCGGGAGCTTGCCGACGACGATCAGACCGCAGTTCGTGTTGCTCGGTATCTACGGCTCGTGTCGAATGATGCCGAAGGGTGCCGGTGGCTCATAAGGGCCGGCAAGGCTCACGGCGAGGGGTCCACGGAAATGGCCATCGACTGTTTCGCAAAAGCAGCCGAAGACCTCATAGACAAGGAGGGGGAAGTCGAGGACAGCCTCTTCGTCGAAGCCGTCCTCGACTATTCGAATGCCGCGACCCTGAGAACCGATACGCTCAAGACGCTCTCTCTCCTGGACGAGGCGAAGGTGCGGGCCAAGAGGTTGGGGAGCGAAAGTTTCATCCTCCTGATAGAGATGCATATAGCGAAACAGGAATGGCTCAAGTCCCATGACGAAAAGGCTGTCAAACGATTCGAGTCGGCCCTTGCCTCCATCGAGAGGACGAATCAGCCTGATCTGCTCGCATCGATCATCGACCTAAAGTACTATTTCCTTTTTTTTCAAGGCCGTTTCAGAGAGGTGGTCGAGACCTACGAGAGATCGCTACCCGAGGTGGAGCGTTATCCCTCGGGCTCATTCCCCGTTATCTCCGCGATCACCGTGGCCCGGTCCTACGGGATGACCGGGCAGCTCACTCAAGGTCTTGGTATGCTCCACACTATCTACGACCGCTGCCTCGAAAAGGGCGATCTTTATCTTGCCTCCCATGCGGGGTCTGCCATTGCCATCCTTCTGCTCGGTATCAACCGGCCTGACGATGCTTTCAGGTACTTCAAGTCTTCCCTCAGACAGGCGAATGAGACTAGGAATCATTACGTAGCGCTCGTCGTCACCTTCATGCTCGCCCTCGCTTACAAACGAAAGGGAGAAAACAAAAAATCTGTGCTCTACTTGAGCAAGTTTCTCAAGAACCTCCGAGAGTTTCACGTGAGCCTGCAACTCTATCCCTACCTCATGGAGATCTGTTGGGCCATGGAAATGGAGACCTTTCCGAGGCTTCCCGGTCTCTCCTTAGAAGACGAGCTCAAGGAAATGCTCGGAACCACGAATGTGCTCGTAGGAGGAATCGCTTATCGCTACCAGGCGCTGCTCGGAAAGATTCGGGGCTGGTCAAACCAGCGGGTCATACGATCGCTTACCATCTCGGAAGGCCTCCTGGAGAAATCCGGCCATCGCATCGAATGCGCGAGGACTCAACTTGAGCTTGCCCGTTGTCACCTCATCGCAGGTGACATAAGGAAGGTAAGAAGAATAATGAAGATGGCATCGGAGACCCTTTCCACAGCCAATGCCGAAATGATTCCCGACGACCTCAGAACTTTTGTCTACACTCCGAACCGAGAGAAATCGGTCCTCGCAGGCATCCTGGGTTTGAGCGGCGAGATCGCGGCAACCGGCCGCGAGAAAAACCAGCTCCTTCAACAGATCGTCGCAACCATCAACAGGCTCATAGGCGCGGAAAGGGGGGCGATACTCCTCATCGGGCCCGAGGCGGTCTCCCCCACCCTTACCTTGAGGGCCTCCAAGAATCTTACCATGGAACAGGTCTATCACCAGAGCTTCTCCAACTCGCGGAGTATCATAGAGGAAGTGGTCCGCTCGGGCCAAGGACGCATGTTCGAGATAGGGCCTTTCGTGGAAAGCGGTACCCAGCAATACGCGACAGTCAGCTCGGGGATTTGCGTTCCCTTTTTCCTGGAAGATAGAACGGCGGGCATCCTCTACCATGATAACAGGCTTCTCAACAAGGCCTTTTCGGAATCTGACCTGAAGCTCCTCCAATTCTTCTCAGCTCTCGTGGCCGCTGACCTGGGTTGGGCCAAAGCGCGTGAAGAGATAAAAACGCTCTCGTGGAACCGGGGGAGTGAAACGATTGCCATCGTGAACGTCCATGAGCTGGACGGCAGCGATGACATCGTGGGGATAAGTCAGGCCATACAACAGGTCCGGGCCGAGATCGCCCGGGTTGCAGAGACGGATGCGGCCGTTCTCATTCTCGGCGAGACGGGGGTGGGGAAGAATCTTGTGGCGAGTGCCGCCCACCGGCAGAGTCTGAGGAAAAAAGGGCCTTTCGTCACCGTTCACTGCAGCGCCCTCACGGAGAGCCTGATCACGAGCGAGCTCTTCGGTCACGAAAGAGGGGCTTTTACAGGCGCGACGGACCGACGGATAGGAAGGGTCGAGATGGCCGACAATGGCTCGCTCTTCTTGGATGAGATCGGCGATCTCTCTCTCGACATCCAGGCTCGCCTTCTCCGCGTGCTTCAGAGCAAGGAGTTTGAGCGTGTGGGAGGCGGGAAGGAGACTCTCACCTCCGATTTCAGACTCATCGCCGCAACCAACCGGAGCCTCGAAGACGACGTGGAGGCCCAGAGGTTTCGCAGAGACTTGTACTACAGGATCAACGTCTTCCCCCTCTATGTGCCTCCTCTCAGGGAAAGGCGAGAAGACATCCCCCTTCTTGCCCGCCATTTCCTCAAAATCTACGCCTCTAAGACCGGGAAGACCGTGGAGGAGATTCCGAAAGAGCAGATGGAGAAGCTGATTGCCTACCACTGGCCGGGCAACGTCCGTGAATTGCAGAATGCCGTACAAAGGGCCTTGATCCTCGGCGACGGACGTCGCTTCGTCGTGCCGGACCTCGGGAAGGTCAGGACCGACATCGCAGGGGTTTCTCGGCACGGCTCCACAAGCCTACAAGAAACAGAGAAAAGGCACATCCTTGAAATCCTCAACCTGACGGGGTGGCGCATATACGGGCCCAGGGGCGCGGCAAGGATGCTGGCAATAAAGCCGACCACCCTTTGCTCGCGGATGAAAAAGCTGGGCATCAAGAGACCTTCGGCAAATCTGTCAGCCGGCAAGTCCTCAGAGCGGGTCTGACGAGCGCCGCTCGTATCAGCAGCATGTCAGACGCCAGGGGGAGTCATGCCGAGAAAGGCGGCTACGGATGCAGCAGAGAACCCCCCTGACGGCCGGGAAGCGAAAAGAGGCTCACTGTCGATTTTCGTTGATAGGCTATTAGCTTTATGCTATACATAATGTAAAGGGAGCGTAACATCTGATACCGCAATCAATCGACTCAAAAAAGCGGGGAATGGCATATTTGACACGGGAAAAACGTCTCATTGGCCCCGGTCTGCAGGGGACTTCGTTTGCGGAAAAGCTTCATGATCTGCCGTTCCGTGGATACTCCCGATGCAATAATGATTGCAAAGGACTAATAAATGTCCAATTCCATTGAGCCCCCTGTGAGGTCGCTTATCCTTGGCGCCGTAAGAGAAATGATGAAAAGTGCCTTCTCCTTACTTGACACGGTTTTTCTTTCCCTTGTGTCAAAACCTGAAGGATTGCGCGCATTGGTGCGGGTAAATGAGGAAAGGGCTGACGAGAGGAATTTTCGAAAGCGTCAGATTATGTCAGATTCTGTCAAGTTGGGGTTCTCCGGTGGACGGTCGGCAGCCTTATTGAGAAAGGCATGTCCGGCCGCATGCGCTTTTTGAGAATCGATTGCGGGAAAGGGAGTTCCTGCGCTCTCTAACTTCTCGTAGAGGAGGCGAAAAATGGAGACCGTTGAGAAGATTCGATCCGCCCTGGGGATACGGAGACAAGCAGTGGGGGTGAAGTATACGGACGAGCAGGCGCCTGTGGAACCCTCCGGGGGCCGATACGCCGTGTGCAGCGCCATACTAGAGGCCGCTGCCGGGAAGGTGATAATGCTCTCCGCGGAGACCTGCGCATGCCCGGGAGGAAAGGCCCACATCGGGCTGACCGAGACGAGGTCTATACCACTCAAGATGCTCGTGGAGGGGGAAAAACTGTGGAGCGACGTCAAGACCGCTACGAGATCGCGTATCGAGACACAGAAGATAGCCATTCCACCGGTCGGCATTGCCTCCAAGGTCTACCTTTATCCGGCCGACAGGGAGATCTTCCCTCCGGATCTGATCATTTTTCTCGTGAACGCCGAACAGGTGTCGAGGTTGGTCACACTCGCTCAGTTCTGGGACGGCTTGACGCCCCCCTTCCAGATGAGGGCGTCGATGTGCTGGAGTGCCGTCACCTATCCTATAGTATCGGGCAACTTCAACCTCACCGCCGGTGACATAAGCGCGAGAAGGATGGCCGGATGGGATGAAAACACCATGATCGCCTCAATGCCTGCAGAGAAGATACAGGGAGTAGCTGACGCAGTCGATAGAAGCACCGCGGGAACGGCCGAGTCATCCGATCAATTCAAGGCTCTGACGGCACGGATGAGGGCGGGTGAGGGCGTATAGGCCGGATAGCTTTTCTATCCTATCGTGCGGCCCGAAAAAAAAATGAGGAGATTCATTCATGAGCGATGTCGGCAGGTACGATGCTTTTCTGGAGTTGGCAAGGCAGAGGCGGACAATACGACGGTTCAGGCCGGACCCCGTCCCCGCTGATTACATTACCAAGATTATCGATGCGGCCCGCTGGGCCCCTTCCGGGTTTCATACCCAGCCGTGGGAGTTCGTGGTAATCACCGAAGGGGAGTTCAAGGAGAAGGTCGTTGCCGTCCTGCAGCAGCATGCTCCTCCCATACGCAATCCCAATCCCGAAAGCATTGAAACAGAGGGTTCGCGATTCGACGCCGCCCCTGTCTTCATCATACTGCTCGGCGACTGGAGGGCCAGGATAGGACTGCCGGAGGCTGCCCAGTCCTCCGATGCACGGGTT
>Ga0326728_10025423_pt1 | contig 10601 bp, 5 predicted proteins | sample MB3enrmetagenome_FD_207602 | JGI IMG/M metagenome (GOLD analysis project Ga0326728, IMG submission 207602) | Lab enriched peat soil microbial communities from McLean, Ithaca, NY, United States - MB31MN | ecosystem: Environmental > Terrestrial > Soil > Wetlands > Peat | place: USA: New York...
GCGCTCTTAGGCGGCTGCCGCCGGTAGTAAGGGTCGGCCAGCAACTCATCCAGCAGCGCCCGGTTCACCCGGCCCGAAGCGGCGATCTTTCCCCCGCGGTCGCACGCCAATCCCATCTCCCGCGCCAGGGCGTCGATCACCATGTTGCCGGGTCCGGTATCGAACGCCGTCACATCCCCCGGCGCCGCTCCCGCGGGGATCACCGTGATGTTGGCAATGCCGCCGATATTGAGCGCCATGCGCGCCCGCTTCGGGTGGCGGAACAGCAGGTAATCGACATACGGAACCAGCGGCGCGCCCTCGCCGCCGGCGGCGATATCGCGCGCCCGGAAATTCGAAACCACCGGCACGCCCGTGCGCTCGGCCACCACCGCCGCTTCGCCGGTCTGCAACGTGTTCGCGCCGCCTTCATGGTAGATGGTCTGGCCGTGGCAGCCGATCAGCCCGACCGGCCCGTACCGCCGCACGGCCCGCAGCACGGCGCGCGCGTATAGCTCGCCAAGCTGAAAGTTCAAGTAGGACAGGCCCTTTGGCCTGTCAACCGCCAGAATGGCGGATCGAACAGCTTCGGAGTATGGCGTGAACTGACAACCGATAGTCTTGAGGCTTCGGCCGCTGATTTCCACCACGGCTACGTCAATCCCGTCCAGCGAAGTCCCGCTCATCACCCCCGCGACTCTCATTGACGCTTCAGCTCCTTCTGCAATTCGGCCAACAATTGCAGCGCTTCGATGGGCCGCAGCTCGTCCACCTTCAGGTTCCGTATGCGCTCGGCGATGCCATAGCCCACGGGCTCGAAAAGCTGGATCTGCACCGGCCCCTCTTCCGTCTTGGCCAGTTCTTCGCTGACCACCTGCTCGGTCCGCTCGTGTAGCTTCAACACCTCGCGCGCGCGCTCGATCACGCTCAGCGGCAGGCCGGCCAGCCGCGCCACTTCGATGCCGTAGCTGCGGTCCGCCTTCCCCGGTTCCACTTTCCTCAGGAAGATGATGTGGTCGCCGGCTTCCTTCACCGAGACGCTGAGGTTGCGCACGCCTTCCAGCAGCTCGGCCAGCTCGGTCAGCTCGTGATAGTGCGTCGCAAAAAGCGTCTTGGCGCGCGTGCGCGAGTGGATGTGCTCCACCACCGCCCAGGCCAGCGCCAGTCCGTCGAAGGTCGCGGTGCCGCGGCCGATCTCGTCCAGCACGATGAAGCTGCGCGGCGTCGCCGTGTTCAAAATTACCGCCGTCTCCGTCATCTCCACCATGAACGTGGAGCGCCCGCGCGCCAGGTTGTCGGAGGCGCCGATGCGCGTGAAGATGCGGTCGATGATGGGCAGGCTGGCGGAATCGGCCGGCACGAACGACCCCATCTGCGCCAGGATCGCAATCAGCGCGGCCTGCCGGAGGTAGGTCGATTTGCCGCCCATGTTAGGCCCGGTGATGATGGCGATCAGGTCCGCCGAGTCGTTGAGGTACAGGTCGTTGGGGATGAAGCGGCCGGCCTCCTGTTCCGTGATCCGCTCGATCACCGGGTGGCGGCCGGCCATGATCCGCATCTCGCCGCTGTCGGAGAATGTGGGGCGCTGGTAGCGGTTTTCCGCCGCCACCTGCGCCAGCGCGGCCGTCGCGTCCAGCTCCGCCACCGCCGTCGCCGTGCCGCGTATGCGCTGCGCCTGGGCGGCCACGCGCTGGCGCACGCCCGTGAAAAGCTCCTTTTCCAGCGTCAGGATCTTCTCTTCGGCGTCCAGCACTTTGCGCTCGTAATCCTTAAGCTCCGGCGTGGTGAAACGCTCCGCGTTGGCCAGCGTCTGCTTGCGTTCGTAATCCGCCGGCGCCAGGTGCAGGTTGGCGCGCGTGATTTCGATGTAGTAGCCGAACACGTTGTTGAAGCGCACCTTGAGCGACTGGATGCCGGTGCGCTGCCGCTCCCGCGCTTCGATTTGCGCGATGTACTGGCGGCCGTTCAGGCTCAGGTCGCGCAGCTCGTCGAGCTCCGCGTTGAAGCCGGCGCGGATGGCGCCGCCGTCGGCGATGGAGAGCGGCGGCTCGCCGGCGATGGCCTCCAGGATCAGGTTGGCCACGTCGGGCAGCTCGTCCAGCCGCTCGTGTATGGACCGCAAACGGGCCGCCTGCTGGGTATCGAACGAGCGTTTGAGCGCCGGGATCTTATCCAGCGAGCGGCCCAGCGCCAGCACATCGCGCGGCCCCGCCGAGCCCAGCGTCACCTTGGCCAGCAGCCGCTCGATATCGAGAATGCTTTCGATCTGCTTGCGAAGCTCCGCGCGCAGGATGGTCTGCTGGAGCAGTTCGCCCACGGCTTCGTGGCGCTGCTCGATTTCGGCGCGGTCCATCGAGGGCCGCAGCAGGCGCTGGCGGAGCAGCCGGCCGCCCATCCCGGTCGCGGTCCGGTCGAGGACGCCCAGCAATGTGGCCTGCGTCTGCCCGCCCGCATCTGCCGCGAACAGTGGCTCGACCAATTCCAGGTTGCGCACGGTGACGGCATCGAGCACCATGGAATCGGCGCGATCATAGTAAGTGGGCCGGTCGAGATGGTCCAGCGCCGCCCGCTGCGTGTCGCGGAGGTAGTGCAGGATGGCGCCCGCCGCGCCCACCGCCGCCGGACGGTTGGCCAGTCCGCAGCCATCGAGCGACGCCAGCTTGAAATGGTCCCTCAGCGTGCGGTCCGCGTAGTCGTGGCTGAAGATCCATTCCTCCAGCTCGGTGCGCACGAAGCGTCGGGAAGGGCGCTCTTCGCCGGTAAGCAGTGGAAGGTCGCCCGGAAACAGCACTTCCCGCGCGCCCAGGTGTTCCAGAGCGCCGGCCACTTCCCCGGGCTCCATTTCCGTGACGCGGAATTCGCCGGTCGAGAGATCCACGTGCGCCACTCCTGACCGGGTGCCTGCGCGCCCCACCGCTCCCAGGTAGTTGTTCTCGCGCGAGCCTACCAGGTTGGCATCCATGGCGGTGCCCGGAGTCACCACTCGCGTGATCTCGCGCTTCACCAGGGACTTCGCGAATTTGGGGTCTTCCATCTGGTCGCAGATGGCTACCCGATAACCCTTCTGGATCAGCCGCGCGATGTATCCGTCCGCCGCATGGTAGGGCACGCCGCACATGGGAATGGCGGCGCCCTTTTCCTTGTTGCGCGAGGTGAGCGTGATTTCGAGCTCGCGCGCGGCCACCACGGCGTCTTCGAAAAACAGCTCGTAGAAATCGCCCAGCCGGAACATCAGCAGGGTGTTGGGAACCTGCTGCTTGATGCTGTTGTACTGCCGCATCAGCGGCGTCGAGGCGTCGGAGGACATCTTAGTGGGGCGGACCCCCTGGTCCGCGGTCGGCCCCCTGGCCGGCCCTTTTCCTGTGCACGAAGAGGCCGACGGGGGCGTCGGCCGCGGACCAGGGGGTCCGCCCCACCGAGGAGTGACTGCGCCACATCACGCGTAGATGCCCCGGAGCTTGATGGCCAGGACCACGCGATCCAGGGCCAGCATGTAGGCAGCGATGCGATTGTTCACGCGGTGCGCCCGGGCGTACTCCACCACCGCGTCGAAGCTCTCCGTCATGATCTCTTCGAGGCGCTGGTTGACAAGCTGCTCGTTCCAGAAGAACCCCTGGCGGTCCTGCACCCATTCGAAATACGAAACCGTCACCCCGCCCGCGTTGGCCAGAATGTCGGGGATCACAAAAATCCTCTTATCGGCCAGTACTGCGTCGGCCAGCGGAGTGCTGGGGCCGTTGGCGCCCTCGCACAGGATCTTGCACCGGATTCGGTCCGCGTTCCCCGAATGGATCACGTTCTCCGTGGCGGCGGGAATCAGCACCTCGCACTCCAGAAACAGGGCTTCCTCCCGGTCCATGTCTTCGCCGCCCGCAAAGCCGGTGATGGAGCCGGTCTCCTGGCGGTGCTTCTGAAGCGCGGCGATGTCCAGGCCCTTCGGATTCTCGACCGCGCCGTCGTATTCGATCACGCACACGATCTTGAATCCGATGGCGCTCATCAGCTTCGCCGCCATGCCTCCCACGTTGCCGAAGCCCTGGATCACCACTCGCGAATCTTCCGGCTTGAGGCCGAGTTGTGCCAGCGCCTTCAGGATGACGATCATGCAGCCGCGCCCCGTGGCCTCCGGCCGGCCGCGCGATCCGCCCAGCGCCATCGGCTTGCCCGTCACCACGGCCGTCACCGTGTGCCGCGCGTGCATCGAGTAAGTGTCCATGATCCACGCCATCACCTTCTCGTTGGTGTTGACGTCCGGCGCGGGAACATCGCGCTCCGGTCCCAGGAAGTCGATGATCTCGGCGGTGTAGCGCCGCGTGAGCTTTTCCAGCTCGGCGTCGGAAAGCACGTTGGGATCGCAGATCACGCCGCCCTTTCCGCCGCCGAAGGGAATATTCACCACGGCGCATTTCCAGGTCATCCACGACGCCAGCGCGCGCACCTCGTCCAGGGTCACGTCGGGCGCGAAGCGGATGCCGCCCTTGGCCGGCCCCCGCGCCAGGGAATGCTGCACGCGATACCCGGTGAAGACCTCCAGCCGGCCGTCGTCCAGCAGCACCGGAATGTGAACCGTGATCTCCTTGGCGGCCGAGCGCAGCACCTTGCGCATGCCGTCATCCAGCTTGAGCCGCATGGCAGCCTCATCGAACCGCGTCTCGGCGGCGATCCAGGGATTCTTCTCATTCTCGAGAGAAATGGGAACCGGCAGGGTGTGCGTGGCCACTGTTCATGCCTCCGGTCTCATTATGCCAGAGGCGGGATGCAGGATTTGCTCTATTGAAACGCCAACTGCGCCATGTTGGTGGCCTGCCCGTTCACCGTGACGGTCACCACCATCTGGCCGCGCCCCTTGAGGGTGGCGGGCAGCGCTGCATTCACCTGGTCGAGGCCGGCATAAGTGCCCTGTGCGCCGGCGTACGTCACCGGGGCATTGATATTTCCGATCATGACGCTGACGTTTGCCTGGGTAGCGCCGCGGATTCCGGTTCCATACAGAGCCAGGTAAGGCTGCGATGTCACGTTGATTGGAATCAGGGTGCAATTGCCCGCCGCGTTGCATTGAGAGGTGTTGGTGTAAGTTTGGCCGTTGGTTACTTGAGCCGCGGCCGGCCCTTGTCCGGTCTGCGTTGCGGTATATAAGCCCGGCGCCGTGGATGTGATCGTGGCCGTGCCTGTAAGTGTCGCGCTTCCGTTAACCAGCGTGATAGTCGCCACTCCGCCTGCCGCGCCCTTGGGGACCAGCCAGTTCACCTGGCTCGGCGAGACATAAAAGAGCGACGCCGGAAACACGCCGCCATTGGCGTCTTTCAGCGTGACTGTGACTCCGCCGAGAGTAATAGGCAGCGGCTGCGACTGCGCCAACTGCGTCGCCGCCGCCAGGTTGGAGCCATACAGCGATGCGATGGTTTCCGGCGCCAGCGAGTAAGTGCCGTATGCGGAATTCGTGGCCGCCAATGTCCCCGTGGTGTGCGCCACGCTCTGAGGAGTGGGCGGATAGGGCGAGCCATCCGCGTTCATGAGCACTCCCGAGCGCGGCTGTTGCGTGAAATCGAAGGCGTCGCTCATGTCGTTGGCGGTGTTGTCACGGCTGGTCATGGGGTTCTCGCCGAACCGCTCCTCGATCAGCCTCAGCCAGGATTCGAATGAGTAAGTCTTGTGATCGACATAACCCTGCCGGACATAGGGGCCGATGACCAGTCCGGGTACCCGAATGCCTAACCCGTATTGATCTACTTTGGGTGGGTCTACGTGATCGTAGAATCCGCCCCAATCGTCCCACGCCACAAAGATCGCCGTGGTGTTCCACTCCGGGGAATTCATGACCGCATTCACCAGCCCGGTCACGTAGTTCATACCCCTGGCGACGCTGCCCGGCGGGTGCTCGCTCACGTCGCTGTTGGGAATCACCCAGCTCACCTGCGGCAGAGTGCCGTTCTGCGCGTCGGTATAGAACTGAGTAGCATCGGTGAGGCGGCTGAACTGAGTGGGATCGTTCTTGACGGCTGGAAATGCGGGCAGCGGATTCCAGAAGGTATAAGTGGTTTCGTCCGAATCCACGTCGGCCGTCCCGCCATCGGCTGCGCCCGCGGTCTTGCCGCGGTTCACGTAATACCTCCAGTCGATCTTGCCGCTCGTCAGCAGCTCCGTAATTTCGGTAAACGCGAAAGACTCCGGATAGGTTTGGCCGGTGCCGATGTATCCGCCGCTCTGCGCCGCCAGCATGTACAGGTGGGCCGGCAGGCTGTAGGAAGTGATGGACTCGAAGAGCCGGTCCTGAAGCACATACAGCCGTGCGTAGTTCCAGTAGTTGGGAATCTCACGATAATCGTGCCATCCCATCACATCCCCGGGCGGGTCTATCGCCCCGGCGATGAAACCGTCCATCAGCCCGCTGTCGATGCAGTTGAGCGCGTTGACCCAATTGTGCGCTCCGCCCTGGTTGACCACGTCGGCATCGTGAGAGGGCGCGACGCACGGCCCGCCGGATGGATCGGGAACACAAACGCCGGGAGGCAGGCCTTCGGCGCCGGGATACGTCCCGAAGTAGTGATCGAAGCTGCGATTCTCCTGCATGATGAAGACGAAATGCTGGATCTTTTCGAGGCCTGGCGGAGCGGCCGGCGGCGGGGCGGTTTGAGTGGGTGCGCGGCCCGCAACCACCAGCGCCGCCAGGATCACCGGCAGCAGGGCAAGACCCGCGCGGAGACTCCAATTCGCCTGCATTATTTTGATAAAACCGCCACGCAAGCTGGAGTTGCGGTCTGCAACTTCGCGCGAATCTCGGGGTTTCGTGCTTAAGGGTATGCGGATACTTACTGTCGGGCTTCTGCTTTGTTTCAGCGCGTTGGCGCAGGTTCCCACGGCCTCCATCGACATTGACACCACCCACAACACGCCGCTCAATGCCAATTTCAGCGGTTTCAACGACGAGGTTGTTTTTCCGGCGGAGTTCTTCGATTACCGGCTCGAGAACGTGGCGGCCCAGCTTTCACCCGGTTGGGTGAGATATCCCAGCGGCAGCTTCAGCGACGCATTCGACTGGCAGACCGGCCTCATGGTCCCCTCCTGGGCCGCCCAGTTTCAGGGCACCAATATCGCCACCCTTCTCACCGACGGCGTCCCCTGGGCGGACGGAAAGGGAGGCGGTTCTTTTGTCGACGGAGCCAACCGCGTCAACTTTCTGAATTCAAAACTGATTGTCTGCGTCAACGCCTTCACCGATACGGCCCAATCGGCCGGCCAAATGGCGGCCTTCGCCAAGGCCAATAATATCCCCGTCGCCGTGTGGGAGCTGGCCAACGAACCTTATTTTTACACCGGTTTTTTCTCATCGGCCACCGACTACCTCAACAAAGTGAAGCCGTTCCGCGATGCCATCAAAGCGGCGGACCCCAACGCCATCGTGGCTGTTTTTGCCATGGACGCCGGCGATACCACTCCCAATCCGCCCTGGGACCAGGCGATCGCGAGCTATTCCAGCCCATACTGGGACGCCATCACCTACCATCACTATCCTGCGCAAAGCACCGGTGACTTCAGTCAGTGGATGGCCGACGAGAACGCCGTGCTGGCGTCCAGGTCATCGGCCTATGTCACCGGCTATCTCGCGCCGCTGCTTCCCGGAACGAAGTTCCTTATCTCGGAATTCCTTCCCTCCAGCGACGGCCTGGGTACGGGCACTTCGGTGACCGATGGCACGCTCTATGGCGCCATCTACGCGGCCGAGTACATCATGCGGATGTCGTCCGTGCCATCCATGCTGTACGTGGGAATGCACGCGCTCACCGGCACGCGCGGTGTCAACGCGGTCAATACCCATTACGACACCGTGCAGGCGGCCTATGAGCAGGGCGCCACCATCGATACGCTAACGCTGAGCTTCGGCTATTTCCTCACGGCGCAGCCGCTGGGCCTGGCGGTCCTCAACGGCGTGGTGCGGAACGCGACGCTGGTCGACTTGACTACCGTGACCGGCGGCGCGACCGTGCCCGCCACGGGTCTCAGTCCCATTCCCGCGCTCTACGCGCAGGCCTACACCAGCGCCACCGGCCAGCACAGCGTCGTGATCACCAATAAGAGCGCGACTGCGCACCAGGTGACTATCCGTCTGAACGGAACCGTGGTTTCGGGCACGCTGCCTCTCCAGTTCATCGCCGGTTCCGATCCGACTTTGGAAAACACGGCGACTGCGCAAGATGCCGTTTCGGTCCAGTCCTCGACCTCGCCCAACCCGGTCCCCGTGCCCGCTTACAGCGTAGTACGCGTGGATCTGGATTCTCCCACCGCGCCCTCCGTGGTCAGCAGCGCCAGCTATGCCGCGGGTCCCGTGGCGCCGCAGGAAATTGTGTCGCTGTTCGGACCGAATATAGCCTCGCAGACGGCCATCGCGTCGCTTCCCCTGCCCACGGTTCTCGGAGGAGCTTCGGTTAATATCAACGGCCAGCCTGCGCAGTTCTTCGCGGTCACCCCTGGACAAGCGAATGTGCTGGTCCCGGCGGGCCTGGCGGCGGGCCCCGCGACAGTCACGGTGCTGCACGGCTCGACGCCGGTGCTGACCGCGTCCGTCGCCATCGCCTCTTCCGCGCCGGGGCTGTACAGCGCCAACGCCGACGGAGCCGGCCCGGCAGCGGCCAATGCTTACCTGGTTACGGCATCCAATCAGCGGGTGAACCAGGCCGCCTTTACCTGCAATCCGCCCGCGGCCCGAAGCTGCCTGGTGGCGCCGCTCAGCCTGGGCGCTGCTACCGACACGCTGTACATCGAGCTATATGGAACGGGAATTCGCGGCGCTGCTTCCGTCCAATGCTTCGTCGCCGGTCAGAGCGTGCCCTGTCTCTACGCCGGGCCGGTAGCGGCCTATGCCGGGCTGGACCAGGTGAACATCTCGATTCCGAAAAGTCTGGCGGGCACGGGCGATGTGCGCGTGTATGTAGTTGCGGACGGAGTGGCCTCCAACGCGGTGGGCCTGAATATTCAGTGATTCGGCCGGTGCCCTTTTACCCTCCCAGCGCCTCCAGTGCCTTCAGAATCACCGGGTCGCGCTGCGCCTCCACCTCGTCGCCTTTCTCCACGCCCAGCGCCTGGTTGAAGATTTCGGTTTTGAGGCGATTGACCACAAACTCCCGCTCCACCGACCATTCGGCAATGCCTGGCTGAATATTGCGGTCCGAAAGAAACACGCGGAACTCGTCGATGATCTCGGGCGTCACCTCGAAGTCTCCCGTGATCTTGTTGTTGCGCAGATACTCGGTGGCGAAGTTGGGGAACGAGCCGCTGGCATCCAGCACCGCCCGCAGCCGGTTGGTGGCCGGCGGATAGACCACCATGTCCGGCTGAATGCCGCCGCCGCCCGTCACTACGCGCCCCTTGTCCGTGCGGAATTCCGTCTGCGCATTGGGGTGCGCCGTGGTCGAGGCCAGCTCGAACTGCGCGGCGTCCAGCGGTTTCTGAATCGATCGGCCGCTGGGCGTGTAGTAAAGCGCCGTGGTCAGCGCCAGGCCGGTGCCTTCGCTCAGCGGAAACACGCTTTGTACCAGCCCTTTGCCGAAGCTTTCCTGCCCGATGATGGTGGCGCGGTCGTGGTCCTGCATCGCGCCCGAGACGATTTCCGAAGCGCTGGCGGTCTTTTCGTTGATCAGAATGGCCAGTTTGAATCCGTACGGCGTGGCGATGGACGGCACAACTTCGGATTTCTCCGGCACATTGCGGCCGCGCACCGTGACCAGCTTCGATCCGGGCTGAAGGAACAGCGAGCAGGTCTCCAGGGCCGCCGTCAGCAATCCCCCGGGATTATTGCGCAGGTCCAGAACCAGCCCCGCCAGCCGGTCGCCCCCCAGTTTTTCGATGGCCTCTTTGAGCTGTCCGCTGGTCTTTTCGTCGAAGCTCGCCACCCGGATGTAGCCGATGCCCGCTCCCAAGAAGAACGCGCGCTCCACGCTCGGCGACTGCATCTCCTCCGGAGTGAGCACCATGTGCTTGATGCCGGCCGAGCCCGGCCGCCTCACGTCAAGCTGCGCCTGCTGCTGGCGCGACTCCGTCAGGAGCTGGGTGAGCTGGTCCAGGTCGAGCCGGTTGATAATGTATCCGTTGACGGCCACAATCTCGTCGCCCGGCGCCAGCCCCGCCTTGGCCGATGGAGTGCCGGGCGCCGTTTCGAGCACAATCACCCGCCCGGGCAGCAGCGAGACAATGCTGCCAAAGCCTTTCTGCGTGGCCGATTCCATTCTCTTGAGCTGCTCGAATTGCCCCGGATCGAAGAAAACCGAGTGTGGATCGAGCCGCCGCAGCAGCCCGGGGATGGCCCCCTGGTAGAAAGCCTGTTCGGAGGTCACCGGGTCGGCGGCGTTCTGCTGCACCATGGCATACGCCTCAATGACGCTCTTCATCTGCGCCTCGAGGTCGTCTTCTGCCGGCAGGGTGGCGGCAGCGCACAACAAGGCTGCGGTGAGGCGAAACATCAATCGGGCCAGATCTCAGCGATATGGATTTGGACGCCCGGGAAATGCTTTGGTTCCAAAACGCCCTGAGTCAGCACCTGCGCGCTGCGCAAGAAGCCGCCCTCCTGGTACAGCACTTCAACCGTACAGGCTTCCGGCATACGAAGCCACTCTTCGTAGGTGACCGTC
>Ga0326728_10025424_pt1 | contig 10601 bp, 6 predicted proteins | sample MB3enrmetagenome_FD_207602 | JGI IMG/M metagenome (GOLD analysis project Ga0326728, IMG submission 207602) | Lab enriched peat soil microbial communities from McLean, Ithaca, NY, United States - MB31MN | ecosystem: Environmental > Terrestrial > Soil > Wetlands > Peat | place: USA: New York...
GCAAACGAGAATATTGCGCCCAGCGGGGCCTCGAATACCTGGTCCTCAAACGCCTGCCCGCGCCCGGGCTGCCGCCACGAACGAGCACGGACCTGCGGGGCTTCTGAGTCCGCCTCGGCCGCCCACGGCCATTGACAAAGTCGTAGCGCAGATTTCCAAATCTGCTGTGTCGCAGGTTTCTAACCTGCGGGGCGCCAGCAACTTCCGGCCGCCCGCCGATTTGGAAATCGGCGATACAGCAGGCTTGGAAGCCTGCGCTACGCTCCGCTGATTCACAACGAGTTGCACCGACTTTGTCACTGGCCCTGATCGGCAGCCGGCTATCGGCGATTGGGTTCTTGACCGGGGGCATAGGTCCTTCCCAGACTCGGGCCTATGAATGCCGCCGCACGGATTGCCGAGTTGATGTTGGGCTTGAGCCTGGGCGCGCTGGGGGCCCAAAGGGCCGAGGGGGGCGTGCTCTCGAGCGTATGGGGGTGTGCGCTGAAACGCACAGTTGACGGCGGCCACCAACCTGTTAGGTTCCAGGATAGCAAAGCCTGGCCCTTCCGGCTCCGCTTTGCTTTTGTCCGGCGTTGCACTAAGCCTTTATATGCAAACAGAGGTCGCTATTCCCAGGAAACGCTTTATCCGCATCTGCTTGGCCTCCGGCCTCGTGCTCATGTCATTTCCAGTTAAGGCCCAGCAGGCCCCTGACTTCACATACACGACCAATAACGGAACCATCGCCATCACGAGCTACGTAGGCAGTGGCGGGGCAATCACCATCCCTAGCGTGATTGATGGCCTGCCGGTTACCGCCGTCGAGCACCTCACCGGCGACCCCGGCGATGTGACCAGCGTCACCTTTCCTGGCAGCGTCACCAACATCTCTGGCGGAATGTTCAATGGCAGCGGCCTAACTGGGGTCACGGTGGACCCTCTCAATCCGGTTTACAGCAGCCTTGATGGCGTGTTGTTTGACAAGGACCAGACGATCATCCTCGCATGTCCCCGTGGGAAGACTGGGGACTTCACCATCCCAAACACCGTGACCAACATCCCGGATGGCCTGTTCTCCGACTGCTTTTACCTGAGCGGCATTTCGGTGGACCCTTTGAATCCGTTTCACAGCAGCGTGGATGGGGTCCTGTTCGACAAGTGTCAGACTGCCATTATCCAATGTCCCCGTGGCAAGACAGGAACCGTCACCATCCCCGAGGGCGTCGGCGTCATTCAGGACAATGCCTTTTTTGGCTGTGCCCAACTGACCGGCCTCACGATCGGCAGCGGCGTCACAAACATCGGAGAATGGGCCTTTGGCTGCTGTTACAGCCTGGCCAGTGTCACTATCCCAACCAACGTGGCTATCATCGGGAATTATACGTTCGATTCCTGCGCCAGCCTAACCAACGCCACTGTCTTCGGCAACGACACCAGCCTCGGCGACGGTGCCTTCGAGAACTGCACCAATCTGGCCGCTGTGGACCTCTCTGGGGTCACCAGCATCGGGACGACCGCTTTCCTGGGGGACACCGGTCTGACCAGCGTCACGCTTGGCGACAGCGTGACCAACATGGGACATTGGGTGTTCTGGGACTGCGCCAGCCTGCGCACCATCAGCCTCCCCGACAGCCTTGCCAGCATCGGGGACTCCACGTTCTTTGACTGCGCTAGCCTGACCAATGCCACTGTTGGCAGCGGGCTCGTCGATCTCAATGGCGCAATGTTCGACTCCTGCACCAAATTGAGGGCCGTGTTCTTCCGCGGCAACGCCCCGAGTCAAAACCCGTCCACTTTCCTTGATTGTTGAACCCCGGTGGTCTATTACTTGCCTGGGACAACCGGCTGGACCTCTACCTTCGATGGAGCTCCGGCTTTGTTGTGGAATCCGACCCTTGCCGCTCCGGGGGTGCGCAGCAACCGGTTCAGCTTTGACATCGCAGGGACGAAGAACATCCCCATTGTAGTCGAGGCCAGCACGAACCTGGCCGCCGGGGCTTGGGTATCCCTGCAAACGGCTACCCTCACAAACGGCTTGCTGCACCTTGTTGACCCTGACTGGACCAATTACCCGATGCGCTTCTATCGCATTCGCTCCCCGTAGTGAAAAACACGTGAGATGGATAGAAGTCTTTCAGAATTGAGGTTTTTTGGGCATGGACCCGGCGCAGGCCGGCTTCGCCGGCCACTGGAGTTTGGACGCTCTTCCCTGCCACCTCCATCGGTTAGCGCGGCAGGCCGCGGACTCATCGCGTAGCGATGTCTGAAGGTAGCCGTGCGGCTTCAGCCCACGGGACGAGCGCCAGGAATTGGGATTGCGTCGCGTAGCGACGCTCGAGACGTTACGCCCCGTAAACGCTGCTCAACCCGGCAAACACCATGGCCAACACCTATACCAGTCTCCACTACCACGTGGTCTTCAGCACCAAACGCCGCGAGCCGTGGCTGCGGCTGGACAGCCAGGAGCGCGCTTGGGCCTACCTGGGAGGCATCGCACGGCAAAACGGGCTGAAGCCTCTGCTCGTTGGCGGCACGGAAGATCACGTCCATATCTTGCTGGCGATACCGCCCACGGTCTCTGTCAGCGGCGCACTCAAAAGCCTCAAGGGAGCGTCCTCGGGGTGGATCAAGCGGAACCTCCGAGGCTGTCGGGGCTTCGCCTGGCAGGACGTCTACGGTGCCTTCAGCGTGAGCGAATCGCGGGACGCCGAGGTCAGGCAGTACATTGGCAAGCAGCGGCGGCACCACCGGAAGAGGACCTTCAAAGAAGAGTACCGGGCGCTGCTGGACCGACACGAGATTGAATACGACGAGCGTTACTTATGGGATTGAGGGGCCAGGTCGGGGGTGGTGCAAGCGTCGCTGACGCGACGCGGGCCTCACGCGTTGTCGGTTCCGTGGACTGAAGCCGCACGGCTACCTTCAGGGCATCGCTCCGCGATGGGTCGGGGGGAGCCGCGCCGGCCCGGGAAAGCCCTGGCGAAAAAATGTCCGAACTCCAGGGCCGGCTTCGCCGGCCAACGCCGGGCTGGATGGTGCAATCCTTTCAGGATTGGCAGCGTCCGTTGCGGACGAGTTTCCGAAGGGCGTCGGGTCCAAGCCGCATCTGTTGAACCACGGATTTCACGGGTTTCACGGATAAAGTTTGAGTATCTTGTTACGGCCGTGAACGTCCGCCGGCTCTGGCCAGGCCCGCTTGGTTCAGGTCGAGCTTATCCACCGGGATCACTTCGGCCTGCGGGAAGCGCTTTCGCAATTCGGGGAGGAACTGGCGGCCATCGCCCACGATGATGATGCTGGCCTCGCCCGGCGCGAGATGGTCCGCCGCGAAACGCTGAATCTGCGCGGCTGTGACCTGCTGGACTTGCGGCAGATAATCATTCAATGAGGACGGCGGCAGCTCATTGACCAGCAGGGAAGCGACGGCAGAGACCAGGCCGGCGCCGGTCTCCAGCTCGTGGGCGTAATCCCCGGAGAGCGCCGCCTTGCGCGGGACCAGCTCGGCAGGCGGGACCGGTTCCGCCGCCAAGCGGCCCAATTCCGCTTTCAGGAGACTCGCCACTTCCGGGGCGGCGTCGTTGCGCGTCTGCGCCGACTCGACGAACAAGCCCCTCTGCTTGCGCGCGCCCAGGCTGCTGTGCGCGCCATAGGAAAGGCCGCGCTTGATGCGAATCTCCCGGTTGAGGCGGGAGGAGAAGCCCTCGCCCAGCACGCCATTGGCCACCCGCCCGACGGCGTATCGCGCGTCGGCGCGGCGGATGGTCGCGCGAGCCACGCACACGGCCGCCTGGCCCGCATCGGGCTTGTCGACCACCACGACGCGCCCGCCTTCCTGGGTTGCGGCGGCCTCCGGCGCGGGCGGCGCCGCCACCGGCTGCGCCTTCCAGTCGCCGAAACGCTCGGCCGCGCAGGAAAAGGCCGCCTCCGGCGTGATGTCGCCGCCGAAGACCAGGACCGTGTTCCGGGGCTGGTATCGGTTGGTGTAGAATTGGTTGATTTGCCGGGCGTCCAGGGCTTTGACGGTTTCGGGCGTCCCCTTGGCGGGATGGCCGTAGCCGCTCTCGCCAAAGACCACGCGAGCGGCAGTCAAAGAGGCCAGCGTCCCGGGCCGGCGCAGCGACACCGCGAGGTCGTCCAGGTTCTCCGAGCGCAGGCGCTCGATCTCCTCGGGAGCAAACGCCGGCGAGCGCAAGACTTCCGCGAACAGCGGCAGGGCGTCTGCCAGACGCAATGAAAGAGCAGACAGGGTCAGATGGGCGCTGTCCCAGTTGGCGCTCGAGGAAAGCGACCCGCCCAGGGCTTCGATGCTCTCGGCGATTTGCGGCGCGCTGTGCGCCTTGGTCCCGCGGGTCAGCAAGGAGGCGGTGAAGTCGGCCAGCCCGGCGGCAGGGTTCGGGTCCAGCACACTCCCGGCCTCGACCGCCGCTGAAACCGTGACCAGTCCCGTGCCGGGGCGCGAGATGACCACGACCCGGAGGCCATTGGGCAGGCTTTTCTCAGTCGGCTGCGGGAAAGCGACGGGCCGCGGAGCGGCGGGCGCCGGGGGCTGCTCCTGGGGCGTGAAGGGCAAGGCGGTGGCTTGCGGGGCCGCTTTCGGAGCCTGGCTCTGCCCGCCCTGCTCCTCCCGGCCATTTTCGTAGCGGACCACGACGCGGTTTTCGGCAGTGAAATATTTCCGCGCGACTCGTTGCACGTCGGCGGCGGTGACGGCCGCCAGGCGGGCAAGGTCCGTGTTGACGCGCTCGGGGTCGCCGAAACTCACCGCCGCCTCGCCCAGCGCGAAGGCCCGGCCTTCGGCGGTTTCCCGCGCTCCCAGCGCATCGGCCAGCAGCAGGTTGCGCGCCTTGTCCAGCTCCGCCGCGGTGATGCCTTCGGCCTGGAGCTTGTCCAGTTCCGCGAGCGCCCCCTGCTCGGCCGCATCCGCCGATTTGCCGCCCGCCGTGATGACCTCCACGGTGAACAACCCGGCGTCGTCCCGCAAATCGGCGCTGGCCGTCGCGCGCGCCGCAAGTTGCTGGCGGTACACCAGCGATTGGTTCAGGCGCGATGATTCGCCCCGTCCCAGGACCACTTCGGCCACCCGGAGGGCGTCGGCATCCGGGCTCTGGCGCGGCGGCAGGAGGTAAGTGATGGCGGTTGCCGGCAGGGGGACGTTCGGGCCGGTGGTGTTGAACCGGGCCTCGTGCGTGCGCGCGGGTTCGGTCACGGTAACGCGCGGAACCGGGTTCGCGGGCCTGGGAATGCGGCCGAAATACTGGTCCACCCAGCCGTCCAACTGGCCGGGATCGAAGTCGCCGGAGACGATCAGCGTCGCGTTATCCGGGCGGTAGTGGGCCTGATGAAACTGCCGCACGTCCGCAAGGGTCGCGGAATCCAAATCGGCAATCGAACCAATTACCCCGTTCCGGTAAGGATGCACCCGGAAGGAATTCGTCAGGACGTAAAGCTCCAACCTGCCGTAGGGCTGGGCAAGGACACTCTGGCGGAACTCCTCCTCGACCACGGCCCGTTCCGAGAGGAAGTTCGCGTCATCCACGCTCAGGTTCGCCATGCGGTCAGCCTCGGCCCAGAGCAACGTCTGGAGATAGTTCGAGGGGACCGTCTCATGGTACACGGTGACATCGTCCTGAGTGAAGGCGTTGTTCCGTCCGCCAACGTCCTCGGTCAGCCGGTCGAGGTTCTCGCTCTTCTGGTTCTTCGTGGATTTGAACATCATGTGCTCGAACAAGTGCGCAAACCCGGACCGGCCCGGCGGGTCATCCTTGCCCCCGACGTGATACCAGACTTGGATGGCCACAGTCGGACTGTTGTGGTTCTCGAGGGAAAGGACGGCCAACCCGTTGGCCAGCGTCCGCTGCCGGTACTTCAGCGGGGCGGGCTTCCACCTGGCCGGGGCGGAAGCCGTTTCCGCCCGCGCCGGCCCCAAGAGACTGGTCAATACCGCGCAAACGAGCAAACGAAACATGATTCTCATCTGGAGACTATTCCTTCGCCCGCTTCGCTTCCCAATCGAAACTCCGGTCCTCGCCGTTGAACGTGCCCGTGATCTTGCCTTTCAAGGTGTCGCCCTCGAGCTTGCCGCGATATTGAATGGTGACCTTGTTGCCGTTGAACTCGCGGACGACCTGGAAAGAGACCTCATCGCCGGCTATCTTCGCCTCCTGGATCGGGGTCTCGTTGTCATTCCAAATGGAGACTCCCGTCAGCTTGTCGCCGTCTTGTTTCAGTTTCAGTTTGCGTTCGATGGTGTCGCCGTTCGGAGTGGTCATGGTCCACTGCCAGGTGCCCGTGGCCTTGGCCGCCTCGGCCCGCTTGGCCTCCCAATCGCGCGTGCGGGTCTGATCGCCGAAGGTCATCTCGGACTTGCCCTTGATGGTGTCGCCGCGGATCTTGCCGGCGTACTTCGAGGTGAAGGTCTGGCCGTCGCGCTCGCGCTTCACGGTGAACGAGAGTTCGTCGCCGTTCAGTTTCCCGTCCTGGACCTCGCTCTCGCCAAAGCGGCCGGTCAAAGTGCCGGTGAACTTCTCGCCCGCCTGCTGCAGTTTCAAAGTCGACTCGATGGTGTCGCCATTGCCGGTGGTGAAAGTCCATTTCCACGTGCCCGCCGCTTTGACGGGGGCGCCTTCCCGTTTGGCTTCCCAGTCCCGCGAGCGCACCTGGCCGTTTCGCTCCGTCTGAATCGTGCCCTTAATCGTGTCGCCGCTCAATTTGCCCTGGTACTTGGTCGTCCGGGTTTGGCCATTGCGTTCCCGGACGAGGCTGAACGAGATTTCGTCCCCTTGGACCTTGGCGGACTCGATGGCCGTCTCGTTTCCATTCCGGCCGATGAAGGCCCCGGTGAGCTTGTCGCCGTCCAGCTTCATTTTCAGCGTCGTTTCGGTGGTCTGGCCGTTGCGGCCGGTCGTGCTCCATTTCCAGGTGCCGGTGGCATCGCCGGCCAAGGCCCCGAACCCGGCGCCGAGCGCCAGGGCAACCAGGGCGGCGGTTTTGAGCCATGGGGATATGCGTGATTTCATAAGAGGTATGTGATTTCCGGTTTGTCGTCCCGCTCATTTTGCCGCCGGTCCCGGGGGAAAGCAAGCGGAGAACAACGGAGCGCCGGGACACGGGCGCACCCGTTCCGGTGCTACCACGGGCCAGGAACGCCGCCTTTAGGCGGCACTGGAGTTTGGACATTCTCGCCTCGAGCCGATTCTCGCAACGGCACGCGCTGAAAGCGCCCCAGCATACCAGCCCAGGGTAACACCCTGGGAAAACCGGCCTTACCCGCCTCTTGCGCCCTGCAAGGGCGGGGGCAGTTGCTTCATTCCCAAAGATAACGCTCATCAATGAGGTTCTTGACGAGTGATTGAGACATCCAGGCAGGTTGCCCTGCGCCCTTGCAGGGCGGGTTGGGATTACGCCACGGTTTTCCCAGGGCGTTGCCCTCGGCTGGTACGCCCGCACGCCGTTGGCGTGCAAAATGTCCAAACTCCAGCCCCGCCTTTAGGCGGCAGCGCCACGGCAAGGCGAGGGACCTGGGAACGCGTTTCGGTGTTTGAACCACGGATTTCACTGATTTCACGGATAAAACGACGGGGAGTGGTCTTCAGTTGCAGCGCTCAACGGGCACCACCCGGTGCGCACTTGCGCCCGGGCCGGAGCGTGGCGCCGTTCCCTCCTATCCGTGTCATCCGTGCAATCCGTGGTTGCCTGTTCTGAATAGTCACGGCTTAGCAGCGCTGCCGGTCGCGAAAATCGTTCCATTTCTCTCGGAGGGTCTAAACCCTGCCCATGGGGAGGCCTTGGACGCAGGGACACCTGGGCCGGGTCCCTGTCTCGGAGTAGCGTTGCGCAGGCTGTGGTTGCGCGAAAGGACGTGTATGCCGCTCCGCTCGCAAGGCCCACTAGATTGCCTCTTCAGTGATTGGCGGCAGCCGCATTTGACAATTGCATCATGGCAGCCTTGTTCGACAATTGCAGCGTGATCAACTGCTGCTGGAGAATTGCGTTGCTTATAGCGGCCCCCTGGTTCGCCAACGCCGCGGCCGTTGCCGCACTTCGCGCGGCCCCAAGGTTGAATCTCATTTGGAGCAGGTTTGTCACCGGCGCGGTTACACTGGACAGGATGGTGACGGGCAGCTCGGCGGCGGCCAAAGCAGTGCTCGGCTTACTCACGGCGTAGGAATAAATAAAACCATTCGTCATCACCACCTGCGTTACCCGGCTGACCAAGCCTGTTTTCTTGAAGGCCAAATGCAGGATGGGAGACTTGTTCGGCAACAGGACTGTTCTCGAGACCACGTTGCTCATCGAGTCCCGGATGCGCACTTCATAGGGCACAGGCGGACGATAGAATATGCCGCCGGCGCGCTCCTTGGGCAGCTTATTCTCGTTAGTATAATACTCCCGCTCCTTGGAGAACGCTTCCGCGTTTGCGATCGTTAACCCTGCCTGGCGCAGCTCAGCCTCGGCTTCACGGAGCGACTCGCTGACGAACGGATCGAACGAGATATCAATCAGCCTCGGAAAGGTCCGTGTCTCCTTCTCCCGCTCGACTTCGGGAGCCACGGGGACTCCACTGGCGAGCGTGAACGCTTGTGCCGCAGCCTGGGCCAGTGCAACGACGACATTTCCGCTCTGGTCCACGTTCGAGGTGCACAGGGTGCTCAGCAGGCCGTTGCCGTCTATAGTCAGCGTGACATTGTCGTCGTGCCACGCATCGAGTTTGGGTTTCAACACGAAGAGGTTGGAACGGTCAGCCTCATAATCCGTGGTGATGGTCACATTGTAGAAATAGTTTGTCGTGACGCCTGGCTGTTCGGCGGTGATGGTGGTCTTTGTATAATTAGAGTACACCGAGTTCGTTGGGTAGATAATCGCGGGACCGTTCAGAACCGTGGTCGCTGCGGCCGTGGTGATTGGACCAGGAGGATTTGTGCCCGTTACCGTGCTAACGCCGTTGGACACAACCATAGTCGCCTGATTGGTCCCCGCTGCCGTATTCGTGGTGCTCGTGACGTTTGTGCTCGACACTATGCTGGAGTACGCTTGCGTCGACACACTGGGAGCGAACTGATTGCCGGTTGTCTGGAAATTAGAGAAGGTGATGCTCGGCGGAAGTGTCTCTTTATAGAAGTTGGACAGGGAGGAGGTATTGCCGACTATGTTGGTCGTAAGGACAACTTTGGAGAGGAAGTTCATGACCCATTTCTTTTCTCCGACCTGCTCCGGATTCAGCAGGTAATTCGTTACATAGCTCTCGGTGCGCACGGCCACAATATGGACTTTGCCGAGAGGTAGAAAATAGGTGATGCCCTGGGCCTTCCCGGGGGCCGCGCCCCGGGGCAAGGGTTTCGAGATGATGGAGTTGGAACTGCATCCGAGCATTACCGCCAGGGTCCCCAGTCCCAATGTTGCTGCAACCGTCGGTAGGAGCCTTCGGAAACACCGTTGTATATATCGCTTGGGGGCATTCATATTCGTCGTTGCAGGATTCCTTCAAAACGCCTGGTTGCGTTCCCTGCCCGGACCACAGCTTGGCAGGTGACAGCCCAGCCAAGCGCAAACCTAGGGAGCCGACCACAACCAGCGCCGATGGGGGCAGCCTTCAAATCGCCCCTTTCTCGCCGAAGGCAACTCCACGCCGGCTCCGTAGGCCGGCCAGGCGCGTCGAATTGCAGTTGCGTCTCAGGCATAACCGCATTTGGGCAAATTTCGCAATGTCAGTCAAGCCCCAAGATGTACCCCAAATCCTCGCCTAACGGGGCCCGAACCCCGGAAGAAGCCCATCGGATCACAGTGGGGAGAACAAACCATTCCATCGGCGTGATAGAGAACCGCGAAATACGCAGAATACGCAGAAAACCCTTGTTCTTCCGCGTGTTTCGCGTATTTCGCGGTTCTAATTCCTCGGCTAGCTGAGGTTTAGGCTGTGCCATCGTTGGGCGCAGGGCGCGGGACGAAATAGTAACCATTAGGACAGCACGATGCGCTCGGGAGCTCCGCAGCCGGTTAAAACTCGGAATTCGCTTGTCATGCCGGCCCCAGGACGATACAAAGGCGCAATGACGTTCGATTTACGCCTGGGCAATATTTCATTCCTCCAGCAAATGAAAACCACTTTAACGCTGCTTGCTGCCGTGCTCTTGCTTTCCAGGACCCAGGCGGCCCTTCCAGCGCCTCCTCACCCCGCAACAGATTTCCCGGTCCTTATCGAAGTCGGCGGCTCTCCTGGCTCTGGGTTTGTACTGGAGGCCGGCAACGCCCGGTTCATCGTGACCTCCCGCCACAATCTCCTCGACGATTCGCGGCCAGTCGCCTTCTGGAGGCTGAGAGCAAATTCTGCGACGCTTACCGGTATATCTCCCCAGCAAGGCAAAGACTCCGTGGAAATAAAATACACGCTTAACCTGGCCGGCCTCCTGGCGGGCAGGAATCTGAGGTTTTCCACGAACCACGACGTTGCCCTGATAAGATTTCAGGAGCTTACCCGAACCGATAAACGCCCGGGCAATTACAACGTTAACGTCATTAAGGTCGAGTCGCCATACGGAGCGGCGCCGGAAGCGGCATTTCAGCCGGTAAAAGCAAACGCCTGCAAACGGTTCAAGGACTTGCACGTCGCTTCTGAAGTGATG
>Ga0326728_10025425_pt1 | contig 10601 bp, 11 predicted proteins | sample MB3enrmetagenome_FD_207602 | JGI IMG/M metagenome (GOLD analysis project Ga0326728, IMG submission 207602) | Lab enriched peat soil microbial communities from McLean, Ithaca, NY, United States - MB31MN | ecosystem: Environmental > Terrestrial > Soil > Wetlands > Peat | place: USA: New York...
GTTGGAGAAGGTGATGTTCTGGTTGTTGCTATTGTTGTACCCGACCATCAGCGTGGGCGCGCCGCTGCCGCAGCTGTTCCAGGTGATGCCGCCCGGCAGCGTGGAGGTGATGGTGAGGGTGATGTTGGCGGTCTGAAAGTTGTCGCACTCGCTCACGCTCTGCAGGATGTTGATGGTGTCACCGCTCACGGAGGCGTTGTAGGCGGCCTGCACCGTGGTGTAGCCGCAGCCGCTGCTGCAGACCGTGCGGATGGCGGCCTGGCCGGCCAGGGCCGGGGCCATCAGCAGCAGCGCCAGGCCGGCCACGCGGGCGAGCGCGGCCATGCCGGGCGCAAAGCCCGCGGCCCATCCGCTCCCCAGATTGTGGCGCACCATGGTCATGGCAGTATCCTTGTTCATTCCAGGCTGGGATAGCCTTCTTGGCGCTTGAGCAGGAGGGCAAAAGCCGGCCGCCAGGGGTCGGCTTTGGCGGATGCGAAATGGCGCTGCTGCAGCGAGGGCAAGAAGGGATAGGAGGTCACCTTGCCCCAGAAGCAGACCTGGCCTGAGGCGCCAGGGTTGACCGTGCCGATGTTCCAGATGACCAAGGGCGGCGCATAGCTGCCGCTGGTGTCCGCCCCGAGGAAGGTGAGGGCCGCGGGCACCGTGTCCCACACCGTCATGGCCACCGCGTTGCTGCTGTCATTGAGATAGTTGATGCAGAAGGTGATGGTGTCGCCGAAGGTCACCGAAGACTTGTTGGACGACTTGCCCAGCGCCATCAGCGGGGTGCTGGTCATGGAGGGTGTGGAAGAGGTGGTGGGGGTCGAAGTCTGGGTGGGCGTGGCGGTCTGCGTGGAGGTGATGGTGATGGTGCTAGTGTTGGTGGGAGTGCGGGTGCAAGACGACGTGTTGGTGATGGTGAAAGTGCTGGTGGCGCTAGCCAGGGGCGAGGGCGTGTTGCTGGGCGTGATGGTGGGCGTGTCAGAGAATGTGGGGCTGGCAGAATAGGTGGAGCTGATGGTGGAGGTAGTGGTGATGGTGGAAGTGACTGTGATGGTTGGGGAATTGGTCGGCGTCGGCGTGTTAGTGAGAGTCCCAAGCGGGCAGGCACTCACGGATATGTATTGCTGCGCCTGATAGCCGCTGCCGCCCCAATTGTAAATCTGATACGAGTCATCGCTGGCATCGACAATGATATACAAGGTGCCCGTGAAAGTGCCCGGCACTATGGTCGTCGCGGTGATGGTAAGCCAAGTCGGAGAGCCGGAGCTGGATGCAAAAGTCGCTCCAGCGTGGCCCGTATTTGTGACAGGTGGGTTGTGAACTCCCGATGAATCATCCACATCCCAATTTGACCAGGCTGCCGTTGAATTGGTGGAAAATTCGATATCACCGTATAACGAATGATTGGCATCGGCTAAAACATAAAAGGTAATGGTTATTGAAGAGCCGGCTGTATAACAGCTTGGCGAAACAGAGGGAACGCTTATCTGCGGGGTTGCCCATGCGCGGCCAGCCAGGGCCAACACGGCTATCACCATGAGGCTTTGCACCCAATAGACAAAACGACTTGCCCCAGACGAGCGGCGTCCTTCAAACATCGGTTTGAAATCACGCACCATGGCAACCAGCGAGCGCGGGACCAGAGGCTAGGATTCGCTTCTATAACTTTAGACAAGATGCAAAGAGACTTGTGCTAAATTATAAACTAAAAATTTGTCAAAATAAAGAAATGCCATCGAAATAGTTAGCCAAAGAAACAAATAAACAGTCGGATGAAATATGGCTAAAAATCAAATCCTGTTTTGTTTAATTTTTGCTTAAATAAAACGAATAAGCAGTTATTGGTCAGATATTTTTGCAAATAACATCGTTTAATTATTTCTTATGGCGGGATTATTTCAAAAAAACCATCAGATAAGCTTCATCTGGTGGGCAATGCGAGGGGTGAAATCACCCTCAACTTTTCCAAAAAAGCTCACTTTCCCAAACACACCATCATAACCCGGCGCTGTGCTGACCTTGCCTTGGCGCATCAAGCCAATGGCTTCAGCCAGCTTCTCGCTGCCCAAGCGCCGGATATCCGCCAGGTCCCGGTCCAGCAAGATGCTGAACTCATCCCCCAGCTCTGAAAGCACGCGCAAGTACTCAGCCTGCACCTTCTTGCTGGCAGGCCCGCAATCCATCACCTCTGAGAGGATCTCCGGCAGCGGCACGATCTGGCGCTGGCCCGTGGGGTCCCCGGTCTCTGTCTCATCCCAGGCCCGGTCCGCCAGGTCGTCCACGCGGTGCATCACGCCCAGGGTCAGGGGCTTGAAGCAGACCGGGCAGCGGTCCCCGCGCTCCTTGCTCTCGCGGGGCAGCATCCGCACCTTGCAGTCGCGGTGCCCGTCCCAATGGTATTTCCCCTCCTCGGGGAAGAACTCTATGGTGTAGGGGAAGCGGGCGGCATCCTGGCTGGTGAGCGCCCCGGCCACGCCGGCAAAGCTCAAGGGGCAATCCAGCACATTGGCCTCGCGGCCCAGCTTGCTGGGGGAATGGGCATCGCTGTTGCTGATGAGCGCCAGGCCGTCCAGCATGCTGCAGCGCCGGTTCATGGGCCGGTCGCTGGAGAGCCCGGTCTCCACGGCCTTGATGAACTTGGCCTGGGGGCCGAAGCATTCCTCCAGGCTGTCGTAGCCGCTCTTGGAGCCGAACACCGAGAACCAGGGGGTCCAGGCATGGGCCGGGATGAGCAGGGCCTGGGGGCAGAGGTCCAGCACCAGGGAGAGCAGGTCCTGGCTGGTGATGCCAAAGATGGGCCGGCCGTCCGATTCCACGTTGCCGCGCGCGGCCAGGGCCTTCTGGATGCGGCCGGCATCGCGCAGGGAGGGGGCCAGGATGAGGTGGTGCACCTTGCGCACCTTGCCGGCGTGCTTGTAGATGTGGCTGACCTCGGCGCTGGCCAAGAAGCGCACCGGGCTGGAGGGCTGGGCCTTGAGGCGATAAAGGCCCTCCTCAGCCTCCGCCAAAGCGGAGTTGAGCAGGGCCAGGTATTCGGGATGCGTGAAGTCGCCGGTGCCGACCACCGTGATGCCCTTGCGCTGGGCCCACAGGGCCATGCCGCCCGGCTCCATGTCCGGGCTGGTGGCGCGGCTGTATCGGCTGTGCACGTGCAGGTCTGCGATGACGCGCATCAGTCCTCGCCCCGGCGCAGCTCCACCCACTTGCCCTCGCCCTCCCACACCCGCAGGGATTCCAGGCTGGGGTAGCGGGCCGAGAGGCTGGCATACAGCGCCTCGCAGAGCGCCTCGCAGCTGGGATAGTCAAAGCTCTTGCTCAAGTCCGCGTGGTCATAGGGTGCCGCGGCCGCCACCAGGGCCTTCTTCAGCTCGCGAAAGTCCACCAGGATGCCGGCCTCCTCCCTGCCCTCCAGCTCAGCCTCCAGCCTGTAGGTGTGGCCGTGCAGGGCCCCGCAGCGGGCATGCCCGGGCAGCGCGGTGGCCGCGTCGATGCTGTGCTCCACGCGCACCCTCATGCGCGCGCCTCGGCCCACTTGTTGCCGCCCTCCCACACCCGCACGCTATAGAGCAGGGGCTGGCGGGCCTTCAGGTCGCGGAAGATGGCGCTGGCCAGGTTCTCGCAGCTGGGGAACTCGAGCACATCGTTCAGCACGCAATGGTCATAGCGGGCCAGCACCTCGCGGGCCTGGTCGCGCAGCGCGCGAAAGTCGATCACCATGCCGCCCTGGGGGGCGCCCTGGGCCACCACCTCCACCCGGTAGGTGTGGCCGTGCACCTCGGCGGCGCCGTCGATGCCGGGCAGGGTGTGGGCCGAGTCGATGTGGTCGATGATGCCGACGCGCATCACAGCGCCTTGAGCGCGGCCAGCACCTCGGCCGCGTGGCCTTCAGGGCTCACCTTGGGCCAGGCCTTGGCCAGCCGGCCCTGGGCGTCGATGACAAAGGTGCTGCGCTGGATGCCCATATACTGCTTGCCGTACATGCTCTTCTTGGCCCACGCGCCGTAGGCCTTGGCCGCCTTGTGCTCCTCATCGCTGAGCAGGATGAAGGGCAGCTGGAACTTCTGGATGAAGCGGTCGTGGCTGGCCAGGCCGTCCGGCGACACGCCCAGCACCACGGCCCCGGCCTTCTCAAAGGAGCTGTGCTGGGCCGAGAACTCGCAGGCCTCCACGGTGCAGCCCGGGGTGTCATCCTTGGGGTAGAAATAGAGCACCACCGGCTGGCCCTTGAGCGAGGCCAGCGACACAGTCTTGCCGTTGCTGGCCGGCAGGCTGAAGGCGGGCGCCAAAGCCCCCACCTTGGGGCCGGCGGCCTGGGCCGCGGGCTTCTTGGCAGGAGCCTGGGCCGCGGGCTTCTTCTTGGCGGGCTTGGCCGCCGAGGTCTTCTTCTTGGCAGGCATGGAGGCTCCTATTGTTTGGCGTCAAACAGCGAATTCAGCGCGCCCAGCAGCATGTCCTGGGGCACGCCGTAGCCCTCGCAGATCTGTCCCACGGTCTCGAATTCGCTGATGGCGCAATGCGAGCAGCCGCCCAGGTGAAAGCCGGCGAAGACCTCGCGGGCCCGGGGGTGCAGCTGCAGGGCCTCGCCCACGCTCATCTCGGCATTGAAGCTGGGCTGAGTGGCAGGTTCTGTCATGTTCCCTCCTGAAGGTTCAGGCCTGGGCCGCGATGGTGAAGCGTGGCTCCAGGGCCTGGGCTTGCGATGACTCTGCCGCTGTCGGCTCGGAGGCTTGGGGCTCTAGATTTAAGCTTCGGGCATAGCCCTGGGCCAGGGGGCCGGCCAGGCTGGCGGCCTGCACGCGCCGCCCCAGCTGGGCCCGCAGGCAGGTGAAGCCCTGGCCCAGGCGGCTGCCAAAGGCTCCCTGCCACAGGGCCTGGTCTATGTCCAAGAGCAGGGAGCCGTGGAAGAGCAGGGCGTGCGGCCGGCGGCGCTGGGCGCTGCCAAAGACCTTGCTCTGCCCGCAGAGCAGGTCGGTGCTGGCGCTGCCCGCGAAGCAGTTGGCTGCCTGCCCCGCCGAAGCCTTGTGCGAAGGCGGGCGCGCCTCTGAAGACCCCGCGCCGCGCAGGCGGCTCTCTAGCCCCAGCCCGGCGAGCAGCTCCACCAGCGGCTGGGTCAAGAAGCCGTAGCTCTCCTCCAGGGCCAGGCCGCAGGCCGGATGCGCGGCGGGCAGGGCCAGCGAGAGGGTGAGCTCATGCTGGTGCAGGATGGCGCCGCCGCCGGTGGGCCGGCGGGCCAGGCCCAGGCCCGCGGCGCGCACAAAGGCCGGGTCGCAGACCTGATCCAGCTCCTGGAAATACCCCAGCGACAGGCAGGCCGGGCTCCAGCCGTAGAGCCTCAGCACAGCCTGGTCCTTCGCCAGGTCCAGCAGGGACTGGTCCAGGGCCATGTTGGCCGGGCCTGGGCGGTCCCCATCCAAGATGATACGCAGGCTGCCCTGGGCCGGTTGCCGCATCAGCCGCGGGGCTGCCAGCGCAGGTCCGGCTCGCGGGCCGCGCCGGCCTCGTCCAAGCGGCCCACCGGCGTGCTCTGCGGGGCAGACTTCAGGATCTGGGGGTCGCGGGCCGCCTCAGCCTCCACCGCCAGCAGGGCCTCGGCGAAGCGGTCCAGGGCTTCCTTGCTCTCGGTCTCGGTGGGCTCGATCATCATCGCCTCGGGCACGATCAGCGGGAAGTAGATGGTGGGCGCATGGTAGCCGTGGTCCAGCAGGCGCTTGGCATAGTCCAGGGCGCCCACCCCGCGATCGCGCGCCTGGCGCTTCAGCGAGAGCACGAACTCATGCATGCAGCGCCGGCCGTAGGGGGCGTCAAAGGCCTGGCCCAGCCGGGCCAGCAGGTAGTTGGCGTTGAGCACCGCGCCGCGGGCCATCTCGGGCAGGCCGTCGCCGCCCATGGCCAGCAGGTAGGCGTAGGTGCGCACCAAGATGCCGAATTGCCCGCTGAAGCAGCGCACCCGGCCGATGGAGGCGGGATGCCCGGCCTCCTCCAGGCAAAAGGCCTCGCCCTGGCGGACCACCCGGGGCACGGGCAGGAAGGGCTCCAAGTGCCCGCGCACCGCGATGGGGCCGGCCCCGGGGCCGCCGCCGCCATGCGGGGTGCTGAAGGTCTTGTGCACGTTGAAATGCATCAGGTCGCAGCCCATGTCGCCCGGCCGGGCCAGGCCGCAGATGGCGTTCAGGTTGGCCCCGTCATAATAGAGCTGGGCGTCCACCGCGTGCAGCAGCGCCGCGATGGCCGGGATGTCCTTCTCGAAGACCCCCACCGTGTTGGGGTTGGTCATCATCAGGCAGGCCACATGGCCCCCCACCTTGCCCCGCAGGTCATCCATGTCCACATGGCCGCCGGCATCGCTCTTCACCGTCTCCACCTTGAAGCCGCAGAGCGCGGCCGAGGCCGGGTTGGTGCCGTGGCTGCTGTCAGGCACCAGCACGATCTTGGGTTCGCGGCCCTTGGAGCGGTGGTAGGCGCGCACCACCATCATGGCGGTCAGCTCGCCCTGGGCCCCGGCCGAGGGCTGCAGGCTCACCGCGTCCATGCCCGAGATCTCTTTCAGCCAGCGCTCGCACTGCCACAGGAGCTCCAGCGCGCCCTGGCTGTCCTCGGCGCCCTGCAGGGGGTGCAGCCCGGCAAAGCCGGGCAGGGCCGCGGCGTCCTCGTTGACCCTGGGGTTGTACTTCATGGTGCAGGAGCCCAGCGGGTAGAGGGCGGTGTCCACGCCGATGTTGCGGGTGCTCAAGTGGGTGAAATGGCGCACCAGGTCCAGCTCCGAGACCTCGGGCAGGGCCGGGGGCTGGCGGCGCAGCAGGGAGGCGGGGATGAGGCTGGCGGCATCCCGGCTGGAGACCTGGGGCTTGGGGAAGCGCACCGCGCGGCGGCCGGGGCTGGAGAGCTCGAAGAGGAGCGGCTCGCTGCTCATGCGGCCTCCTTGGCCTGGGCCAGGGCCGCGGGCAGGGCCTGGGCGTAGCGGTCCAGCTGGGCCCGGGTCTTGGTCTCGGTGGCGCAGACCAGCAGCTCATGGGCCCGGCCGGGCTCCCAGCGCGAGAGCGGCAGGCCGGCCAGGATGCCCTGCGCGCGCAGGGCCTTGGCCACCGGCTCAGCCGGGGCCGGCAGGCGCAGGGTGAACTCGCAGAAGAAGGGCCCGCTGAAGGCCAGCGCCACTCCCGGCGCCTGGCACAGCCGGCCGGCCAGGTAGTGGGCGTTCTGCAGGCTCAGGCCCGCGGCCTCGGCAAGGCCCTGGGGGCCCAGGGCGGCCAGATGGATGAGCGCGCGCAGGGCCATCAGGGCCTGGTTGGTGCAGATGTTGCTGGTGGCCTTCTCACGCCGGATGTGCTGCTCGCGGGTCTGCAGGGTCAGCACAAAGCCCTGCTGGCCGCGGTTGTCCTTGGTGCGGCCGGCCAGGCGGCCCGGCATGCGCCGCACCAGCTCCTTGCGGCAGGCCAAGAAGCCCAGGTAGGGCCCGCCAAAGGAGAGCGGCACGCCCAAGCCCTGGCCCTCGCCGCAGGCGATGTCCGCGCCATATTCCCCGGGCGGCGCCAGCAAAGCCAGCGAGACCGGGTCCGCCACCGATACCAGCAGCGCGCCCTGCGCGTGCGCCAAGGCGGCGGCAGCGGCCCCGTCCTCCAGGCCGCCGTAGAAGTTGGGGCTGGCCAGCAGCACCGCCGCCGTGGCGCCGTCCACCAGCTCCTTGAGCACTTGAGCATCGGTGGCGCCCGAGGCAGCCACCGGGGCCTGCTTGATCTCCACGCCCAGCGAGGCGCCATAGGTGGCCAGCACCTGGCGCTGCTCGGGGTGGATGCCAGCGCCCAGCACCAGGCGCTTGCGCCCGGTGGCGGCGCAGGCCATGAGGGCGGCCTCGGCCAGGGCGTGGCCGCCCTCATACAGGCTGGCGTTGCTCACGTCCATGCCGGTGAGCAGGCAGACCATGCTCTGATATTCGTAAATGGCCTGCAGCATGCCCTGGGTCAGCTCGGGCTGGTAGGGGGTGTAGGCGGTGAAGAACTCGCTGCGGCCAGCCAGGCTGCCCACCACGCTGGGGATGTAGCGCTCATAGGCACCGCCGCCCAAGTAGCTGTCCAGGCCTGTGGCCGGCGCGTTGCGGCTGGCCAGGCGCGCCATCTCGGCGGCCACCTCCATCTCGCTCAGGCCGGCAGGCAGGTCCAGGGGCCGCGCCAGGCGCAAAGCTTGGGGCACCCCGGCGAAGAGCTCATCAGCGCTGGCGGCGCCCACGGCATCGAGCATGCTCTGGATGTCGCCGGGCGTGTGGGGCAGGTAGGCGGCCATCTAGTGCTGCTCCGCCGCGCAGTGGGCCTCATAGGCGGCCGCGTCCATCAGTCCCTGGCCCAGGGCCGCCGGGCTCACCTTGAGCAGCCAGCCGGCGCCATAGGGGTCCTTGAGCAGCTCAAAGTCCTCGGCCGCCCTCTGGTTCACCTCAGCCACCGTGCCCGTCACCGGGCTGTTGAGGTCGAAGACCGCCTTCACCGACTCCACCACCCCAAAGGGCGCGCCGGCCTGCAGGGCCTTGCCCGCGCCGGGCAGCTCCAAGAAGACCACGTCCTTGATGGCGTGCACGGCGAACTCGGTGATGCCGACAAGGGCTGAGCCGCCCTCCATCCTCACCCATTCATGGCTGGCGGTGTACTTGAGGTCAGCGGGGAATTTCAAGGGGCCTCCTAAGGCGGATAAGGCTAGTTCTTGCGGACATGGGAAGGGGTGAAGGGCGGCTTGCGCACGCGGGCGGCCAGGGCCTTGCCGCGCATCTCCACATGGATGAGGCTGCCCTCGGCCGCCAGGGCCGCCGGCACATAGGCCAGGCCCACGCTCTTGCCGGTGCTGGGGCTGGGCGAGCCCGATGTCACTCTGCCCACCTGGGCGCCGCTGGCTGAGTCCAGCACCGGGTAGCCGTCGCGGGCCACGCCGCGGTCCACGAGCTCAAAGCCCACCAGCCTGCGCTGGGGCCCCAGCTGGCTCATGGCCTGCATGGCCTCGCGGCCCACGAAGGGGCCCTTGTCGAATTTGACCACCCAGCCCAGCCCGGCTTCGATGGGATTGGTGCCGCGGTCGATCTCATGGCCATAGAGGGCGTAGCCCATCTCCAGGCGCAGGGTGTTGCGGGCCCCCAGGCCCACCGGGGCCAGGCCCTGGCCCATGCCAGCGGCCATCAGGGCCTCCCACACCGGCAGGGCATCCTCATCCTCCAGGCAGATCTCAAAGCCGTCCTCGCCGGTGTAGCCCGAGCGGGAGAGCAGCGCCTCGCGGCCGGCCACCCGCGCCGGGGCCAGGGCGTAATAGCGCAGGCCATCCAGGGCCAGCGGGGTGAGGGGCTGCAGCAGCGCCTGGCTCTTGGGCCCCTGCAGGGCGAACATGGAGCGCGGCAGGTGCTTTAGGCTCACCTCAAAGCGGCCGGCCTGCTCGCGCATCCAGGCCAGGTCAGCCGGGGTGTTGCTGGCATTGACCACCACAAAATAGCCGCGCTCCAGGCGGCTGACGATGATGTCATCGATCAGCCCCCCGTCCGGCGCGGGCAGGGTGGAATACTGCATGCGGCCAGGGGCCAGACGGGCCACGTCATTGGTGGTGATGGCCTGCAAAAATTCCAGGGCCTGGGGCCCGTCCACGCGCACCTGGCCCATGTGCGAGATGTCAAAGAGCCCGGCCGCGGCGCGGGTGGCCAGGTGCTCCTCGGCCAAGCCGCGGTACTGCACCGGCAGCTCCCAGCCCGCGAAGCCCACCATCTGCCCGCCCTGGGCCTTGTGCCAGGCGTTGAGGGCCGTCTTCTTAAGGCTCTCCGCGCTCACGCAGGGACCTCCAGCACCAGCTTGCCCACGTGGCTGTGGGCCAGCAAGGCCTCCTGGGCCGCCGCCGCCTCGGCCAGCGGCCAGGTCTTGTGCACCAGGGGCAGCAGCTTGCCGGCGCTCAAGAGCTGGTGGGCGCGGTGGAACTCGGCCAGGCTGCCCATGTAGGCGCCCAGCAGGGTCAGCTCGCGCATGAAGAGCTGCCGCAGGATCAGGCTGACCTCGGCGCCGGTGGTGGCCCCGCAGGTGACGATGCGGCCGTGGCGGGCCACCGACTGCATGCTCTGCTGCCAGGTGGCCGGGCCCACATGCTCAAAGACCACCTCCACCCCCTGGTTGCCGGTGGCGGCCAGCACCTTCACCGACAGCTCGCTGGGATGGCAGGTGAGCACCGTCTCCACGCCCAGCGCCTTGAGGGCCTCGGCCTTCTCGGGGCTGCTGGTGTGGGCGATGACGCGGGCGCCCAGCTGCTGGGCGATCTGGATGCCGGCCACGCTGACGCCGGCCGAGGCGCCCAGCACCAGCACGGTCTCGCCCTTCTGCAGCTTGGCGCGCTCGGCCAGCATGTTCCAGGCCGTCAGGTAGGTCACCGGGAAGGCCGCCGCCTGGGCCCAGCTCAAGCCCGCCGGCTTCTTCACCAGGTTGCGCGAGGGCACCACCACCTTCTGGGCATAGCCGCCGGGCAGGTGGCCGCCCAGGGTCTTGAAGCTGGGGCAGTGGTTCTCAAAGCCATCGGTGCAGGCCTGGCACTGCCCGCAGCTCACCAGGGGGTAGACGATCACCTCATCGCCGGGCTTGAGCTTGCCCAGCTCATCGCCCTCCAGCACCACG
>Ga0326728_10025426_pt1 | contig 10601 bp, 12 predicted proteins | sample MB3enrmetagenome_FD_207602 | JGI IMG/M metagenome (GOLD analysis project Ga0326728, IMG submission 207602) | Lab enriched peat soil microbial communities from McLean, Ithaca, NY, United States - MB31MN | ecosystem: Environmental > Terrestrial > Soil > Wetlands > Peat | place: USA: New York...
GACACGTTGGAGGAGACGTAGACCCGGATTTTATGGATAGTTCGGCAGTGGTATCCATGGCAAGTTGGATACTGGCTGAACTGGTTCGCGTATTTCATTCCGTCGCGACGGACGAGGCACAAGGTGTCGTCACCGAACTCGCCGAACGTCGCCTACCTCTTGTATGGCGGTCGGGGGATATGCGCAGAGTTCTGAAGCCCGACTTACCGCTGAGAAGTCAGGTTCTGCTGCTACTTGCGTCGTCAGCTACTAGGGTTCGAGCTGATGAACTGCTGAAATGGACTGGTTACAAGGGAAAGCCATATTTCACACGTCTGCTCCGACAGCTGCATGAGGCCCGTCTCATTGAGTTTCATGAAACAGTAGGAGAAGTAGAGCTATTGCCACCTGGGGCGGGTGAGGCTTCTAGCATTGCGGCGGGAAATGGGTAACGCACCGAGCCCTTGCAGCGGACGCGCGGTAGGGCCGCGCGCCGCTGAAGGCCAGCGTTGAGGGTGTAGAAAAAGTCCGCGGACCCAGGTAAATCAAGGTCTCGCGGGTGTCACACGATGCCGGGACGGCTGAGGTGGTTGGGGAGGAGTGGATGGCGCGGTACAAGCCGTTCAACCTGAAGCAGGACAAGTTCATTGCGCTGAGCGACGCAGATACTATATGGAGACCGTGATCGCCATTCTTTTGGTTGCTGTGTCGCTTGTGTTTCTGGCTGTGGCGCTGGATGCGACAAGATATCCGAAGTGACCGCCACAAATCGCCGAACCCGTCGCCCGATCGGACCGCGAGCAAGAGCCGGATCGTTTGGAGCGACCGCTCCACTCCCGTGATGTCCGTGCGGCCGGATGACGGAAAAACCCTTTGATGTTAGACAGGCCGTCGTGGGCGCGCTAGGTTGTCCATGCCGGGAGGTGGTTTATGCATAACGAGTTCACCGCCATCATCGAGCTTGACGGCGAGTGGTACGTCGCGTACTGCGCTGAAATCCCCGGGGCGAACGGCCAGGGACGTACGAAGGACGAAGCCCGCGCGAGTTTGGCCGACGCAATCGCATTGATCCTCGAAGACCGCCGGGAAGACGCGTTGCGGGGTGTGGCCGCTGACGCAACGCGTGAAACGGTGGTCGTCGAGTGAAACGGAGTACATTGCTCCTGCACCTGCGACGCCATGGCTGCTACCTCAAGCGTGAGGGAAGCAGTCACTCGTTATGGTGCAATCCGGGAACCGGCGCGATCGAGAGCGTGCCGCGACATCAGGAGATTCCAAACGGCCTGGCCAGAAAGATCTGCCGCAACCTTTCGGTGCCGGAGGTCGGCGGCGAGTGACTCGCCGTCTAACAAATGCGGCTTGGAGAGGCCGGGCGCGCCGCTGCGCCGGCGCTAACGTAAATCAAGGTCTGGCGGGTGTCGCACGATGCCCGGACAGCTGAGGTGGTTCGCGAGGCGTGGGTGGCGTAGTAAAGCCCATACAACCTGAAGCAGGACAAGTGGATTCCGCTGAGCTACGCCGACCAGATGGTCCCGGGCTCGTTCGAGTACGCGCTCAACGAGATCGTCGAGGAGCACCTGGATCTGAGCGTGTTCGAGCCGCGCTACCGCAACGATGACACGGGGCGGTTGGCGTACGACCCGAAGGTGCTGCTCGAGAAGTCAGCGTGCGAGGCTGCACGCGGGCCGCTAGCGCAAATGTTGGAGTGCGGCACCCCCAGGGCAGGCTCCAGGCGTACTGAGTCAAACTGAATCCGCCACCTTATCGCCGGGCCGTCGTTGCAACGGCGGATCGGCGGCAAGGCAGTATTGCGCCCTCGCACCCCGCCGGACGCTGCCCGCCACACGCCTGCGCGGCGACGGGCAAGGGCGCTTGCGTTGGAAGCAGTCCGGCCCGCGAAACGCCGAACGAGCTCGACCGCCCTGGACCGGCGCCAGCCTGGGACGAAGGAGCGCGAGGGAGAGACCACGGCGTCTGAGTGGTCTTTCCCTCGCAGGGGTACAGGGGCAAAGCCCCGCGCTCCGAGTACCACGCGGTCGGAGATCAGGACGCGGATAAACGCGAGCGCCCGCAGCGGGCCGCGACCGCAGTGGTGCGCTGGCGCATGCCTGCGCCGGCCCCGATCCGAGGAGGGCACCACGCGGTGGTTCCCTCCTCGGGCTTCTCCTTCCCGCGGCACTGGGCGTGCAGCCATGGCGGCGGTACCCTGTGCGGCGCCTGCTTGGTTCTGCGGAGGGACGGTGATCGTCGCGTGCTCCGCAGCATGCGGGCGGCACGGCATTGGTGCCAAGCGGGTGCAAACAAGCTCACGCGTGCTGATTCAGGAATCAGGCCGGTGGCGTAGCGATGACCGCAGCGGCATTCGCAAATAGCCACCGAGTTCTTCTATAAGCTCGTTAGGGTCCGTCTACGCCAAGGTTGTGTCAGGGTATTATTGCGAGGCGATGAGATGACGAAGCTCTTAGAGAAAGCGTTCGAGGAAGCGGCGAAACTTCCTGAGGATGACCAGGATGCGCTGTCCCAGGCCGTGCTGGCGGAATTAGCGTCCGAGCGCCGCTGGGACGAATTGTTTGCCGCATCCGCAGACGTGCTCAGCGAACTCGCAGAGGAGGCCCTCGCCGAACATAGAGCTGGACGGACCAAGCCGCTGGACCCGGACACGCTGTGAATATCGGCTTGCTTCTCCCCTGCCGCGGTCGCATGATGACCGCGTCGCAGGAGGCGCCCATGTACTGGCAGAAATGGTCAGACTCGCTGAAGCACGAGTTGAAGCTTGATACGGAACCCATCGCGGTGACCTTCACGGGGTCCGTGCCCGAAGGCGCGACCCCTCCTGAAGGCAAGGTTTCGGTGTGCCAAGCGCTGAAGCGGGCCAGTGAAGGCCGTGGCGTCACCATCACGGCCGAGACCTGCGGTTGCCCGGGAGGTCTCGTGAGCCTCGGCCTCGGCCAGATGCCCGCTCAGGGCAAGGAGCGTCTCGTGGACTTCCTCGTCAACCGGGAGAAGCTCTGCTGCTCCCGCGCGGCGCTCCACCGCTTGCAGCATATCGTGGAGGCTCCCGCCGGCATGGCGACCCACGTCTGCTTCGCCCCCCTCGCCAAGGCGGTCGCTCTGCCGGACCTCGTGGTGTTCGTCGGAAAGCCGGGATCCCTGCACCACCTCATCGCGTTCGCGGACTACTGGGAGGGCGGCTCCCTCACGGCCGAGCTGGCGGGCCCCGCGTGCCGCACTGGTATAGCCTACCCCATCGTCTCGGGCCACATCGGCGTTTCGCTCCTCGACTTCGGGGCTCGCAGGCTGGCAGGCTTCGCCGAAGACCAGCTTCTCGTCGCGGTGCCGTTCTCCCGGATGATCGGCATCATGCACGCTTTCGACCACGGCCTTCACCGGCCACACGACCAGCGGCCCGAGGCCGTCGAGCGCCAGATCGACGAGCTTGGCCCGGTCGATCGGATCTGACGCCGGCGGGGCAGACCGCCGGGAGCCGCCGCCAGTGAAGGTTCTGCTCATCTCCGCCAACACCGAACGCATCAACATGGTGACCATGCCGCTCGGGTTGGGCCTAGTGGCGGCGGCGCGCCGAGCGGGCCACCAAGTAGCCTTGCTGGACCTGATGGCCGCAGACGACCCCCGCCTCGCAGTTCGTGACGCCATTGTCTCCGCCCGGCCGGAGGTCATCGGCATCTCCGTGCGCAACATCGACGACCAGAACCGCCAGGAACCGCACTTCCTGCTGGAGAAGGTGAAGGAGGTCGTGACCGAGTGCCGCGCCCGCTCCGCGACGACCTCCTCCTGCCCCGCTTCTACCTCGCCCCCGGTCTGGAACCTTGGATCCATGAGAGGGTCGCAGCATTTGCGGGAACGGCACCATGAGGTGTGGCGGGACGCTACCGATGCCGCACTCCAAGATGTTCCGGCCGATGATGCCGCTGTCCCGTTCGAGCAGAAGGAATTGACCGCTGAACGTTACCTTTGGAGGCAGACGATGAAGACTGGGTTCGCAGCTGCATTCACGGATGCCACTTATGATTGATCCTGACATCGTTGCGCATATCCGCAAAGATGCGTATGCGAATTGGATAGGTGCCACGGTAGAAGCAATAGATCGCGGCTACAGCCGTGTCTCGTTGGTGGTGACTGAGTCGATGCTGAATTTTCATGGCATGACGCACGGTGGGATTGTGTTCAGTCTGGGGGACATTGCCTTTGCAGCGGCGAGTAATTCACACGGGCAAACGGCGGTTGCACTCAACGTCAACATGAGTTTTCTTCGTGCGACGGGGGTCGGCGACCATCTCATTGCCGAAGCCCAAGAAGTGAATCTGGGGGGTGTCACGGCGTTGTATGATATTGTGGTCACTGAAAAGAACAGCCATCAATTGGTTGCGAAGCGATAGTCTATCGGAAACGGGACTCCTTTGTACGAAGCGATGTGTTCTAGCGGGCGGCTGGCTAACAACCGGATGCAGCCGCCCGGTGCGCTGCGCGCATCGACGGGCGAGCGTGCAGAGCCAACACAGCGCAGTCACGACCCAGTCTTCAGGTTGACCGGCGCTGGCGGCGGGTGATGCGGGCCGTTACGCCCCACCGTGAGCCGGACCTCAAGTCGCCCGCGACGGTAACAGTGAGAGGTGCCGCCCGAACTCTCGAACCATTTTCATTTCCCGCCGCACGTGCAAAGGTCCCGGAACATGAGCCCATTCACGGAAAATCAACTCATCCTGATCACCGGCGCGTCGGGTTTTATCGGCTCCCACCTCACCCACACCATCCTCGCCTCGTCCCCGAGCGTTCGCGTCCGTCTGCTCGCCCGCCCGTCGTCAAACCTGACGGCATTCGAGGGGCAACCCAATGTCGAGGCTGTCAGGGTGAGCCGGTGGGACGACACCGACCGGCTGCGGGACGCCTTTCGTCAAGTCGACTATGCTTTCAACACTGCCGGGGCGGTGGTCGACTGGGCGAAGTGGGAGGATTTCGAGAACGCCAACATCACGATGGCGAGGCGGTTGGTGGAGGCGGCCGTTGCCGAATACCAGCGCCCCGATTAACTTCTTCGATCGCAAAGTCTGCCACCCTTGAGAGCAATCCGCATAGCACACGGCCCTATTCCCGTCTCGCTACAGCGGTGCAACACTGGAGTAAAGGAGGAACGGCGAATGAGGAAGCGGTGGCTCGCTATTGCGGTAGTTGGCGCGCTGCTCTGCGTGAGCGCGCCCCAGGAACCCGCTCGCGGCGACACAACCAAGTGCACGATGAGATTTTCGCTGGAAGGGTGGTCGATCTTCTACGAGCGCGAGAGCGGCTCCGGCACTATCCACTGCGACAATGGACAATCGGCTCGCGTGACGATCCGTGCCAAGAGCGGCGGCCCGACGGCCGGAATGTCGACGATCGAGGACGGCTCGGGAACGTTCTCCGATGTCTCCGACATCAGCGACCTGTTCGGAACCTACGCCACCGCCGAGGCGCACGCCGGCGCCGGCGAGTCCTCGGCCGCCCGCGTGCTCAGCAAAGGCAGCGTCTCGCTGGCGCTGTCGGGCAAGGGTACGGGCTTCGACCTCGGTGTCAGCTTCGGCAAATTCGAGATCGAGGAAGTGGGCGGGCGCTAGCTCCCGATTCTGGGGCCGGGCCCGAAGGATACGATGGTGAACAGTTCGAGCCGGTGGCCGTGTTCGACTGGGAGACGGCCGTGAACGGTTTGCTGGTACGCCCGCGGTCAGAAGGTGGACCACAGCCGGACAGGGTGAGCCCCATCCGGGCGTCCGTGCATTTCCGCTTGGCAAGGCGGGCTGTAGGTTGTAAACATGGGGTGAATCAACCCGATAGAGGGGGTGGCCGTGCAGCTCGAGCGGATTCTTCAAGAGGCAGTGCAGCGGGGTATCTCGGATGTGTTGCTGAAAGACGGCAACCCGCCCCTGTTCCGGTTTCGCGGTGAGTTTTTGCCGATGGCGAATGCGGAGCCGCTCACAGCTCCGGAGCTGCAAGCGGCGCTCACGCGGTTCCTGGTTGACGATGCGCAGCGCCTGCGCTTCCTGACGGAACGCTGCGCCGACCTCGCCTTCGGCGAACCCGCGCTCGGCCGGTTCCGGGTCAACGCCTACCGCCAGCGGGGAAAGGTGGCGATCGCCGTGCGGGTGATTCCAGCCAAGATCCCCGAATTTCGCGACCTGAATCTACCGCCGATCGTCGAGCGGCTCGCCGATGAACGGCGCGGCATGATCCTGGTCACCGGACCCACCGGAAGCGGAAAGACGACCACGCTCGCAGCCATGATCGGGCACATCAATCGGCGGAGCGCGCGTCACATCATCACCATCGAGGACCCGATCGAGTACCTGCACAAAGACGAACGCGCGGTGATCTGTCAGCGCGAGATCGGCTCGGACGTAGACAGCTTTGCGGCGGCGCTAAACGTGGCGCTCAGGCAGATTCCCGACGTCATCATGCTCGGTGAGATGCGCGACCCCGAGACGGTGGAGACGGCGCTGCAGGCCGCCGAGACCGGCCATCTCGTGCTGAGCACGCTCCACACCATCGATGTGCCCGAAACCATCAGCCGCATCGTGAGCAGTTCTCCCGAGCACAAGCGTGATCAGGTCCGTGTCGTCCTCGCCAATGTCATCAAAGGCGTGATCTGCCAGCGTCTAGTCCCGACCGCCAACGGAGCGGGGATGGTGCCGGCGGTGGAAGTGATGGTCGGCAGCGCCAGGGTGCGCGAGTACATCGATGCGAATCGCATTCGCGACCTCCATCAGGTGATCGAACAGGGGCAGGCGGCGTACGGCATGCAAACCTTTGATCAGTCGCTGCTGAGCCTCGTGCAAGCGAATCTCGTCACCTACGAAGAGGCGCTGCAGCATTGCACCAGCGCAGCAGACTTCGAGCGCGTTGCCCGCGGCGTCGATACCTCGCACTTCGAGACGATTAGCACCTTGGACGAGCAGCGCTAGCTACGCAGGGGCTCGGAGCGCCCCGCTTCATTGTCGTGGCCAAGACGCAGTGACCAGCCACTGATACCAGAGGCCTCGCTTGGTGGCAGGCGCTCAACGCTTTCGGAAGCGCCCTCAAGGGCCGCGTGCTGTGCTGACTCGGCTGCTGCTCACCGTTATCCATCAATCAGATCCAGCAGCTCCAATTCCATCTCCGCGGTGCGGCGGCCGAGGCTGGCAAGCTCGACGCTGTGGACGTGACCGTCGAGATGACTCTTGGCTTGCATGATACAGATGATCGCCCACTTGAGGTTGCCGAGCACCTCCCAGAAGCGCACGCGTTCGGGATCGACTTTGCCGCCGCCCTCCTCGTAGGCGCGGAAGAACTCCTCCCGCATGCCAATGCCGCCCACCGGTTTGTCGTCGCTGCCGAAGCGCCACGAACGCACGCACATCCAACCGAGATCCTCCATCGGATCACCAACGTGCGCCAGCTCCCAGTCGAGAATAGCCCGCACGCCTTCTGGACCGAAGATGACGTTGCCGATGCGATAATCGCCATGCACGAGCACCCGCCCGCGCCCGTGGGGCTCGCCCCGATGGGGCATGTGGTGGCGCAGCCAGCGGATCGCCAACTCGAAGGCCGGGTGCGGCTCCGGCGCGATGAAGCGGAAGATCTGTTCGTAGCGGTCGAGCTCGCCTGCGGCCGGCGTCGCGTCCGGCGGAGGCTCAGTCAGAAAACCGAGGTCGTGCCTGGCGCGATCAATGCCGTGTATCCGCGCCAGGATGCGGCCGAGCTGTGCCGTCATCACCTGGCGCGCCTGCGCGTACTGGTCATCGCGCAACAGGCGGCGCGCGAGGGTTTCGCCTTCAACCCGGTCCATGAGAAAAAAAGGCGCGCCCAGAGTTTCGGTATCAGCGCCAAGCCAGTGCACCTTGGGAACCGGCACACCGTCGGCGTAAGCCGCTTGCAGCAAGAGGAACTCGTCACGACGGGATGTTTGGGCGGGCCCCGCCGGAAGATCGCGGCGGAGCACCAGCGACATGGAGATGCGTTTGCCCTCGCGCGCGCAGCTCACGTCGAGCGACCATGTCTCGCGTGATGCGCCGCCCGGCAAACGCTGCAGATTCGCAACGGTGACGGACTCGACACCCAGCTGTCGGGCGATGAATGCTGCCAGGCGCTGCTGCATCCCGCGCGGGTCCATCGCGGTCAGGCTTATCCGATATCGGGAAGGCAGGAAAGGCGCCCCCTAGCAGCACGAGGATAAATGACGGCGCCAGACCGGGGGGTGCCTCCGCGCCGCTCACAGGCGGCGCACCTCGGCGCCGGCTTGTGGCTTGAAGATGAACCGGCACTCGTGGGCGTCGCGCGCCAGCGCCAAACGCGAGCGATAGAACAAGCGATCGACACGCCTGAGAAACGTCTGCGCCTCAGCGTCGGCAACCAGGTTGACCGTGCAGCCGCCGAAGCCTGCGCCGGTGAGGCGAGCCCCGGCGATGCCCGCCTCTTTCGCGATGTGGACCAGCTCCTCCAGCTCCGCGCAACTGATCTCGTAGTCATCGCGGCAGCTTTGATGCGAGGCATCCATCAAGCGGCCGAAACCCAGTGCATCACCGGCCCGCAGCGCTTCTTCCGCCTGACTCACGCGTTCAGCTTCGCACAAGACGTGGCGCAGACGGCGCAAGAGGGCGAACCTGTCGCCGAGGTCAGCCGTGATGTGACACTCGCTGCGCAAGCGCTCGGGTGCGGTGCCGATGATCGCAGCGATTTGCGCCAGCGATAATGGACGGTCCGGCACGTGCGTGCCGACGAGCGAGATGAATTCCACCAGCGGCCGTCCGGGAAACAAGGTCGGCAGATCACCAAGCATGTGCAGCGGGCGCGGCAGACCACTGCCCAGCGCGTGCTCCAACATCCGGCAGGCCAAGCGGCATTCGATCACCCGCAGATTGTAAGCGCGCTTGGCAGGCCCGGACTTCTCCGCTTGGACCAGACTGTGGCACACAACGATGCTGTACCCCTGCGGCAGCGGCACGGTCCGGACACGCAGCGGGAAAAAATCGATGCGCAGGGCGTGGCCCCGCTGTGCCAGCAAGCTGGTGGCCTGATCCATGCCTCCGCTCAACGTGCCGACGTAGCGCTCTGCAACCGGTAACAACTCCGCGAGCGTGACAAACGGAACATCGACCTCATTGGCGGCCAACAACGCCAGTGCATTTCCCACAACCAGCGCCGAGGACGAGGACAGGCCGGCCCCGCTCAGGATGTTTCCGTCCACCAGCAGCTGCGCCCCGTACCGCAACTGGCCTCTGCAGTAGTGCATCAAGCCCTGCGCCGCCGCCTTCGAGTAGTTCCCCCAATCGCCGGCAGCAAATGGGGGAATGTCTTCATTCAGCTCGTATTCGCGAGCGCCGAATTGTGGTTCGATGTTCTGGAGCATCACGACGCGATCGCCACGCGGTCCGCCGGCGATCACGATGTTGCGGTCGATCGCCATGGGGAGCACCGGGAGGCCATTATAATCGGTGTGCTCGCCCAAGAGATTGACTCGTCCGGGCGCGCGCACGATGAAGGCAGGGGAGCGGCCGTAGTGATGGGCGAATTGGTCCACCAGTCGCGTGAGACGCCGATCACTGGAAGTGTCGGTGGCTTCAGTCATATTCTTCACACCTTGTGAAAGCCACGCTTCAACATCACTCCCGTTCTCTTGAAAGTCCTGCATTCCCCAGCGCCCTCTCGGCCACCGCCAGATCTTCCGGCCGACCGAGGTCGCTCCAGAAGCCACGCACCGGACATGCGCGCACCTCGCGCCCGTCGGCGATCATCGCCGCAATCACTTGCGGCAGCTCGTATTCGCCGCGCGCAGAAGGGCGCAGCCGCTCCGCGTACTGGAAAACCAGGGGCCTACAGACAAAGATGCCAGCATTGTTCCAGGGCGTGCGCGACGAGCCCCGTGGCGGCTTCTCCACCAAAGCGGTCACCCTCCAGCGTTCGTCGGCGTACACCGCCGCCCCTTGCCACGGATCGTCAGTCGCGTTGACCGACAGCAACGCATCGCAGGGTACGCGTCGATAGTCGTCGAGCAGCGCAGCGTACTGCTCCGGCTCGACGACGATGTCGCCCCAGGACAGGAGGAACGGCTCGTCCCTGATGGCATCGCGCGCCAGCAGCACCGCGCGTGCGGTGCCTTGCGGCCGTGTTTGTCGCCGATAGCTCAGCTGCATCCCCAGGGCTTCGCCCGTCCCGAGATGGCGCTCGATCTGCTCCGCCAGATACCCGGTGACGACCACCGCCTCGCGAATCCCCGCTGCGCGCAGGCCGGTGAGGATATGTTCGATGATCGGCCGGCCTCGCAAAGCGAGAAGCGGTTTCGGAACGTTGGCCGTCAGCGGTCCCATGCGGGTGCCGCGGCCGGCAGCAAGAATGACGGCAATCACCGACAGCTCAACCCAAGTACCTGACATATAACGGCGCTGGCGCAAAAACGCGAGGACAAAGCGAGCTCGGGTAGCGAACTACTGACCCTGGCGATCGGGTTTGCTAGACTCAGACGCCATGCGTGCGTTGTTCTGGGACGGGACCGCTGCCCGCGTGGTGGACCGGCCGCGGCCTGCCACACAATCCCGCATGGCGCTGGTGCGGGTGCGGCTGGCCGGGATATGCAACACCGATCTCGAACTAACCAAAGG
>Ga0326728_10025427_pt1 | contig 10600 bp, 8 predicted proteins | sample MB3enrmetagenome_FD_207602 | JGI IMG/M metagenome (GOLD analysis project Ga0326728, IMG submission 207602) | Lab enriched peat soil microbial communities from McLean, Ithaca, NY, United States - MB31MN | ecosystem: Environmental > Terrestrial > Soil > Wetlands > Peat | place: USA: New York...
ATCACGTCTTCTGCACTGGGTGTCTTGGCCGAGGTCTTGAAGTCCACGATTCGACCGCCGGCACGCACCAGGTCCAGCACTCCCAGCAATGTCGGAAGGCCGTGCTTGGACAGGTCGGTTTCAACTGGCACTTCCACGGCCTCCGGCATCTCGTTGGCTTTGATTGGGGTCTCGGCGAAATACACCTCCAGCAACGACCATGCCGCCGATTTCTGCTCCGGCTCCTCGTCCTCCCAGTTGATCTTGGCCGGTTGATCTGCCCAGCCCTCCTCGAACAGCTTCTTGAACCGCTCGATTTCGAAGGCTTGCTTCCTCCACCGCGCCATGTTCCACGCCTGCAACACGAGATGGACCATGCTGCCGACGTGAAGCGATGGGGTGGGTGGCTTGCGGATCTGCTGGACGTACCGGAAGAAGAACTTGAGCCGGCACGACAACCAGCAGTTCAACCGGGAGGCAGAGACCGTTTTCTGCAAGGTCTCGACTGGGCTGACCCTGGCCTTGGGTTGTGCAGGCGAATGAACCTGCACAGGAGCAACGGTAGTTGTCATCGGCCACCTGCCCTCTGGAAACGGCTCTGGAACCGGCCGCGCCCCTGACCCTTGTTCTGGCCGGTCTTCTCCAGCAGTTCTTCGATGAGCCCGGACGCTTCCAGCTTGTTGAGGGCCTTCACTCCCTTGCCGAACCGGTCTTGTGCCAGCGCCTCGACCTCGTTCTTGTCCAGTTTGCTCTCCTGGACGATCTTTTCGATGAGGCTCTGCTGTTTGGGGGAGCAGTTCCAGGCGCCGTTGTTGGACCCCTGGGAATGACCAGTACCGGCGTTCCCGTTGCCGTTGCCCTGCCCGCGCCCGTTGCCGTTCGAGGCCGGCAGATACCCCGTCTCTTTGATGGATGTGTCAACGCCTTCCTGGAGCAGTTTGTAGAGTCTGGCGCTCTCGGCTTGAACTTGAGCCACGTCTGCGATTTCTGTCCTGAGGGTGATGCTGAACTGATGGGAAGAATAGCCGGGCAGCCCGAGCTTTTTGCTGTAGTTGCATTCGAGTGTGATCATGGATGTTGTGTCCTTTCGTTTTGGGTGTTTGATTTGTTGCTGAAAATGAAGAGGGCTCAACCAGTGAAGATTGAGCCCCGGTGACGTGCGTTTCTGGCGCGGTTACCTGGTTCTGTATTCGGTTGATTCCTCCCCCAGCCGCATCGCCTCCTGGGCCTGAGCCTGCTTCCATCCGGGGCTCTCCTTCAACGCGGCCTCGACCAGATGATTGGCGAGACGGGTCATTGGGATACCGCGGGCTTTGGCTTCGTGGTAAAGGGCACAGACATTGAGGCGCGAGAGGGGAGGGGTGTAGTGCTTTTGGGGCATGTGTCCTCCGGGTTGAATCTCCGAATCGATCCTTGGGATGGATTCAATTGATTATACCGCGCTCAAGCCATTAAATCAGAGAGGGGGATCGAGGGCCTTGGTGTAGCAGGGGGACGGGGCCAGACTTCACTCCCAAGGTTCCCCTCGAGGGTTCACTTTCACGGTTCACCTTCGTGGTTCACCTTCAGGTTCATTGCCAGGGTTCAGCTCCAAGGATTATGCCGCCAGGTTGAATTGACCCCTGCTTCGCGCTCCAAACCGATTGACCAGTTGAGACGCCACACGAGTTGTTCACTGGGTATTCACAGGATGTTCGCAGAGGCCCAGCACAGCGCCAATTACCCTGAGCAACCATCGAGGCGTCAGGCTGGGCGAGACTTGGCAAATAAAAAACCCCACCATTGCCGTGTAGGACTGCCTCTTTGAACCAGGTTGCGAGATGTGAGACCGGCAGAGGTGTTTTCGACTTCCAAAATCAAAGGCATGTCGGCCACCACCTCAGCCTATGTCTCTTGATCGTTCAACTTCGGGTAAAGGGCTCGAGTCGTTGATCACGAACAGGGCAGGGTTAAACTCAAATCCGTTTTCGCAAAGAACGCGCCAGTCTTTTCTGGCTGTATCATCAACTCACGCAGTATGACTCAAACGGTGTCTCTGGACAACTCGGGAAAACGCTCAAAATGGAACCGGGAATTCCCTGATAGCCGATCTGAGAGGAGCACGGCCTCGTTTTCAGATCGCCAACCAACCGCAACTTAAACTCGAGATTCGGCACACTTCATGCTCTCAACCGCCACCGCCGTCGCCTTCATCCACCTGCACCTCGACCTGGACTGTCGCCGCCGCCTTCATCCACCTGCACCTCGACCTGGACTGCCACCGCCTTTCATGCACCTGAACCTGGACCTGGACTGCCGCCGCCGCCTTCATCCACATGGACCTCGACCTCCGGTTGGTCAAAGAAGACCGGTGCCGCGAAGACCAGACATCGGGTTCAGGTGAAGTCCATCGGTAGCCAACGCTGGTTGAAGCTGAGGGCAAATTGGCAAGAGTTTGATGGGGTGGAGGTGGATTTCTCTTGCATTCCCTTGCCGAGAGGTCTAAAAGCACAAAAGTTGCATAAAGTCTGTGTAGTTGCCGGGGACTGTGCTGTCCAACCCTGGTGAGGCTTGAGGACCTGCCGGCGTTGATGTGCATACGTTGGCCTGGCGGTGGTGGTGTTCGCTGGCCAGTTGATTATGATATGAAGTTAGCGTTGGCATTTGCGAGAGCGGCCTTTGGGCAGCAGGTGAGTGCTCCTCATCGCAGAGAGCAATACCAATCCTTGCCTTTGGACTTCATGTCCATCAAGCCGAAGCGGTCGCTTCGCTTCTTTTTCTGGACGACAATCGCATTGCCGTGACCTCGCAATTTGATTTTGGGACAAACATTATGCTATGAACCTAGCGAAACGATTACATCTGGCGGTGTTCTGCGCCGTTGTCTGTATCTGCCGAGGCTCAGCTCAGGAGACGTTCGTCGTGACCATCGGAGAGGACACGGTGTTCACCTCCTGCAATGCTACAAATGCTTTCTTCTCGAACGATCCTAACAATATCCTTCCGTGGCCGGATGCTCGGACCGCATCTGCGCAGGACAACGTCGCCCTTGTCGCTCTTTCAGCGACCCCAGGCCACGCAGGCCAAGCACAGGCGTCCGTGGGTATCAGCTTTCAGTGGGATTTGCTAGGTTATACCCTTGAAGAAGTGGCGGACTGGCCAGTCCAAGTGACCATCAACTGCTCCTATGATATCGCCGCTTTTTGGACACTCTATACCGGGTCGGGCAACGCCGCCATCTGGATCACGTTTTGCACGAATGTATGGCCTTTTCAGACGGGTCAAGGTTGCTACGACTGGATCGGCTTCGAAACCGACCAAGCCGGAACCCACGCGAATGTCGTGAGCTTCACTGCCCTTACTACCGTGGGCGGATTGGAGGCTTTAAACAGGACTATAGGCGTTACGATCTATTGCCAGGCGCATTCAGCCCCTGATTCCGGAACAATAAACAGCTCTTCCGCGACTGCGACTATCGAAAGCATTAGGATCGATCCGATAGTTCCCGTTACTACTTTGCCACCGACTAATGTTGCCAACGTCAGTGCAACTCTCAATGGTTCCGTTAATACGATTTCTTTACCCGCTACGGCTTATTTTCAATATGGGACGGACATCACCTACGGCAATACCACGCCGACCACCACCATTATCCCCGAGGCTGGTCAAAACGTCGTGCCGTTCAGTGCAAATCTCTCAGGTTTGGACGAAAACACGATCTATCACTATCAAGCAGTGGCTGTCGTCGATGGGACATCATATTATGGTGCAGATCAGACCGTCACTACCGAACCATCGACGCTCACATTGGCATACCTTTCAGCCGATACATATAACACCACACCGAGGGGGATTAATGCCGGTGTAGCCTACATGTTCCTGGCCAACTACGGAGATGTCGGACCGGCTGGCTTCGATGCGATCGCCTACACTAGCGCAGATACAAGTCAAATTGTGGTTGCCTTCCGGGGCACCGTGCTGAGTCCGCCCACCTTTACGTCTGTATTCAATGTAATAGCCGACTGGGGACTAGCAGGAGGACCAGGGCTCGGTACGCTTGCCGCTTACTGCAACGCTGCGGCGGCCTTCGTGTCTGGAATCCAGTCCGAATACCCTAACGCTAATATTACTCTCACCGGGCATTCGCTGGGTGGGGCATTAGCACAATTGGTCGGACAGGCCTCAGGTCTTACGGCGGTTGCATTCAATGCGCCGGGTAGTGCAGAGCTGGTTGATACGCTCAGCACATTTCTCAATCCTGTTGTTTGGCCTGTGCCTATTGCGGGCAATCCCATGGTAAACTACCGGATCGATGGAGATGTGATTTCCGAAGTCCCGCTGGCATTTCCCCAAGTGATCACAATTGATAGCCCCTACCCCATTCCTAACGCCGCCGATCCGGTCATGAGTTTTCTGGCGTATTTACCTTATATCTTAGCGGATCACGATTGCGAGACTGTAATTATCATGCTTGCGGCCGGTGCCAACCAAACACCAGGCTTTCGGGGACCGAATCTGTTACCAGTCCTGTTGGCTGCAGTTCAAGCCGAGAACAGCACAGTCATCAGTCCCCTGTATCAGGTTCTTTACAATTTTGCATTTCAGGTCAAGAGCCAGGGGGGCGTGTTACTGGCCCTGAACAACGGAGGCGGCAGCGATTTCATATTAACAGCGGCCAGCGGATCACCCCTTATATCTGCTATCACTTTACCAGCATGGAACAACGTGGTTTGTTACGTCCTTCGCTTTCTGTCAGGAGCCGCTTGGTCATCATTTCAGACGGCGCAGCCAGGGGTGCCATTTAACTTCGATCCGGTGTCAGCAGTTGAGGTTGTGCCAGTTGACGTCAATGGTAATCCAGTTATCATAACCAATCTGGTGTGCGGTGTGTATTTCGCATCGACGGGAAGCTTCACAGGAACCTTAGCCCAGAGCACCAATGCACCTGCGGTCCCGCCCATGATCCACATTGCCCAGGTCCGAAATCATGTAACCCTGTCCTGGATTGCGGCACAGGCCAACAACTATCAACTTCAATATAGCACCAACTTAAGCCAACAAAACTGGATAAACGTCGGCAGCATTATTACAGCCAGCAACACAGTCCTTTCTGTAACAAATACTATAGCTCCAGACCGGCAGGGGTTCTATCGAGTACAGCAGCAATAATGCTTTCTAACGCCGTAGGTCAACACCCTGGATGAGCGCGGCCCCGATAGCCCATGAACACGAGCGACCCCAACTGGCGTCTTGATCCTGGTGAAGCCTGGAACCTTAAGCATACCCGCCCTCTACCGTCATTTTCCCTTTCCTCAAGCTCACGATGGCCCAGGTGAAGTTTGAGCCCGCTCCCGCTATGCCGAGGTGGTCGAGCTGGTTCAAACGCTGAGGAGACGGCAAAGCGGAGCAAATGCAGGCCACCAAACCGAAGGGATGATAGCTCAAGGAGCGCGCTGACGGTTGGATGGAGGAGTGGCTGGGCAGGTGGATTTCGCTTGCAATCGCTTGCCGAGAGGTCTAAAACGATGACCGTGGTAAAAGTTTGTGGTTGCCGGGGACTCTATTGTCCATCCCGGTGAGGCTTGAGGACCTGCCGGAGTTGATCTGGACATGCTGCTTCTCGACAGAATGCCGAAGTCTATGAAAAGAACAAAAGCAGTATTTGTGATTGTCACCATCACTGCGGGTCTTGCGATGAATGGCCGCTCGCAAGTCTATCAGCTCTCAACGCCAATCACTGGGTATATGACTATGAGCGTTCAGGATACGAATGGCCCCGCAGGCACTTCCGCAAGCTGTAACTATAATTTTACTAATCTGACCGAGACCATATATCTTGACCTTGTTGCTGAGACAATCCGCCAAGTAGGTGTCATTTCTGGAACCCCCTCGGCCGGAAACATTTCATTTACAGAGACTCAGCACATTCCTGGGGAATTTCCCAACCCCCCAACCAGCGTAGCAGGCAGCGTGACTGTGACTCTGGCTCCGAGCGACGGTGGCTTATCATTTGATACGGGCCCCGAGGCGCTAACGTGGACCTCTACGACTGAATCATATACATTTGACGGAGATATTCAGAACTTCCCTATGAACGGCTCCTATTCCCTGCTTAGCGGCGTCTATTCCTACACTGGGGCATTCGCCTACACTCTCCCGATGTCTGCTCAAGGCTGGGACCATGCGGTTACATTTACAGGGCTTTCCACGATACACTATCCTACATCCCTTTCCCTCACCGGCCTTGGAATTGTGCCAGCTTGTTGTGGAGGCAGATACGCTGCCAATCCACCCGTTTCGGCAGACATCACTTGCCCGAACGGATTCCACCTTTGCCTTAGCGTTGGAATCACATGGAATGCCGACGGATACGGAGAGTATTTCACTTGGGATTCGCCAGGCACGATAACGGCCACCCTGGCTGCAACAAACTCCCCAGCTATCACGATGCAGCCACAAGGGCAGATTGTCGCCGCCTACACCAACACCGAGTTCAGCGCTTCCGCAATTGGCACACCTCCATTGTCCTACCAATGGTCTTTCAACGGCACAAACATTGCGGGAGCAACCTCGAGCAGTTTAGCAATATCCAACGTGACTCAATCTGACTTGGGCAGTTATGCTGTCGTCGTCAGTAGCCCCCTTGGCTTTGCCACCAGCTCTAATGCAGTGCTGTCGATGTATCCCTATATTGCAATCCCCTTCACAGGTGCCGAACCATATTGGGGCAAGGATGCGACTTTTAATGTTGACGCATGGGGGACCGGTCCGTTGAGTTACCAATGGTTCCAAAACGGTAGTGCTATTCTTAATGCAACCAATCAATCTTTAACCTTGACCAACATCCAGTTCACAAACGCTGGTCTTTACTCGGTGGTTGTCACGAGTCCATTAGGCAGCACAACAAACACCCCTGAACAAGTGATTGTGAATCCCGCTGGCGTCTCGCTTGGGCTCTATCCAGGCGTGACTATCAATGGCGTGGTGGGCTACAGCTACATCATTCAAAGAACGGCTGATTTGAGCAATACGAACTCCTGGATTACAATGACGACCATGACTTTGACTCAACCGGTGCAGCTTTGGGTTGATACCAACATGGACGCATCCCTGCCACAGAATGGGCATTATTTCTACCAGGTTCTGCCAGGCCAGTAGATGATTAACCGCACCACAACAGCTATGGGCATCCTGGCTCTATGGGGAATCCGAATACTTATGAAAAGCGAAAACGCAGCAATTGGAATTAACGGCATCAGAATGTCTATGGTGGGTTGGGTCTCGACCTCGAAACTTCTGTCGCTGTTCTTGCTCCTGACGCTCCCTGCCGTGGCGCAAGCTCAATTTGCCTATGAGTTCAGCAACGGCACCATAACCATCACAGGATACAGCGGTCCTGGTGGAGCAGTGGTCATTCCGAGCGAGGTCAACGGTGTGCCGGTGGTGAGCATCGGAGACGGAGCATTCTCTGTTTGCAATACCTTGACAAGCATCGTTATCCCAGACAGCATTACCAACATCGGAACAACGGCGTTCTCCAGTTTGGAATCGAATGGCGACCTCGGCCTAACAAATGTTGTGATAGGGAACGGCGTTACCACCATCGGCGACGAGGCGTTTTATCGGTGCCCTCGGTTGGCCACTGTTGTGATGGGCAGCAGCGTAACCACTATCGGGTATGGTGCGTTCGAGGGATGTTACAGCCTAAACAACATCGCACTTCCCGACAGCCTTATCAGCGTTGACACTATCGCTTTTAGTGGCTGCACTAGCCTGACGAACGTGACCATGGGCAAGAGTGTCAACAGCATCGGCAATGTAGCTTTCAGCGGCTGCACCGGTCTGGTTAGTCTGACGCTCCCGAAAGGTCTTAGCAGTCTGGGAAACGGTGCGTTTGACGGCTGCACTAGCTTGACAGCGGCTTATTTTCAAGGTAACGTTCCTGGTTACGCTTCTACCGTATTTAGTGACGATAACTATACCACGGTCTATTACTTTCCAGGGACCACTGGCTGGGGTCCATTCTTTGCCAACCGCCCAACTGCTCTATGGAATGCTCAAGTGCAGCCTGGCAGCTTTGGCATACAGACGAATCAGTTCGGATTCAACATCACCGGCAGCAGCAACCTCGTTATAGTCATAGAGGCGAGCACCAACCTAGCCAATCCCACCTGGTTTCCGCTTCAAACCAATATCCTCAACGGCGACCCGCTGTATTTTACCGACCCTCAGCGGGCCATCTATAACAACCGGTTCTATCGCGTTACCTGGCCGTGAGTTGAAATCACTGCCCGCCACCCTTTACGACGACCAACACGCCGTCACCGAAACATTTCAGGATGCTCCACAGCCATATTCCTGATGGCTCTCTCTTTCTCCTGCCATTTCGCCTCAGCTCCCTTGAGCGCCAGCGCATACTCTGCCGTGTTAAGGATACGTGGAGGTTCTTCGCGCCAAGAGCCGTAAACAGGGCCCACTTTAATAAGGTCGCTCCGCTTTCGTGCCCTCGCGTGTATTATAGATTGGAGATACCCATATATAAAGTATTTCCTTTCGGATGCTAAGAATTCATCTAGTTTCATCTCCACATTGAACAACACATGTCCGACCACGTCAAGCTTCTGATTAAGCCCAATCCGAGAAACGTTAAGCGCCACCGACCGACTCATTCCCATAGCTAAAGTCGAGAGTTAACAGCCCTGCTTCTTACCCCCTCCAACACCTGCCACTCTATAGCCCCACCCAGCTTAAGCCAGGCAGAACTATAAGAGCAGCAAGTGTTGGAGGGCAACGGGTGAACTAGAGGGAACGTCGTTGGTCGTGGCAGGCGAGTTTCTCTCTCGTGGCATTGATGCTGTCCTTCCAACGAGGTTTACGGCCGATTTCGATGAGTATATCCGTCCCCATATACGCCTGGATAGCTCGGCCCAGGCGTTCCTTATGATACATCATCGTTGAGGTGTTCAGGTGTCGCCTGCGGGCCAGACCTGCAAGTGGCTTACCCTCAATCAGGCATTCGATTACGGCAACGTCCCGCTTCGATAGGCCAGAGAGAAAGTCAGACCAGTCCATCTTGCGGGCGGCTCTCGTTGATGGATCTTCCTGGTCGTTGCCGAGAACATCATGCAGGAGCAGTGGTTCGCCCAGGTCGTCACTGGCTACTTCTTCATCCATAGAGCTGAGCCTGGCTCTTGCGTGTAGCTGAGTGCCTACAGCATGGGCATCGGTCGTTGAGGAGCCCGTTGAGCGTCGGCCGTTCCTGAGCTTCTGAATGACATAATAGCCGACATTGCCACACGTTATTTCCCTGGCTTGCTTGCGATACCGGCCATTAGGTTTAGTGGGGGACTGGACCAGCTTCTTGCCGTTATTCTCAGCACCGTTTATCAGTTGGGCCGCCATACATACGCCACTCGCAATTACTTTTTGTGCATCTTCAGGGGCCACAAAAGGCACGTTATTCGGAATTGCCGATATTAACCTCGGCCTGATTTCATTGACCAACAACCAGCCAGATTCAGGTGACATACAATCCTTACAGTAGAGGGTTCATACAACAACGCCCCTGAACCGATCAGGCTTAGAGGCGAGCACGGAGTAGTTGATAGAACATCCGTTGCCAGAATATTATGCCACAGAATGCTCTGAGTCCTTAAGAGGGGTGGGCTATAGATTGAGGCAGGTTCACTCTATAAGGCTATTATGTGTATAAAGACTGCGTTGCCATACGGATAGACTCGAAGCTGTGCCTATTGTATGGATTGGCAAGTGTCGAATCTATAGAGTGGCCATCTTTATTAAGACTGCCTTCCCATACCCATAGACCTAACGCTCCAACTACTGTATGAAGCGGCCAATACCCAATCATCACAATTACTATCTATATAAGGGCTTCGCCGGCATATCTATAGACATTGACACTCTGATTGCTCTATACACGACCGGCGATGATGGAACACCGGCAGCTTCCATTGCTCCATTTCTCCACAACGACTTCCTCAATGGCACCACGAGGTCTATAGAGACGGTGTGAGGTGGCTCCAGATGAGTGATTGGTCCTGCTCGTGATGCTTTCTTCTTGAGCCCTTTTGAACGATTCAGGCACTCAACTTATCCGTTCACTATATTGCTGTGTTTGACCACTTATTACACTACGGGGCGGGCTGGAGGTGGTTACATGTACATCATACAATAAGGACTCGGGGCCAATTATACAAATGGGACTCATCGATTAAGGAGAGAATACACGCACTATCATTATGCAGAGTTCGTCCACATACACATAGGGTCGAAAGGCTTCCTAGTGTGTGCATTACTGAGGCTGAACACGCTCTATGGATTGCAGTTCTCTATGGGCTGGTCTTTATTGGCAGGAGGAGGCCGATAGGGACGCTGTGACCATTTGCCTGGTGAATGATGGGCCCTGGCTTCTTGGAACTCGTTGTAGGCCAGGTGGTGCTCGTTGTGATGGCTATATTCAAAGGACTGGCGACACACATTGGCTTATGGGCGTGAGGTGTAGCGTTCCGTGCTTTTTCCGTGAACTTTTTCCATTTGATTTCCGGGCGAAACGGGAAGCGGTAGCACGATGTTGCGGGGTAGTTTTGTCGTTTTAGCCCGTAGGGATTTTACCGGAATGGGG
>Ga0326728_10025428_pt1 | contig 10600 bp, 6 predicted proteins | sample MB3enrmetagenome_FD_207602 | JGI IMG/M metagenome (GOLD analysis project Ga0326728, IMG submission 207602) | Lab enriched peat soil microbial communities from McLean, Ithaca, NY, United States - MB31MN | ecosystem: Environmental > Terrestrial > Soil > Wetlands > Peat | place: USA: New York...
CGCAGCAGTTCGTCCTGGCGTACGACGTCGCCACCGGCAAGCAACTCTGGAAGACGCCGACCGGCCGGTCCTTCAGCGAGGAGCACGGCAACGGCCCGCGGGGTACGACTACGGTGGACGGCGACCGCCTGTATGCCATATCCACCGACGGCACCCTCGTGTGTCTTCAGACGGCGACGGGCAACAAGGTCTGGAGTCTGAACTTCACAGAGCGCTTCGGCGGCCGGATGCCGCGCTGGTCGTACAGCGAATCACCGCTGGTGGATGGCGACCGGCTCATCGTCACGCCCGGCGGCCCGGGCGCGGCGGTCGTGGCGCTGAACAAGAATACCGGCGACCTCATCTGGAAATCGCAGGATGATCGGCCCGCCTATTCCTCGGCAATTCTGTTCAATGTTGACGGCACGCGCGCCCTGGCGCTACTCACCGCGGAGGCCGCCATCGGGCTCGACGCCAAAGACGGTACGCTGCTGTGGCGATTTCCCAAAGTGGCTAATCGGGTGGCGAACATCGCCACTCCCGTCGTGTATGACGGGTACGTGTTCTTTTCCAGCGACTACGGTACGGGCTGCCTGCTGCTGAAACCCACCCCGGATGGCAAGACTGCGGAAGTCTACTTCAACCGCGACATGCGCAATCACTACACCACCACGGTGCTGGTGGGGGAGTACCTTTACGGGTTTTCAAGCGAAATTCTCACCGCCATGGAGTTCAAGACGGGCAAGGTTGCGTGGCGCGACCGCAGCGTGGGCAAAGGTAACTGCATCTATGCCGACCAGCGCCTCTACTGCATGGGCGAGGATGGCGCGGTCGGGCTGATTGAGCCCACGCCGGCCGCCTACCGGGAGATCTCGCGGTTCGAGATTCCTCGCGGCCCTTTCAACACGTGGACCCCGCCGGTGCTTGCCAACGGCAAACTCTACTTGCGGGAGCAGGACCATCTTTACTGTTACAACGTCAAGCGTTAGAGGCAGGTGCAGGTTTGGGGAAAGACCGCTGGCCAATGCCCGCGGAGCGGTGTCGGCAGGTTGAGTTCGAGGCGGCTGGCGAGCCCGGCGCCAGGGCTGCGTAAGGGAGCGGTTATGCGAGGCGGCTTGATCCAATCTATGAAATGCACCACTCCGATGTTCGTTCTGATTTCCGGCTGCCTGTTGTTGGCGTCCGACCCGCCAGGTGGCGACTGGCCGATGTGGGGCGGCACGCCGGACCGGAACATGGTGTCTTCCATGAAGGGTCTGCCAGATTCCTGGGATATCGCCAGCAAGAAGAACGTCAGGTGGGTAGCGAAGCTGGGGTCGCAAACCTACGGCAATCCGGTTGTGTCAGGCGGGCAAGTGTACGTCGGCACCAATAACGAGCTCGCTCTCAATCCCAAGCAGGGCGGGGACCGCGGCGTGCTGATGTGCTTCCGCGAAGCGGACGGCCGCTTCCTGTGGCAGGACGCCACGGAAAGGCTGGCCGACGACTCGAAGGATTGGCCCTTAACTGGCGCTTGCTCTACCCCGCTGGTGGAGGGCGACCGCCTGTACTACGTAACGAACCGCTGCGAATTGGCCTGTCTCGACACCCACGGCGATGGGCATGGCGGCGCCAGAGCGATTTGGAAGTTCGACATGATCAAGCAGTTTGGGGTGTCGCCCCACAATAAGGTCAGTTCCGCGCCGGCTGCCTGGGGCAATCTGGTGTTCGCCGCCACCTCCAACGGCCGTGATGAGAGTCAGGACCGTGTGCTCGCGCCCAAGGCGCCATCTCTGGTCGCCGTCGACAAAAATACAGGCAAGCTTGTCTGGCAGGTGAACGGCCCGGGCGACAGGATCCTGGATGGCCAGTGGTCTTCGCCCGCGGTTGCAGAAGTCGGCGGTGTGGTTCAGGTGGTGATCGGGGATGGCGACGGATGGGTGCGCGGCTACCAGGCGCTTACGGGCAGCAAACTTTGGGAGTTCGACACGAATCTCAAGGATTCCGTGTGGCCTAAGACGCGCAACGAGATCATTTCGACCCCGGTGATCTGGCAGAACAAGGTCTTTATCGCCAACGGGCAGAACCCCGAAAGCAGTCAGGGCGCCGGCCATCTGTACGCCATCGACGCCACCAAGCGCGGTGACATCACCTCCAGCGGGCGGCTCTGGCACTATGATCGGATCAAACGCTCGATCTCCACGGGCGCCGTCTACGACGGGATGTTGTTCTACGCCGATTTCACGGGATTCCTGCATTGCCTCGATGCCAGCACTGGCCAGCCCTTTTGGACTCACGACTTCCTCTCGTCGGTCTGGGGTTCGCCGATGGTGATTGCCGGCAAGGTCTACCTGGGCGACGAGGATGGCGATATCCTGGTATTCGCGGCGGCGCGGCAGAAGAAGCTGCTCGCCACCATCGGCATGGGGAGCAGCGTCTTTTCCACGGTGGTGCCGGCCAATGGAACGCTTTTCGTGACGAATCGGACCCAGCTTTTTGCCATTGCGCAGCAGCCATGAGGCCGGCGCCTCAAATGGCGGGACCGCATGCACGCTTCCAGCGTATGCCGCGGCCCGCCCTGTTGGGCGCGATTCGTATGGCGCTCGCAGCCGCGTTGCTGGCTCCTTGGCTGCTTTCACAGGCCGCCAGGCCCGCCCCACAAGATGCCTGGCCGCAGTTTCGGGGTAATCCCCAACTGACGGGAGTCTCCGCCTCTTCGCTTCCGGCGGATCTGAAGCTGCTCTGGACATATGATGCGGGCGACTCGATTGAATCTTCGGCCGCGATTGCAGACGGGTCGGTCTTCGTTGGCTCGATGTCGAAGGAGCTGCTGGCTGTCGATCTCGGTACCGGCCAGCTCCGCTGGAAGTACACGGCGGCTGATTCCATTGAGGAATCTTCCCCCGCGGTCCATGACGGCATTGTCTACATCGGCGACCTCGCTGGCGTGCTGCACGCCGTGAGCGCTGCCGGCGGCAAGCGGTTGTGGGCGTTCAAGACCGAGGCGGAGATCCATTCCTCGCCGGTAATCGTGGGCGACCGCGTGCTGATCGGCTCCTATGACGGGAACCTGTACTGTCTCGGGCGGCGCGACGGTAAGCTCATCTGGAAATTCACCACGCCCAATTACGTCCATGGAACGCCGGGGATATCGGGCGGTGTGGCGTACGTCTCCGGCTGCGACGAAGTGTTCCACGGCGTTCGCCTGGCAGACGGGGAAGAGGTGGTGCAGTTTCCCGCGGGCGGTCCTACCGGCGCCTCGCCAGTGCTGATCGGCGATCTGGCCTGGTTCGGCAATTTCAACGACGAGGTGGTAGCGGCGGATATCCGGCAGAAGCGCATGCTCTGGCGCTATCACGATCCCGCGGCCGATTTTCCGTTCTATTCCTCGGCTGCTGCGGTCGGTGACAGAATCGTCCTGGGCGGGCGGGATAGGCGGGTTCATTGCCTGAGCGCCAGAACGGGCAAGGTGATCTGGAGTTTCCCTACCAAAGCTCGGGTGGATTCCTCACCTGCGGTAGTGGATAGCCGCGTGTACGTCGGTTCCAGCGATGGACACTTCTACGTGCTGGATCTCGGTTCCGGGAGAAAGCTCTGGGATTTCGAGGCCGGAGCGCCTTTGACGGCATCTCCCGCCATTGCGGCCGGCCGCGTGGTGATCGGGTCCCAGGACGGCCGGTTGTACTGCTTCGGAGCCCGGGCGCCGGCGGCACCGGTTATGGCACCGCTGAAGAAGGGGAAGTAAGAGCGGCTTTCCGCTGCCGGCGGAAACCGCGGATTCAATCCGGCGGCTCGACAACGCGGCGCAGACGCTTCTCGGGTTTGGGGGGCGAGGGGCTGAAACACTCGATGGATCGGATCGCGATCGATCCCGGCATGGCCGCCAGTTGCGTTTCCACAACGCGCCGGAGCGCGGCCGGCGCTCCCGCCGCCCGGACATTCAACAATAGAGCGTGCGCGGCCGCCGGGGATGCGTCCAGGGCGCCTTGTACGGACGGCTCGCCGCCCGCGCGCACAATGGAAGCTTTGACCCAACCCACCGCCGATTCGTCCATGACCTTCAGGTGGGCTATGGCGAGTCCTTCGCAAGCCAGCGCCGCGTCAAGACCTTCCAGAAGAAGTCCAACCACGGACGCCGGTGGCTGCGGAACCGGGAGCTTGAGGGCAGCCGCGCAGTTCAGCCACGCCAGCGAAGCCTCCGCTCTCGCGTAGCGCTCATAATCGATTTCGAGGATCGCGCCGCCAGGCCGGAACCGGCCGCCGAGGACATCATCCAGCCAGGCAGCGACGCCCTCTCCTGTCCGGGAGCTCAGATATCTGGCGGGAACTCCGGGAAGCGGGGCGAAATTGGGGAAGCGGTCGGCCTTGCTGAAACAGATGAGATCGGCTTCTTCGATCTGTTTGCGGAAGAGGAAAGCCAGGTCCTCGTCGAGTTCGGGATCCATCCACCGCGGCGCACGCTCGGGATCGACCAAAACCGTGTAGGGCGCCACGCGAAAACGCCGGGCGTGTTCCAGTTTCAGTGGTTGCAGAACCGTGGCGGAGATGTCGGTGCAGCTCCCCACGGCCTCGGCGAAGATCACTTCAGGCATGCGGGCGCGAAGCTCTTCGGCGGCGTGAACCAGGTCGCTGAGCCGGCAGCAGAAACACCCGCCGGTCACCTGGGAGGCGGTAATGTCGTTCGCTTCCGCGAAGCGCGTGTCGACCAACTCGTAGCCCTGGTCGTTGAACAGCGCCGCCGCTTTCACGCCCCTCTGCTGGAGCAGGCGAGCCGCCGCCACGATCAGCGAGGTTTTTCCCGCGCCCAGAAACCCGCCGACCGGAACCAGGGTTGGTCTATGTCCGTGGTTCATGATGAAGAAACGCTCAGAAGAGGAGCTTGATTCCAAATTGTATCCGGCGCGGGCTCTGCGCCGATTGGATTTTTCCGAAAGCCGGCGAGCCGAAAAAGTTGTCGGGGAGATCGAAGTTGGCGTGATTCAGCGCATTGAATGCTTCCGCGCGAAACTGCAAAGTCACTCCTTCGGCCAGTTGCGTATCCTTCAGCAGCGACACATTGACCGTCTCCAGCCCGGGGCCCGTCAGGATGTTCCGGCCGGCGTTTCCGAAGCTGCCGAACGGTGGAAGGGCGAACGCGGATGTGTCGAACCAGCCGTCCGGACCGGGATGCGCCATCGAGGGGTCGCGCAAAACATTCGGCCTGTCGTTGGTGCCGAATCCGAGACTGGATTCGCCCGTGTTGCTATTGTCCAGGCCCGCGAGCAGAGCCGCCGTAAACGGCTGGCCTGTCTGAAACGTCCAGATGCCCGCGGTCCGCCAGCCGCCGCGCAGGCGTCCCGTTCCCAACGGCAGGTTGTAGGAGTAGCTGAACGAGAGGCGTTGCCGCACGTCGAAATCGGAGAGACCGCGCTCCAGGTTGGCGTGACGGCTGTCCTGCGGATAGTTGGGATCGCCCGCAGTGGAAAAGAACCCGGAGCCGTCATCGATCGACTTCGACCACGTGTAGGACGCGAGAGCCGTCAATCCGCCGCGGAGCGTCTGCTGAAACCTCGCCTGCATGCTGTGATAGATCGAATCGCCGCGCGACTCCAGGATGTTGATGTCGGCGAACTGTGGCACGGGGCGAGGGTTGTACGGCTGCGCGCTGGGGAGCGGCTGGTTGAGGTCGCGGGCGCCAAGCAGCTTCGTGCCTTTGGAGCCTGCGTAAGCTAACTCGAACGTCCTGCTCCGCCCGGCTTCCCGCTGGATGCTGGCGTTCCACTGTTGCACGTAGGCCGTGCGAAGGTTTCGCTGGAAGGCCAGTGCGCTGGGCCCCTGGGCGAGAGGGTAGTTCGTCGGAAACGGGTTCGAGAGGCTCAGCGGGTATTGAGCGGACGAGTAATAGAGACTCGAAACATAATATGGCGGGTTGAAGTAAAGGCCTTCGCCCGGGGCCAGCGATCCCTGGTCGTAGTAGATTCCGTATCCCACCCGCAGCAGCGTTCCTTTCTGGCTTGGGTTCCAGGCCAGCCCGATGCGCGGTGCCCAGTTGTCGCGGTCGGGCTGGTAACCGCCGCGCGGGACCCCGTTCGTGCCGACGCGAATCAGCGATTCCGTGGCGGGGTCGTAGACATTGGCGCGATCGAACGCGTCCACAGGCGGCGAGTTGTACTCGTACCGGAGGCCGGTCGAGAGCATGAGGTCCGGGCGCACACGCCAGGTGTCCTGGACGAAGCCGTTCTGGCTGTGTGTGAGCAGGTGCTCCGCGTTATTCAGGCGCGCCACGCCCGTTACCGAGGGAATGCCCAGCAACAGTTCTTCCAGCGCGTTGCCCGTCATGCCCAAAAAGTCCAGGTAGCCCATGGCCAACTCGTCGCGCCAGGCGTCCTGGCGCAGCCAGCGAAAGTCGAACCCGCCTCGCAGCAAATGTCTGCCCCGCGCCGCCGTGATGGAGTCCGTAACCTGGCATATAGTCGTCGCGCTGTGCTGAGGGTTGTTGTACTCGTCGCCGATGGGCGAGTATCCTGTGATGTCGATCAAGCTGAGGCCGGTGTCCCGCGGATTGGTCGAGACCATGGGCAAACCAACCGCGGCGTTGGCATTTTTCCCCAGATCCTGCTGATACACGCCCTCCGAAACGCGGTCCAGCGCCAGCCATACCTGGTTCAGCAGGTTCGGTGTAAAGGCATGGGTCTCGCTCGCCATGGCGTTCTGCGCCCGGCTGGGCACGTTATCGCCGAATCCAGGGATGGCCGCGAAATCTGGACCGGTGAACGGTTCGTACAGGGCGCGGCCGGCGAAGCTGTACCGGGCGGCCAGGTCGTCGCCGGCAGCGAGGTTGTGGTCAACCCTGATATCGAAATGGTCTTCCCGGTCGCGCTCTACAGGAGACGAGACGTAGTTCTGGCCGGGTGTCGGCCGGTTCGGCTGCGGATACAAGGCGGCGATGGCCAAACCTGCGGGGCTGAGGTAGTAGCCAGGCAGTATGTTGCCTGGAATCGGTGCTCCGGTGGTCGGATCGATCGCCGGCACGCTGCTCTGGGAGAAGTTGCCCGCACGCTCCAGGCTGGTAGGCACGTTGGTGACCTGGGTGATGCCCTCGCGCAAACGGCGCCCTTCGTAATCCACGAAAAAGAACGTGCGCTTGCGGACCAGCGGCCCGCCCGCCGAAGCTCCAAACTGGTTGCGCTGGTATTGTGGGCTCTCCTCTGCGGCGGGCGCGAAAAAGTTGCGAGCGTCGGTCACGCGGTTGCGGAAAAACTCGTAAACCGTGCCGTGAAACTGCTCCCCCCCGGATTTGAGCACTACGTTGAATTGCCCGCCCGCATTGCGCCCGAACGAAGCGTCGTATGCGCCGGAAGCGACTTCGAATTCGCGCACGGCGTCCACCGGAGGGGTCACCGCCGGGCCATTCAATTTAGGGTCGCCGTTGAACACGCCGTCGAGGAGAAAGTTGTTGGAATCCTCGCGCGCGCCGTTGATGTTTACCGCAAAAGCGCCGCGAACCGAACCGGCCGAGCCCTGTGCGGGAGGGACCACCCCACCCAGCAGCATCCCCAGTTCGAAGAAATCGCGGCCATCGAGCGGCAGCCCGGTCACCTGGCGGTTATCGATCAGCCCGCCCAGCGCCGACGACTGCGCGCGCAGAGGTTCCCGGACCGCGGAAACCTGGATCGTTCCTCTGCGCTGTCCCGGCAACAACTGGATCTCGATCCAGATTTCGTGATCGAGCGGCAGCGTGAATCGCCGCGCCTGCTTCTGGTACCCCTCGTTCGCAACCTCGATCTGATAGTCGCCGGGAGGGAGATTCGAGATGGTGAACTCGCCCGCCGCATCTGTGGAGGCGTTTCTGCGGCGGTCCGTTTCGCTTTGCACCAGCACCACCGCGGCTCCCGCGAGGGGTTTGCGGTCCGCATCTCTCACCACGCCCGATACCAGGCCGCGCACGGACTGCGTGTACGCGGCGGCAGGTACAAGTATAGCCATCAGATAGACGAGGGGGGATTGCAATGGGACCTCTTGATCCGAAAGCCCAGATTAGCATAGCGATCGGGCGGCGGTGAAGGACTCGCCTGGGGGAGCAGAAACCTCGGCCGCCGCCATAATAAACTGAGAAGAAACTTGGGTCGCCGGGACTTATGAAGATTCTCGAGCTCACGGCCGGTGCGGCCAGGATGTACTGCGGCAGTTGTCTCCGCGACAACGCGCTGGCGGCTGAACTCAAGAGGCAGGGCCACGATGTCCTCCTGCTGCCGCTCTACACGCCGACGCGCACCGACGAACCAAACGTCAGCGAATCGAAGGTCTTTCTGAACGGCATCAGCGTATGCCTGGACCAGGAAGCTACGTTCTTCCGCAGACCGCATCAGATGCTGGACCGGCTTTGGGACGCGCCGTGGATGTTGAAGCTGGCTTCCCAGACCTCAATTCGCGTGGATCCGCCCCGGCTCGGCGCCATGACGGTTTCCATGCTTCGAGGCGAGGACGGATTTCAACGCAAGGAGATCCGGAAACTGACGGATTGGCTGCGCGGCCAGGCGCCGCCCGATATCGTCACGCTCCCGAATTCGCTGCTGATCGGGCTGGCGAGGCCCATCCGCGACGCGGTGAGGCGGCCCATCTGCTGCACGCTCCAGGGCGAAGAGTTGTTTCTGAACCAACTGCCGGAACCATACCGTGCCCAGGCAATCGATTTGATCCGGGCGAAGACCGCAGATGTGGATGGCTTTGCGGCCGTCAGCGGGTTCAGCGCAGGCTACTGGTGTCGCCAACTGGCGATTCCGGATTCGAAGATGCACGTCGTTCCGCTCGGCATCAGCCTGGAGGGATACGACGCGGCGCCGCGCGCTCCCGGCGGACCTTTCAACGTCGGCTTCTTCGCGCGGGTAGCCCCGGAGAAGGGGCTCGACTTATTGGCGGAGGCTTACATCCGCTTGCGGCGCAACCACGATCTCGGTGCCGCAACCCTGAAGGCGGCCGGCTACCTGGCGCCGGAGCACAGGGAATACCTTCGCGCGGTGGAACGCCGCATGAAACAGGCCGGCCTCGCGGGCGAATTTCACTACCATGGCGTTCTCGACCGGGCGCAGAAGATCGACTTCCTGCGCAGCCTCCAGGTTCTGAGCGTGCCCAGCTCCTACGACGAGCCTAAGGGCATCTTCCTCCTGGAGGCCATGGCCGCTGGCGTGCCGGTGGTCCAGCCCCGGCGGGGTGCGTTTCCCGAGATCTTGGAAAGAACTGGAGGCGGAGTGTTGGTAGAGCCTGGCGATGCGGACTGCCTGGCGGAAGGCATCTACAGCCTTTGGAAATCCCCTGCATGGGCCGCTGAGCTGGGGCAAAAGGGTGCGCAGGGAGTTCGCGCGTATTACGACGTTTCGCGCATGGCGGCGCGCGCGCTCGACGTTTACCGGGACATCGCCGCCGCACAAGCCCATGCTTGAAATCACCCACGTCGCCAAGCAGTACCCGGCACCGCGCGGGCCGCTGACGGTGCTCGCGGATGTTTCGCTGGCCCTGCGGCGCGGCGCGGCAGCCGCGATCATGGGGCCTTCCGGCGCCGGCAAGAGCACGTTGCTATATATCGCCGGGACGCTGGAGCCGCCCACTTCCGGCACCGTAACGCTGGACGGCGTCGATCCCTACCGGCTGCCGGCGAGGAAGTTGGCGGCGTTCCGCAACCAGTCGATTGGCTTCGTCTTCCAGGATCACTGCCTTCTCCCGCAGTGTTCCGTGCTGGAAAACGTCCTGGTTCCGGCGCTGGTGGCCGAAGACGGAGCCGATTATCCCAAGCGCGGCCGGGATTTGTTGGAGCAGGTCGGCCTGAAGGACCGGCTGGATCACCGGCCATCGGAGCTCTCCGGAGGAGAGAAACAGCGGGTGGCCCTGGCGCGCGCCCTGATCTGCCGGCCCCATCTCCTGCTGTGCGACGAGCCGACCGGCAATCTGGACGAGGACTCCGCGGAGATGGTAGCGAACCTGCTGCTGGAGCTTCACACGCAACAGGAAACCATCCTCCTTGTGGTGACGCATAATCTCAGCCTGGCGGCGCGCTTCCCTCTGCGGTACGAATTGCGACATGCACGCTTACACCCTGCTGGCGCGTAACCTCGCGTGGTATTGGCGCACGAACCTGGCAACCCTGCTGGGCGTAGCGGCAGCGGCAGGAGTGCTGGGAGGAGCGTTTCTGACTGGCGAATCGGTGCGCGCCAGCCTGCGCGACCTGGTCTTGGACCGGCTGGGTAACGCCGATTACGCAATCGTCCGCAACGGCTACTTCCGGGAGGAGCTGGCCGGAGCGTTTCCGAGCGCCGCTCCGCTTGCCGTGATGGATGGGGTCGCGGCATGCGAAGAGAGCGGCAGGCGCGCCTATGGCGTACAGGTGTACGGCGTGGACGAGCGTTTCTGGAGTTTCCAGAGAGCGACGGGCGCGCCGCCCGCCGGATTCGACGCCCTCCTGACTCCCGCTCTGGCACAGGAACTCGGCGCACAGCCGCGCGACGCGATTCTGGTGCGCGTCGAGACGCCTTCGGCCATTCCCCTGGAGTCGCTGCACGGCCGCAAGGAAGACATCGGCAGGACAATGCGGCTCACCATGCGCGGCGGCGCGCCGGGGTTCTCACTCCGGCCGCAGCAGGGAGACGTGCGCGCTGTGTTTGTCCCGCTG
>Ga0326728_10025429_pt1 | contig 10600 bp, 7 predicted proteins | sample MB3enrmetagenome_FD_207602 | JGI IMG/M metagenome (GOLD analysis project Ga0326728, IMG submission 207602) | Lab enriched peat soil microbial communities from McLean, Ithaca, NY, United States - MB31MN | ecosystem: Environmental > Terrestrial > Soil > Wetlands > Peat | place: USA: New York...
ACACCGTCAACGTAACCGGCGTCTGAAGTGTCCCGTTGCCGTTGCCGAGAAGCACCTCGACCTTGCCGGGGCCGGAACCGAAACCCTGGTTCAGTGCAACTGCCACGTCCAGCTTGCCATCGCGATTGAAATCCGCCAGCGCGATGCTTTCCGCAGTTTGCGTCAAGGGAGTGTTGATGCCCGTTTTCAGCGTGCCGTTTCCATTGCCTGGCAGCACGCTGATGCCGGAGCCAGCCGCCACAACATCCAGGTTTCCGTCGCCGGTCATATCGCCGATGGCGACGGCCTGAGCGTTGACGCCAGGCGAGTAACCCACGGGCGCCTGCAAGGCCTTTCTGCTCGACAACAGCACGGCGACCTCTTGCGACCCGCCCGCGACAACGGCATCCGGCTGCCCGTCGCCGTTCAGATCGGCAATGGCAATTCCCTCCGGCGCTCCGCCGACCAGATTCAGCGGTGGCGCGCCCACGGTTCCTTGCGGCGACACGGTGCTGAACCACACGCTGTTGGTGATCTGATCGGGAACAATCAGGAACGAGTTCCCGTCGGGCAATTGCTGCACGACGATCGACGCGGGAGAGTTCCCGGTTGCAAATGCGGCGGGCGCTTGAAACGTGCCATTGCCTTTGCCGGAGAGAACGATCATGCCGCTGGCATTCTGCGAGACCGCGACCACATCGATGTTGCCATCATGATTCAGGTCGGCGGCCGCGAGATAGTCGGGCAGCAGGGGAAGCGGGAGCGGGGTGACCGACGCCTGGTGAAAACTGCCGCCGCTGTTGAGCAGAGCGGAGATGCTGCTGTTGGCGACCGAGACGTATCCGCGGTTCGCCGCGGCGAGGTCGGGATGCCCATCATTATTGAGGTCAACCGCGAGAATTGACGACGGAATGCTCTGGGAATCGCCGCCGGTGGCGTATGAGACCGGTGTGCCGAACGTGCCATTGCCGTTGCCTGGCAGCACTGTAATCATCGCGGAGGTCTGGCTGGCCGCAGCGAGATCCGTCTTGCCATCGCCATTGAAATCGGCTGTGGCGAGCGACCCAGGATTCGCCCCCGCCTGAACCGATGTTGCCGTTTGGAATGTTCCGTCGCCATTACCGAGCAGAATGGCTACACTACCCGATCCCGATCCGTCGGTTGCCGGATTACTCACGGCCAGGTCGAGTTTGCCGTCGCCGTTGAAGTCGGCCACGGCGATGGTGGAATTGTCGGGATCGGGCGAAAAACCGGTGGAGAATTGATTGGTGCTCAGAACCGAGCCATCGCGGTTGAGCAGCTCGACCGTAATGCCCGTGGAATTCAGGAAAACGAGATCCGGGATTCCATCACCGGTCAGGTCGCCGGATGCCGTGCCCTGGGATGCCTGAGCGGCTGCGGGAGCTGTCGCGGAGGCAACTGCGGGGTTCAGGAAAAGCGGCGACGCAAGCGGCGCAGGTTCAGGAGTGGATAACGGGTTTTCGCCCAGGTTGCTGTACCACCACTCGATTCCGCAGAGAGCTTTGAGGTAGTCGTCGAGGGAGAACTTTTCGGGCATTAGCACCTGCTGCGGTTTTAGGAGGCACTTACTGTAGCGCCATAGCTGGGCGCTGGGAACGCCATTCACTTCCGTGTAAATGATTTGATAACGGTAACTGCAGTTGAGGGTTGTCGATCCGATGGTGAACTGAAGCAGCGCCCCGCCGTTAGCGGGCTGTAGTTTGCCGCAGGGAACGGCGAGCACCAGCCCATGCAGGACCAACGAGAGCCACCACCATGCGCCTGGCCATCCATGTCTCCGAGATCGCTGCCTTACCACCCTGAACCTCTGGTTCCGCTCCGGTTCAGACAATATACACTGTAATTCGACGGCGCTTCAAGCCCCAGGCGCTGGGTCCTCACAGGTCAAACTCCGGGTGTTGGTTTGCCCAATCAATGAGGGCCTTGCGCGGCCAGAGGACGCAGGTGAGAGTTGGCCGGTAAAGACCTTGCTCATACAGCGTGCGGCGAAGTTCGCTGCCTATCAGGAACCCCGAATCCGTTGAAGCCGGACCCAACTCGACCAGCAAGGCCCCGGCAGATTCGGGCGTTCGGCGCAGCCACGACAGGTGTGGTGTGACCTGGGCAGTGCTCCGGCAGAACAGCCAGGACGCGAGCAGCAAACCGCGCACTCCAGCTTGCTTCTCAGCAGAACGCGCCGCCCGATAGTAGGAAATGTCCGCTTCGTGTTCAAGCAGAACCAGCCGATTCCGGCGGCGGGCGTTCAGGTGCAGTTCGAAGAGCGGTGCGAATCCGCCCATCCGTCCGATTACATGGGCCATTACTGCCCAGGGCTGGCGCGCTTTGGCTACCCAGGAGCGTGGGAAGCCCGAGATCTCCCAATGGAACTGTCCGGCTGGGAAACGGCGCAAAGTGGCAATGCGCACCATTTCCCGAAAACGCACATCATCGACCTGGAAATGCTTCAGCCAGTCGGTTGGAGGATTGGCGAAGAACTCAAACTCCTGCGCAAACAGGGCTTTCACGGCGTCACTAACCGTGAGACCAGACACCTGCGCAGCCGCATCCTGAGCCGCCAGCAGCAGAAGCGTTCGCTCCACCATGTTCTGTTCCGGTTCCGAAGCGATCTCCGCGCACAGACCGGCCAGTTCCGCGCCGCTTTGGGGGTGTACGGTGATCCGGGAAAGAAGCCGGAAAGCCTGCTCCGGTTGCCCACGCGATCCGAGAAGTTTCAAAACTGCGACGAACGCATCCTCCCGCAGCGTCAGTCTGCACGCCTCCGCGGCCGCCGCAAGCCGTGCCTCGATGCTCACGACCCGTCGCTCTTCTGCGCCAGATACCTCTCGAAGCCGGCAAAGGAATCGATCTCACCCAGCAGCTCCTCCGGGATCTGGACTCCGAACGTCTCCTCGATGGTCTGCATTAGCAGGAAGTGATTCGACGAGTCCCAGGCCGGGAGGGTATCAGTGGACGCGTTCGGCGCCTCATCCGCCGTCAGTCCGGGAAATACCGCGGTGAAGCAAACGATGAGGCGTGCGCGAAGGTCATCCATACGGGTATTCTATCCGCATGTACCACGGGAGCTTCCGCTGATCAAAATCGACCGCGCCCAATAAGCTTCCGCTCACAGGAGGCGCCCCGGTCACCGTGTTCAGGAGTTCCTGCAGCGGGCCGTTACGCTCGGTCGCCTCGAAGCGAAACCCGATTCGCTGTATACGAAGACGTTCAAAAAGCGCTCCCAGCATCGCGTACTCGATCCGCCGCCCAAAGGCCCGGCAGCTCAGTACCCAGGTATCGAGGTCCAGGTCACCGTCTTCGGAAATGTGCCCGGCCAGTACGGAGATGTTTCCCAGAGGCCCGAAGCGGTCCGTGTAGGAGGCCATCCACACAAAGTATTCCGGGCTCCTCAGGCGGTTGAACCATTCGGCTTCGGTGAAGCGCCGCCCGTTGAGGTTGAACTGGTTCGTCTTGTTCACCAATTCGAGGGCGCGCGGGTTCGGCGGATCGCTCACCGAAACAATTGTCAGCACCCCGGCGGCGCTGGCCAGCACCTGCTCCAGCGACACTTTTCCGCCGGCGCCACCACGCAGTTCCGCTCCGGCTCGCAGGCTCTGCAATCGTAACGAGTCCTCTGCGGAGTCGGACGCCTTCCCGAACAGGTCCGCGAGCCGGCGAACGAGGGCGGCCACCTGGTTCGGCTCCGTCTCAAACGGGAGGCATTCCAGTCCAGGGTGCGCGTTGTGGACCTCGGCCAGCTCCAAAGCGCTGTCGTCGATGAACACCACGCTGTCGCCGGAGATGTTCCAGGCTTGCAGAATCCTGGTCACCGAGTCCGACTTGGGGCCCCAGTGGCAATCCACCGGGAACACCGAATCGGCGCGCAGCAGAATATCGGTCCGCTCGAAAGCAGCCTGTACCAGCCTCGGGTCGTTCTTGCTGGCCACTGCCACCAACGCGCCGGAATCGGCCAGGCTCTGCAACATTTGCTGATAAGCGCCGTACTGCGCGGCATGATGGTCCAGGTCCCAGGCCACGCCGTCCACACCCACCTCGCCCAGAATCCCGGCCCAAAGCGTGTTGTCCAGATCGGTGATGATGCCCTTCCGTGGCGAGGGAGGTTGGAGCAGCAGCGCCAGCAGGCTGGCGAGGGCGTCGGCATGCGGCAGTTGATAAGGAAATCCAGCCTGATTCCACGTCTTCACATTCAGGCGTTGATGCAGTGAAGACAGGGCCGCGAGGCGAGAAGGACTCACCAGGCGAACGTGAGGCAGTGCGGACAGGTTCGCCGCAAATGACGCGGCCAGCGCGTCCAGCCGGCTCTGTAGTTGGCCGTACTGCCAGCCGGCCACCGGTTCCACCGGGGCCGCTTCTACCGAGGGCAGGGCAACAGCTACAATTCCCGATTGGGCAGCGCCCGCCAGAAGCCCCTGGATAATCCCGAGCTGACGCTCCACGACGGCGGTGATATCGTTTATCCTGGCGCGGCCCCAGCCGCCATGCTGGCGCCATCCGAGCCGGCTGTCGAGATCGGCCCACTCCAGCACCATTGCGGCGAACCCGCACGGCGCACTGAGGTACCGTTCAAGATTCCCGGTCAGATCTCCAAATCGTCCCTCCAGCACTTCGATACGGCGTCCGGGAACGCGTAACCGCATGTGGGCGGCCAGAAAGGTGAGCAGAGGCTGCGACGTAAAGCCACAAATCAGGGCCACGGGGAGCGGCAGATCCGCCGGGTCAGCCGTCTGCAGCAGGGAAAGAGCTTCAACCAGCTTCATGGCAGGTCAAGGAGGGTCCCGCAATCATAGACAATAAATCCTTTTATGTGGAAGCATAGCAGTTGATGCGGGGCTCTGCGGAACCATGTTGAAGTTGGCCAAGAACACTGCTCTGCAAGCCGCCAGAGCTCTGGGTGTCTTCGGGATGATCGCCGATAGCCGCTGGCGCCGCCGGCGTCTGCTCATCCTCTGCTACCATGGCCTTTCCCTGAAGGACGAACACGAGTGGAATCGCCTCTATCTCACGCCCGCCTCCTTCCGCCAGCGCCTGCAGATTCTGGCTCGCGGCCGGTATCAGGTCCTGCCACTCAACGATGCCGTCGGGATGCTCCGCGAGGGTAGTCTTCCTCCACGAAGCGTGGTGATCACCTTCGACGACGGCTTTCATGATTTTTACCAGGTTGGATTTCCGATGCTGCGCGAGTTCGGGTTTCCCGCCACCGTCTATCAGACTACTTACTACTCCGACCATCCGTTCCCCATCTTCAACCTGGTGCTGAGTTATCTGTTCTGGCGCGGCGCCGGACGGCGCCTCGATGGGGGCGCCTGGGCGGTTCGCGGCGTATTCGATCTGTCTCGCGTTGAAGAGCGCGATCGCGCGGTGAATGCTCTTCGCGAGCTTGCCCGTCACGAGCGGTACTCGGCCGCACAAAAGAACGAACTCGCCGCTGGGATCGGTGGCGAACTGGGCGTAGATTACGCAGAGATACTGCGCCTGCGCATGCTGCAACTGATGACGCCCGCGCAAGTCACCGAGATCGCCGCGGCCGGGGTCGATGTTCAGTTGCACACTCACCGGCACCGGACGCCGCAAGAAGAAAGTTTGTTTGTTCGCGAGATCCGCGACAACCGTAACTGGCTCGCCGCCAGAACGGGAAAGGTGCCAAATCACTTCTGTTATCCGAGCGGCCAGTATCGCGACGAATTCCTGCCCTGGTTGCGGGCCGAACAAGTGGTCTCCGCAACCACCTGCGATAACGGCATGGCGACGCGCACGTGCGAACCACTCCTGCTGCCCCGGCTGGTGGATTCCGCGAATGTAACAGAGGCCGATTTCGAAGGCTGGCTGGCCGGCGTCTCTGCTCTGCTTCCGCACCGTCGAGGATAAAGGCTACTCCCGCAATCGCCCCGCCGTCAGGTTCACTTCAGGTAGCAGACCTTGCCGGGCCGTCCCGCTGCAGCCGCTTCCGACAGGATCCGAAGCGCCGCCGCCGAAGGGTCCTCGGCTTTCATTCTCCCCATAGGGGTGTTCACCAGGTCGGTCTTCAGCTTGGTTGGCCGGGCAATGCAGAAGGACACCTTCGGGTACTCGGCCGCAGCCACCCGGGTCAGTCCCTCGATGGCGCACTTGAGCGCCACATAGTGTGGCCAGATTGCGGGCGGCTCTTCCACGGCAATCGACGAGACCACAAGAACGGAGCCGCCGCTGTCCGAAAGAAGATCCAGAAAGGAAGTGAGCGGTGCGAGAGTCAGCTCGAAGCCATTTCGCAGAAAGCCATCGATCCGCTCGAAAGCGGCAGGTTCCACGCGCAACGGCTGTAGCGGCGGGGCGGCGCTGCAAATCAGCCAGTCCAACCGGCCATGCGCGGCCAGGACCTGTGATCGGATCTCGCGACAAATCGCCGGATCGGTCGCGTCGCCGCGCACGGGAAGGATCTGCCCGGGCAGATTCTCGGCGGCTTCCCTGAGGCGATCGGCATCGTCGGAGCTGTGAGCATACAGAGCGATGACCGTAGCGCCCGCTGCGGCCAGAGTCAGAGCCAGCGAGGAGCCGAAACCCCGGCTGGCTCCCACTATCAGCGCGATCCTGCTCGCGAATCGTGCGGCCACCAGGGGCGCGAGCGCGCCAACGAGAGGCGCGATCCCAGGTCGCGGCGGCCGCAGAAAAGCCTGTATTTCTCCACTGGACCAGACCGAACTGCCATTGGAAAGTTGAAAGCGAGACTTCACCATGCCCCAGCGCCGGTCGTAGCCGATCAGCTCCTGATGAAACGTAGCAGGCAACTCGCCAGGTCCACCGGGAAACTCGGCCCGCAGCCGATAGTACAGGGCACGTTCGCCCGGCATTTCCATGCCGGTGAGGTAACTGGTGGCCAGCAGCGCGATGGGGAGTGCGTCGCCCCACGCCGCGCGCCGGATGCCGAGCATGCCGAGCAATGCCAGATAGTTCGTGGCGGAAGGAGAGTAGCAGCCCTCGGTTGTCCAGGTTCCGGTCACATCGGCTTCGCTGACAATACGCGCTGAACTTAGCGGGGCCGCAGGCGAACCTGGCAGTGTCACGAGAGGCGGCGCGCCAGGCCGGTAATCGAAAATGACGTCCATTGCCTGAGCACTGCCATCCATTAGGCTGACATGCGCGCTCTCCGCGGACGTCTCCAATAGTCTGAGCTCATAGTCGAGGTTCAGAAACAGGGGCTTGTGGAACACAGCGCGCAAAGTGAAGGGGGCCCGGTCCGATGGCGGCGTGAAGGAACCGCAACAAGCCAGGACCGCGCAGGCGCCCTGCGCCACCCGTTGGCCGAAGGGCGTGGTTCTCGCATAGGATTCGGAAATGTGCAGCGGGCTGAAATCTCGCGAAGCGTCCGCGAAGCCCTCCACGACCTCGGAAGAGAAGCGCATGAACAGTACCCTGGTTCATTTAAGCAGAGATTTCCGAAGTGGGCGTCCGGCCGGTGCGCCTCGCTGGTGCCCGGCGCGAGCCTTCGGGGGGCCGCGAACGTGTCCAATGATTCAGGGCCCAGGGTTACCACGGGCTGGAATCCACCCATGGATTCGGGTATGCTTTAGCCAAAGGAAGGCGTAGCAATGCTGTCGAGTGTGCTGGTTACCGCTCTGACGGGGATTCTTTTGCAGAGCGTGCCGGGCGCCGGTGGGGGAACCGTCGCCAGGAAATCCGCTTCCGATGAACTGAAGCCGCTGGATCAACCCACGGTGTCCACGCTGCCAACCAAACAACTTCCGCCGGAGGAACTCGGCGATATCTTCATGGCGCGGAAACGGTTCCGTGAAGCGCTCGAGCAATACGAACACTGCGATCAGAAGTCCGCGGTGATCGCCAACAAAACCGGCATCGCCTACCACCAATTGCTCGACTTCCGGAGCGCCATGCTGCAGTACAAGCGGGCGACGAAACTGGACTCGCACTATTCGGAAGCGTTCAACAACCTGGGAACCATCTATTACAGCCAGAAGAGCTACCGCAGGGCCATCCATCTTTATAAGACTGCGCTGCGCCTCTCGCCGAACTCGGCCACCGTCTACAGCAACCTGGGGAGCGCGTATTTTTCGATGCGCCGTTTTCCCGATGCGGTCGATGCTTACCACAAGGCACTGGCGCTCGATCCCAACGTCTTTTCTCATGCCTCCACCACGGGCGTTCTGCTGCAGGAGCAGACCGTGGAAGACAAGGCGCGATTCCATTACTACATGGCTCGCGTTTACGCTCAGATGGGCATGAACGACCAGGCGCTGCAGAACATTCGCAAGGCGCTGGAAGAGGGTTTCAAGGATCGCCAGAAGTTCCTTGAGGAGCCGGAGTTTGCCGCGCTGAAGGGAAATCCCGAATTCGTAGAGTTGATGAAGAAAGAGCAGCGTGAGTTGTAGGCGGACTCGAGGTCTGACCCAAGGTCTGCTGTCGATCGTTGCCGCCGCTCTCGTGCTCTGCCTTAGCGCGTGCAGGCAAAACCAAGTGCGGAGTGTCCCGTCCCTCGCCATTCTTCCGTTCGACAATCTAACGCCGGGAGGCGGTGAAGACTGGCTCTCTGCCGCTGGACCCGCTCTGATTGACTACGAGCTTTTCGCGCAGCGGGGGCTTGCGGGATTCACCGCCGGCGATGTGAACGACGCTCTCGGTGTGCACGCGAGCGCATACCTGTTTGCGCGGTTTCGGGTCAGTGCGGGTACGCTCGTGCTGGATGCCGAAATGGAGGACGCGGCCAGCAATCGGATCACGAAACGGTGGTCGTTTCGGGAGAGTGCTTTGCCGAAAGGCGCGCTTGCAGCGGTGAATGCGCTGGGCCGCTCGCTTGCAACCGGGGCAGTTTCGATCGATCCGAAATTGGCGCCGGCTTTGGTTCCTTACGGTAAGGCGCTCGCGGAACCCGACGCGAAGGCCCGCGCGGCATTGCTCGATCAGGCCGTCCAGCTTGCGCCCGAATTCATTCCCGCGTGGCTGTCACGCATTGAACTTGGTATTCAGTCGCATGATGCCGGCGCGGCGGGAGAGATCGCCGAAGCGACGCATTTTTCGGGTCGCGTCGATGAAGCGAGATTGCGGTATCTCTCGGCGATGCTGTCCGGCGACCCGGCGGCGCGGATTGCCGCGTTATCCGATTTGAACCGGCTCGCGCCCATGCACGCAAGCGTTTGGCAGACGCTGGCCGAGTTGGAGACGAGTGCGCGCCATTTTCCCAACGCCGCCGGCGCGTGGACGGCGGTGACGAAGCTGCAACCGTGGAACGATAATGCCTTTAATCAGCTTGGATATTGCCGGGCATGGGCTCACGATGCGAGCGGCGCGGAGAGTGCTCTGGCCGAGTATCAGCGGCTCGAGCCGGGCGATCCAAATCCGCTGGATTCGCTGGGCGAGGTTCAGTTTTTCTTCGGACGATATGCGGATGCCGAGGGATCCTTCCTGAAAGCGCACCAGAAAGGGCCTGCGTTTCTGTCGGGGATGGATCTCCTGAAAGCGGCCGAAGCGCGGCTCATGACCGGCGACAGCGCGAGCGCGGATCGGCTCTTTCAGCAGTTTCTGACGTGGCGTCGAAAGGCGATGCGCGATCCTCTTCTGCCGCTCTGGCACGCGCAGTGGGATTTTCTAAGCGGACGGCGGCGGCAGGCGATGGCGGAACTGGCCGCAGCCCTGCCCCAGTTCTACGGCGAAGCTCGATCGCGCGCGGAAGCGCAGTACGCGCTCTGGTTGTTTGCGACCAGCGACTTGGCCGGCGCGCGCACGCATGCCGACGAAGCACTGCACGATGCACAGACTCCGGGATCCCGCGAGGCCGCAGTGATGTGCCGCTTCCTGTCATACCCATCGGCGCCCCCGGCTGAATGGACGGCTCGCGCTAACACTGTGCTGGGAGGCGCGCCACCTCAATTCCGCGAAACGGCCCTCGGCTATGCGCTGGCGCTGGATCGTCATCCCGCCGAGGCGATTCCGGTGCTGGATCGAGTCTTCGGCTCTGCTGCGCCGGGCGAGGACGCCGAGCAGCGAGCAATGTTGATTTCGGCGCTGTTGGCAGCTGGGAGGGGCGACGCTGCCAGGAAACTACTGTGGCCCATGCCGCTGCCCATCGGTTCCGAACCGACGGCCTTTTCGGCATTGGCATTCCCCCGGTGGCTCGCCTGGACGGGCCAGAATGCGCGATTTCACGCATTATCCGGCGATATGCATCTTGTGTTTGAATAATAGGCGAGGTGCTGGCGGAAATGGGAACGCTAACCGCGTCATTGCTGTTCGCTGGCGCGTTGCTGTGCCAGGTGCCGGCGCCGGTTCCCGCTCCGCAGCAACCGGGTGAGCCAACCGTAAAGCCCGAGGACAAGTGCTCGGTTGAGGGCACTGTCCTGAACGTGCAGACGGGCGAGCCGCTGAAGAAGGCGCATGTGAATCTGACGCCAATTCAATCGCAGAAGTTTAATTCCACGTCGTGGGGAGCTGTCACCGACGCCGCCGGTCGCTTTCTCATCGATGAGGTCGACCCCGGCAAGTATCGATTCTCCGCCGATCGGAACGGTTTCGTCCAAATGGAGTATCAGGCGAAAGCTCCGGGCAAATCGGGATCTCTGTTAACCCTGTCGAAGGGTCAGAAGCTCACAGACGTCGTGTTTCGGATGACGCCGCATGG